>Ga0272447_1000180_pt1 | contig 47951 bp, 50 predicted proteins | sample YNPCB0133_FD_194589 | JGI IMG/M metagenome (GOLD analysis project Ga0272447, IMG submission 194589) | Hot spring microbial mat communities from Yellowstone National Park, WY, United States - YNP-CB-013-3 | ecosystem: Environmental > Aquatic > Thermal springs > Hot (42-90C) > Sediment | place...
GCAGGATCCGTGCCTCCGCGGACCGGAGGAGAGCCGCTCCCACGCCTCGGCCACGGACGGAGGGAGCGGTGGCGATCCACCGCACGTACCCGGAGTGGGCGAAGGTGCCCCGCACCTGAAACCACACGAAGCCCACCACCTGCGTCCCTCGGACCGCCACCAGCACCGGTTCCCGCCTCCGCAGGGCCCCTCGGAGCAGCGCCGCGGCGCGAGACCGGGAAATCCCGTACCGCTGCCACAGGGGCTCCCAGGCCACCAGGGCAGCGCAGGCCGGTAGCTCCGACGTCCGGGCCCGCCGGACCCGGATCCCGCGCCCGGACGGAGCTTTCGCCACGTCAGTACTTCCTCCCCACCAAGGCCTCCCGCGTCCGGTCCAGGGCCCGGACAGCGCTCCCGTACCGGCGCAACAACACCCCCGCGAACAGACCGTCCAGCACCGCCATGGCCGCCACCCGGGAGCCGATGGCCGCCTCCCGCAGCAGCGGTTCCCGGGCCACGGTGTGCAACACCACGTCCGCCACCCGGGTGATGGGAGACGGCCCCACCTGAGTCACCGCCACGGTGAAAGCCCCCGAACCCCGCGCCACTCGCAGGGCTTCCACCGTGTCCTTGGTACTGCCGGAGTGCGACACCCCGATGGCCACGTCCCGCCGGCCCAGCAAGGCCGCGGAGGTAGCCTGGAGGTGAGGGTCCGTGAAGGCCTGGGCCTGCACGCCGATCCGCAGCAGTTTCAGAGCTGCGTCCGCAGCTACCACCCCGGAAGCCCCCACCCCGTACAGGTCCACCCGGCGCGCCACCGCCACCCGCTCCACCGCCTGCCCCAAAGCGGAGCGGTCCAGTACCCGAAGGGTCTCCTGCAGGGCCGCCACGATGGCTCCGAACAGCTTCCGGCAGGCCTCCTCCAGGCCGTCCCTGCGGCGTACTTCCCCCCCGATCTGGGGCTGCTCCGTGGCCAGCTCCGCGCTCAGCCGGATCCGCAGTTCCTGGTAGCCCCGCAGGCCCAGACGTTTGCACAGCCGGACCACGGTGGCTTCGCTCGCGCCGCACCGTTCCGCCAGCTCCGTGATGGACATGGCGGGGACCTTGGCGGCTTCCCGGACCACGTACCTGGCTACCCGCCCCTCGGCTTCCGCCAGGGACGGGGCCAGCTCCCGCAGCCGCAGCCAGCAGCTGCCCACCGGGGACGGGACTCCCACAGGTGCCGCCTTCGAGGCGGTTTGAAAAATTCCTTCACGTTTTTACTGGCTGGAAAGAAAAAATTCTTTACTCGGACAGGAAGCGCCCCAGGGCCTCCACGACCTCGGCTGGCCGCTCCCGGGGAGGCCAGTGCCCGCAACCTCGCAGGACCACCAGCTTGGCCTTGGGAATACGCAGCGCCGCCGCCTGCGCGTCCCTCACGGGCACGAGCTGGTCCCGGTCCCCGTGCACCAGGAGTACCGGCACCTGCAGGCTCTCCAGCCGGTCCAGGTAGCAGGTCCGGACGCCCTCTCCTCGCACCTCCGTGGCGACCCAGCGCCAGAACAGCCCCGGGTCCGTGCGCCGCAGGGCATCCCGGACGTCCTCCACCAGCTCCCGCGTGACCGCGGCACCGCTACCTACCACGAACCGCAGGCTCACGCGCAGCGCGAAGCCCTGCCGCAGGCTCGGGCAGGCCAGGGCCCCCCGAAGGGGGGAGCGTAACAGGACCCGCAGCAGGCCGTGGTAGGGGACCCGGCGGGACAGCCCGTAACTCGCCACCAGCACCAGGCGCGTCACCCGGTGGGGATGGTCCAGGGCGTAGCCCAAAGCCAGGGCACCTCCCAGGGACAGTCCCACCAGGGCCACCTGTCCCGCCCAGATCCCTTCCAGGTACCGCTCCAGCCACCGTGCGTACGCTTCGGTGGTGGGTTCAGGGAGCGCGGGAGCCCCGCCGTGGCCGGGCAGGTCCGGGCTCAGGACCCGGAACCGCTGCGCCAGCTGCGGCAGCACGTACTTCCAGCTGAGCCGGGCGCAGTCCGCGCCCGCGCCGTGCAAGAGCACCACCTGGGGGATCACGTCGCGGTGAGGGTCTTCAGCCAGCGGGGGAAGTCCGGGAAAGAAACCGCCACGCACTCCGGGTCGGACACCACCACCCCCTGCTGGGACAGGAGACCCGCCACCGCAAAGGCCATGGCCACGCGGTGGTCTCCCCCGGGGTCAACCACCCCGCCCCGGAGCACCCCGCCCCGGACCACAAAGCCGTCGGGCAGCTCCTGCGCCTCCACCCCCACCGCCCGCAGGGCGGCCACCACGGTCTGCACTCGGTCGGACTCCTTCACCCGCAACTCCGCGGCGTCCCGCACCACCGTCTCACCCTCCGCCACGGCGCCCACCACCGCCAAGACGGGGATCTCGTCGATGAGGCGCGGAATGCGGCTGCCGCCCACCTGGACCCCGCGCAACTTCGCACCCCGGACGCGGAGGGTCCCCACCGGCTCGCCCCCTACCTCCTGCACGTCCTCCACCCGCACCTCCGCGCCCATTTCCTGCAAGACCTCCAGCAGGGCCGTGCGGGTGGGGTTCAGCCCCACGTCCTCCACCACCAGCTCCGCTCCGGGCTGGGCGGCGGCGGCGGCCAGGAAGAAGGCCGCGGAGGAGAAGTCCCCAGGTACTCGGACCTCCAGGGGCTGGAGCTCCGAGGGCCCCTGCACCGCCACCTCCACCTGCCCGCCTGCCCGCGGCACCACCCGCGTGGGTACCCCCATGGCCTGGAGCATCCGCTCTGTGTGGTCGCGGCTTTGAGCGGGCTCCACCACCGCGGTGCAGCCCTCTGCGTACAGGCCCGCCAACAGCAGGGCGCTCTTGACCTGGGCGCTAGCTACCTGGAGCTCGTGCCGGGCCGGGTGGAGCCGTCCACCGCGGACCCGCACCGGTGCGAACCGTCCCTCCCGAGCCTCGATCTGTGCGCCCATGCGGCGCAGGGGTTCTACCACCCGGTCCATGGGCCTCCGCCGTAGGGAGGCGTCCCCGTCCAGCACTGCCTCCACGGCCTGGCCGCTCACGAGCCCGCACAGGAGGCGGAGGGTGGTACCGGAGTTGCCCGCGTCCAGCACGTCCCGGGGCTGGCTCCAGGACCTGCGGCCCGCCACCCGTACCACCGGACCCTCCACCTCCACGGGCACCCCCAGGGACTGCACGCAGCGCACGCTGCGCAACGTGTCCTCCGCCACCAGGAAGTTGCGTGCGGTGGTAGTCCCCGCGGCCAGGGCTCCCAGGAGGACTACCCGGTGGCTGACGGACTTGTCCCCCGGAGGCCGGAACCTCCCCCGGACGCGGGCGGGCAGGACCTCGAGGGCTCCCCTGCTCACTGTGCGCTGCGCAAATCTGGGCGGAGACGCTCCGCCTCGCCCAAATACACGTGTACCACCTCGTCCTGCGCCAAGGTGGTGTTCACCAGCATGAGGACCCGCAACACCCGTGGCAGGGACCCGGGTACCTCCATCTCCCGAGAGCACAGGAGCGGCACCCGGTCCCATCCCAAGGCGCGGGCGGCTTCCGCAGGGAAGGTGGCGTTCACGTCGGAGGTGCAGGTGAAGATCACCGCGGCCACGTCGTCCGGCTCCACCCCGTTGGCGCGCACCATCTCCGTGATGAGCCGCCGGGCTGCGTCCAGGATGGCCTCCGGGGTGTTGGCCTCCACCTGCACCGCTCCCCGGATGCCCCGGACCCTCACCGCACTCCCCCCCGGGCGAGGTAAACCGCGGCCTCCAGCCCGAGCACGTAGCTGTACGGACCGAACCCCAACACCTGGCCCCGCACCACGGGTGCCAGGACCATGCGGCGGCGGAAGGGCTCCCGGGCGTGCACGTTGGACAGGTGCACCTCCACCACCGGGATCCGGACGGCGGCGATGGCGTCCCGCAGGGCGATGGAGGTGTGGGTGAAGGCCCCGGGGTTGAGCACCACCGCCTGGCAGTCCAGCCGGGCCCGGTGCAACTCGTCCAGCAACACCCCCTCGTGGTTGGACTGCACGAAACGCACCTCCACGCCTAGCTGCTCCGCCCGCTCCCGCATCATGGCCTCCACGTCCGCCAGGGTGTGGTGGCCGTAGACCTCCGGCTCCCGCTCACCCAGAAGGTTCAGGTTCGGGCCGGAAAGCACGAGGATCCTCACGGCCCGGCCCCCAGCTCCTGCAGCACCGACCGCACCACCTCCTCCGGTACCTCCACGCCCGTGCGGGCCTGCCCCACCCGCTCCACCAGGGCGAAGCGCAGGCGGCCTCCACGGGTCTTCTTGTCCAGCCGCATGAACTCCACCAGGACCTGGGCGGAAACCGGGGGAAGGCGCGTGGGCAGGCCCGCACGCTCCAGCACGGACTGCAAGACCTCGAAGGCCGAGGGGTCTGACACCCCTACCTGGCCTCCCAGGCGCGCCTCCGCCACCATGCCCACGGCCACCGCCTCCCCGTGCAGGAAGGTGCGGTAGCCCGTGGCGGCCTCCACCGCGTGGCCCACGGTGTGCCCGAAGTTCAGGATCTCCCGGACCCCGGAGGTCTCCCGCTCGTCCTCCCGAACCACCTCTGCTTTGACCGCCACGTTGCGCGCCACCAGCTCTGCCAGGGCCTCCCCTTTCCGCCGCAACACCCTGGGCAGCTCGCGGTCCGTCCACTCCAGCAGGGCCGCGTCCCGGATGGCCCCGTGTTTCACGCACTCCGCCAGCCCGGCCCGGAGCTCCCTGCGGGGCAGGGTCCGCAGGGTGGCCACGTCCGCCACCACCCCCTGCGGTTGCCAGAACACCCCCACCAGGTTCTTCACGGGAAGCTGGCTCCGCCCGGGGCCGAAGTTCACCGCAGCCTTACCGCCCACGCTGGCGTCCACCTGGGCCAGGAGGGTGGTGGGGAGCTGGAAAAACCGGATCCCTCGCATGTACGTGCCCGCCACGAACCCGCCTAGGTCGCCGGCCACGCCTCCGCCCAGGGCTACCAGCCCATCCCCGCGGTCCAGCCCCACAGAAGCCATCCGGGCGTAAACCCTGGCCGCGGTACCCAGGGACTTGCTGCGCTCGCCCGGGACCACCACCACGGGCACGACCTCCACTCCCCAGGCCCGCAGGACCTCACCGAGGCTGCGGCCGTAAAGCTCCCACAACCTCGGGTGCGTCAGGAGGGCTACCCTCCGGACCCGAAGCCGAGCCAGCTCCCCCGCGGCCACGGGGAGGATCCCCTCGCCCACGTAGACGGGGTAGCTCCCCGCGGACGTGGACACCCGGACCACGCGCGTTTCCCGCCGCCACACTTCCTCCAGGACCCGCCGGGCCACCTCGCCCACCTCCAACCCATCGGTGTCCACGACGACGTCCGCCAGCGCCTGGTAGCGGGGGGTGCGCTCTTCCAGCAGTTGGGCTGCCCGGGCGCGGCTGTCGCCGCGCAGCAAGGGTCGGTCGCCGGAGGCCGCCCGGGCCAGCAGGAGTTCCAGCCTCGCCCGAAGCCAAACCATGTGACCGCAAGACCGGAGGACCTCCGCGTTGGAGGGGTCCAGCACCGCCCCTCCTCCGCACGCCACCACCGCGGGCCGCACCCGCGCCGCGCGGACCACCGCCTCCTGCTCCAGGGCCCGGAAAGCCGCCTCCCCCTGCTCGCCGAAGATCCGGGGGATGGGTTTGCCTGCCTGCTCTTCCACCATGCGATCCGTGTCGAGAAACGGCCAGCCCAGGCGGCGGGCCAGCTCCTGTCCGACCGCGGTCTTGCCCGCCCCCATGAAGCCGTAGAGGACCACGTTCCTCACGGGGCAGCCCGGGCAGGCGTCCCGGGGGTCCAGCGGGCGCGTTCCAGGTAATGCCGGTAGGCCTGCCGCATGTCCTCCAGGGAGTCGCCTCCGAACTTCTCGCACAGGGCGTCCGCCAGGACGAAGGCCACCATGGCCTCACACACCACGCCCGCGGCGGGCACCGCGGTGACGTCGGACCGCACCACAGCACCGGGGGCGGGCGCGCCGGTGCGGATGTCCACGGACCGCAGGGGCTGGCGCAAGGTGGAAAGGGGCTTCATGGCCGCCCGCACCACCAGGGGCATGCCGTTCGTCACCCCGCCCTCCAGGCCCCCGGCCCGGTTGGTGGTCCGGTAGAAACCGCGGTCCGGGTCGTAGAAGATCTCGTCATGGGCCCTGTGGCCCGGGGTGGCGGCGATGGCAAAGGCGTCCCCCACCGCCACGCCCTTGATGGCGTGCACGCTCATCACCGCCTGGGCCAGCCGGCCGTCCAGCTTGCGGTCCCAGTGCACGTAGGACCCCAGGCCCGGTGGCACCCCCAGGGCCACCACCTCCACCACCCCGCCCAGGGTGTCGCCGCCCTCCCGGGCCGCGTCCACGGCCTCCCGCATGCGCCTCGCGGCCTCGGGGTCCGCGCACCGCAGGTCCGAGGTCTCCGCCCGGTCCCGCACCTCTTCCCACCGGTCCGGCAGGTCCTGAACCCGGATGCCTCCCAGCTCCACCACGTGGCTGAAGACCTGGATGCCGAACTCCTCCAGGAGCCTCCGGGCCAGGCTGCCGCCCGCCACCCTGGCTGCGGTCTCCCGGGCGCTGGCCCGCTCAAGGGCGTACCGCACGTCTTCGAACCCGTACTTCTGCAGGCCCACCAAGTCCGCGTGCCCCGGCCTGGGTCGGGTGATGGGGGCCTCCTCGGTCCTCCAGTCCCGGTTCCAAACCAGCACCGCCACGGGAGCCCCGATGGTGGCGCCGTCCACTACACCCGACAGGATCTCCGCCCGGTCCCGCTCGATCTGCATGCGGCCGCCGCGGCCGTAGCCCTGCTGGCGGCGCGCCAGCTGCGCGTCGATGTACTCCTCGTCCACCCGCAGGCCCGCGGGCAGCCCTTCCACCACCGCCACCAGCCCGCGGCCGTGCGACTCCCCCGCCGTCACCAGCCTCAAAACCACCTCACACCCCCGCGACCAGCAGGCCCACCGCCCGTTTCATGGCGTCCACTGGGGCAGGCCTGCCCGTCCACAGGCGGAAGGCCTCCGCGCCCTGGTAGACCAGCATGGAGAGCCCTCCCACGGCCCGGGCCCCGGCTTCCTCCGCCAGGGCCAGCAGCCTGGTCCTGGGAGGGTTGTAGACCATGTCCAGCACCACGGCCTCAGACCGCAGCCACCTCGGGGAGGGAACGAGGCTATAGTCCTCCTCGGGCTGCATGCCCACGGGGGTGGCGTTCACCACGAGGTCCGCCTCCTGCAGGGCGTACCGCAGCTGCTCCTCCTGCAGGGGCAGGGCCTCGAAGCGGGTAGCCGGGAACTCCCGCCGCATGGTCTCACAGAGCTCCCCCGCGGCTTTGAGCCCGCGGGACAGCACGCGCACCCGCTCCGCCCCGGCCTGGCCCAGGCCCGCACACGCGGCCCGTGCGCCACCTCCGGCCCCCAGCACCGCGGCCCTCTTCCCCGAGGGGGTAAACCCCACCTCCGCCAGGGCCATCAGGAAGCCTGCCATGTCCGTGTTGTAACCCACCACCTTGCGGTCCTCGGTAAAGACCAGGGTGTTCACCGCCCCGCACCGCCGGGCGGACGGGTCCAGCTCGTCCGTGAGCTCCAGGGCCGCCACCTTGTGGGGGATGGTGAGGTTGGCCCCTGCGAAGCCCAGGGCCCGCAGGCCCGCCACAGCGTCCCGCAGGTCGCCCGCCCGCACCCGCAGGGCCACGTAGGCCCACCGCAGCCCGCACGCGGCAAACGCCGCCGCGTGCATCCGGGGCGACAGGCTGTGGGATACCGGGTCGCCCAGCAACGCTACCAGACGCGTGTCCGGGGGGATCTCCAACCCTGCCCTCCGCCGGTTTTGAAGCCATTCTAGCAGCCTGCCCCGGAAAACCCCTCTGGCAGATGGTGGACCGGGGTCCCCAAACGTCCCTGCGGGACGTTTGGGGTGGTCTAGAGCACCCCAAGAAGTGCTGCGCGATCCGTGGAGACCCCAGTCCCCATTTTCCACGGAGCACTCTCGCGGACACGCTCCGAGCGCACCTCGAACCCCATGCCAGATCTCCCCCGGTGGCTTCGCAGGCCCGCCCGGTTGTGCTACAGTACGCGGTAAACACAGGGCCGGAGACCGCCGTGCGCTACGAAGGACAGACCGCGATTGAGATCTGGGTTGCGGGGGTCCGGCGCCACCTGCCCGTGGAGCAGGTGCAGGAGGGGGTTTGGATTCCCTTCTTCCGGTTGTGGGGGGACGTGGAGCTCACCAACGCCTGCGCCCGGGCCCTCGCCAGCGAGCTGCGCCTGCGGGAGTTTGACGCCCTGGTCTCCCTCACCGCCAAGTCCGTGCCCCTGGTCCACATGATCGCCACGTACCTGTCCGAACCGCGGCACGGGCACTTCTTCCCCTACGTGGCGTGCCGGCGGGCGGTCAAGAAGTACATGCGGGACCCGGTGGTGGTGGGGGTGCAGTCCATCACGGACGCTTCCCTGCATCCCCTCGTCCTCAACGGGGAGGACGCGGACCGCATCCGGGGCCGGCGGGTGGCGGTGGTGGACGACGTCGTGAGCACCGGGGGTACCCTGCGGGCCGCGAGCTTGCTCATGGATCGCCTGGAGGCACGCATCACCGCCAAGGCTACGGTGATCCTGCAGGGCGACGCCTACCAGGACCCCGAGCTCATCCACCTCGCCACCCTGCCGGTGTTCACACGGTAGGGTGATCAAGCCCCTTTACGCCCTGGGCGCCTTCGGCGCCTCCCTCCTGGTCCAGACCCTGACCCTGTGGCTGTTTCCCTTCTACGTGGCCCTGGGCCCGGTCCGCCTGGCCCCCGAACAGGTGGGCTTGAGCTTGGCCCTGGGCCGCTTGGCCAACTCTGCAGCGGACCTCCTGGTGGCCAGGTGGAGCGACACCCTCACCACACCCTGGGGACGGCGCAGGCCGTTCCTGCTGGCGGGCAGTCCGCTCCTGGCGTCCTGTTTCGTCCTCCTGTGGTTGCCTCCTGAGCGAGGTACCCCCGTGTACCTGGCTGCGGTGCTGGCGGGGTTCTTCGCCCTGTTCGCCGCGGTGGTCAACCCTTACCTGGCCCTCCTGGCGGACCTGGATCTCCCTGGCCCAGGCCGTGTGGCGGCCGCGGCCTGGCAGGCAGGCGGCAACCTCCTCGGCACCGCAGCCGCCTACGTGCTGTCCGGCCCCGTGCACAGCCGCTTCGGGTTCCCCGCCATGGCCATGGCCTTCGGCCTGGCCTCGGTGGCGTGCGTGTGCTCCGCGGCCTGGTCCGTGCGCCATGAGCCCGCGGCCTCCGGGCAGGCCTCCCTGGCCCAAGCTCTAGGGCTGCTGGCCCGCAGCGTGCCCCTGCGGGCGTACCTGGTGGGCCTTTCCCTGGCCTGGGTGGGCCTGAGCATGGTGAGCCTGGTACTGGTGTTCCTGGTCACCGTGCTCATGGGGCTGCCCGTCCCCGCGGTCCCCGGAATCCTGTCCGCGGCCCTTCTGTCCACCGGAGCCTGCCTGCCCGTGGTGGCGCGGTGGGGCCAACGGGCCGGTCCGCAGCGCACCCTGGAGGTCTGTCTCTGGGTGGCCGCGGTTTTCCTGCCGATGGTCTCCCTGTTGGGATACCTGCCCGTCAGCCCCGAGCTGGCCGGCTACGCCCTGGTGGGCCTGAGCGGCTTGCCCCTCGCGGCCCTGTACAGCCTGCCCAACGCCATCCTCGCCCAACTCGCCGCCCGCCACGGCTTTCAAGCCCTGCACTTCGGGGTGCAGGGTTTGGTCCTCAACCTTGCCAACGCCGCAGCCGCGGCCGCGGCGGGCCTGCTGTTGCGGTGGGGCTACGCCCCGGGCCACGACCTGGGGCTGCGCCTGGTCCCCGCCTGCGCCGCGCTCCTGGTGACCGCGGGTCTGCTGGCCTTCCGGAGGCTGCGTCACTCCTGACCCACCACCGCGGGGTCCTGGGAGGGGAGCTTCAGGTAGCAGGTGTCGTTCATGGCCACGATCCGGGGCTTGCCCTCCCGGGGAACCTCCACCAGGTTCACCGCCCCGTTGTGCTGCTGGATGCGGAAGTAGCTGCTGAGAGGTGCCTCCAGGAGGGTGAGGAGGATGAGCTTGTTCACGCCCCCGTGGGCCACCACCACCACGGTCTGGTCCGGGTGGGATCCCACGATCCGGCAGAAGGCCCGGTATGCCCGTGCCCGGGCCTGTTCCAAGGTCTCCCCGCCGGGCAGCTGGACGCCCGCAGGGTCCTCCCACCACCGGCGCACCAGCAGTCCCACGTGCTCCTCCATCTCGTCCACCCGTAACCCATCCAGAATCCCGTGGTCCAGCTCCGCCAAGTCCGGCTCCACGATGGGGTCCAGACCGTGCTGGGCCGCGATGCGCTCCGCTCCCCACCGGCACCGGCCCAGGGGGCTGGTGTACACCGCCTGCACCGGCTCCGAGGCCAGGGCGGCGGCCAGCCGCCGCATCTGGGCCCGTCCCAGCTCCGTGAGGGGTGCGTCCCTCCGGCCCTGGTAGCGGCGCTCCGCGTTCCACGTGGTCTGTCCGTGCCGGACCAGGTACACCCGCGTCATGGTCCTCCTCAGCGGTACCGCGCCCGCCGGCCCTCCTCCGCCTCCTGCAGCAGGGCCAGGTAGCTCCGCATCCGAGAAGGGGCCACGAGGCCCCGCTCCGCCGCCTCCCGAACCGCGCAGGCGGGCTCCTCCCGGTGGGAGCAGTCCGAGAACTGGCAGCCCCGGCTCCACCGCGCGATCTCCGGGAAGGCTGCCCGCACCGCTTTAGGGTCCAGGTGCACGAAGTCCAGGACCTGCACGCCCGGAGTGTCCACCACGAACCCGTCCGTGTCCACGGGGATGAGTTCCGCGGTGGTGGTGGTGTGCCGGCCCCTTCCCCCCCGGCCCAACTCCGCCACGCGCCTGCGCGCGTGCGGGTTCAAGGCGTTGATCAGGGTGCTTTTGCCGACCCCGGAGGGCCCCACCATCACGGTGAGGTGGCCGGCCAGGCCCTTCCGCAGGTCCTCCAGCCCCTCCCCGGTCCGCGCGCTGGTTGTCAGCACCGTGTAGCCCACACCTTCGTACAGGCCCTTCAGCTCCCCAGGGTCCCTCAAGTCCTGCTTGTTGAAGCACAAAAACGGGCGCAACCCCGAGACTTCCGCCAAGACCAGGAAGCGGTCCACCGCGAGGGGGTCCGGGGCGGGGTTGGCCGCGGCGAACACCACGCACGCCTGGTCCACGTTGGCCGCCAGGACCTGCATGCGCGCCGGGTCTCGGGCCGCGGGTTTGGTGAGCTGCCCTTGCCTGGGCAACACGGACTCCAACACCCCCTCCTCCGGGCCCGTGGGCACGAACAGCACGCGATCCCCGGCCACCGGCCGCACCCCCTCGGCCTTCCGGAGCCGCCCCCGGGTCACGCAGCGGTACGTCCGACCGTGGTGGTACACGAAGGCGTACGCACCCACGGCTCGGGTCACGATGCCCTTCAGGGGCGCGGGGGCTGCGGTCATACGCCGGACCCCGAGCCTCCCCACCCGAGGGCTTCCGCCCTCCTCTCCCGGCGGTTCAAGGGGCCTCCGTGGCAGGCGCCACCACCTGCCGGTAGCGCCGGTAGTAGCGCTCCACGGTCCTGCGGTCGATGCGGAGGGTTCGCGATCGCTCCGGCCGTACGCCTCCGCTGAAGGTGGTGGGGATGTGAAGGAGCTCGTGGATGATCACCCGGTCCTGCTCCTCCGCGGGCAAGCTGTCGAACCCGGGGCACAGGAACTCCACCACGTAGGAGGCAGGCAGGCCCAACGCGCGCTGGAATACCGGGGGTAGGCCCCAGATCCTGGCCCACGCGTTGGCCCGGGCCCCGTACACCCGCAGACAGTACACCCGGGCCGGGTCCACGTGGTCGAACTCCAGGGCCCGGACGATCCGGCTCATCCTGGCCTGCAGGTCAGGAGCCGGCTCCCACCGCATGCGAAGCCGGTCCGCGGACCCTGGAAGCCTGAGGCGAGCTCCTAGCCCCCGAACCGCAACCACGCGGGGCCCGCCAGGAGGGTGATGGCGCCGGGTACCGCCCATAGGACCGACTTGACGCCCTCCACCAGCTCCCCCGCCCGGAACTCCCGCACCGCGTCCACCGCGGGAAGCACCGTGGCGGCCAGGGTGAAGTACGGCCCGACGAAGGCCACCGGTCCGGGTACTGTGCCTCCCAGCCGGCGGTAGACCTCCACCGCCGCGGCGACCAGCCAGAAAAACGCCAGGGCTACCCTCATCCGCTCCCGACCAGCCTGCGCAGGAGCTGCAGCTGGCCCTGGTGATACGCCCAGTGCACCAGCGCCCGTACCACCGCGTCGCCCTTCTGCAGGTGCAGAGTCCTTGGGCCTGCCTGCGCTTCCACTGCCTGCTCCAGCTCCGCGTCGGGCAGGGCCTCCAGGATCTCCCGGCTCCTCCGAGCCACCGCTTCCACCTGCTGCAGCACCTCCTCCTTCCGCACCGGCACTCCCGGGTCGAACTCCGCTTCCCGGTTGCGGCGCACGTCTTCCCCGCCCACCACCTGGTGAATCCAGTACCGCTCCGAACCCACCAGGTGCCGCACCAGGATCCCCGGGCTGTTGGAAAGCCCCGGGGGTCTGGTGTTCAGGGCCGCCTCGTCCATGGCCTGCACGGCCTCCACCACCGCCTTCCTCAGGTCCTCCAGGTGGCGCAGGAGCCTCGCTGCCTGTCCCATGCCTCCTCCCTTCCTTTAGGGACGCCCGGTGGTCCGGGTCAGCTGGTACACCACCACCCCCTCCGGGCACCACGGGTGCGCCGGCCACCCACCCAGGGCTTGCGCCTCGTGGCTGGCCGCGGCCAGAAAACACACGAGCCTGCCGACCCCTTCCGCCTGTTCCCGGACGGAGCCCAAAAGCCCCGAGGGGTGGTCTCCCACCAGAGCTGCCACGAGGCGGTCGACGCCCCGTCTTAAGAAAAGCGCCACGCCTCCGGCGTCGTCCACCAACAGCCTACCTTCCCGGGCGGCCGCGGTGGCCATCTCCGGCACGAAAGTCCGCCACCGCCAGCCCAGGGGCACCAGCCCGGCCGCCCGTGAAGCCAAGAAATCCTGCAACCGCACGCACGCCGCACCCGCCTCCCAGGCCGCCGCCGCCCGGGCACCGGACACCGCGGAGAACTCCAGGGGCGCCACGCGGACCTCGAACCTTGCCACGCGCCCGAACCCAGCCTGGATCAGCCACGGGGGGGTTACCCCTGCGGGCAGGGCTGTGCGCACCGTGACCACCCCGTAACCATCCAACACCGACAAGGCGGCCTGCACAAGCCTCGACTGCACCTCCCGGTCTTCCTCCGTCCTCATCCCTTCCACCCACCCCTCCCCGCGGCCCACCACCGCCAGGTGAAGTGCCCCGGCCACCACGCCCCCGTGCACTGCCACCAAGGTGCGGTGCGGTTCGTCTGCCCAGGCCAGCCACTCCGGCGGCAGGCTGCCGCCGGGAAGCCCGGGCAGCTGGTCCAGCTCCTCCGGGTGCGGTTCGCGTACTTCCACCACAGTTCGGGAAAGCAAGCGCCCGGGGCCGGCAGCGCCCCGGGCGCTTGCTCATCTCCCTCCGGGCTCACTTCACCTGAGACTTCAGCTCCTTGCCCGCGGTGAAGGCCGGTACCTTGCGGGCCGGGATCTTGATCTTCTCCCCCGTCTGGGGGTTCCGGCCTTCCCGGGCCTTCCGACGCCGGACGCTGAAGGTCCCGAACCCCACCAGGGTGACCTTCTCGCCCTTCTTGAGGGCTCCCGTGATCCCCTCCAGGATGGCGTCTAGGGCCGCGTTTGCGTCCTTCTTGCTCAGGCCGGTCTTGCTGGCCACCCGGTCGATGAGCTGCTCTTTGTTCATGGGCTCCTCCCCTCCGTCCGGTGTGTAGTCCGGGCCTTCGGATTCTACGGCCCCCGCGCGGACTCCTCTTCGGGGAGGCCCGAAACCCGCGCCACCCGCGGGTTTCACAACCGACCCACCGGGGTCCCGTCGGGCGCACTCTCGGAGAAGCCCGGGTACGGGCCGGTGGCGGAAGCCTCCCGCACCCGAGGCCCCCCAACAACCGCTGCGCGCCCTTTGGGGTAGCTTACTCCCCCTCCACCACCGCCACCGCGGAAACCCGGTCTCCCGGCTCCAGCCGCATCACCCGAACCCCCTGCGCGGACCGGCCCACGGTGCTGACCTCCCGTACCAGGGTGCGGAGGATCTGGCCGGACTCCGTGGCCACGAGGACCTCGTCTCCCACGGACACCGCCTTCACCGCCACGACCTTGCCGTTCTTGGCGGACAGCCGGATGTTCCGGACCCCGTAGCCCCCCCGGGCCTGCAGCCGGTACTGGGACATGGGGGTGCGCTTACCGTAGCCGAGGTCGGTGACGGTGAGCAGCTCCGGTTTCTCGCTGGCCACCGCCAGACCTACCACCTCGTCCCCGGGCCGCAGCCGGATGCCCAGGACCCCCCCTGCGGCCCGCCCCATCTCCCGGACCCCCGCCTCCTTGAACCGGATGCACTGGCCTTCCCGGGTGGCCAGGATGACCTCCTGCCGCCCGTCCGTGAGGCGCACCCCCACCAGCTCGTCCGCCTCCTGTAGGTGCAGGGCGAGGATCCCCGCCCGCTTGGCGTTCACGAACTCCATCAGCCCCGTCCGCTTCACCACCCCCCGCCGGGTGGCGAAGAAGAGCGTGCCCGTGTCCTCGAAGGACCGGATGGGGATGATGGCGTTCACCCGCTCGTGGACGGAGACCCCCACCAGGTTTACAAGCCCCGTGCCCCGGGCCGTGCGGCCGGACTCCGGTACCTCGAAGGCCCGCAGGCGGTACACCTTACCCCGGTTGGTGAAGAACAGGAGGTAGGCGTGGTTGTGAGTCACCACCACGTGCTCCACGAAGTCCTCCTCCCGGGTGGTGGCACCCACGATCCCCTTGCCACCCCTGCGCTGTGCCCGGTAGGTGTCCAGGGGGACCCTCTTCACGTATCCGTGCCGGGTCAAGGTGATGACCACCTCCGTGTCCGGCACCAGGTCCTCCTCTTCCAGGACGGCCTCTTTGCCGGAGGTGATGCGGGTGCGGCGGGGGTCCCCGAACTTGGCCTTCACCTCCAACAGCTCCTCCCGCACCAGGGCGGCCACCTTCCGCGGGTCGCGGAGCACGTCCTGGTAGTACGCGATAGCCTTCAGAAGCTCCCGGTACTCTTCCTCCACCTTCGCTCGCTCCAGGGCCGTGAGCCGCGCCAGGCGCATCTCCAGGATGGCGTCCGCCTGCCGCTCCGACAGCCCGAAACGCTGCACCAGGCCCTGCCGAGCCGCGGCGGTGTCCCGGGAGGAGCGGATCAGCTGGATCACCGCGTCCAGGTGGTCCAAAGCCACCTTCAGGCCCTCCAGGACGTGGGCGCGCTCCTCCGCCCGGGCCAGCTCGAACCGCGTCCTGCGGGTGACGATTTCCCGACGGTGGTCCAGGTAGTGGGCCAGCAGCTCCCGCAGGGTGAGCTGCCGCGGCACGCCCCCCACCAGGGCCAGGAGGATGGCCCCGAAGCTGGTCTGCATCTGCGTGTGCTTGTACAGTTGGTTGAGCACCACCTGCGGGTTGGCCTCCCGCCGGAGCTCCACCACCACCCGCATCCCCTCCCGGTCGCTCTCGTCCCGGAGGTCGCTCACGCCCTGGACTTTCTTCTCCCGCACCAGCTCCGCGATGCGGGAGATGAGGGCTGCCTTGTTCACCATGTAGGGGAGCTCCGTGATCACGATGGCTGCCCGCCCGCCCCGCAGCTCCTCCACCGTGGCCTTGGCCCGCAGAAGGATGGACCCCCGTCCGGTGGTGTACGCTTGCCGGATGCCCTCCCGGCCGAGGATGAGGCCCCCCGTGGGGAAGTCCGGCCCCTTCACGATCTTCAGCAGCTCCTCCGTGGGCAGGTCGGGATTCTCGATCAACGCCACCAGGGCGTCCACCACCTCCCCGAGGTTGTGGGGCGGGATGTTGGTGGCCATGCCCACCGCGATGCCCGAGGCCCCGTTCACCAATAGGTTCGGCAAACGGGCGGGCAGGACCACGGGTTCCCGCCGGGTCTGGTCGAAGTTGGGCACGAAGTCCACGGTGTCCTTGTCGAGGTCCGCCAGCATCTCCATGGCCACGGGGGTCAGGCGGGCCTCCGTGTACCGCATGGCCGCGGGGGGGTCGTCGTCCACACTCCCGAAGTTCCCCTGGCCGTCCACCAGGGGGTAGCGCATCACCCACGGCTGCGCCATCCGGACCAGGGTGGGGTAGATCACCGCCTCCCCGTGGGGGTGGTAGTTCCCAGAGGTGTCCCCGCAGATCTTGGCGCACTTGCGGTACGGACGGTTGGGGGCGAGCCCCAAGTCGTTCATGGCCACCAGGACCCGCCGCTGCACCGGCTTCAGCCCGTCCCGTACGTCCGGCAGCGCCCGGGACACGATGACGGACATGGCGTAGTCCAGGTACGACTCCTGCATCTCGCGCTCCACGGGCTTGGGGACGATGCGTTCTTCCATAGCGTCTCCTCAGATGTCCAGGTTGCGGACCTCGCGGGCGTACCGGACGATGAACTCGCGCCGGGGCTCCACCTCCTCCCCCATGAGGGTGCGGAAGATGCGGTCCGCCTCCTGCGCGTCCTCCAGCTCGACCCGGATGAGGGTCCGGCGGGCGGGGTCCATGGTGGTCTCCCACAGCTGCTCGGGGTTCATCTCCCCGAGTCCCTTGTAGCGCTGGACCTCGCTTCCCTCCCCCAGCTCCTTCAACGCTGCCGCCAGCTCCTCGTCGGAGTAGGCGTAGCGCTTGCGCTTGCCCTGCCGGACCATGTACAGGGGGGGCACGGCCACGTACACCTTCCCGTGCTCGATGAGGTCCCGCATGTACCGGTAGAAGAAGGTCAGCAGCAGGGTCCGGATGTGCGCACCGTCCACGTCCGCGTCGGTCATTACGATGACCCTGTCATACCGGCGCTTGGCGAGGTCGAACTCGGCCCCGATGCCCGTACCCAGGGCGGTGATGATGGCGCGGATCTCCTCGTGGTTCAACATACGGTCCAGGCGCGCCTTCTCCACGTTGAGGATCTTCCCCTGGATGGGGAGGATGGCCTGGAAGCGGCGGTCCCGGCCTTGCTTGGCGGAGCCTCCCGCGGAGTCGCCCTCCACGATGAACAGCTCGCTGCGCAGGGGGTCTCGCTCCGCGCAGTCCGCCAGCTTGCCCGGCAGAGTGCTCACCTCGAGGGCGCTCTTGCGCCGGACCAGATCCCGGGCCTGCTTGGCGGCTTCCCGGGCCCGCATGGCCTGGATGGCCTTGGCCACCACGCGCCGAGCCTCCGTGGGGTGGGTCTCCAGGTAGTCCCCGAAAGTCTCCCCCACCACGGACTCCACGATGCCCTTCACCTCGGTGTTGCCCAGCTTCGTCTTGGTCTGCCCTTCGAACTGGGGGTCGGTCATCTTCAGGCTGACCACCGCGGTCAGGCCTTCCCGAACGTCCTCGCCCGCCAGGGAGCCGTCCTGCTCCTTGAGCAGACCCTGCCGCCGTGCGTAGTCGTTCACCACCCGGGTGAGGGCCGCCCGAAAGCCCACCACGTGGGCCCCGCCTTCCACGGTGCGGATGGTGTTGACGAAGGACAGCACGTGCTCCACGTAGCCCTCGTTGTACTGGATGGCCACCTCCACGTCCACGCCGTCCCGCTCCCGGCGGACGTGGAAGGGCGGGTCGTTGAGGACCTTCCGGTGGCGGTTGGCGGCCCGCACCAGCTCCCGGACTCCTCCCTCGAACCGGAACTCCTCCCCCTGCCCCGTCCGCTCGTCCCGCAGGGTGATGCGGAGCCCCGCCACCAGGTACGCCAGCTCCTCCAGCCGCTGGCGTACCGTCTCGTAGTGGAAGTCCGTCTCCACGAAGATCTCCCGGTCCGGGAGGAAGGTCACCCGGGTGCCCGTACCCTGCGCCTCGCCCACGCACTCCAGCTCCGTGGTGGGACGTCCGCGGCTGTACCGCTGCCGCCAGCGCTTGCCGCCCCGCCGCACCTCCACCTCCAACCACTCCGACAGGGCGTTGACCACGGAGACCCCGACGCCGTGCAGCCCCCCCGAGACCTTGTAAGCCCCGCCCCCGAACTTCCCGCCCGCGTGAAGGATGGTGAGCACCGTCTCCACCGTGGACTTCCCCGTCTGCGGGTGCACCTCCACGGGGATGCCCCCGCCGTCGTCCACCACGGTGGCGCTGCTGTCCTGGTGCAGGACCACGTCGATGCGGGTGGCCCGGCCGGCCAGGGCCTCGTCCACGCTGTTGTCCACCACCTCGTAGAGCAGGTGGTGCAGGCCCGAAGAGCCGGTGCTGCCCACGTACATCCCGGGCCTGCGTCGGACGGCCTCCAGCCCTTCCAGGACCTGGATCTGGTGTACGCCGTACTCGTGTTCGTACATTGCTGTGTTCTCCACCGCCGCGTCGTCACGTCCGTCAGCGTCTATAACAGTCCTATAACAGATGAAAGGTTAGCACCGAATCTGGGACCGGTCAACGGCCGGCGCCCACGTGGCACGCGGCTTTTAGCCAGGAGATCCAGGAGCCTGTCGCGCAAGCGCCCTCGGCAGATGGACCCATCTTTGCCCGACTTTTGGGGTGGTCTAGAGGGCACGCAGTCCCGCCAGAGCCCTCCGGGCCAGAGTGACAGCAGAGATGGGAGAAGGGTACACTCCCCGGGTGGTGACCACCACGGATCGGGCCCCGGCGAGGTTGTGTCCGCGCAGGAGGCCCGCAGCCGCGGCGCGCTGCAGGAACTGCTGGTTGGCCTCGGAGGCACGCACCAAGCGCGCGTCCAGGATGGCCACCAGGTCTTCGGTCCTCAGCACCACGTCCGCGCCGATGTGTACGTACACCTCAGCTCCCGCGGGCCAGCACCCGCACTTCCCGGACCACGGGCCGGCCCAGCAGCGCGTTCACGCGTTCCCGTAGTCCGGGGGCGAGCAACGCGAGCTCCTGCGCCTGCGCGCTCGTGCGAGCGACCACCGTCAGGCGTCCGGCGCGGTAGTCGGCCTCCAGCCCCAGCCCCTCCCCCTCCGCCACCTGCCTCCAAGCCCAGAGCACCAACCCCGCCTCCACCGCTCCCGGCGGCGCCACCCGCTCCAGCACTTCCCGCAGCCGCTTCAAGCTTCCACCCGGGCTTTCACGAACGCGCTCGGAGGGTCACGGTGTGGCCGCAGACCAGGTCCGCGCGGTCCGTGGCCGTGGCGATCACCTGCGGTCCACCCTCCAGGGACTCCAGCAGCCTGGCGGTCCGCTGGCGGTCGAGGTCCGCCACCACGTCGTCCAAGAGCAGGACAGGCTCCTCCCCCAGCTCCTCCCGCACCACCTCCCGCTCCGCCAGGCGTAACGCCAGCACCACCGCCCTTTGCTGCCCGCGGGACGCGAACACCCGAGCATCCACGCCGTCCAGGAGCACTTCCAGCTCGTCCCGGTGGGGCCCCACCAGCGTTCCTCCCCTCGCGTACTCCTCCCGCCTGGCCCGGGCCAACTGCTCGTGGGCGCCTTGCGCGTCGGCCCGCATGCCCGGAAGGTAGCGTACCCGCACGTCCCCGCACCCCAGCCGCTCCGCCCACACCCGGGCCGCCGGCTCCACACGCTGAACCACCCTCCCCCGCCGCTCCACCACCCGCAGGCCGAGGTCCACCAGCTGCTGGTCCCACACCTCCAGCAACCCCGAGGGTGCTCGGGCCCGCAGGAGCCGGTTGCGGTGCCGCACCACGCGGTGGTACCGGAGGAGAATCTCGTAGTAGGCCGGGCTGAGCTGGCAGAGGAGGCTGTCGAGCAGCCGGCGCCGCGCCGCAGCGGGGCCCGCCACCACCTGCGTGTCCTCCGGGCCGCTCCACACCAGAACCGCACGCCCTAACAGCCCCGCCCGGGAAGTCGGGACGCCGTCCACCCGCAGGTGCTTGAGCCCGTTACACTCCACCCGCACCTCGCACCGGTGCTCCCTGCCCCGCCCGTGGAACCCGGCCCGCACCACCGCCCAGTCCGCCCCGAACCGCACCACTTCCGCCTCCCGCCTCGCCCGGTGGGTGCGGCCCGTGGCCGCCAGGTCCACGGCTTCCAGCAGGTTGGTCTTGCCCGCGCCGTTGGGCCCCACCACCGCGTTCAGCCCCGCCTGGAAGTGCACCTCCAGCCGCTCGTGGTTGCGGAACTGGAGCGCAAACACCCACACCACCCGCACCCCTCAACCCCCTCCCACCACCCATCGTTGCCCTCCCACCTCGACCACGTCTCCTGCCCGCAGCTTGACTCCCCGCCGCATCTCCACCCGGCCGTTCACCCGCACGCGCCCCGCCTGAACCAAGTGCTTGGCGTCTCCCCCGGACCGCACCACGCGCACCAACTTCAAGAACTTCCCCAGCTCGATACACCCACCGTGGACGGGTACGACCCGCTCCCTCACCCGTACACCCGCACGGGCGCCACCACGTATACGTAGTCTTCCGATCCCACCGGCCCCACCGGCCGCAGGGCCCCCGGGGACAGGGGCCCCGTGAGCTCCAGGGTCACCTCGTCCGTCTCCAGCACCGCCAGCGCCTCCAGGAGGTAGCGGGCGTTGAACGCCACCTCCATGGGCTCTCCCGACGCCTCCACCTCCAGCTCTTCCCACGCCCGGCCCACCTCCGGAGTGCTCGAGCTCAGCCGCAGCACTCCCTCCTGCGCCGCCAGGCGGACCACAGTAGCGGAGTCCCGGGCGGTGATGGCCACGCGCCGCAGCGCCTGGTACAGCTTCTCCGTCCCCACCTGCACGCGCTGCTTGAACTCGCGGGGGATGACCTGCTGGTAGTTGGGGAACTGTCCCCCCACCAGCCGGCTGAACACCCTCAGGCCCCCCGCGGAGAACACCATCTGGTTGTCCACCAGACCTACCTCCACCTCGCCGTCCACCGCGCCCGCCAGCCGGACGAGCTCGTGCATCGTCTTGCTGGGGACGATGGCGCTCATGGGCCTGGCTACCTTCACGGGTGCGGTCCGCACCGCCAGCCTGCCCCCGTCCGTGGCCACGAACCGTACCTCCTCCCCCTCCCCGGCCACGTACACCCCTGTCAGGAAGGGTCTGGTCTCGTCCGTGCTGGCCGCAAACAGGGTCTGCCGGATCATGGTGCGCAGGAGCGCGGCCGGAAGCCGGCATAGGGTCTCCACCTCGCCGTCCGGCACCCGTGGGAAGTCCGAGGCCGGCATGCCCACGAGCTCGAAGCTGGCGCGCTGGCAACGGATCTCCGCCACGGAGGAACCCTCCTCCACGCGCAGCTCCACGGGAGCCGCGGGGAGGTGGGAGACCACCTCCGCCAGCAGCCGCGCGGGTAAGGTGACGAGACCTCCTCGTTCCACCTCCGCGGGAATCTGCGCGCGGATGCCGAGCTCCAGGTCCGTAGCCACCACCCGCAGCCCCCCCGCGGTGGTCTCCAGCAACACGTTGGCCAGGATGGGCACGGTGGTGCGCCCGGAGGTCGCCCTGCCCACCGCGCTCATCGCCCGACTCAGGTCCTCCTGTGCGCACCGGATCCTCATCCACGCCCTCCCCTCCGCCCGCGGCGGCTAGCGGATTTTTTTGTCGTAGCCTCCGTCGGGGGTGTGTACACCGGGGAAAATCCCCGTGGTCATTGTACGACGCTCCTCCGGGCTGGGGAGAATGCGGTGGAAAGGGCGTGGGAGATCCCCCAGGCAGGAGAGAAGGTGGGGAAGAGTCGAGGGCGGGTCGGGGCGGTGTCCACAGCCTTCCCCAGGTTACGAAGCGCCGCGGCGCAGCTGCTGGATGAGGGCGTGGACCGTGGCGGCCAGGTGGGGATCCCTTTGCATCTCCGCGCGGACCCGCTCGCACGCGTGCATCACCGTGGTGTGGTCGCGGCCGCCGAACTCCTCCCCGATGCGGGGGAGGGAAGAGTCCGTGAGTTCCCGGGCCAGGTACATGGCGACCTGGCGGGGGAACGCCACCCCCTTGGTGCGGCGTTTGGCCTTCATGTCCTCCACCCGCAGGCCGAAGTGTTCCGCCACAGCTTTCTGGATGGCCTGGATGGTGATGGGTTGCGGCCGGTTCTGTGGCAGAATGTCCCGCAGGACCTCCCGGGCCAGTTCCACGGACAGGGGGACGCGGGTGAGGGTGGCGTACGCCACCACCCGCACCAGGGCTCCCTCGAGCTCCCGGATGTTGGACTGGAAGTGCTGGGCGATGAACTCCGCCACTTCACTGGGCACGAGCATGCGCTCCAGGTCGGCCTTCTTGCGGAGGATGGCCACGCGGGTCTCGTAGTCGGGGGGTTGCACGTCCGCGATGAGACCCCACTCGAACCGCGACCGCAGGCGGTCCTCCAGGGTGGGGATGTCCTTGGGAGGACGGTCGGAGGCCAGGATGATCTGCTTGCCTGCCTCGTGCAGGGCGTTGAAGGTGTGGAAGAACTCCTCCTGGGTGCTGGGTTTGCCCGCGATGAACTGGATGTCGTCGATGAGGAGGACATCCACCCCGCGGTACCTGCGTCGCAGGTCCTCGGTGCGACCGGCCTGGATGGCGCTGATGACCTCGTTGGTGAAGCGTTCCCCGGTGCAGTAGAAGATGCGCGCGGGGACGGGATGCGCAAGGAGGCGGTGCGCGATGGCCTGCAGGAGGTGGGTTTTGCCGAGCCCTACGCCCCCGTAGACGAACAGAGGGTTGTAGGCGCGGGCAGGGGCTTCCGCCACCGCCACCGCGGCTGCGTGGGCGAAGCGGTTGCCCGAGCCCACCACGAAGGTCTCGAAGGTGTAACGGGGCGACAGGTTCATACCGTCCACCGCTGGAGCAGGGCGCGGCGGCGGGGGACGGTCCTCCGGATGGGGGTCGTCGGAGACGACCACTCGGACCTCCAAGGGGCGGCCCACCACACGGCCCAGCTCCTCCCGCAGGGCGGAGAGGTAACGCTCTTCCACCCACTGTTTCGCCATACGGTTTGGGACGGCCACCAGGAGGGCCTCGTGGTCCAGGGCCAGGGCGCGGGCGCTCTTCAGGAAGATCTCCACGCCCAGGCCCGGCCGGCCCAACCGCTCCTGCAGCCGCACCAACGCCTGCTGCCAGAGGTCCTGCGCGGACGAGCCGGTGGCAGGGGACAAGCTGTCCATGGACGGTTCCTCCTGGGTGGACGGCCCTTACACTAACACCTCGGGCAGGTGCCGTGGAAGCGATCACGGTTTCGAAGGACGGAAGAGTTCATCCACGAAGCGGACGCCCTGCTCGGTGAGGGTGCGCGATCCGCGCCCGCTGGCGCGAACCAAGCTGAGACGTTCGAGGGCAGCGAGTTCCCGGTACGCGGTGGTGAGGGGGATGCCGAGCTCCCGGGCCACCGCGGTGGGACCCGCGGACCCCATCTCTGCCACGAGGAGGAGGACCCGCCGCTGGCGTTCCGTGAGGCCAGGGCGGGCGGGACGCGCGGCGGGCGCCGCGGTGCGGTCGGGCTCTAGCCGCAGGGTGACCACGGTGCCGCCCTGCAGGTTGTCCTCGATGGTGATGGCGCCTCCCAGGAAACTCAGCTGCTCCCGCGCCACGGGCAGGCCCGAGCCCACACCGCGGATGAACCGCCGCATGGTGGGGGTGGCGGTGGTGAATCCCGGCTGCAGGGCGCGTTCCTTGTCGGGGATGCCGGGCCCCTGGTCCGAGATGCGGATGGTGTTACCGTCCTCACTGATGCTGATGACGGCGCTCCGGAAGTAAGCGTGGATCAGGTTCTCCACGATCTCCCGGATCACCACGTAGGGGATACGTCCTCCCCTCCGCTGGGCGTGGTCGAAGGTGGCCGCGGCCAGCTTGCCCACCAGGTCGTGGAAGTCGTCGCTGGACAGGGAGATGACCCGTGGCTCCGCCAGGGGAGAATCGTACACGGCTAGCCGCACCTCGGGCGGGCCCTCGGGCTCCCACCGACCCTCCCGCTCCTCCAGGATCTGGGTGAGGAGGTCGCGCAGCGACATGGCCCGCCCCCGTGGCCGAGGTGTTTAGCCAAGGACAAGCATACTCCTGCGAGCAACCTCGCGGCGGGCAGTTTCCGCCGGTTTCCACAGGAAGATTCCGCGGCCGCAGGGCAACGCGGAAAATCGCGGCAAGACAAGCGGCTCCCCAAAGGACCTTCGGGCCGGTGCGGTGGCCAGCGGCGGGACGAGGCTTGCCCAAGGGGATGGGCGTTATCCACAGGAGGTGAAAAACCTGTGGGCAGTGGTGGGCGGCCGGCCGCGAAGGACGGTGCTGGCCGGGGAGGTGGATGGCGGGAGCCGGAGATTTGTGGACAGCCCCCGGGGTTACGGACAGGTTTTCCATAGGCCCACGCTGGCAGGGTGCGGGGCCGGCTGGTATACTAGCCCCCGGCCAGGAGGAGGGATCCGTGAAGCGAACCTACCAGCCCAAGCGCCGCCGTAGGAACCGGATACACGGGTTTCGGGCGCGCATGCGAACTCCGGGCGGGCGGAACGTACTGCGGAGGCGGCGCCAGGCCGGGCGGAAGCGGCTGACGGTTTGAGGACAGCAGCCCCTAGGAGCTTGCTCAGAAAAACCGTCAGGCAGACGGGATGGGGGTCCCCAAAAGTCGCGCCGCGATTTTTGGGGTGGTGTAGAGGCCTTGAAGCTCCAGCGCCTGCGGTCGGCCCGGGACTTCCAGAGGGTGTACGGGGAGGGGCTTCGCAGCGCCGGTGGGCGAGTGGTGGTACATCGGCGCCCGGCCCAAGAGGGGGTACGGGTGGCGGTGGTGGTAGGGCGGAGGGTGGGCAAGGCGGTGGTGCGCAACCGGGTCCGCCGGCGCCTGCGGGAGATCCTCCGGCAGCTTCCCCTGGCACCTGGACAGGACGTGGTGGTCTCTGCTCGGCCCGGGGCCGCGTCGGCCTCCTTCTGGGAGTTGCGGGAGGAGGTACGGGGCCTGCTGCAGCAGCTAGGGGGTCTGGAGCCGTGAGGGGGGCAGCCAGGCTTCTGGTGGTCCTGATCCGGGCGTACCAGTGGCTGTCGCGGTGGACGCCCCGGGTGTGCCGGTACTGGCCCACCTGTTCGGAGTACGCGGCGCAAGCCATCAGCCGCCACGGAGTCTTACGGGGAGGCTGGCTGGCCGCGAGGCGGCTGGCGCGGTGCCACCCCTTCGCACCGGGGGGTTACGACCCGGTCCCGTAGCCGGGGAGTCGGGAGGTCGAGCGTTGTTCAACTGGCTTGTGGCGCAGATCGCGGCCCTGCTGCAGTTGCTGTACGAAGCCACGGGCTCGTACGGCTGGGCCATCATCGCCCTCACCGTGGTGGTAAAGCTAGTGCTCCACCCCCTCACCCGCCGGCAGTTGCGGTCCATGAAGGAGATGCAAAAGCTGCAGCCCCACCTGCAGGCCCTGCAGCGCAAGTTCAAGGACGACCCCCAGCGCCTGAACAAGGAGATGATGGACCTGTACCGGGCCCACGGGGTGAACCCCTTCGGCGGCTGCCTGCCCATGCTGCTGCAGATGCCCGTGCTGTTCGCCCTGTACCGGGTGCTCAGCGACCCCGCCCACTTCGTGTCCCGCAGCGGGCAGGTCCTGCAAAGCGTGCCCTTCGGGCCGTGGGATCTCTTGGTGTACCCCATGACCGTCCTCAGCGACCCAGGGCGGTACGGATGGGCCGCGGTGGTGGCCTACGCCCTGGTGCCCGTGCTGATCGGCGCCTCCACCTACCTGCAGCAGAAGGTGTCGGTGACGGACCCGCAGCAGGCCCGCTTGTTCCTGTTCATGCCCTTCCTCATCGGTTGGTTCAGCCTGAACTTTGCGGTGGGGCTGTCCCTCTATTGGTTCGCCTCCACCCTGGCGTACATCGTGGAGTACGTGAGCGTGGTGGGACTGCCCAAGCGCGCGGGGGAGCCCAGGCCGCGGCGCCGGGGCGGGGCGAAGGCGGCGGAGGTGGAGCGGGCGTGAGAGAGGTGGTGGCCTCCGGAAGGACCGTGGAGGAAGCCATTGCGGCTGCCCTGGAACGCGCGGGTCTCACCCGGGAGGAGGCGGAGATCCACGTCCTGGACGAGGGCTCACGGGGGGTGTTCGGGCTGGGAGCCAGGGAGGCCCGGGTGCGGGTGGTGCCCCGTTCGGAGTTCCAGGAGGAGCCCGCGGACGCCCGGACCCTGGCCGCGGCCACGGAGATCGCGCGGACCCTGGTGGCGAAGATGGGGTTTTCTGCCTCTGTGTTGGCCCACGCCACGGAGCGAGGGTTGTTCGTGGACGTCCGGGGCGAGGAGCTCGGCCTGCTCATCGGCCGGCGGGGGCAAGGGATTGAGGCGGTGGAGACGGTTCTGGCCGCCATGGTGCACCAGGCCACGGGGTCTAGGGGCGAGGTGGAGGTGGACATCGGCGGCTACCGGGCGAGGCGCCGCCAGCACTTGGCGGAACTGGCGCAGCGGGCCGCCCGCAGGGCGGTGGCGCAGGGGAGGTCCGTCCACTTGCCGCCCATGGACGCCAGGGAGCGACGGGCGGTGCACTCGGCCCTGGCGGGTAACCCCAAGGTGACCACCCGCAGCGAGGGCACGGGGCCAAAGCGCCACGTGGTGGTGGAGCCCGTGGGCGGTGAGAGGCACGGCCGGCCTGCCCGGAGGCCGGCGCGTCGACCTCCGCCGCAGGGCCGTGTCCCTTGAAGAGGCCTGCGCGGCCCTGGGGTTACACCTGGGCCGGCGGCAGGTGGCACTCTTGCTCAAGTTCAGAGACCTCCTGGTGGCGTGGAACCGGAGGCTGGATCTGGTGGCCCCGGCTCCTCCGGACGAGATCCTGCGGGCGCACGTCCTGGACAGCCTGTTGCTCCTGGTGATGTCCGAGCCCCATCCTGGAGCCCTGGTCGCGGACGTGGGTACCGGGGCCGGGCTGCCTGGGCTGGTCTGGGCGGTGGCCAGGCCGGACCTGCGATTGGTGCTGTTGGAGCCTCGCAGGAAGCGGGCAGCCTTCGTGGAGCGGGCAGCTTCGGAACTTGGGGTCCACAACGCGGAGGTGGTGGCACAGCGGGCGGAGGCGCTGTCCAGGGACCCAAGGTGGGCGGGACGCTTCGACCTGCTGGTGGCCAGGGCTGTGGCACCGCCGCAGAAGGTGCTGCGGGCCGCGGGCAGCCTGTTGAAACCGGGGGCTCGCCTGGTGGTCCCCGTGGGGCCCGGCCAGCCAGTGCCTGGGGGATTCCGCGAGGTGGCCCGGGAGGTTCCCTGGGAGCCCGGGAAGGTCCGTCGGCTGGCTGTTGGTCTGGTGGTCTGACCCGTCATTTCCCGAGAAATGCCCGAACCCACATTGGAGGAAGCCGGCGCGGCAGGCCAGAAAAGCGGAGATGTGATCCTTGCCGTGGCCAACCAGAAGGGCGGGGTGGGCAAGACCACCACCGCGGTGAACCTGGGGGCCTACTGGGCCCGGTCCACGTGGAAGGTGCTCCTCGTGGACCTGGACCCACAGGGCAACGCCACCAGCGGCCTCGGCATCAACCGAGCGTACGTACGCCTGTCCACGTACGACTGCCTCCTGCGGGGGATCCCCGTGAGGCAGGCGGCTCTCCCCACGGAGCTGGAGGGCCTGGATCTACTCCCGAGCAGCCTGGACCTGGCGGGGGCGGAGGTGGAGCTGGTGGAGGCGGAGGCCAGGGAAACCCGCCTCCGTCAGTGCCTGGAGCCCGTGCGGGGCCGGTACGACTGGATCCTGCTGGACTGCCCCCCTTCCCTGGGGCTGCTGACCCTGAACGCCCTGGCCACCGCGGACGGCGCCCTGGTGCCCATCCAGTGCGAGTTCTACGCCCTGGAGGGGATCGCGCAGCTGGTCCGCACCGTGGAGCTGGTGCGCAGGACCCTGAATCCCAGCCTGCACATCGCCCGCGTGATCCTGACCATGTACGACCCCAGGACCAACCTCAGCGAGCAGGTGGCCTCAGAAGTCCGCCGGTACTTCGGGAGTCGGGTGGCGAGGACCGTGGTCCCCCGGAGCGTGCGGCTGGCGGAATCTCCCAGCCACGGGAAGCCGGTGATGCTCTACGACCCCCATTCCAAGGGAGCTCAGGCCTACGAGGCCCTGGCCGCGGAGCTGGCAGGTTCCCTGCAGGCCTGGGGCTTGGCGGGGAAGGTGCGGTGAAGGTCAGGGGTCTGGGAAGGGGGCTTGCCGCGCTCATCCCAGGTGCGGAGGAGTTCCCCGTCCAGGAGCGGGTGGAGCACGTGCCCACGGACCGCATCCGGCCCAACAGGAACCAGCCCAGGCTGTCCATCCCGGCAGAGGAGCTGGAGGAGCTGGCGGCTTCCGTGCGAACCCACGGGGTGCTGCAGCCTATTGTGGTCCGCCCCGTACCCGACGGCTACGAGATCGTGGCAGGGGAGCGGCGCTGGCGGGCCGCGGTTTTGGCTGGGCTGGCAACGGTGCCTGCGGTGGTGCGCCAGGTGGGAGACCTGGAGAGCCTGGCCCTGGCCCTGGTGGAGAACCTGCAGCGGTCCAACCTGAACCCCGTGGAGCGAGCCAGGGCCTACCGCAGGCTGCAGGAGGATTTCGGCCTGACCCAAGGGGAGATCGCTAGGCTGGTGGGGTCTAGCCAGCCTTCCGTGGCCAACGCCTTGCGCCTGCTGTCCCTGCCCGAGGAGGTGTTGGAGGAGCTTCAGCGAGGTAGCCTGACCGAGGCCCACGGGAGGGTCCTTCTGGAGATCCAGGACCCCGCCCGCCAGGTGGAGCTCGGCAGGAAGGCGTCCTCGGAGAGGCTCGGCGTGCGGGAACTCAGCCGCCTGGTCCGGGCCCACGGGGTCGGCTCCCGCGTACGTCGGCCTGCCCGCAAGGACCCTGACCGGACGGCCCTGGAGGAGGCCTTGAGCCAGCGGCTGGCCAGCCGGGTGAGGATTCGAGCCGGCCGAAAGGGCGGCGTGGTGGAGGTGGAGTTCTACTCGGAGGAGGACCTGTGCAGGATCTGCGAGATCCTACTGGGTGGACCCGTGAGCTAGACCACCCCAAAAGTCGCGCAGCGATTTTTGGGGCTCCGGTCCCCTCCGCCCGAGGGGCTTGTCCGGGTTAAGCAGCTGGCCGGCGGTATTTCTCGAGAAATACATGAGGTCGGACATCGACAAACTCATGGAAGAGCGCGGCCTGGACGCCCTGGTGGTGGCGGGCCGGGCCGACGACCCGAACATGCTGTACGCGCTGGGCGGCGTAGCCCTTGAAGGTGCGATCTTCCTGAAAAAGCGAGGGCAGCCCGGGGTGGTGTGCCACGGCACCATGGAGCGCGGGGAGGCTGCCAAGACCGGGCTCAGGACCCGCAACCTGGGCCTGTACAACTGGAAGGAGCTACTAGACGAGGCAGGGGGAGACCTGCTGGAGGCCAGGGCCCTGCTGCTGCGAAGGCTGTTCGAGGACGAAGGGATCCGGGGGCGGGTGGCCTTCTACGGGGAGATGGACCAGGGGGCCGCGTACAGGCTCCTTAGTAGGCTGGCATCCAGCCTGGAGGGCGTGGAGGTCGTGGGCGAGTACGGCCGCAGCGTGCTGGCCGTGGCCAGGGAGACCAAGGAGCCCTGGGAGGTGGCCAGGATCCGAGAGGTGGGGCTGGCCACCCAGAGGGTGGTGGGCAGGCTAGTGGACTTCCTGGGCGGGTGCGAGATCCGGGAAGGGGTTTTGGTGGGCGAGGACGGGCAGGTGGTGAAGGTGGCGGACGTCAAGCGCCGCATCCGCACGTGGCTCGCGCAGGAAGGGCTGCAGGACACTGGGACGATTTTCACCCAGGGGCGGGAAGCCGGCCTGCCCCACTCCCGGGGCGAGCCGGAGGCCGTGGTGAGGGCGGGCACCGCCACGGTCCTGGACATCTTCCCGAGGCCCTTCGGGGGCGGCTACCACTTCGACATGACCCGCACGTGGTGCCTGGGGGAAGTCCCGGACCGGCTTCGGAGGATGTACCAGGACGTGTACGACTGCTACCGCAAGGTCACGGAGGCCCTGCGGGCCGGGGTACGGTGTGCGGACCTTCAGCGCATGGCGTGCGCGTTCTTCGAGTCCAAGGGGCACCCCACAGTGTGCTCCCACCCCACCACCCAGGTGGGCTACGTGCACACCTTGGGCCACGGGCTGGGCCTGGACGTCCACGAGGAGCCCAGGCTTACGGACCACCCCTCCAACGAGGCCGTGCTGATGCCGGGTTCGGTGGTGACCGTGGAACCGGGGCTGTACTACCCGGAGGAGGCCATCGGGGTGCGGCTGGAGGACGTGTGGGCCATCGCGGAGGACGGGAGCGCGGTGAACCTGTGCGGCTTCCCCATGCAGCTGGCCCTGTAGGGGCCTGTCCCGATGACCTGGGCCAGACGGAACCGGGGTTCCCAAAATATGTCAAACCTCCGCCGCCTCTACGGACTGAGGTGGGCTAACCACCTCCCTTCCTCCCGGGCACGGTACAGGGCGCGGTCTGCGGCCCGCACCAGCTCGTCCACGGTGCAGCCGTGCTCCGGGCAGCTGGCCACCCCAAGTGTGACGTCCGCACCCCGCAGGCGGTCTTCGGACCGCAGGGCCCGGTAAAGGGACTCCGCCACGGCCACGGCACCGGAAAGCCCAGTGCCGGGCAAGAGGACCGCGAACTCGTCCCCTCCCAACCGGAAGGCCGCGTCGGTCTTGCGGATGCGGCCTCGCAGGACGTGGGCCACCCACCGCAGGACCGCGTCCCCGGCTTGGTGGCCCTGGGTGTCGTTGACCCGTTTGAACCCCCGGAGGTCCAGCAACACCAGGCTCACCGGGTCCCCGTACCGCCGGTGGCGGGCCAGCTCGCGTTGTGCCACCTGTACGAACACGCGGCGGTTCAGCAGATCGGTAAGGGCGTCGGTGGTGCTGAGCCGCTCCAGTTCCCGGGTGGCCTGCTCCAGGCGGGCGCGCAGGTCCCGGCTGCTCCGGTACGCCTGCAGGGTCAGCCCTACCATCAGCCACACGGAAACCACGAGGGCGAAGACGGGGAGGCTCACCCGGAAGGCTACAGCCAGCAGGTAGGAAACAGGGGTGTAGGTCAGGGCGGTGAACCCCGCCAGGGGAAGTAGGTTCCGGGCGGACAGCTGGGCGCGCTCACCCGTCTCCAGGTAGCGCCCTACGATCGCGGCGGTGGTGTTGACCAGGGAAAACAGCACTCCCGCGCCTACCAGGATCGCCACCTGCTCCGGAGGGGAGTCTGGCCGCAGGGGGCCTCCCGCCCCGGACCAGAACACCACCCCCGCAGCGCACATCCCTAGGGAACCGTTGCCCGCGAAGATCACCGCCCGCCACGGGCTCACCCGGTGCAGCAAGGGCAGGACCGCGGCGGACGCGAAGTTCACCACGGGCGCCCCGGGCCAGCCGAACAACCACACCGCGGCGAAGGCGAAGGGCGCCTGCATGCTGACTACGGTCCCGGAGGGAAAGCGCACCACCACAGCGTTGCCCAGGAGGGCCAGGAGGCCGAACACGAGGTACTCCCGGAGGTCCAGCGTGGCTAGGCGGGGCACGGAGGCCGCCAGCAGGACTAGCCCTACCCCCAGCCAACTTAGGGCATAGGCCACGTACGCCCTGGAGGGCCCGGCGCGGTTCGGCGGTAACTGCCTGTCCACGGTGACGCCCGCGGGCTACCAGGCAACTTCGATGCCAGAATATGCGTGCGGAAGTGGAGGGTCCAGGGTGACGCGGGACGAGGCGTACCAGCTCCTGTGCGAGTGGGTGCACAACCCGAACCTGCGCAAGCACATGCTGGCGGTAGAGGCCTGCATGCAATTCTACGCACGCAGGTTCGCGGGCGACCCCGCGGAGTGGGGAATCGTGGGGTTGCTGCACGATCTGGACTACGAGCGCTACCCCAACCCAGGGCCGGGCGGGCACCCCTTCGTGGGTGTGGAAGAGCTACGCAAAAGAGGCGCCCCCGAGCACTGGTGCCGGGCGATCCTCTCCCACGCGGACTACAGCGGGGTGGCGCGCCAGACCCCCATGGAGAAGGCCCTGTTCGCCTGCGACGAGGTCACGGGGTTCGTGGTGGCGGTGGCCCTGGTGAAGGGAAAGTCCCTGCGGAACGTGGACGTGGACTCCGTGAAGCGCAAGATGAAGGACAAGGCCTTCGCCCGGGCGGTACGCCGGGAGGACATCGTGAGGGGGGCCGAGGAGCTGGGGGTGCGCCTGGAGGACCACCTGGCCACGATCCTAGAGGCCATGCGGGGAATCGGGGAGGTCCTGGAGCTCGCGTAGGCTGGGTTCGGCGGCCGCGGCCACGGAGGTCCCCTGCTCCCTGGCGCGGTACAGGGCCGCGTCCGCGGCAGCCACCAGGCTGTCCGGGTCCTGGCCGTGTTCCGGGTAGGTGGCCACGCCCACGGTGGCGTCCAGGCGCGCTGTTGGCGCTTCGTCCAATACGCTGGCGGCCAGGAGCAGCACCAGGTCGCGGGCCAAACTGAGGGCTCCCGCGGTACCCGTTTCCGGGAGGAGGAGGGCGAACTCGTCTCCCCCGATGCGGAAGGCCAAGTCGGAGGCCCGGAGCCTCTGCCGGAAGACCTCCGCGGCAAGCTGCAGGGCCCGATCCCCAGTCTCGTGGCCGTAGGCGTCGTTGATGTGCTTCAGGCTGCGGAGGTCCACCACCAGGAGGCTCAGGGACCGTCCCGTGCGGGCGTGCCGCGGCAGTTCTCCGGCCATCACCTGCACGAAGTGCCTGCGGTTCCACAGCCCGGTGAGGGGGTCGGTGATAGCCAGCCGCTCCAGCTCCCGCAGGGCTTCCTGTAGGCGCTCGTTGTGCCGGTGGGTCTCCACCAGCCCCTTGAGGGCCACCGCGGTGAGCAGCCACACCCCCACGGCCAGGAAGGCCGCGGCAGGGCCGGTGTGGAGGGCCAGGAGCAGTAGGGAGGCCAGGGGCACGTAGCCCGCGAACACAAACAAGGCGCTCTGCGCGAGGAAGCGCGTGCGGAGGAGCCGGAGGTCGCCCGTGGCGAGGTACCGGCCCACGGCGGCGGTGACCAGGTTGCCGGCTACGAACGTGCAGCCGGAGAGCAGCAGGGCGGCCACCCCCGCCCACGTGAAGGAGTCCAGAGGAGCCGGGCGCATCCACTCGAACAGAGCACCCGCGGCGGCGACCCAGACGGAGCCGTTGCCGAAGTACAGCAGGGTCCGGAGGGGATCCCGGCTGTTGCGGAGCACCAGGGGCGCGGTGAGGAAGAACAGGGGCGGGCCCGCCCGCCATCCGTACAGCCACACGGGAGCCAGGATGGCCTGGAGGCTCAGCCGCATGTCCCCGGGCAGCTCCAGGACGAAGAACAGGTGGCCCGCCACAGACAGGGCCGCGAACAGCAGGTACTCCGGCGGGAGTCGGGGTACTTCAGGCAAGGACCGCCACAACAACACCGACCCCGCGGCTGTCCACGCCAGGGTGTACACTCGATACGCGCCCCCGCGCGCACCGACGGACCGAGGGACTGCCGTCGTGGTCAACCTCAACCCTCCTCGACAGGGCCCGCAGGCGGGCGGTCCCGGGAGGGCACAGAGCAAGCGAGGAGCCACTATGCGCACACCAGAGGAGGTCGAACGCCAGTTTGCATCTGCTGCCGCGGAGGTGGTGCGGTGGATTGACGAGTACTTCCGGGAGGCGGAGCGCCACCCAGTCCTCGCGCAGGTCCGGCCGGGACAGGTCCGGGAGGGCCTGCCGGCCGCTCCGCCCCAGCATCCCGAGCCCTTCGAGGCGGTTTGGCAGGACTTCCAGCGGGTGATCCTGCCCGGCGTCACCCATTGGAACCACCCCGCCTTCTTCGCGTACTTCGCCATCACGGGCTCCGCCCCGGGAGTGCTGGGGGAGCTGGTGTCCGCGGCCCTCAACGTGAACGGCATGCTCTGGCGCACCTGCCCCGCGGCCACGGAGCTGGAGCAGGTGGTGTTGGACTGGCTGCGCCAGATGCTGGGGCTTCCCCCGCAGTTCGGGGTCATCATGGACACGGCTTCCGTGGCCACCCTGTGCGCGGTGGCTGCGGCGCGAGAGAGCCTAGACCTGGGCATCCGCACCCGGGGCATGGCGGGTCGGCCCGACCTCCCCCGCCTGCGCCTGTACACCTCGGAGCAGGCGCACTCCAGCGTGGAGAAGGCGGCCATCGTGTTGGGGTTGGGGCAGGAGGGCGTCCGCAAGATCCCCACCGACGCGGAGTACCGGATGCGACCCGACGCCCTAGAGGAGGCCGTGCGGGAGGACCTACGGGCCGGGTGGAGGCCGGCGTGCGTGGTGGCCACGGTGGGGACCACCTCCACCACCAGCGTGGACCCCGTGGACCGGATTGCGGAGGTGTGTGAGCGGTACGGCGTGTGGCTGCACGTGGACGCCGCGTACGGCGGGGCGGCGGCGATCCTGCCGGAGATGCGGTGGGTGCTAGAGGGTTGCGAGCGGGCGGACTCCTTCCTGGTGAACCCCCACAAGTGGCTGTTCACCCCCATCGACTGCACCGCCTTCTACACCCGCCGGCCGGAGGCCCTGCGGGGGGCCTTCAGCTTGGTGCCCGAGTACTTGCAGACCCCCGTGTCCGACGCGGTGAACTTCATGGACTACGGGGTGCAGCTGGGGCGGCGCTTCAGGGCCCTCAAGCTGTGGATGGTCCTGCGCATGTTCGGGGTCCGGGGGCTGCAGGAGGCCCTGCGCAAGCACCTGCGGCTGGCCCGGCAGTTCGCGGAGTGGGTGGACAGCTCCGAGGAGTTCCAGCGTGTAGCCCCCGCGCCCTTCTCCACCGTGTGCTTCCGGCACCGGGCGCCGGGCCTGAGCCTGGAGGAGGCCAACCGCTTCAACGAGCGCCTGGTGGAGGCCGTGAACGCCACGGGTCAGGCGTACCTGTCCCACACGGTGTTGCGCGGGCGGTACGTTCTGCGGCTGGCGGTGGGGAACCTGCGGACGGAGCTCCGCCACGTGCGGCGGTGCTGGGAACTGCTGCAGGAGCACGCCCGCACCCTCGGGGCCCAGGCGGCGGGCTAGGAGGTCCTGCGTGGAGGACCTGCGGGCGGTGGACTGGCTGCTGCTGGGCGCCACGGGCGTGGTGGCGGGCACGGTGGCGGCCTTGGCCCGGTGGACGGGGCGGTTGGCCAAGGCCGCCCAGGGGGCCGCGGGGGACGAACACCTCCGGGAGCTGGAGCGCCTGCGCCGGGAGCTCGAGCGGGTCCGCACCGAGCAGAAAGGGCTGGCGGAGCAGCTGGCCCGGTGCGTGCAGCGGGTGGGGATGGTGCGGTACGACGCCTTCCCGGGCTCCGGGGGCAGGCTCTCCTTCAGCGTGGCCCTCCTGGACGCCCGGGGCGACGGGGTTGTCCTGAGTGTGCTGCACGGGCGGGACGGCTGCTACGCGTACGCTAAGACCCTGCAGGACGGCAGGCCCTCCCACCCCCTTTCGGAGGAGGAGCGGCAGGCGGTAGCGCAGGCCCTGCGCGGGTGAGGGGAGGCGCGGGTGTTCCGGGACCGGCGACACGCGGGGGCGGTGTTGGGAGAACTGGTGCGCGGGCACGTGAGCCCCGACGGTGGCCGCGTGGTGGTCCTGGGGATCCCCCGGGGCGGGGTGGTGGTGGCCGCCCAGGTGGCCAGGGCCCTGGGGGCGGAACTCGACTTGGCCGTGCCCCGAAAGCTGCGGGCACCCCACAACCCCGAGCTCGCGGTGGGCGCGGTGGCGGAGGACGGGAGCGTGTACGTGGACGAGCGGGTCGCCAGCTCCCTGCGGGTGCCCTCCGACTACCTGCAGCAGGAGGTCGCGGAGCAGCTGGAGGAGATCCGGCGCCGGGTCCAAGCGTACCGCCAGACCCGTCCCCCCGTGGAGCTGGCGGGCCGCACCGTGGTCCTGGTGGACGACGGCATCGCCACGGGGTCCACCATGATCGCCGCGGTCCGGTCCGCCCGGCGGCGGGCGGCGGCACGGGTGGTGGTGGCGGTCCCCGTGGCGCCCCCGGAGGCGGTGCGGAGGCTCCGGGAGGAGGGCTGCGAGGTCCTGTGCGTGCGGGAAGACCCCCTGTTCGTGGCGGTGGGGCAGTTCTACGAGGACTTCACCCAGGTCTCCGACGCGGAGGTGCGGGGCTTGCTGGAGGAGTTCTGGCGCAAGGAGGGCGCGGGTGGGACCTGAGGAAGCGGTGCAGCGGCTGCAGGAGGCGGGCGAGGAGCTGGAGCAGCTGGTGGCGGCCTTGCCGGACTCCCTGCTAGGGGAACGGGTGGAGCGGTGGACCCCCAAGGACGTGGTGGCCCACCTGGTGGGCTGGAACCACCACGTCCAGGAAGGGGCGCGGCAGCTCCTGGAGGGCCGCCCCCCCTTTTATCTAGCCCAGGCGAGGGAGGACTTCCGGGAGCTCAACGCGCAGTCCGTGGCCCGCTGGGGCGGGCTGGACCGGGAGTCCCTCCTGGGCGAGCTGAAGGGCTCGTTGCAGGCCCTGGTGGAATTCCTACGCGGGCTGCCGGACGGCGCCTGGCACCGGGAGGTGCAGGTGCGGGACGAACCCCTCACGGTGCTGGCCACGGTCAGCCAGCTGGCCCAAGACTACCTGTCCCACACGGAGCGGCTGAGGTTCTGGGCCGGGCTTCGAGGGGTTGCGGTGGCACGGCGCAGGTTTCTGCGCACCGCCCTGCACGGGTGGCACGTGAAGGCGGGCGCCCGGATGGTCCCGTTCGCGGGGTGGGAAATGCCCCTGCAGTACCAGGGCATCGTGGCGGAGCACCGGGCGGTGCGCACCGGGGCAGGGCTGTTTGACGTTTCCCACATGGGCCAGGTGCGGCTTTCCGGCCCCGGGGCCCTGGCCACCCTGGACGGGCTGCTGTGCAACGACCCCAGGCGTCTGAGGGTGGGGCAGGCCCTGTACACCCCCATGTGCCGCGAGGACGGGGGGGTGCTGGACGACCTGGTGGCCTCCCGTCTGGGCGAGGACCGCTTCCTCCTCGTGGTGAACGCTTCCCGGCGGGAGCAAGACGCCCAGTGGGTACGGGACCACGCCCAAGGCTGCTCGGTGCGGGACGCGTCCTTTTTCACGTCCCTGGTCGCCCTCCAGGGGCCCCGTGCCCAGGATCTCCTGCAACAGGTCACGGAGGCACAGCTGGCTGGCCTGCCCCGGTTCCACGTGGCCGGGCCCGTGCGGGTGGCGGGAGTACGGGCGTGGGTCTCGCGGACGGGGTACACGGGGGAGGACGGATTCGAGATCCTCACGGACTGGCACCGGGTGGAGGCGGTGTGGGAGGCCTTGGTGCAGCTCGGCGCGGTGCCGTGCGGCCTGGGGGCCCGGGACACCCTGCGCCTGGAAGCCGGCTACCGGCTGTACGGCGCGGACCTGGACGAGTCTACCTCCCCCCTGGAGGCCGGGCTGGGCTGGACCGTGAAACTGGACGGGCGGGAGTTCGTGGGTGCGGCAGCCCTGCGCCGGCAGAAGGAGCAGGGCGTACAGCGGCGCATGTGTGGCCTCGTGCTGGGGGGCCGGAACATCGCCCGCGCAGGGAGCCCGGTCCTGTTCGGAGGCCAGCCTGTCGGGCGGGTGACCAGCGGCACCTTCGGCCCGTGGGTGCAGCGGAGCATCGCCCTGGCCTACCTGCCCCCGGAGCTGGCCGTCCCGGGCACACGGGTGGAAGTGCAGGTGCGGGATCGACGCGTGGCCGCGGAGGTGGTGAAGCTCCCCTTCTACCGGAGGCAGAGCGCGGATCCGGTATAGTGGGGCTGTCGACTCGGAAGGGAGGAGGCGGAGGGTGTACCCGCAGGACTACCGTTACAGCAGCGAGCACGAGTGGGCCAAGCGCGAGGACGGCCGCGTACGGGTGGGCATCACCCGCTTCGCCGCAGACCGGCTCACGGACGTGGTGTACGTGGAACTTCCCCCGGTGGGGACGGAGGTGCAGTTCATGCAGCCCTTCGGGGTGGTGGAGTCCGTGAAGGCCGCTAGCGAGCTGTACGCCCCGGTCTCCGGACGGGTGGTGGAGGTGAACCAACGGCTGCGGGACCACCCCGAGCTGGTGAACCAGGACCCCCACGGGGAAGGCTGGATGATCGTGGTGGAGCTCGGAGACCCCGCGGAGCTGGACCGGCTCATGGACGCGGAGGCGTACCGGCGGCACATCGGGGAGGCCTAGGTGCGGTACATCCCCACGACCCCGGAAGAGCGCGAGCACATGCTGCGGGTCATCGGGGTGCGGTCCGTGGAGGACCTGTTCGCGGACGTACCCGAGGCGGTGCGGCTGAGGCGCTCCCTGCGCCTTCGGCCCGCCCTCCGCGACCCCGAGGTGGTCCGGACCCTCCGGGCCCTGGCGGACCAGAACGGCCACGCGGACCGGCTCGTGTGCTTTGCCGGGGCCGGAGCCTACGACCACTTTGTCCCGCCCGCGGTGTGGCAGCTGGTGGGCCGCGGGGAGTTCCTCACCGCGTACACGCCCTACCAAGCGGAGATCATGCAGGGCGAGCTGCAGGCCACCTACGAGTACCAGACCATGGTGTGCGAGCTGCTGGGCATGGAGGTGGCGAACGCCTCCATGTACGACGGCGCTTCTGCCTTGGGCGAGGCGGTGGTGATGGCCAGGGACCTGACGCGCCGGGACCGGGTGGTGCTGAGCCAAGCGGTGCACCCCGAGTACCGGCAGGTGGTGCGCACGTACACGGAGCCCCTGGGCATCCGGGTGGTGGAGTGGCGGCACGAAGCCGGCCTCACGCCCCCGGACCCCCGGACGGTGGACGGGACCACCGCGGCCGTGGTGGTCCAGCACCCCAACTTCTTCGGGTGCTTGGAGGACGTGCGGGCCTGGGCGGAGCTCGCCCACGAGGCCGGCGCCCTCCTGGTGGTCGCGTGTGCGGATCCCCTGGCCTTCGGACTGCTGGAGCCTCCCGGGGCCCTGGGGGCGGACATCGTGGCGGCGGAGGGGCAGCCCCTGGGCAACCCCTTGAACTTCGGAGGCCCGTACTTGGGGATCGTAGCCACGCGGGAGCAGTTCGTGCGCCGCATGCCCGGCCGCCTGGTGGGGGCCACCGTGGACCGCCACGGCCGGCGGGGTTTCGTGCTGACCCTGCAGACCCGGGAGCAGCACATCCGCCGGGAGAAGGCCACCAGCAACATCTGCACCAACGAAGCCCTCAACGCCCTGGCCGCGGCGGTGTACCTCAGCCTGCTGGGGCCCCAGGGCGTCCGGCAGGTGGCAGAGCTGTGCGTACGCAAGGCCCACTACCTGAAGTCCCGGATCGCGCAACTCCCCGGGTTCCAGTTGGCCTTCCCCACGCCCACCTTCCACGAGTTCGTGGTCCGTACCCCGCGCAGTGGGGAGGCCCTCGTGCGCGCCTTGGCCCGGGAGGGCTTCTTGGGCGGCGTGCCCCTGGGCAGGTTCTACCGCGGGTTCCGGGACGCGCTGCTGGTGTGCGTCACGGAGAACCGCACCCGGGAAGAGATGGACGGGTTCGTAGCAGCCCTGGAACGCGCCGTGCGGCGGGGACGGCGGGCCGTGGGAGGTCGGGTGTGAGAGCGGACTTTCCCTTGATCTTCGAGCGCAGCGTCCCGGGACGCCGCGGGTTCGGGCTGCCAGACTCTGACGTACCGTCCGTGCCCCTGGAGCAGCTGGTCCCCCCCGGGGCCCTGCGGAGCCGGCCGCCTGCCCTCCCGGAGGTCAGCGAGCTGGACGTGGTGCGCCACTACACCCAGCTCAGCCACCGCAACTTCTCTATCGACGAGGGGTTCTACCCGCTGGGGTCCTGCACCATGAAGTACAACCCCAAGCTACACGAGGAGGTGGCCCGGCTTCCCGGTTTTGCCCGCCTGCACCCCTACACCCCGGAGGAGCTCGTGCAGGGCGCGCTGCGGCTGCTGTGGGAGCTGGGGGAGGAGCTGCGGGAGCTGGCCGGCATGGACGCGGTGACCTTCCAGCCCGCGGCGGGTGCCCACGGAGAGCTCGTGGGCCTCCTCATGGTGCGGGCGTACTTCGCGTCCCGGGGCGAGCTGCGCACCCGGGTGGTCGTGCCCGACTCCGCCCACGGCACCAACCCCGCCACCGCGGCCATGGTGGGCTACGAGGTGGTTACGGTGCGGTCCGACCCCCGGGGCAACCTGGACCTGGCGGCCCTGGAAGAGCGGCTGGACGAACGGACCGCAGCCCTCATGCTCACCAACCCCAACACCCTGGGCCTGTTCGAAGAACACGTGGATCGCATCGCGGAGCGGGTGCACGCGGTGGGGGCTCAGATGTACCTGGACGGGGCCAACTTCAACGCCATGGTAGGGGTCACCCGGCCCGGAGACCAGGGCTTCGACGTGATGCACATGAACCTGCACAAGACCTTCTCCACCCCCCACGGGGGCGGAGGACCGGGGGCCGGGGTGGTGGCGGTGAAGGCGCACCTGGAGCCCTTCCTCCCCGTGCCCGTGGTGGTGCGGGAGGGAGACCGGTACCGGCTGGACTTCGACCGGCCGCAGTCCATCGGACGCGTGAGAGCCTTCTACGGCAACTTCGCCAACCTGGTGCGAGCGTACGCCTACGTGCGGACCCTGGGGGCGGACGGGCTGCGGGCGGCGGCGGAGCACGCGGTCCTGCACGCCAACTACCTGCGGGCGCGCCTCGCCCCGTATTACGAGGTCCCGTACGACCGGGTCTGCAAGCACGAGTTCGTGGCTTCCGGGGTGCGGCAGAAGAAGCGGGACGGCGTCACCACCAAGGACATCGCCAAGCGCCTCTTGGACTACGGCTTCCACGCACCCACGGTGTACTTCCCCCTGATCGTGGAGGAGGCCATCATGGTGGAGCCCACCGAAACGGAGAGCCTACAGACCCTCGACGCCTTCGTGGAAGCCATGGTCGCCATCGACCGGGAATGCCAGGAGGACCCCGAGAAGGTCCGCACCGCTCCCCACACCACCCCGGTGGGCCGACTGGACGAGGTGCGGGCCGCCCGCCAACCCGACCTGCGCTGGAGGCCCGGCTCGTAGCTCACCGGGATCACCGGCTCCGGCAGGAAACGGGCGGGATTTGAAAGAAAACGCTTTCTCGAAAAGGAGGTGAGGGGGTTGGACGCAGAGCCCTACGTGGTCCGGGTCCCCGAACTCGAAGGGTGGGAGTTCCCCGCGGGGCGCCGGACACGGGTGTTTGCCGGCGTGGCGGGGCTCCCGACCCGCGCGTTCGTCATGGGGCAGAGCCAAGTGTACCCGGGCGGTGGCATCCCCCGCCACGCCCACGAGAACGAGGAGGTGTACCTGATCCTGAAGGGCCGGGCCCTCATGACCGTGGGGGACCGTACGTTCGGGGTCACCGAGGGGACGGCGATCTACCTGCCCCCCAACGTGCCCCACGCTTTGCACAACCCGACGGGGGAAGAAGTCTGGTTGCTGTTCGTGTACTCTCCGGCCACCCTGGTGGCCCACTGGACGGAAGAACGAGAGGGAGGAGGGTAGCCATGAGAAACAGGGGAATTGTGGCGCTGCTGCTCGCCGCGCTGGTCTTGGCGGGCGTGGATCACGCGGCCGCTGGCTGGCGGCCGGTGCGTCCGGTGACCGTCATCGTACCCTGGCCCGCGGGGGGTTCCACGGACATGACCGCGCGGGTGCTGGGAAGCCAAATGGAGCGGTACCTGGGGCAGCGCATCGTGATCGTGAACACCCCGGGGGCCGGAGGTTCCATCGGCATGAAAGAGGCCTGGGACCGGCCTCGGGACGGGTACACGTGGGCTGCCAACTCCAGCACAGCCGTGATCAGCTACCCTGTGCTGGGACAGCTGGACATCACACACCGAGACTGGCTGTACTTCTACGTGCTGTACGCTCCGAACGTCATCGCGGTACCCTCCAACTCCCCCTTCCGAAGCCCGCGGGACCTGGCGGAGGCCATGCGGGCACGGCCGGGAGCCGTTCGCGTGTCCTCCGCAGGCGCGGGAAGCTCAGGGCACCTGGGTGCAGAGACCTTTCGTCTTGTGGCCGGCGTGACCTACCGTCACGTCGCCTACGCGGGTGGGGCCCCCGCGGTGGTGGCTGCGGTGCAGGGGGAGGTGGAGGCGGTCATGCAGCTCTCCTTCGAAGTCGCGGAGATGCTGCGTGCCGGACGCCTGCGGGCCCTCGCCGTAATGTCGCGGACGCCGCTGACCATGGAGGGGTACGGGACCATCCCGTCCATCACGCAGTTCTTCCCCAACTTCCCGGAGACGGGCTCCTACTTCGGGCTCATGCTGCCCAAGGACATGCCTGCGGAGGTCGTGGCGGCTGTGGAGGCGGCGTTCCGGCCTGCTTCGGAAGCACCCGCGGTGCGGCTGTTCGCGCGCCAGAACGGGGTAGCGGGGGTCAGCATCTCCGGCCGCCAGGCAGCGGAGATCACAGAGCAGAAGGCCCGCCGGGTAGCGTGGACTTTGTACGAGGCCGGGTTGGCGAAGAGGTCCCCGGCAGAGCTGGGCATCCCGAGGCCGTAAGACGGAGAGGCACGATGGGCGGCGCGGCCGGCAAGACGGTGGCCGTGGCGGACGTCTTGGCCGGGCTGGCTCTGGCGGCGGTGGGTGCCGGATTCCTCGTGGCCTCCTTCCGCATCCCCGCGGCGAGCGCCTTGTGGCACTGGTACGACTCTCCGAGGTTGACCCCCGCCCTGCTCAGCGGAGCTCTGTTGTTGCAAGCGGCCACGCTGCTGGGGCGAGGCCGGGGCCGGCTCGATCCAGGGCTAAGGACGAGGATCCGCACGGGGCTGCAGAAGTGGGGAGCAGGCCGGGTTCTCCTCGCCCTGGCCTTCTGTACAGGGTTCGTCACCCTGTTGGGGCGTCTGCCCTTCGGCTACCTGGTCGCGCTGGTGGTGTTTGGGATGACGTTGGCCTTCCGCGGAGCGGGGCCGGGCAGGGCCGCGGTGCTCGCCGCGGTCACGGCGGTAGCTGTGCAGTTGGTGTTTGGTCGGCTCTTCTTCGTGCCCCTCCCGTGAATCCCCTGGGCTTCTTTTCGGAACTGGTACGCCTCGCCACGGACCCCCTCACCGTGGGGCTGGTCTTGGTGGGAGCTCAGGTGGGGATCGTGTTCGGGATGTTGCCAGGCCTCACCGCGACCATGGCCATGTCCCTGCTCACGGGCCTTACCTTCTCCTTGCCCGCCACACAGGCGGTGGCGGTGCTCCTCGGTGCGTACGTGGGAGCCATCACGGGCGGCAGTCGTTCGGCGCTGTTGCTGAACATTCCGGGGACCCCCGCGCAGGCCGCGGTGTGCTTGGACGGCTTCCCCCTAGCCATGCAGGGGCGGGCCGCGGAGGCCATCGGGCTCGCCGTGACCGCTTCCACCCTGGGGACCCTCTTCGGCGTAGCGATGCTGGCGCTCTTCGCCCCGCTCCTCGGGCAGGTGGCGTTGCGGTTCGGAACCTGGGAGTTCTTCTGGCTTGCCGTGTTCGGAGTAGTGATCGCGGGTAGCCTCACCGCCGGGGGTGACCCCCTGAAGGGCTGGATTGCGGGCACCCTGGGCCTACTCCTTTCCACCGTAGGGCAAGATGGGATCCACGCGTACCCGCGCTTCACCCTGGGCCGGGTGGAGCTGCAGGGCGGGTTCGCCCTGATCCCCGTTCTGGTGGGCGCGTACGGTGTCTCCGAGATGCTGACGGTACTGCGCCGCAGCGAACGGCTCGTGGTGCAGACCCGTTTGGACCGGGTTTTGCCGCGGTTCCGGGAGGTGTTGCGACACAAAGGGCACATTGTGCGGTCGGGGTTGATCGGTACCTTCATCGGGATCGTCCCGGGGGTGGGCGAGGACATCGCCTCCTGGGTCTCCTACGACGTGGCCCGCAGGACCAGCCGGGACCCGGGTCGGTTTGGGAAGGGGTCTGTGGAGGGGCTCATCGCCGCAGAGACCGGCGACAACGCGTGCATCGGCGGTGCCACGATCCCGGTGTTGACCCTGGGGGTTCCCGGAAGCGCCCCCGCGGCGGTGCTTTTGGCGGCCCTCACCATCCACGGGCTGAAACCGGGACCCCTCCTGGTGCTGCAGCATCCGGAGACCGTTTGGCAGGTGGTAGCCCTGTTCTTGCTGGCGACCCTGGCCGTGTTCGTGGTGAGCCTGGTGTTCGTGCGTCCCATGGTGCGGATTTTGCTTATCCCGCGGGAAGCCCTCATGCCGGTGGTATACGTGCTGTGCGTGGTAGGGAGCTACGCCATCTCCGCGCGGATCTTTGACGTGTGGGTGATGCTGGGCTTTGGAATTCTGGGGTTCGCGCTGCGGGAGATGGGCTACCCCGTGGCGCCCCTGGTGCTGGGGTTCATTCTTGGCCCCATGGCGGATGACAACCTGCGGCGGGGGCTCGCCCTGATGGGAGGTGATTTCACCCCGTTCTTCACGCGGCCCATTTCCGCCTTGCTGGTGGCCTTGATCCTGCTGACGGTGCTGAGTCAGAGCCCCCTGGGGGCATGGGTGAGGCGGCGTGGGCGCCCGGTTCGCCCGGCCGTCCTTCTGCGGGAGGGATAGGGATGCGTCTGGCGTACACCGTGGCCGCGCCGGACGGAGGTGCCCCGGCGCTGGCGTGGTGCGGGCCCCTCCACCGCGTCCTGGACGGTGTGCGGGACGCGGGCTTCCAGGGAGTGGAGTTGCACGTGGTGGCCCCGGACCGGCTGGACCCCCACGACCTTCTGCGGCAGCTGGGCGAGGCGGGCCTGCAGCCCGCGGCGCTGTGCACCGGAGAGGTGTACGGCCGCGACGGTCTACACCTGGGGGCTGCGGATCCACGGGTCCGGAGCGCGGCCCTCACACGGACGCGGGCGCTGGTGGATCTTGCGGCGGCCCTCGGGGTGCCCGTGAACGTCGGGCGGCTGCGCGGCCCCTCGGCCGGGGACCCCGGCGCCGCCGACCGGGCCCTCGACGCCCTGCGCGAGCTCGCCGACTACGCGGCTGCCCGCGGGACGTACTTGGTGCTTGAGCCCGTCAACCGCCACGAGCTGGACCTGGTCAACACGACCGCCGAAGGGATCGCGTGGGTGCGACGGGTCGGGCACCCGGGGCTGCGGCTGATGTTGGATGTGTACCACGTGCAGTTGGGAGACGTCTCCATCCCCGCGGCCTTCGCGCGGGCTTGGGCGGAGGGGGTGCTGGCGCACGTCCACGTGTGCGACGGGAACCGGCTCGCCCCCGGATGGGGGCACCTCCCTCTCAGGGACGTCCTGGCGGTGCTGCTGGCCGTGGGGTACGACGGGTGGGTCACCGTGGAGTGCCTGCAGCATCCCAGCCCGGAGCAGGCGGCGCGCCAAGCCGCGGGGCACCTGCGCCGGTTGCTGGAGGAGTGTCGAGAGAGTCCCGCGGCGCGACCGTAAGGGCTCAGGCGTCCACCCCCGCGAGGCGGAGGAAGGCACGCATGCGGTGGACGGCCCGTTCAGGGTCTTGCAGCAGACCTGCGCGGTCTGCTAGCACGAAGACCTCCACGAGGTGCAGCACCGAGCGCGCGCTCTCCATGCCGCCCACCATCCGGAAGTGGTCCTGGTGGCCGTTGAGGTACGCCAGGAACACCAGGCCGACCTTGTAGCGGTACGTGGGCGCACAGAAGATGTGGCGGCTCAGAGGTACGCAGGGCGCCAGGATCTCCTCGTAGCCCGCCACGTCCCCCCGGTCCAGGAGCTGGAGGGCCGCGGACGCCGCGGGGGCGATGGCGTCGAAGATCCCCAGGAGGGCGTGGCTCACCCGCTCCCCGTCCCCGCGGATGAGCTCCACGAAGTGGAAGTCGTCGCCGGTGTAGACGCGCACCGACGGCGGGAGGCGTCGGCGGAGCTGGATCTCCACCTCAGGGTCCAGCAGGGAGACCTTGACGCCCTCCACCCGGTCTGCGTGTTCGGCCACGAGGTCGACGAACACGTCCAGAGCCTGGCGCGGGTCCTCGTACCCCCAGTAGCCGCGCAGGGCCGGGTCGAAGGGTTCGCCCAGCCAGTGCACCAGCACGGGCCGCGTGGCGGAGCGTAGGAGGGCACGGTAAACTCGCCGGTAGTCTGCGGGCCCGCGGGCGACGGCGCACAGGGCCCGGCTGCTCATGACGACGGCCTGAGCCCCTCCCCGCTCCACCCACTCCAGCTGGCGGCGGTAGCTCGCCTCCACGTCCTGCAAGCTGGCCTGGCCGGGCGAGAGGTCGTCGGTGTTGACGCCGCACACCACCGGGGCGTTCATGGCCTTGGCGATCTCCGCCGTCCGGCGGCACAGCTCCATGGCGGTACCGGGGTCGAGCCCCATCCCGCGTTGCGCGGTGTCCATCGCCTCCGCCACCCCGAGCCCCCACGACCACAGGTACCTGCGATAGGCCAGGGTCGCCTCCCAGTCCAGGTGGCACGTTCCGTCGGAGGGCTCCAGCCAGGGGTCCGCGACCACGTGGGCAGCCGCGTAGGCCACCCGGCGGCGGATGGGCTGCGTGGGGCGCGGGAAGGTGCGGGGCGGTCCGGGCCGGTACCGCACGAGGGTTCGGTCGGGCTGAGGCAGGAGGATCTCCACGGCTACACCTCCAGTTCGGGGACGTCCACCCAACGGCGCTCCCGCCAGGAGGTGTACGCGGCCTCCACGACTTGGAGCCCCCGCGCGCCCTCGAGGAAGTCCCGCCGGTAGGGAGCACCCCCCAGCGCGTGGCGCAAGAACAGCTCCCATTGCACCTTGAAGGCGTTGTCGAAGGACTCGTTGTCGGGGACCGCAGACCAGTCCGCGTAGTAGTCGTGGTCCTTGGGGACGTCGGGGTTCCAGACGGCGCGGGGGGTGCAGGTGCGGTGTTGCACGCAGCAGTCGCGCAGGCCCGCCACGGCACTCCCGTGAGTCCCGTCCACCTGGATCTGCAACAAGTCGTCCCGTCGCACCCGGACCGCCCACGAGGAGAGCACCTGGACCACCACCCCGCCGTCGAGCTGCAGGATGGCGTACGCGGCGTCCTCCGCGGTGCAGGGGTAGGGCCGTCCCTCCTCGTCCCAGCGCTGGGGAATGTGGGTCGCCCCCAGGCACACCAGGGAACGGATGCGGCCGAACAGGTTCTCCAGCACGTACTGCCAGTGGCAGAACATGTCAAGGATGATGCCGCCGCCCTCTTCCCGCCTGTAGTTCCACGACGGCCGCTGGGAAGGCTGCCAGTCGCCCTCGAAGACCCAGTAGCCGAACTGCACGTGGACCGAGAGGACCCGGCCGAAGAACCCCGCGTCCACGAGCCTGCGCAGCTTGCGGATGCCCGGCAGGAAGAGCTTGTCCTGCACCACGCCGTTGGCGACCCCCGCGGCGCGGGCCAATCGGGCCAGCTCCAGGGCGGAGGCCAGGTCGGAGGCGACCGGCTTCTCGCAGTAGACGTGCTTGCCGGCGGCGATCGCCCGCTGGAGGGCCCCCGCGCGTGCCCCCGTCACCTGGGCGTCGAAGTACACGAGGGCCTCGGGGTCCGACAGCGCCTCGTCCAGGGAGGTGGTCCACAGGGAGAGGCCGTAGGCGCGAGCCAGGTCTTCCAGCCGTGCGGGGTTGCGGCCCACCAGGACCGGCTCGGGCAGCACCACGGTGCCGTCCGGTAGGCTGACGCCTCCCTGCTGGCGGATGGCGAGGATGGACCGCACGAGGTGCTGGTTGCGCCCCATGCGGCCCGTGACGCCGTTCATGATCACGCGCACCGTCCAGGCCATAGAAAGGGTTTTCTCCAGCCTCCCGGACTGCTCCTGCTCGCTGCCTTGAGGGGTCCGCGCTCGCCCGTTGACAGACCCCGTACGCTAGGGCTGAAGCGATTTCTATGGCCACGCTGGCGGAGGTCGCGAGAACGGCCGGGGTGTCGCTGGCCACGGCGAGCCGGGTGCTCAGCGGGAGCGGGTACCGGGTCCGGCCCGAGCTGCGGAGGAGGGTGCTGGCCGCGGCCCGGAGCCTGAACTACGTGCCCAACGCGCACGCTCAGGCCCTGGTCCGAGCCCACACCCAGGTGGTCGGGGTAGTGACCCACGACGTCAGCGACCCGTACTTCGCGGAGATCGTCCGCGGAGTCCAGAGGGTGGCAAGCGCCGCGGGCCGGCTCGCCATCATCTGCAACACGTACCGCGACCCCGACCGCGAGGTCGAGTACGTCCGCTTGTTGCACGCCCAGCGGGTGGAGGCCATCGTCCTGGCGGGCAGCGGCCGGGACGACCGGCGGTACGGGCAGAAGATGTCCGCGGCGGTAGAGGCTTACCTGGCCACGGGGGGACGCTTGGTGGTGATCAGCCGCCACCACCTCCCGGGGGACGCGGTTCTGCCCGACAACTTCGG
>Ga0272447_1000181_pt1:0-35000 | contig 47329 bp, 32 predicted proteins | sample YNPCB0133_FD_194589 | JGI IMG/M metagenome (GOLD analysis project Ga0272447, IMG submission 194589) | Hot spring microbial mat communities from Yellowstone National Park, WY, United States - YNP-CB-013-3 | ecosystem: Environmental > Aquatic > Thermal springs > Hot (42-90C) > Sediment...
GAAGCCAGAGCGGTGCCTGGGGAAGCTCGACGAGCTCCAGGCGATCGGTGCCGAGCAGTTCGGAGAGTTCCGCATAAAAAGGCGGAAGGCGAAAGCCGGAAGCAGGGAGAATCGCCAGGTCTATGTCCTGCGCATGCTCTGGGGCGTGGACTGCGGAGCCGAAAAGGTAAGCCAGGCGGATTGGATACCGCGCGCAAAGCACGGAAAGCCCCTGCTGCCAGCCTGGAGCCAGTCTTCCCAGAGAAGGCAAATGAGCGTATTTCTCGCGCACAGCCATAGCCAATCACCGCCTGCGCTCAGCCACGAACTTGCGCAGCAAGGCTCCGCACCTGGTCGTCCGTGTGAGGAGCAATCCCGCGAGCAAATTCTCTGTACCCCAGGGGTTCCGAAGCAACCACTGTGACCGTTGCGACCCGCGTACGTTCCAGGTAGAGCCTTTCAATCTCTTGATTGAGCTCCTCCGCCATGCTGGCGGGCACGAGAGCCAAAAAGCCCCCACCGCCGCAGTAGATGAGGCATGCCTTGACAAGCCGGTCATGAAAGAGTTTTCGGACTTCTTCCTCCAATTCTACGAGGATCTGGCTGGCGCCGCGAATTTCAGGCAGTGCTTGGGTCTCGTAGACGTAGCCTTTGATAGCGTCGGTATCGCCCATGAACAGACAAAGGGGCGGCTGTCCTTCGAAGAGTTCCCGCTCCAACTGTTCGGTTGCGTAGATGACCTGCAAGAATTCCTGCAAAGTAGAAGCACGCGCCAGCTCTGGACGGTCTCCGGCCGAGGCATAGCTATCGGCTAAGCAGACAAGCTTTTCGAATAGCGTCTGGGGTCTATCCCGCAAGTGATGACGGGCAATGCTTCCTACGATGATCTCGTGAAGGCGCCCGTCAACACCCTTTGCGGTGAGCCACTCCGTAGCATAATCCACTCCCCGCTGTACGTGGAGCCGATACTCAGTCTCTCCTACCCGCGCTTTGCCCAGATCGTGCAGAAGCCCGCAGAGACATGCCAGATGCCGCAGTTCTGATGGATCCAGGGAAAGCCCGCAAATCTCTTCCGGAGTCTTTCCCCGTCGCCGGAGCTCTTCGGCAAACGCCGCGGCAATCCCGCCTGTAAGCACCAGGTGGTCGTAGAGTGAGACCCAGGGAATGCGGGTATCGGCCAGCAGGTAATCCGCCTGACGCAATGGTTCTGCGAATTCCGTGCTGAAATTCCCGACAAGGTTTTGAATGGTCATCGTCTCTCTCGCCCTTTAGGGTGACGATAGCCTATCTTCGTGACTGCTCGTGCCCAACGCCCTAGCTCCCCACAGCGGTAGGAAGCTCGGCGCTACCGGGGAGTAGGGACCGCGCACGCCCCGGACACTCCCGGCAAAGCCCATGGATGGCATTTCCACCTCCAGTGACTCAACCACCCAAAAAGATAAAGGAGAGAGTGAACCTCTGTCACTGCAACATGTCCCTCACCGGCGGCTCACACACCATCCCTTCTCGCAGAAGGGAACGAAACCACCGCATTTGTCGAATATCTCTAATTGGATTTGTGCACGTTGTGTCATCTCACTCACTTCAGTGGGTCCTTGTTTCCAACCTTGCCAATAGTGCTGCCGCGACTCCTTGGTCACAAAGACAATCATCCGCCCAGGCCGGAAAAACTCATACAGAGCGATAGGGGAGAGGTTCGATTCGACCACTCTTCCTTCGTGGCTGTATCGAGCCGTCCTATACCCATCGCCTGTTCGCAGTCCGACAAAGGTCAGGGCCTTCATACGATCACCCCCACATGGTGGAAGGTTTCACCCCGGGATCACCTTCGTCACCTTACCTTCCCGGGTTACAGCCATTACTCTCACCTTCACCTTTTTGCCCGGCGGGTGAGGATAGTAGGCGTGCTCGAAGGTGACCTCCTGGTTCAGTCCGCCGAGCAAGCGAACCGTGACCTTCCCGCCATCGTTAGTGATGACCTCGGCGTCGAGCTTGTCCCCTTGTTTGACCGCCGGTTGTGCGGCCGGCTCAGGCGGCTTGGGTGAGACTTTCGCTTTCTGCTTCGTGGGAGAAGCAGGAATCGGCGGCTTCTCTGGCGCAGGCTTAGGCGCCGGGGATAGGGTTTGAACCACAGGCTGTTTCTGTGAGGGAGTCTTTGCCAGTCCCGCTTTTCGTAGCTTCTCTATCTCTTCGATCGAGATTCGCCCCTCGGCAAAGTACCCGTAACCACAGGCCGTTTTTCCCCCGAAACCGAGCTGCTCAAGCCCGCGTTCGAGCCACTCTTCGGCCAAGCGCAACGTCTCGTCGGAGCGAGCAGCGAGCGCAAATCGAAAGACAGGCTTCTCCTCATCACGATCTCCGATGCCGATGGTCAGGAAGTTCACTGGATTCGGGCTTTGCCATTCGGTGGGTAGATAGTTCTTCGGATCGCGATAGTAGTCGGGAAAGTGCGGGTTCAGAATGTCCACATCGAGCTTAGGCGGCGCGATTGCATACGCATCGAGGAAGATGACGTCGCCCTGCCGGCGTTCTCTCACGAGCCGTTCGTCTTTGCTCTCGGAGCCGAAAACGAGCGTGATCTTCTCCACATCTTGTCCGGTCAACTCGGCCCAGGCGCGGGCAACCCCTTTCAACCCACTTCCCGGCAGATACGGAAAACCATAGAGGGGATGAAAAGCGAATCCCACCTCCATCGGATGAGTGCCGCCGAGCCCGGAGAGAATTCGAGCTTCCGCTCGCTTGCCGAAAACGCTGGTTTCGTAGCCGTGCTCCTCAAGCGACTGGATCATCTGGAGCTGTCGGTCGAGGAAAGCATCGTAGGCGTCGCGCGGAAAACTGTGGGCGAGAGCTTCAATCTGCTCGAGGAACCAGCTTTTGACGCTTCTCTCCCGCTTGCCCTCTTTGAATTTGGCATCGAGCGTCCAGTCCTCATCCCACACCCAGAGGAATTTGGTGAAGAGGAGCCCGATATTGTGTGCCTGACGATAGATCGCTTCCGCGAGAGTCCGGCTCTCGCGAGGCAGGGGGAAGCGAGGATCGGGCGGTCCGTTCTGTCTCTTTTTCCCGTCGGGCATACTCACTCCTCCCCTTCTTCGGGCTCGGGCAGGACGGCTTCGGCGAAGCGACGCAGCCAGTGGAGATAAGCGAGAGCCTCTACCGTCGCCTGGCGATAGGTCTCGCTCGTCGTGTTGAAGATCCGTTCAATCAACGTCGGCTGAGTCGCATCGGCCCAGCGAATTTCACGAAACAACCAGCTCTGAAGATGAGAATAGACGATCTCGTGGGGGTCGTTCGTATTACCCTTCCCTTTGGACCTGAGGAAAGCCAAAGTCTGCCCTAACCCGTTCGTCAGGACCATCACCGGCAGCTTCAATACGAGGCCGCGATACTTTCTCTTCACGTCCGGCGATTTTCGATCCACCGCCTGGACATCGGCCCACGCCGCTTTGGCGCGCTGTTGCTCTTTGGTCTGTTGAAAACTCACAGTGCTAGCCATTGCTCTCTCCCTCCTTCGATGGCTCTCGTTTTTGCCCTTTGCTGTAGAACCTGACGCTGACGATCCCACGACCAATGGTCGCATCGCCACCGAGTTGGAGGCGCTTTCCCTCGATCTCCTTTAAGAAAGTGACTACGGCATGAGCATCGGGCAATTCGGCGCGATCATCCCTCACCGGATCGTGCGCCAGAACGAGAGAGTACAGGAGCGAATCCGGCAGTAGGGCCTCTTCATAGAAGAGGCCGCCTTTGACCACCGTGCGCGTGTCGCTGTTGATTCTGATGCGCGCTTGCACTTCCGTGGAGAGCTTCACGAAATCGCGGAAGGCATTGTCCGGCAGCACCAGCAGACTCCTTTTGATCTTCTCCTTCCAAAACTCATATTCTGGTCTGTTGGGAAAAGCCTGCTCGGAAAGATAGGTGGCGATGCTAGTCACTTGAGGGTCTGGCTGAAAGCTAAACGCATATTCTTCCAGTAACACTTGATCGCCATCGGCCACATCGCTGCCACTCTGCACGCCAAGCACAGTGTGATCATCTGTCGGCTTTGGAATAATCCAATTCAGTGGGGCGCCAGCAATCTGCGCATCGCGGCGGAAGCGTTCGAGTGCCGTCGGCGAGGTGCAGTAGGCGAAGATCCCCTTGAGCGAGCGCACGGGAAAGAGCAGAATCCGCGCATCGGTGAACGTGAGGGCAGCGGCAAATCCGCTCTCCTCCGAACCGATCTTATCCGGCCCGAACGCGAGTTCGATCTTGCGCTTGTGCGCATCATCTCGGAACCGGAACTCGAACCACTCGCGCACGGCGCCCTTGATGCCGGACGCCTGAATCACGGGAAAGTCTGTGTACTTCTCCCGCTGAATGGGCAGGTCAACGACGCCGAGGCTCGTGCCGCTGCCAGCATGAAGCGAAGTTTCCGTGTAAAGAAACATCAGGGTTGCTTCCTTGAACATAGTCACCATGCTCCGATCACAGAATGCCCGAACCCCTGCTTGACGGTTTCGGGAAAAGTCTCCGAATCTTCAGAGACGGATTTCTCGTGGAAGGCCTCAATGGCCGCAGCAGCCTCGCCCTCCCGAAGCTCAAAGAAGTAGGCGCTCCCGGCAGGCACAAAGCGGTGGACCGGTTTGGGATGCTGCTTGACCAGATCGAATCCGCCGATGCCGATGGGCTTGCCGAGAGCTGCTGCGACGAGTTTGACGCGCACGTTCCCGCGAGAGCCTTCGAGCGTTTGCCCGTCAATCCATTTCGGGCGCCAACCGTGCTCAAAAAGAGCGGGAGTCGTGAGCACCAGCTTAAACCGCCGACGCTCCTGGATTCGCTGCTGGAGCTTCCCCAGCGCCAACGCGGATGCACGCGCCGGCCGATAATGAGCCGGACGGCGATCTCCACCGAGAGCGATCGTCCCTGAGCCAGGAAGAAGCCTCGTCCTCTCGATTTCGACGAAAAAGCCGACACCGGGTCTTAACCGAAGGTACTCGACGCTGTAGAGCAATCCTTCGCGCACCGACCGACGAGCACGATCGCGTGCGATGCCCGTTCTCTCTTCCCGCGTGAAGATCAACTTCCCAATTTGATCTCCGGCGATGACTTCGCCAGGTGCAAAGAACGAATCAGGCGAATGAGCCTCGTCCTCGACATACCTCTGCATCCCTTCCTCGGTCAGCCACCCCGTGGCGGCTTCCAGATGCACGTCTTTCGTGAGCCAGAGATGGCGCAGCCCCGGAGGAAGATTCGTCCGGACCGGAAACTGATCGGCCGGTTTCAAGAGCACGTACTGCTTTGAGCCTTTGACCACGGCCACATCGTTCGGCATGGGATAAAGTAGTTCCACTGAAGTCGGTTGCTGATGTGAAGTCACCAGATCTCGCTTTCGCGCTACGAGAAGGCGGCGAAGCTCAAGCGAACCAAAATTCGCCGGCGAGCCGATTTCTTCAGCGAGATCAGGGGGGACATCTCTACCTTCTTTGAAGGCCTCGAAGCGACCGAAGCATTGACTTAACAGATGAGAACGTATCGCCGCATAGATAGTGGACGGCGGAGGGGGAAAGACGCTCCGCGCCAAATGGTCTTCTCCCCCCGTGAACGGTTTCGCATCACGGAAAAGCAGCACATCGAGCGGTTCGATGAAGATCGCCGTACTCATCGGTTCTCCTCCCGACCTAAGAACACAGCGAGGTCTAAAAACCGGGCGAGATCGTCAAGAGCCACTCCTGACTCGAAAAGCCTCAAGAGTCCCTCATCAAGGAGACAGTGGCTCAGCTCGCTTTTTTCGTCTTTGGATAACCGCCCGCTGAGATGGCGTCCCAGCAGGCGATAGACTTCCTTCTTGACAGCCTCCTCGGGCACGTCTTGGAGCGCCCACGTCTCTTCCCGGAAGACATAGGCGAATTTCGGCGACACATCATCTCTCCCAAAGGCATCGCGCCAGTGAATGAGGCACTCGAGCGTATCAACCAGCATAGATCCACCTTCCGCGTAATACCACTTAGCGCCAAAGGACTCGTGGCCGCCGGACCGCTTCATGAGCGCGATGGAGAAAGCATTTCGCCCAAGCGCTTCTTTGGCCCGTTTTTCTTCCCGGCGCGCGGCGTTGAGCGTTTGCCCGAGATCTTGCATGTGATGGGCAATGGCGACGCCCATGCTGGCCGTAGCCGTCATGCCCATCGTGAGTTGAAATCCATCTCCCGTTCGGATGAATCCCGAGCCTTCAGTCCAATCAATCTGATTTTCATTGCCTCTGAGCGCGCCGGTGAAGAAGGCTCGCAGCTTTCGCATCGTTTCCGGCAAGTCACGAAGCGAGACGAAGGCCATCACATCATCGCCACCGGCGTAGATCAACTTGCCGAGATGCTCCTCTTCGATGATCATCCGGGCCGTGCGGAGCGAATAATCGCGCAGAGCCTTACTGATGGCCAAGTGTAGCGAGGGATTGAGCGGGCGCGGGGTTTCTCCAAGTGAGCACCAATCGGCCTCCTGCTTCAATTCGTCCCATACACGGGGATGCACGACCTCTCGCAGTCGCGGAGCGAATTCGCCGGCGAGCCATTTGCCCATCTGATCGCCGTCCATCACGAGGACAGCGTAGTACCGAGACGGTGCACCGAGACCATACTTCTTTGCCGCCTCGAGCAATTCCTTTCTCGCCAGCAGCACGGCGTCGAGATCGTCCTTTGAGATGGCCATCAGCTCGCGTTGAAGGTCCCGCTTATTGAAAGACTCCTCGAAGAGCCAATCTCCATCCAATCGAGCGAACTTCCAAGCGAGGTCACGAACGGAGGCCCCGTACCTGCCAGCGTTGTTGCAAAGTCGTTTGGTTTGCTCTAAAGGAGCGCTTTTGGCTCTTTCTTCAGGTAGAAACTGATAGACACGATCCGTATATTGCTGAACCTTACTCACCAGTTCCGGCTTTGAGAGAGCTTCTATGACGCGCCCTTTGAACGCCGCTGTGGCCACCGTGCTCGTTGAGGGAAAGGAGGTTTCGATCTCCCACTCTAATCCGCCTTCATCTTTGGGAGCTTTGAAATAATAAGCCGCCGCCAGACGCTTCGTCAGCGCGATAGCGCTCAGTCGTTCGCCACTGCGAAGCAGGGGGAGCTGCGGAAGCATTCGCCGTGTCCAAAACTCGCGCAGCTTGCCGAAATCTGTATGCTCGGCGAGATGCACCGGCTCGAGCTCGGCGAGCATCGTGCATTTGAAATGCGGCTCGACCTGTTGGGCGAAGTCTCGCGTCGCTTTTCGACTGCCAAGACCCCGCTCGGTAAGCGCATAGAGCTTGCTGTAGCAGGTCCCAATGTTCGGCGAATAGCCTACTCGTTCGTACTGCCTCAGGAGAGCATCAAAGTCCCACGGTTCTTGTGGCGCACACAACGCCTTATAGGTCTCGATAAACCCCATGTGATCGTCATCCCATGGAAGCACGGCCCAATAGGTCTCCAGGAAGTTCTCGACCTGTCGGTGCCATATCCGATCCCACACCGTGTCCGGCGTGATACCGGCCTCTTGTTCAACGCGCCGTTTCACTGTGAAGCAGATCGTCCTGAACACCTGCCGGACCCTATTCGCAGCTTCTTGAGCCACTCCTGCGGCCTCATCCGCCGGCAGGATGGCGAGGAAGCGATTGGGCAGCGTTGGAGAAGAAAGTGCCTCCAGGCTTGGCGCGTCAGTAAATTTCAAACCTTTTTCCTCCTTCAGCCAGAGATCACTAAACGGCTGTCCGCACAGATCGGGAAAAATGACCGCGTCCGGCCCCCACGCTTCGGCGACCACTTTCATTGCCTGCCAGGAGAGATACGAGAGCAGATAACTACCGGCCCAGAGATCTTGCGTCTTTCGCGCCGCGGCGATGAAGCTTTGGACCGGACCGAGGGCAAATAGGAGAAACGCCGGTTTGGGCAAAGCCGCAGCGATGGCTGACGTCACGCGGCGATGCTCCCAGATGGAATGATCGGGCACACGGGTATCTGCCGGAAGCACTTCCCAAAGCTGCCCCATTCCATCTTCTTTCCGCTTGGCTTGGAGCAGCGGAAGCAGTTCGCGCCAGAGCGAGAGATAGAGCTTCTCCCGATCATCGCCATAAGCCTCCCGCAACTTGCCGAACACATCGTCAACGGAGGCCATCACCTGGCAATGGTCCACCGTCGCGAGCGATCGGATGGGAAATTGCGTGCCGGAGAGCGGGTGGACGATCAATGGATTTTTCGGCCAATCGGTGGGAAGTCCTTTCAGGCTGACTCGGTCCGCTGCCGAGGCGATGCGATCAGCGAGTTTGACCTCCTCCGGGATCAGGCCATCAAGCCCGAGCCTCTCCATCAGCTCCTTGGCCCGCCCCTCATGCCCTCCGGTGATCGCGCGCCCTAAGATGAGTGCTTTCTCCAGTGGATCGTGCAACAGGGCCTTGATTTTGCGGAGCAAGATGTCTTCTCTCATAGCCAATTCCTCACCTCCAAATAACCGCCGAACTGGTTGCGGAACCCCTGAACCACGCTCTGTTGAACGGCAGTGCTCGGTGGGGCCGGATACTGCGGCTTCTGTTTTGCGCCCTTAGACTGGTCTCTGATCTTGAGCTTTTCGCCGGTCGGCAAGAAAGACGATCCGAAGTGGATCAGAACCAGGGATATCTTTCCACCTCTTAGCTTGAGGAAGCGAAAGAGAAGCGGCGAGGCCCGCCGAGCGAAGCGCTCGGTTTCTACCATCGCTTGCTTACCCGGTGCCGAGCGATAGCGGAACTGCAATGGCAATCCGAATGCCGGCCTTTCCAGAATGGGTGAACGACCAGCATGCAAGTAATCCTTGAGCACGGAGGGAAAGTCAGGCCCACGCTTATACCGAAACTGCTGGAACTTCTTCCCCACGTCTTCCATTGCAGCCAGCGCATCATTCCACGTGTCCTGAATGATCCAGATGTCCGCGTGGCTCGGATGAAGGACAGGAAACTCGACGACGCCCGTTGGAGTGCTCGGAGCGAGCGAGTTAAGGCGAGCGACGAGATCGCGCACGGTCTTCAATCCTTTTTCGAGGTGATCTTTCAAAGCTTCAGGACCACCGACGTTATCGAGCGTAAAGCTCGGAAGGGCCTGTAGGAGGTTCTTATCGTCTTTGATCTCCTTCACCTGGACATCTCCGCCGCCGCGTCGAGAGCGCGTCCCCAGTCCTCCGAAATGCGTCCAGCACCAGAGAGCACAAGCCGCGAGTTTCAACACTTTCTCGGCTTCTTTACTGAAGCAGGAGAGTTCCAGTGTGAAGGTCGTTCCAACATCGGCATAGGGACGTTCGTTTCCGCCGAGCTGCGTGGAATAGAGGAGATACGTGAGTCCGGGGCGACGTGTCTCCTTCTTCGCCTTGTCGTACCCCAGATCAAGTTCCTTGTTTTGCTTGATGCGCCCGCCGGCCCAGCGAACATCCTTCACTCTCACGAGCACGGGCGACCCTCGCTCTTCCTTGCCGAAGACCTGGCTCTCGAGTTGGTGCAGTCTGTTCGATTGAGCGACTCCCAATCCGCCAAGAAGGGCGCGATACCAATACCGAAGGTGGCCGCGGATGCTGGCGGCGCGAAGTTCGACCGTGTTCTGGTCATTGCCCGATAAAAAGAGCGGCGTGATCGTTTCCAGCATAAAACTCAGTTTTTTCATCCGCACCTCCACGGGAGACCGACTTTACCAGTGTCGGCTCGGATTTTCCATACCCGGCAAGATTGCGGCAATCCTTCGACTTCGTGGGGGCGCGGCCGCAGCTCCGCTGAAAAGGCGAGCCCCGACCGGGCGTATCCGAATGCCATTCGGCATCGCGGAGCCGGCAGGACGCCACGGTCCCCCTTGTCCGTCTCCCGACCGGCAGTGAGAGCGAGGATGAGGCGACTTCCGGGAGAGCTGGTCTCACTGAAGATCGGAGCCGGTCGTGCGCGACTCCTTCTCGGGTGATTCCGAAGCCCTGATCTCATACTTCCCCAAGCCGAATGTGGTGGCGGTGCCGACGTGCAAGAGCTCGCCAATGATAAGAAGGGGGAGGAAGAGGACGAGATCCTCTTCCCTCAACTCGTATTCGATCTCGCCGACCACGCCGCCGAGTCGCATCTTCGTTCGCTGTCGGTGCGAATATCGCTCCCAATCGCGCCACACGAGAGCCTGCCGGACCGTCGGAACGGCACAGGCGCGTTCGATCCACGGACGGGGATCGAACGGAGGAGTGTTCTCTCCATGCACAAGCGCGAGCTGCCAGAGTCGTCGCAGCACGCTCCGCACGAGGAGATCAAAAGGAAGATCGGCTTGCAGATCTCCGTCAATGCGCACGCGTACGGGCGTCAGCACCCGAAGTCGAACGCGATGGGACACGTGACGGTCGAGCCGGAGCTGTCGCTCTCGGATGAGGGCCTCCAGGGACGCAGCCTCCATGTTCCAGGTGATACGACCGGATGAGCCGTCATAGATCGTGATGCTGCGGGCGCGAGACTCTCCCCCGGGATCTCCGGAGCGCGAAGAAACTCCGGAGACCTCCCGAGCGACGACAGCATCCAGCGCGAAGCGAGCGCGTCCTCGTCCGAGCCCTTGGCGTCCGGCTTGCTCAACGGCCACGACCAAATAGGGCAGATACGTGAGAGCTCGTCCCAGGAGCAAGAGGCCGAAGCTCAGAGGCTCGCCCGGCGCATAGTGCTCCTTCTCCTCGAGAGGAGGCTCCAGCACATACGGATGCGGCGCCGTACGTTGTCCACGAAATGCCGGCACTTCGGCCGGCGGTGGCGTCTCAAATACATAGGGGTAGCCGCACAGTGAGCGCACAAGGCAACATGCGCAGTTCCCATCGGCTCGAATGCACACGACGCGTTTGAACGCCCACCCCAAGGCGCCACGTATGGTCGAGCCTTTGAAGCGGGGGAGCCAAGCCTCCTCCTCCGCGCGCCAGCGAAACTCGAAGACGCCAAGGCGCAGCGCTCGAGCGACACTCATGATGTCCGACGACGATGGCATCGGCACGTTTGGACCTCCGGACATGTCGCACGGCATTCACCGGGGAATCCGCTCGAGCGAGAACGGCGCGCTGGTGTGAGCTCCGCGATCTGTCCCGCAGGCGATCGAGATCTCGCTTCCGCCGCTAACGAGCAAAGCACCTCCCCACCTCGCCACATCGCGAGATGGTGCGGCTGAATTGTAGCGAAAGCGCCTAGGTGCGTCAACGACTTTTTCTTCCCCTCCCTTTGACGCGCGAGCTCTGATGCCGGTATGATCCTGCTCTCGAGCACTGGGAGAAGCGGACATGAGGGAGGAATCCACGCGCGCACCGATTCCCCTCCGGCGGAAAGCCGGTTCCTGTGTGATGGCGACGCTCTGTATCATGGCGCTTGGCCTCAGTCGTTTTGAGCCGCTCGTGTCGCTCCGTTTCGAAGTGACGGTCGCTCCCGGACGACTTGAGACACCGCAAACGGGACGGTTGCTCCTGGCCCTCAGCTCGCGTCCGGAACCTGAGCCTCGCTTCATCCTGGGCCGCCCTGAACTGAGAGGATCCTTTGTCTTTGGGCGCGACGTCCGAGATTTCAAGTCAGGGGACCGAGTCGTCGTGGATGATGCGGCGATCGGCGTTCCCCTCGAGCGCCTCTCGCAGATTCCGGCCGGGGAATATTTCGTCCAAGCCGTCTTCATGTGGAACCCGGACATTCGGCGTCCGGATGCGCCGGGCAACCTCTACAGTCCCGTCCAACGCGTTCGGCTTGATCCGGCGCGGGGAGGTGTTGTGCGGCTTGAGCTGACGCATGTGATTCCCGAGGAATCGCCGTCGGAGACCGAGTACGTGAAGTTTGTGACGCTTCGGTCCGAGCGGCTCAGCGCCTTCCATGGTCGGCCTATTGTTTTACGCGCCGGTGTGATCCTGCCGCGCGATTACGACCGCGAGCCCGAGCGTCGCTATCCCCTGCGTGTGCATATCGGAGGCTATGGAGCGCGCTATACGAACGTGCTTCGTCTGATGGCCGAAGGCTCAGAATTTCGGCGCGTGTGGCTTGCTGACGATACCCCCCGGATGATCTTTCTGCATCTGGATGGGGCCGGCCCTTATGGCGATCCGTACTTTGTGAACTCCGCCAACAATGGCCCCTACGGAGATGCGCTCGTTCAGGAGCTGATCCCCTATGTGGAGCGGAAGTTTCGCGCGATCGGTGCTCCGGAGGCGCGTGTTCTCGATGGGGGCTCGACCGGAGGGTGGGTAGCGCTCGCGCTGCAGATCTTCTACCCCGACGTCTTCAACGGCGCCTGGGCCTTCTGCCCCGATAGCGTGGACTTTCGCGCCTTTCAGCTCATCAACATCTACGAGGATGAGAACGCGTATGTGAACCGATATGGGTTCGAGCGGCCGAGTGCGCGCGATCAGCGCGGTGATGTGCGCTTCACCATGCGGCATGAGTGTCAGGTGGAGAACGTCCTCGGTCTCGGGGACAGCTACACGATGTCCGGCGGGCAATGGGGGGCCTGGAATGCTGTCTATGGCCCGCGCGGCTCGGACGGACGCCCTGTTCCCCTGTGGGATCCGAAGACGGGAGTGATCCGCCGAGATGTGGTCGAGCATTGGAAGCAGTATGACCTCCGTCTCGTTCTGGAGCAGAAGTGGTCAGAGCTCGGCCCGAAGCTTCGGGGAAAACTCCGGATCTGGATGGGAGACGCCGACGATTACTTCCTCAACAATGCCGTCTACCTGCTGGAAGAATTTCTGGCGCGAGCCGATCCCCCGGCAGAGGCGCGAATCATCTATGGGCCGCGTCGTGGCCATTGTTGGCGCGGGATAAGCGAGCGCCAGCTCATGATGGAGATGGCCGATGCCATGGCGCGCGCCAAGACCCGTTCCGTTGACAGGCCTCCTGCTTCTGTGCCATCACTAACTGTTCGCAGCCGATCCGAAAGCCCTCTTCGAGGGGGCATATCGAACTCCGGGAGGCGAGGAGGAAGACGATGAAACCGTTGGCCGAGATGGCGTGCGAAGCATGTCGCGGCGACGTCCCTCCGCTCACCGAGGAAGAGATTGCCGCGCTGGCTCCGCAAGTGCCGGAGTGGAGGATCGTCGAGCGTGAGGGGATCAAACGATTGGAACGCACATTTCGGTTCGCGGACTTCGCCGCCGCGCTTGCCTTCACCAATAAAGTCGGAGCGTTGGCGGAGGCCGAGGATCATCATCCGGCGATCGTGACCGAGTGGGGGCGCGTCACCGTCACCTGGTGGACGCACAAGATTCGCGGACTGCACCGCAACGACTTCATCATGGCGGCGAAGACGGACCGGCTCTACGCCGAAGAGTTCTCATCGCGTCCGGAATGACCGCGCTCGGAGAATCCGAGTGAGGAGATGGAACGGGCGCGCCGGAAGGGAACGCGTCATGGAGCGATTTCAGGGGAGGACGCTCTCGTGGGAAGTCGCCGGTGGCGTCGTCGAGCTGGCGCTGCACAGGGAACCGTGCAACGAGATCGGCTCGCTGATGGTGGAGGAGTTGGAGCAGTTCGCCGGCGCGCTCGATGCGCTGGCCGAGCGGGCCCACGTTCTCATCCTGCACAGCACGCTGCGATGTGGGTTCAGTGCCGGCGCTGATCTTCGCGAACTCTACGAGCGCGCGCGCCATCTGGACGCGGCGGCGCGGGTGGCCGGCGTACGCGCATTCCTGGAACGTATTCACAAGGTCCTCAACCTTCTGGATGCGACGCCGCTTGTGACGATTGCGGCCGTGCACGGCGTGACCTTTGGCGGAGGATTCGAGGTCGCCCTCGCCTGCGATCTCATCATTGCGGACAAGATGACACGCTTCGGTTTTCCAGAGCTGCGCCTCGGCTTGATCCCCGGCTTCGGAGGCATTCCGCGTCTGAAACGCGAAGTCGGCAATGGCGTCGTGCGTGATCTTCTGCTCACCGGACGCACGGTGAATGCGGCGCGCGCGCATGCCGTCGGGTTGGTGAGTCAGCTCGCCGCCGAGGGTCAGGCGCTCATTGTGGCCCGCGCAACGGCGGCTCAGATTGCGAAATTCGACACGGCAGCCCGCCAGACGGCGAAGCGCTTCATCAAGCCCATTCCCCATGAGGAATTGCGCCGAGAGATCGAGCTCTTCTGCGAGCTGTTCGCAAGGCCTGACGTGATGGAGAATCTCCGGCGCTTCGTCGAGAGTCGGAGCCCGTTTCCCTATCTGCCCTGAAGGTCTCACCCCCACTCCAGACGGGCGAGAGCGCGAGCGGCGACGATCTGCCCGATGCGCAACGCCGCCGTCGCTGCGGGCGAGGGTGCGTTGAGGACATGCACCATGCGCTCGGCTTCCAACAGGTGAAAATCGTCCACGAGCCGCCCCGAGGGATCAACCGCTTGAGCGCGGACGCCGGAAGGAGCCGGACGCAAATCCTGCTCCCGGATGTCGGGGACGAGCCGTTGAAGAGCGCCGGCGAATGCGCGTCGGCTGAACGAGAGCGCCATTTCCCGAAGGCCCGCGCGCCCGTATCGAAGGACCAAGCGCCAGAATCCGGAGAAAACGAACATCTCCCCCACGTCTCTCATCGAAATGCTCCATCGCGTATACCCCTCGCGCTTGAACGCGAGAACGGCGTTCGGGCCGGCCTCGACGCGCCCGGTCACGCGGCGGGTGAGGTGGAGACCGAGAAAGGGCAGCTCCGGATCGGGGACCGGATAGATGAGGTTTCTCACCAAGAATCGCCGTTCGGGAACCAACTCGTAATATTCGCCCCGAAACGGGATGATGCGCACCGGAGGAGAGAGGCCACATAAGCGCGCCACGCGGTCGGCATGAAGTCCCGCGCATCCCACCAGGACGCGACAAGCGATGTCACCCGCGGTCGTCTCCACGATGATCTCACGACCTCCGCGACGCACGCCGAGAGCGCGAGCACCGGTCCGTATTGTTCCCCCCTCCTCACGAATCACGCGGGCGAGGGCCTGTGCCACAAGAGCGTAATCGGTGATCCCCGTCTCCGGGACCCAGAGTGCGGCCAGTCCCCGCGCATGCGGTTCATGCTCCGGAATCTCCTCGGCGCGCAGCCATCGAAGACCGCGCAGACCGTTGATGTGGCCGCGCCGTTCCAAGTCGGCCAAAATGGGGAGTTCGGATGCTGATGTCGCGATAACGAGCTTCCCGCACTGCTCGTGGGGGATGTGATGCTCTTCCAGAAAACGAAAGAGCGCACGACGCCCCTCGACGCAGGTGCGCGCTTTCAGCGAGCCGGGGCGATAGTAGAGTCCCGAGTGAATGACCCCACTATTGCGTCCACTTTGATGCGCCGCCAGATGGGGTTCAGCTTCGAGAACGATGAGAGTGCATCGAGGCGAGGTCTCCTGAAGGGCGCGCGCTGTCGCCAGCCCTATGAGACCGCCACCGATAATGGCCACATCGTACGGCCGCGCACTCACCCCCTACGACTTCCTCACAAGATGGCGAAGAGCGCCGTCCAGATCCGGATACTGGAAGACGAATCCCGAAGCGAGGAGTCGAATCGGCTCGACCCGCTGGCTGGCGAGCAATAACTCCTCGCCCATTTGCCCAAAGAGAAGGCGCACCACGGTAGCCGGCAGCGGCAGAAGCGTCGGACGACCCAGGACGCGTCCGAGCGCGCGCGTGAACTCCCGATTGGTGACCGGATCCGGAGCGACGACATTGACCGGTCCCCGTATGGTCTCCGTATGAAGCGCATGCTGAATGGCGCGCACCACGTCATCAATAGCAATCCAACTCCAGTATTGCTGTCCGGAACCAATAGGCCCTCCCAGACCGAGCCGAAAAGGGAGGAGCATTTGGGCCAGTGCCCCACCGCGCGGGCTGAGGACAATGCCGAAGCGAAGGATCGCGACGCGAATGCCGCGCTGAGCTGCGGGTTCTGTCGCCGCCTCCCATTGCGCCGCCACCTCCGCGAGAAATCCTCGCCCGGGCGGGCTCTCTTCACGCAAGATCTCCGTACCGCGATCTCCGTAATAGCCAATAGCCGACGCAGAAACCAGCACCGCCGGTGGTCGCTCCAGTCGGGCGAGCGCTTCACACAGCAACCGTGTGCCGCGCACCCGACTGTCTCGAATGCGAGCCTTCTTCTCCGCCGTCCAGCGTCCGGCGATATTCTCTCCCGCCAGATGAACGACAGCTTCTATACCCTCCAGTTCCGAAGGTTCGATCTTCCCGGCCTCCGGATCCCAGAGCACGACCTTCTCCTCAGCGCGCAAGGGGACGCGCGCAAGCCGTATGACGTCATGCCCGGCAGCGCGTAAAAAGGGGACGAGCGCCGATCCGATGAGGCCTGTGGAACCAGTCACGAGAACCCGCATCACCGCCCTCCTGACGATTCGCCCCATCCTCTCCACGCCTTCCACGACCGGCGTGGATCGAGTAGGGACGTCCTTCACGCCACGGTCAAAGATGAGGGACGTCGCTACGACTTGTCAACAGAACGGGAGATCTCCCATGTTCGGGCGTATGCTCCGGGTATCACCATGAGCGCCTCATCTTAGGCATTCCCCAAGAGGACACCTTACCAAACTTCGATCGCGTGTACGGGCCGCTCAAGGGGCACACGCGCGCAGAGCTCCCTCTCCACCGACCTGTCACAGAGATGAATCGCGGCACAGGGCGAGTCCCACCAGGACGGGATGTCCGGGTGGGACGAGGGCGTCACTCTCTTCGGCCAACGATCGAACGGGCGGCCTGAGCGATAGGTTCGAAGTCCTCCGGAGCGACATTCGTCGCCACGTACACCGCCTTCTTCCGCGTGTACACGATCACGGTATTCGCCGCCGTGCGATCCACCCGATACTTCTGAAGAGCTGGGTCATTGGCTCCGCCGGGCAAATAGGTCAGCGGGATCGTGAGCCGACGTTCGTCGGCGAGGCGTTTCAGCCGATCCGCGATCTCGGAACCGGCGATGTAGACCACAAACCCTCGTAACCCCTGATCCCGATGAGCAGCGACAAGCCGATCAATCTTCTCGACCAACCTGGCCGAGGCCTCGCTGTCGTCCTTGATGAACGCCAGGACGACAGGAGCGAGAGCGTAATTTCAGACGTAGCAGAGCTTCTGCCCCTTGTTCGGTCCGGTCACATCCACGACATCGAAGGCAGGCGTCGTGTCGCCGACGTGAAAGCCCGCTCGATCTTGCGCGCGCTCAAGCGAGGGCATCACGCCGAGCGCCATGACGCTCACGGCGATGATCCAGGCTCTCCTCATATCTCGTCCTCCTTTCACATGTCAGATCGCGACCGCAGGAAACCGGCGCTCCGAAGACGCGCTCGCGCACCCCGTTTCGACAGTTCGCAACATCTTCGAGCAAGCGCCGGGCTTTTTCATGCTACAATTCCCTCCTGTGCCCGTGCAAGGAGAGCCGTTTCACATTTGCAGAGCGGAGAGAGTGCTGACGCCCGTTGCGCTCCTTCTTGTCCTTCTGCCCTACGGGATCCACGTGGGCACGCCCTCGCTGTGGGATGCCAATGAAGCGTTCTACGTCGAAGGACCGCGCGAGATGCAAGAGGCCGGCGATTGGCTCACGCCCCGATTCAATTTCGCGGAGAAGTTGAACAAACCGATCCTTCCCTACTGGCTCGTCCTGCTCTCTTTTCGCCTCTTCGGCGTGAGCGAGTGGGCGGAGCGCGTGGTGATCCTCGCAAGCATTGTCGCGACGGTCTTGGTGACCTACAGGCTCGGCCTTCTGCTGGGTGATCGGCGAACGGCCCTCTGGGGAGCGCTCATTGTAGCGACCAGTCCTAAGGTCATCATGGTGGCGCGACGCTCGCTCATTGACGCTCTGCTCACGGCGATGAGTGCAGTGGCGATCTATGGTCTCCTCTCCGGATGGTGTCGCCGGGATCGCGCCCGCCTGGTACTCGGATACGCAGCGTTGGGCGCGAGTGTGCTCACGAAAGGTCTGGTCGGGGTTGTCCTCCCCGCGGGAGCTTTTACGTCCTATCTGCTTCTCACGCGTCGGTTCGCCGCGCTTCGACATCTCCGTCTCGGTCTGGGTGCGCTCATCAGTCTGGGGATCGCAGCACCCTGGTTCGCCGTCATGACGTGGCGAGAAGGAGGAGAGTACCTCCGCTCCTTCTTCATCGGGGAGCACGTGAGCCGGTATCTGCAGGGGACGCATGGCGCGCGGCGGCCCATCTGGTATTATCTGCCGACGCTTCTTGGAGAGTTTGCGCCGTGGTCGTTCTTCCTCCCGCTCGCCATTGTGGTGGCGTGCAGAAGCTTTCGCTCCGACGGTTGCGGTCGCGGAGAAGAGCGCTCCTCGCCGCTCTCGAGCCGTGAGGGGCACGTCTTTCTGCTCGGCTGGTTCCTCTTCGGACTTGTCTTCTTCAGCCTCTCCGCGGCCAAGCAGAACGAGTATCTGCTTCCGCTTTATCCGGCGGCAGCGCTTCTGGTCGCCCATCTCTTCGGTGTGCTCCCACAGGTGGCCGATACGCGCATACGCCGAGGATTTCTTCTCACCGTTGGCGGCGTGTCGGTCGCACTTCTTATAGCGGCTCGCCTCCTCTGGGACGCTGCCCGAATACTCTTTCCGAACCACGTGCTGGCCTCTCTGTCCGCGCTTGCGCTCGTGGCCGCGCTGCCGGGATTGGCGTGGGGGGGGTGGCGTCAGCGCCCGATTGTCATCGCCCGCGTACTTGTGGCCACAATCGCCGTACTTCACGCGGCGCTGGCAGGACTTCTCCCGGAGATCGAGCGATATCGTCCGGTGCGCCCGCTGGCCGAACGGATTCGTCAGGAGGCCGGACCTGAAGACCTCGTGGGATATTATCGGTACACGGCTCCAAGCCTGTGCTACTACACGAGGCGAAAGATCTTCGAGGCCTTCACCCTGGAAGAACTCCAGGCGCTTCTGCGCTCGGGGAGACGCATCTTCTGCCTGATGCGCGAGCAAGACGCGCGCGAGTTGAGCGTTCGATATGGACTCGTGCTCCGAATACGAGAGTGTCGGCCTTCGCTCTTCCCCTTGCGGATACGAGAGCTCCGGCGTCTGCAGCGTTCGGAGGACCTCGAGCGCGTCTGCGTGGTGACCAATTGGTGAAGGCCCGCACGCCGCTCGAAATTTGCGAAAGGCCTCGAGAGGATGTACATTACAACTGGAATGCCCCTGCGGGGTGTACGAGGAACACGAGGGGGGACCCCGGAGGGAGATGGAAACATGTCCGCCCCCTCCGTCAATGGACGCGCACAATGAGCGATCCGAGATCGGACTGAGGGGGGCAAGGAAAGAGGAGGGCGATGGAATACGAAAGCGACGTGCTCACGTTGCCGGTTCTCCCGTTGAAGAACGTTGTGCTCTTCCCGCACATGACGATGCCGCTGTCGGTGGGGCGTCCGATTTCGATCGCGGCGGTAGAGGCTGCGCTCTCCAGTGAGGAGAAGCTCATGGTCGTGGTCGCGCAGCGGGATCCAAACATAGAGGAGCCCAAGCCCGCGGATTTGTTCTCCATCGGGACGAAATCGGCTATTCGGCGGATGACGCGCGCGCAGGATGGGACGCTGCAGGTGCTCATGCAAGGGCTGGAGCGCGTCGTCCTGTTGAGAGTGGAGCAGACGACGCCTTATATGCGGGCGCGCGTCAGCCCGTTGCCCATTCCGGAGGAGAATCCCGTCGAGGTCGAAGCCTTACATCGCGCCATCCTCGATCAGGTCTCCAAGGCCCTGAGTCTGCTTCCGCAAGTTCCCGAAGAGCTGCATGCAGCCTTCGCGCAGACGGACGATCCCGTGCGTCTGGCTTACTTGCTGGCGACGATCCTGAATCTGGATCTGCCGGCGTTGCAATCCCTGCTGGAGGCGCGGACGAAGAACGATCTGCTTCGCCTGCTCTTCAAGCATCTCACGCACGAAGTCCAGGTCCTGGAGCTGCGCCATAAGATCGCCAGCCAGGCGCAACAGGAGATGACGCGCGAGCAGCGCGAGTATTTCCTCCGCCAACAGTTGCGCGCCATTCAGCGGGAATTGGGCGAGATTGATCCGCATCAAGCGGAGGTGAATCTGCTGCGCGAACGCCTGGAGCAAGCCGGACTGCCCGAATTCGTGCGGAAGGAAGCCGAGCGCGAGCTGAATCGGTTGGAGAAGCTGCCGAGTATGGCTCCGGATTATCACGTCATTCGCACGTACCTGGAGCTGGTCCTGGAGCTGCCGTGGAATCGGCAGACGGAGGATAACCTCGATCTGGCGAACGTCCGGCGTGTTCTGGATGAGGATCACTACGGGCTGCAGGATGTCAAGCATCGTATTCTCGAACACCTGGCGGTCTTGAAGCTGAACCCCGAGGCGAAGGCGCCCATTCTCTGCTTTGTCGGACCGCCGGGCGTAGGGAAGACGAGCTTGGGGCAATCTATCGCCCGCGCACTCGGACGGAAGTTCGAGCGCTTGAGCCTGGGCGGGCTGCACGATGAGGCGGAGCTGCGGGGCCATCGGCGCACCTATATCGGCGCTATGCCCGGACGCATCATTCAAGCGATCCGTCGCGCCGGCGTCAAAAACCCGCTGCTCATGCTCGACGAAGTGGACAAGATCGGGCGCGATTTCCGCGGCGATCCGGCGGCGGCGCTTCTGGAGATCCTCGATCCGGAGCAGAACCACTCGTTCCGCGATAACTATCTCGATCTGCCCTTCGATCTCTCCAAGGTCTTCTTCATCACGACGGCGAACACGTTGGACACCATCCCGCGGCCATTGCTCGATCGAATGGAAGTGCTGCGACTGCCCGGCTACAGCGAGGAGGAGAAGGTGGAGATCGCCCGACGCCATCTCCTGCCGAAGAAGCTCAAAGAGACGGGATTGACGACCGAGCAGCTCCAGATCCCGGACGAGACGCTTCGGTATATCATCGCGCGCTACACGCGTGAGGCGGGTGTGCGCCAATTGGAACGGGCCATTGCTCAAATCGCCCGCAAGGTCGCTCTTCGTATCGCCGAGGGCCATACCGAGAACGTGAGGGTCAAACCCGAGGACTTGCCGGAATTGCTCGGTCCCGAACGCTTCTTCCCCGAGGAAGCGCGCAAGGAATTGCCCGTGGGAGTCGCCACCGGCGTCGCGTGGACCGAAACCGGAGGGGAAGTCCTCTACATCGAGGCCGCGCTCCTGCCCGGAGGGAAAGGGCTGACACTGACGGGGCAGCTCGGCGAGATCATGCAGGAGTCGGCGAAAGCGGCTGAGAGCTACATCTGGTCGCATGCCGATGCTTTCAGCATCCCTCGGGACGTCTTCGAGAAAAACGGCGTGCATATTCATGTTCCGGCCGGAGCGATCCCGAAAGATGGCCCTTCGGCGGGTCTCGCTATGGTCACAGCCCTGGCCTCCCTCTATACCGGCATCCCCGTGCGTACCGACGTGGCAATGACGGGAGAGATCACGCTCTCGGGAGTCGTTCTGCCCGTCGGTGGTATCAAAGAGAAAGTGCTCGCTGCGCGCCGCGCCGGCATCCGACGCATCATCCTCCCCCGACCAAACGAGAAGGATCTGCGCGAACTCCCCGAACAGGTTCGGGAGGAGATGGAATTCATCTTCGTCGAACGAATTGAAGACGCTATCGGCGTCGCTCTCCCCGAGCTCGCCGAACGGTTGGAACGGGTTCAGGAAGCTCCCGCGCGGTCATAGGTCCGACGGCGTAGCCGGCCCCGTCCTCTCAGGAGACATCCGACGTCGTCGTGACAACAGGGGGGGGAGTCCCCTGCGCCCGGCGTTAGGAGACTAACGGCATTGGCTCGCCTGCAATAGGTCGCCCGCGTGCGCGGGCTGGGGGAATTGGGGGAGAACCCGGTTTCCTAGGGCGTGCTCCGCTCGCCCGAGGCTATTCCGCTTCGTGGGCTCAACCGGCGGATGATGGTCTCTGGTGGAGGGCGAGCGAGAGCCCTAGCGAGCCTTCAGGGTGACGATGTTAGAATCGTACGTCTTCCCGTCATTCGTACGCGCGCGAATGAGGACACGATAGTCCCGTGGTCCGGTCGGTGTCCTCGCGAGCGTGACGATCACCCGATGCGTGAACATGAGAAATCTATAGGGAGAGATCGTTGCCGTGAGATCGCGCGATGCGTCCAACGGGACGAACTGAAGCACGACCTCGCCCCTGTAGGTCGGATGCTTGCGAACGGTGAGGAAGAACTGGGAGTGGCGATCGCGGAAGGAGACCGATGTCGGAGACGCTGCGATGGAGACCTTAGGGGGAGCGGTGACCGAGATCTCCACTTCAGCCGTCGCTTCGCCGCCGCGATCATCGCTGGCGCGCACGCGCACGGTCACGCGCACGGGATCAGCATCGGGGACGGGATTGAGACCTGTCGTATCGAGTTGCGCCGTCGCTCCCGAACCGGTGATCTTCCCTGCGGACGCCATCCATGTATAGGTCAGCGCATCTCCATCGGGATCGCTGCCACGAGCGGTGAGGAAGACGAGGAAGCCATCTCGGACGTCCGTTCGATCCGCGCTCACGGTGACCTGGGGAGGACGATTCGGGGAGCGGACAGTGATGCTGCGACTGGCCGAGGCCGAATGCCCTCGCCCATCGTCCACAGTGACCGTGACGACAACGGAGAGGGGAGGATTTCCGGGCGTAGGGTTAACCCCTTTCGTGTCCAGTATCGCCTCGGTGATCCCTATGGAAAGCTTCCCGGCTGTCGTCTTCCAAGAATAGGTGAGAGGATCGCCATCGGGGTCACTCCCTGTAGCCGTAAACGTGACTCTCTCACCATCATCCACGACGAGGCGACTCGCCGTGAGCGAGACCATTGGGGGGCAGTCCTTTTCGCAAACCTTGGTGGGATCATCGGCGTTGAGCACCCGCAGGGTCCCCACAGCATCAACGATCCCTCCTGTCTCGACCTTCCCCACAAGTGTCGGGTGTTGGCGAACTCCCTGACGCAACGCATGCTGGAGCTCGTCCACCGACATATCCCGCACGGAGAGGGCCAGAGCCGCCACGCCCACCACGTGGGGCGCCGCCATGGACGTCCCGCTCGCACTTCTATATCCTCCGGGCACTGTGCTCACGATCGCCTGACCCGGGGCTGCAATGTCCACCCAGTTGCCATAATTCGAGAAGTAGGTGAGATTCCCAGTCTCATCTACAGCCGCGACCGAAAGGACGTCTTCGTAGGCAGCAGGATACTCCTTCACATTCGCGCCTTGGTTTCCGGCTGCAGCGACGACAAGGATCCCCGCCCTCTTGAGCCGCGCTATGGCCTCCTCGAGCGCGGGCGAGTAGGTGCCTGATGCCCAGCTCGCATTCACCACACGGATGTTCACACCGCGCTGTTTCATCGCGAGGATGTACTCCATCGCCTTGAGGGCATCCGAGAGATACCCGGAGCCGTCTCGGCCGAGAAACTTCACCGCCATGATCCTCACGCGCCAACTTACACCGACGACCCCGATTTGGTTGTCTCCGACGGCGCCGATCGTTCCGGCCACATGCGTCCCGTGCCCGTTGTCGTCCGCGGGTGGCTTTTGGGGCGAGAGGGCATTGTAGCCGAAGACATCGTCCACGTAACCGTTGCCATCGTCATCTCGAAGGTTACCGGGGATCTCCCCCTCATTCACCCAGATGTTGTCTCGAAGATCGGGGTGCGTGACATCAACGCCGGTATCCACGACGGCGACGACGACATCGGGACTGCCGCGGGTCACGCTCCACGCTTCCGGAGCACTGATCATCTCCAGCCCCCAAAGTTGAGCGAAGCTCGGATCGTTCGGGAGGGTGCGCTCGGTCGAATAGAGCAGATCCGGTTCCGCGTACTCGATATCGCTCTCTTGGTAGAGAAGGCTCAACCGCGTGAGCACATCTTCACCCTTCCTGAGGGTAAGGACCTGCGGACGGGCCATGCCCCGTCGCTTGAGAATCACTCGCTGCGGATGATACCGAGCGGTGAGATAGCGCTCAATGTTGAACAGGGGATGGCGTTGCTCAGCGTGGAAGCGGACGGGAAATCCTACGACGATCAGGAGCAGGAGGCTCCCCCACGCAATCTTCAGGTCTGGAGATCCCGATCTTCGTCCTCGCATATCTCTCCTCCCCCAGAATGATGGCGGGGGCGATCCGACGGATCGCTCCCTTGGGGCACCCCACGTGAGGACCCCGGTCACTGCCGCTTCTATGACGCTTGGGGAAGGAGCGCCGGTTGACCGAATACGTGATGCGCGCTCGTACTCAGTCGGAGATACCGCGCGGGGTTCTCGTATGATCCTGGGATGGGGCGTTCTCCGCACGCGTTCCGAAGAGAATCGGAGCGAGGGCTTGTCCCGTATAGGATCCCGGCGTACGCGCGATCACCTCCGGAGGGCCTTCAGCAACCACCCACCCTCCTTCCTCTCCTCCCTCAGGACCAAGATCAATGACCCAGTCGGCGCATTTGATGACGTCCAGATTATGCTCGATGACGATCACCGTATTGCCCATGCTGACGAGCCGATCCAAGACTTCGAGCAAGCGTCGCACATCCTCGAAGTGCAGCCCTGTCGTCGGCTCGTCGAGGATGTACACGGTCCGTCCGGTCGCCCGTTTGCTCAGCTCGCGAGCGAGCTTAATGCGCTGGGCCTCGCCTCCGGAGAGTGTCGTCGCCGGCTGTCCGAGCTCGATATACCCGAGGCCGACCTCAAGCAGCGTCCGGAGCTTGTTCCGAATGGGAGGGATCGCCTCCAGGAGCGTATAGGCCTCCTCGACGGTCAGGCGCAGAATATCCGCGATCGAATGCCCGTTGTAGCGCACGTTCAGCGTCTCCTGGTTATATCGTGCGCCGCGGCACACATCGCAGGTCACGTAGACGTCGGGAAGGAAGCTCATCTCAATGCGCTTGACGCCCTCGCCCTGGCAGGCTTCACACCGCCCCCCCTTGACGTTGAAGCTGAAGCGGCCGGGCTTATACCCGCGCTCGCGCGCTTCGGGCAGTTGAGCGAAGAGCTGGCGGATGAAGGTGAAGACGCCGACGTACGTAGCCGGATTCGAGCGCGGTGTTCGCCCAATAGGCGACTGGTCGATCTCGATCACTTTGTCCACGTATTCGAGTCCGGTGATCCGCTCGTGAGGTCCCGGCTCCAACGGGCTGCCGTACAGATGCCGGGCGAGCGCTCGGTAGAGAATCTCATCCACGAGGGTGGACTTGCCGGATCCGGAGACGCCCGTCACGCAGATCAGCAATCCCAAGGGGAACGAGACCGTGATGTTCTTGAGATTGTTTGCGCGCGCGCCATGGACGGTGAGGAATCGTTCGTTCGGAGTGCGGCGCACAGGGGGGATCGGGATCTGCCGGCGCCCGGAGAGATATTGCCCCGTGAGGGATTCGGGATGACGAGCGATGACCTCCGGAGGACCACAGGCGACCATATACCCCCCATGCACACCCGCGCCCGGACCGAGATCAATGACATAATCGGCGCGACGGATCGTCTCTTCGTCATGCTCGACGACGATGACCGTGTTCCCCAGATCGCGCAACTTCTCCAGCGTGGAGAGCAAGCGGGCGTTATCGCGGGGATGCAGCCCAATGGACGGCTCATCGAGCACATAGAGCACACCCCGTAGCTGCGAACCGATCTGCGTCGCCAGACGAATGCGCTGCGCTTCGCCTCCGGAAAGCGTCGAGGCCGGGCGATCCAGCGTCAGATACCCCACGCCCACAGTCTCCAAAAACTCCAATCGCGCACAGATCTCTCGCAGGAGGGAATCGGCAATCTGTCGCTCGCGCGGCGAGAGCGCCTCGGGAAGCTCGCGGAAGACCTGAACGGCTTCCCGAATCGGAAGCGCCGTGTATTCAGCGATCGAACGTCCGGCGACGCGCACGGCCAGGCTCGACGGCTGCAATCGCTTTCCCCCGCAGCTTGGGCACGGCACGGTCCGCCAGAGCGCACCATAGTGATCGGCCTTCTCCTCATGATCGTCCTCGGATTGGCCGTGTCGCTCCAGATGGCGCTCGATAAGAGCGACGGCTCCCGGCCACCGAATCCGATGCCGGAGGCCATTGTGGTCAATAGTGACCGGCTCCTTCACGCCGTAGAAGAAGGCCTCTTTCACCCGGGCCGGGAGCTCGACAAAGGGACAGTTCGACGCCACGCGATACCGGCGAGCGAGAGCCAGAAGGACATCCTTGAGGTACCCGCCGAGCGCCCGGTCAAAGGCGAGGAGAGTGAGCTGCTCCAGCGGCTGCGTGGGGTCAGAGATTATCCGCTCCGGAGCGATCTCGCTCTTCGTCCCCAAGCCCTGACACTCGGGACACGCACCATAAGGGCTGTTGAACGAGAACGAGCGTGGCTCCAAGGTCGGAACGGAGATGCCGCACTCGATACACGCCATCTTCTCCGAATAGAACTGCTCGGGACCATCCACAACAGCGACGAGCACGATGCCATCGGTCAGCTTGAGCGCCGCGCGAATCGAACGCTCCACGCGCTCCTGGACGCCTGGCCGCAGCAGCAGACGATCCACGACGACCTCGATGGTGTGGGCCTTCCTGCGGTCAAGCCGGATCTCCTCATCGAGGGAGCGCAACTCACCATCAATGCGAGCGCGTACGAAGCCCGAGCGGGCGAGCTTTTCGAGCTCCTTCCGGAATTCCCCCTTGCGCCCGCGCACAATCGGCGCCAGGATCATCACCCGCTCGCCCGGCGGAAGATCGAGCACGGCTTTCACAATCTGCTCGACCGACTGCCGACTGATGGGACGACCGCACTGCGGACAGTGGGGCTTGCCGATCGCCGAGAAGAGCACCCGCAGGTAGTCATAGATCTCGGTGACCGTCCCGACCGTCGAGCGCGGGCTCCGGCTGATGGTCTTCTGCTCGATGGAGAGCGCGGGCGAGAGCCCCTCGATGGCATCGACATCCGGCTTCTCGAACTGGTCGAGGAATTGACGCGCATAGACCGAGAGCGACTCGACGTAGCGCCGCTGACCCTCGGCATACAGAGTATCGAAGGCGAGACTCGACTTGCCCGACCCGCTGAGCCCCGTAATGACGGTGAGCGAGCGCTGCGGGATCTCCAGAGTGAGATTCTTCAGATTATGCTGGCGAGCGCCATAGACGGTGATCCGATCCATCGGCATCGCGCCTCTCCGCATGCTCTCTCGGGCGCTGTGCCTCTCAGAGACCTCTCCCCTCGCAATCCAAAAAGGGAATGTTACCGATCGCGCGCAGAGGGTGTCAAGAAGAGACCACGATCCCGCTCCGACTCCAGAACGGAACAAGCGATCGAGAAAGCCGAAGCGCTCGTCGCCCACTGTCTTGCGCGCGGATTGCACAGCTATAATAGTGCTCTTTCTGTTATGCGGTTCTTTCGCGGAAGGCGGAGGGGCACATCCTCTGGGGAGAGCGACGTATGCGGAGACCAGGACGATGGGGGATTCGAGTATGTGTTCTCTTCAGCATGGGGCTTTCGGTGTGGGGCTCCTTTGGCCGTTCCTCTCTGTCCGCCTCTTGGACACCCCCTGCCGCTGGAGTCCTGGGGAGCCCCCTCTTCGGATCGCGCGGCGACTCCGGTCAGGCGACAACGGAAACGCCTCGCGTGCCCGCTTCGCTCACGCTCGCAGCCGCTATCGAATACGCGCGTCGGTGGCATCCGCGTCTCCATGCGGCACGAGCTTTGGTCCGTATGGCTCAAGGTGACGCGGTGACGGCCCGCCTGTACCCGAACCCGACCGTCACTTTCAGCGGCGAGAACTTCCCCGCGCAGAGGGATCGGGATTTGGAATGGTTCGCTTTCCTCTCACAAACGATTGAAACCGGTCGCAAGCGACAATGGCGGATGGAGGCGGCCACGTGGGCGCTCCACATGGCCGAGGCGACTGCCCAGGAGATCGAGCGGCGCGTCATCGCCGAGGTGAAGCTCGCCTATGAACGAGCGCTTCTGGGACGGGCGCGCCTGGAGCTGGCGCGTGAAAATCTTGAAACCTTTCGGCAGATCGTGCGGTATAACGAGGTGCGCGTTGCCGAAGGATATACAGCCGAAGGCGATCTGATCAAGGTGCGCCTGGAAGCACAACGCGCGGAGTTCGCCCTGCAACAAGCGCGCTTGGATTATGAGCGGGCGAAGATTGAGCTGCTTCGCGCCATGGGAGCTTCCTCATTCGATCACACGTTCGAGCTGCAGGGCGATTTGGAGTTCGAGCCGGTGAGCATTGATCTTCGCGAGCTGGAACGCGCCGCTTTGGAGCGTCCGGAAGCCATGCGCGCCCGCGCGGAACTCGAACGGGCGCGCGCGCTGTGGGAGCTGGAGCGAGCGCGCGCGAAGCCGGATATCTCCATCTCGTTCGGATACAAACGCAACGGCCCGGAGAACACGCTCTACGGAGCTGTGAGCCTGCCACTTCCTCTCTTCAATCGCAATCAGGGGCAGATTGAGCGCGCCGAAGCCGAGCGGGAGTGGGCCGAGGCTCAATGGCGGCTCACGCGCGGAGAGATCCTGGCTGAGCTCGCGGCCGCATACCGTGCCTTAGAGATCGCCACCGAGCAAGTTCAAACCCTGCGCCGCGAGTTCCTGCACCGTGCCGAAGAGGCGCGCGCTGTCGCCCTGGCCGCGTATCGTGAAGGCGCTGCCGATCTGCTCGTCCTGCTGGAAGCCCAGCATGCTCAGGTCTCAGCGCGCGAGTTGTACGCGCAGGCGCTCTTCGAATATCGCCGGGCTATTCACGAAGTGGAGCGAGCGGCTGGAGTGGAGCATCTGCCCCGCTGAGGAGCCGCTCCCATCTCTTCTTTTGAGAAAGCGAACTCGAGCATATCTCCATAAGGGGGCATATGACCATGAAGGGGGTGTGGCCCAAGTTCTGGCTGGTCCGCGCCATGAGCCGACATTCTGAAGGTCCCACTCATAGGGGGCGTCTGTGGCTCCCTCTGGTCCTCATCGCCTCAATAAGTCTCACCGGCGGACTGGCCGCGCGGTATCTCCTTCGTTCCTCGGAACGAGAGATGACGCCAACAGTCGCCGATTCGAATGGGGGCGCCAATAGGGATTCGACCGACGCGCTCATTGCGCTTCCTCAGGAGGCGGTGACCCGAGGTGAGATCCACGTCGTCTCGGTCACGCGGCGTTCCTTGCCACAGGAACTTCGGGCGACCGGCCGCGTGCACGTCAACGAGGATCGTCTCGTGCGCATCGGCTCACCTGTTGAAGGGCGCGTCACGCGCGTCCTGGTGACGGTGGGGGATCGCGTGAGGACTGGGCAACCGCTCATCGCCCTCCATAGTCACGAGTTGGCTGCTGCTCGCAGCGATTACGAGAAGGCAAAGGCCGCGCTGGCACGAGCCGAAAGAGCGCGCGCTTACGCCCAAGCCGAGCTGGAACGCGCCAACCGGCTCCTGGAGGCCAAAGCCATTTCGCGCCGCGAGCAACTCCGCGCCGCTGCTGACCTGGCTGCTGCCGAAGCTGAACTCGAACACGCGCGCGCCGAAGTGCGCCGCGCTGAAGAATTCCTCCACCATCTCGGCGCGTGGCCGGAGATAGGAGATGAGGTCATCTTGCGCGCTCCCATCGGAGGTGTTGTGCTGGAGCGACGCGTGACCGTCGGGACGGTCGTGACGCCTTCGACCGATCTGATGACGATTGCTGATCTCTCGACGCTGTGGGTGATCGCACAGGTTCCCGAATCTTGGGCAGCTCTCATTCGCCCCGGCCAATCGGTCTCCGTCTCCGTCGCCGCTTTCGCCGATCGAAGCTTCCCGGGCCGTGTCACTTACATCGGAGAGCAGCTTGATCCGCAGACGCGTACGGTCTACGTACGCTGCCTCGTCCACAATTGGCACGAGCGCCTGCGTCCGGAGATGTACGCCACTGTCACTATCGCGTTGGGAGCGACGCCACTGCGATTGGCCATCCCTCGTGAAGCCGTTCAGGAGATCGGCGGCGACTCCGTCGTCTTCGTCGAGCGCAAACCCGGCCGATTTGAGAAACGGATCGTTCGGCTCGGGCTCTCCACCTTCACGCCCGAGGGAGAAATCGTCGAGGTGATCCACGGCCTTCGCGAAGGTGAACGCGTCGTCGCGCGAGGAAGTTTCCTTCTGAAATCCGAACTGCTCAAGGCAGTGATCAAGGAGTAACGCAGACCTATGCACCGTCGCCTGCTCCGGAGGATTCCTCCCCGCGATCTCAGGAGCGCGGGAGATCTCGCTCGAAGAGGCTGATATGATCGGAGCCATCCTTCGCTTCTCCCTGGAACAGCGCGTCCTCGTTTTAGCTCTCGTACTGCTGATGGCTGGGATCGGCGTGTGGGCGCTCAGCACGCTGCCTGTGGATGCCTTCCCCGACCTGACCAACATCCAGGTCAATGTCGTCACAGAAGCGCCCGGATTGGCTCCCGCTGAGGTCGAACAGCTTGTGACCTTTCCTATCGAGAGCGCTATGATGGGGATTCCGCGCACGGAACAGGTCCGTTCCATCTCCAAATTCGGCCTCTCTATTGTGACGGTCGTCTTCGAGGACGATGTGGATCTCTACTTCGCGCGGCAGCGCGTGGCCGAACGGTTGCAGGAGGTCAAGGCCCGGCTCCCCGAAGGTGTAGAGCCCACGCTCGGCCCGGTCGCGACGGCCTTCGGAGAGATCTACCAGTACACGGTCGAAGGCGAGGGATACAGCCTCATGGAGCTGAAGACGCTCCACGATTGGGTGATTCGACCGCAACTTCGCACTATCCCCGGCGTCAGCGAGGTCAACTCTTGGGGAGGATTCATCCGACAATACCATGTGCTGGTGGATCCGGAACGCCTGCTCGCTTATAACCTGACTGTGCGCGATGTGTACGAGGCCATCGCCCGCAGCAACGCGAACTTCGGCGGGGGATATATCGAGCGAGGCGCCGAAGCCTACATCGTCCGCGGATTGGGACGCCTGCGCTCGGAGGATGATCTGCGCCATGTCACCCTCACAGCCCGCGCGGGCGTGCCTGTCCGCGTGGCCGATGTGGCCACAGTCACCGTGGGCCCGGCCCTTCGCCACGGAGCGGTGACGAAAAACGGACGAGGCGAAGTCGTCTCCGGCATGGTGATCATGACCAAGGGCGAGAACTCCAAGCGCGTCATCGAGCGGATCACAGAGAGAATCCGCGAAATCGAACGAACGCTCCCTCCGGGCGTGCGCATCATCCCCTTCTACGATCAGACGGAGCTGATTCGTCGCACCACGCGCACGGTCGCTATGAACCTCCTCAAGGGAGGGATGTTGGTCATTCTCATCCTCGCCCTCTTCCTCCATGACGTGCGCGCTGCTTTTATTGTCGCCGCTGTCATCCCCCTCTCCATGCTCGCGGCGTTCATTGGGATGCGAGCGCTGGGACTTTCGGCGAATCTCATGAGCTTGGGGGCGATTGATTTCGGACTGCTCGTGGACGGGGCCATCGTTATCGTCGAGAACTTCGTGCGACGGCGGCAGGGAGATCTCCGTTCGGCCACAGAGGTCATGCGTGAGAGCGCCCAAGAGGTCGCACGCCCGATGGTCTTCGGCGTCTTCATCATCCTAGCTGTCTACTGGCCGATCTTGACCCTCCAGGGAATGGAGGCGCGCATGTTTCGGCCCATGGTGCTCACGGTCTCCCTCGCCATTTTCGCATCGCTTGTGCTGGCGCTCACGTTTGTTCCGGCACTCACCTCGTTGCTGGGTGCGCGGATGAGCGCGCCTCCGGAGCGCCTCTTCAGCCGCGTGCGCCGACACTACCGACGCCTTCTCTTGAAAGCCCTCCACCGGCGCGGTGCGACGGTAGGTATGGCTGTTCTGTTGATTGCCTTCGCCGTCCTTATCTTGCTGCGGTTGGGAACAGAATTCATGCCCGAGCTCGATGAAGGTGCCCTTCTTATTGAGACCCGCCGACTGCCTTCGATCTCCCTCACAGAATCGGTGGAGATCGCAAGCCGCATCGAGCGGCTCCTTTTGGAATTCCCTGAGATCGAGACGGTCGTCACCAAGATCGGGCGCCCCGATCTGGCGACGGAAGCGATGGGGATCTATCAAGGCGATGTCTACGTGCTGCTTGCGCCGCGCGAGCGATGGCGCCGAGCGCGAACGCGCGAAGAATTGATCGCTGCTTTGGATCAACGGTTGCGCGAGATCCCAGGCGTCACCTACAACTTCACACAACCGCTGGCGATGCGCCTGGATGAGGTTGTCTCCGGAGTCCGCTCGGACGTGGCCGTGAAGCTCTTTGGTGACGATCCGGAGACGCTACTGGAGCTGGCCAGGCGAATTCAGAGCCTCCTGGAGCGCGTTCCCGGAGCTGCCGACGTTCAGATCGAACCGATGCTCGGGGCACAGGAGCTGCGACTGGAAGTGAACTGGGCGGAGGTGGCCCGCTTCGGCCTCTCGGTGGAGGACATCGCTCAGCTTGTGGAAACGGCTGTCGGTGGGACGATCGCTACGCAAATCATCCCCACGACGGGGACTCCACGCGATTCTGGAGATCGCGTGGGAGCTTCCAGCGCCCTGCAAAACGCAACAGGAAATCCCCCAGGTTTCAGCGCGCCGCGCGTGGACGTCTTGGTGCGCCTCGCCGAAGCGCATCGGCGAGATCCCCAGGCGATCGGACAACTCTTAATTCAAGCTCCAGGAGGGGAGCGCGTGCCCCTGTCGCGCGTAGCCCGTCTGACGACAGCCGAAGGACCTGAGGTGATCAACCGTGAGAACGCGACGCGCCGCATTGTGATCCAAGCCAATGTGCGCGGCCGCGATCTCGGTGGCTTCGTCGCTGAAGCGCAAGAGGTGCTTCGACGCGAGCTGCGCCTTCCTCCCGGGTACTATATCACCTGGGGAGGACAGTTCGAAAACCAGCAGCGTGCCATGCGACGGCTCCGCGTGGTCGTCCCTCTGGTGATCTTCGTCATCTTTCTGCTGCTGATGTCAACCTTCGACGACCTGCCCCGCGCGCTCTTAATCATGGTCAACCTCCCATTCGCCCTGGTCGGCGGTGTCGCCGCGCTCTGGATTCGAGGGTTGAATGTGAGCCTCTCGGCCGCCGTGGGCTTCATTGCTCTCTTCGGTATCGCCGTTTTAAACGGTTTGGTCATGGTAAGCGCCATCACTCGACTCCGCGAGCAGGGCGCGCCTTTGCGACACGCGGTCGTCAAGGGCGCGACCCTGCGCCTGCGTCCTGTCCTGATGACGGCTCTGGTGGCCAGCTTGGGCTTTGTCCCTATGGCTGTCTCTACATCGCCCGGAGCGGAAGTGCAACGTCCCTTGGCGACGGTCGTCATCGGCGGATTGGTCAGCTCAACCGTCCTGACGCTCCTTGTCCTTCCCGTCCTCTACGAGTGGATGGAGCGCGCGCGCAAGACGACTCTACGGGGACCTCAAGTAGGGCCCTCCGCACAGCGTGAACCGAGTCCCACAATAGAACTCTCGGCGTGATCACACTTTCCCCACAGAAGATGTCGCCAAGCGGTATGCTCACACTGAGGTCAGCATCTCAATGCGGAACCTCACGAAAGGAGTGAACTGCCCGCTCTTCTTCAAGTACTCCACGCCGACTCGATAAAACGAGAGGGCGTCTTCGTGTCGCCCGACAGCCGCGAGCGCTTCAGCCATTCCGACGAAATGCCAGAAGTTGTACTGCCCATGATTCTGGAAGTGAATGTACGCGCGATCCAAATGCTCCACCGCTTCCTCATACCTCTCCTGAGCCAGCAAGATGAGTCCCTTCAGCCACGTGAATCGGACGGCCAGTTCCGCGCGCGCGAAGGGATCCTTCTCCCTGAGCAGATCGTGGAAAGCAGCTTCCACAGCATCCAGGGCCTCTGAAGGACGACGGAGATCGAGAAGTCCCAAGGCGCGCAGCGCATTGAGCTTGGCCAGTTGTCGTTCGGGTCGAATACCGTATTGAGCGATAATCCCATACGCTTCCTGCGCCGCTCGGATAGCTTCCTGAGGGCGATTGAGATGGAGCGCCTCAATGGTGAGCTGATAGAGCGCGGCTCCACACCCCCGAAGGGCTTTCACGCGGAGTTCTGGATTCGGAGTGCGCTCCGCCAGGTCACGATAGAGGCGAGCAGCTTCCTCCACCGCAGCATATGCCCGCGCATGTTCGTGGTGGCGACTGGCTTCGGCAGCTTCGGTCAAGAGAGTAGCGGCACGCCGAGACTCTGCAGCATCGTCCATACCCGACACTCACGAAGCCGTCACGAAACAAAAAGGCCGCAGCATGTTCATGCCGCGGCCTTTTTCTGAGTGTTTCCCTGGCAGCGACCTACTTTCCCACGCCGTTTCCAGCGCAGTATCATCGGCCCTGGCGGGCTTAACGGCCGTGTTCGGGATGGGAACGGGTGTTTCCCCGCCGGTATGGCCACCAGGGGAAAACTCGTCCAATTGAAGGAGAGCCCGACTGAGACCACCCACTCGCCTTTTCCAGCGATGTTTGCTCTCCGGCGCATCTTGTGGTCAAGCCGAACGGGCGATTAGTACCGGTCAGCTCCACGCCTTGCGGCGCTTCCACCTCCGGCCTATCAACCTGGTCGTCTACCAGGGCCCTTCAGGGAGACCTTATCTTGGGTCGGGCTTCCCGCTTAGATGCCTTCAGCGGTTATCCCTGCCCAGCCTAGCTACCCGGCGCTGCCACGGGCGTGACAACCGGTACACCAGAGGCTGGTCCAGCCTGGTCCTCTCGTACTGAGGCCAGCTTCCCTCAAGTCTCCTGCGCCCACACCAGATAGGGACCGAACTGTCTCGCGACGTTCTAAACCCAGCTCACGTACCGCTTTAATGGGCGAACAGACCAACCCTTGGGACCTTCTTCAGCCCCAGGATGCGATGAGCCGACATCGAGGTGCCAAACCGGGGCGTCGATGTGAACTCTTGGCCCCGATCAGCCTGTTATCCCCGGGGTACCTTTTATCCGTTGAGCGATGGCCCTTCCACGCGGGACCACCGGATCACTAGGCCCGGCTTTCGCCTCTGCTCGACGTGTGTGTCTCGCAGTCAGGCCGGCTTATGCCCTTACACTCTACAGGCGATTTCCAAACGCCTTGAGCCGACCTTTGGGCGCCTCCGTTACCGTTTAGGAGGCAACCGCCCCAGTTAAACTACCCCCCTATCACTGTCCCTCCACCCGATTCAGGGTGGCAGGTTAGAACCCGAATTTGATCAGGGTGGTATCTCAC
>Ga0272447_1000181_pt1:40000-47329 | contig 47329 bp, 32 predicted proteins | sample YNPCB0133_FD_194589 | JGI IMG/M metagenome (GOLD analysis project Ga0272447, IMG submission 194589) | Hot spring microbial mat communities from Yellowstone National Park, WY, United States - YNP-CB-013-3 | ecosystem: Environmental > Aquatic > Thermal springs > Hot (42-90C) > Sediment...
CCATGGACCGAAGCCCTTCGGGCAGGAGCCGCCACTTGATCTCCGGATGGCGGCGCAACGTCCCAGTTCCCGAACAAGGAGCATCCACAAGGACGCGCTCGAACCTTTGCGCGGGACATAGTGGCAAGGGTCCGCGTCCTTCGAAGACGACCGGATGCGCGATCCGCACCTGAAGTCGCTCGGCCAGTGGGACAAGCACCCGTAATCGCGCCCACTGCCGATCGCCGGCGATGATCATCCCGCGATTCTCCATCAAGGCCGCCATATGCGTCGTCTTACTGCCCGGAGCCGCGCAGATCTCCAAGATGCGCATCCCCGGCTCCGGTGCCACCAGATGCCCGACCAGTTGCGAGGCCTCTTCCTGGATGTAAATCCATCCGCGTCGCCACGCTTCCACATGCGGCGAGAGCGAGCCCGAGCGCACGCGATAGGCGCCAGGCACAATGGGCGAAGGCTCGAGTTCGATCCCCTCTTGCGCGAGCGCTTGCAGAGCCTTGTCACTTGAAGTCACCAAGGTATTGAGGCGGATCACGACCGGCGGTGTGTGATTGTTCGCCCGCATGAGGGCGAGGGCCTCCTCGACACCGAAATCGGCCATCCACTTTCGGACGAGCCAGGAGGGGTGCGAGAATTCGATACTCGCACGCTCGATCGGATCGGCGATCTTCTCCCAGGGGCGCTCATCCCGCGCCGAGGCCGCTCGCCGCAAAACGGCATTGACCAACCCCGCTCCCCACCGAGACCCGTAGCGCTTCGCCAGAGCAACAGCTTCACTGACGGCTGCGTACATGGGGATGCGATCCAAGAAGCGAAGCTGATACAGCCCCAGCCACAACGCGATTCGAATGGGCTCGTCCAATCGCTCGGGAGATCGTCGGCTATAGAGGGCGATGAGGTAATCGAGCTGCCGCTGCCACCGCAAGACGCCGAGCACCAACTCGTACGCCAACCGCCGATCGCGCTCCGAGAGCCGATCCCCGCGGGGAGAAGCCAGAAGGTCGCTCGCATGACGGCCGTGCTGGGAGACCTGTCCCAGGATGACAAAGGCCAACTTCCTCGCGGGACTGATCATGAGCCGTAGTGGCCCCGACCTACGGAGAGGATTCTCCGCCGAGTCGGAGTCCGACAGAGAGCCGCGCGCCTTTCAAAAACTCGCGCGCGGGCATACGCCGTCTCCCCTCAAGCTGCACTTCGGTGAGACGCAGGCGACTGCCTCCACCGCAGACGACCACAAAAGCATCACGTTCGAGAGCGCTGATCGTCCCCGGAGCCAGACGCGCTTCCTCCTCCGAAACAGCCGCCTCGGCGTGAGCCCTCCAAAGAATCAAACGCGCATCGCCGAGCCGAGTCCAGGCTCCGGGCCAAGGTTGAAATCCACGAATGCGATTGCGAATCTCCTCGGCACTCAATCGCCAATCTATCCACCCATGCTCGCGACGAAGAAGAGGTGCCTGTGACGCGCATGCCTCATCCTGGGGACGCGGCTGGATGCGTCCCGCGCGAATTCCTGCGAGCGTCTCCAGCGTGAGCTCCGCCCCGAGTTGCGCCAGTCGTTCGGTCAGCTCCGGCGCCGTTTCATCCGGACCGATCTCACACGCGCGCTGGAGGAGGATCGGCCCGGTGTCCACTCCCTCATCCATGAGCATGGTCGTCACTCCTGTGACCGTCTCCCCCATGGCGATGGCCCACTGCACCGGCGCGGCTCCCCGATACTTTGGCAACAGCGAGAAGTGCACATTGACGCATCCTAAGGGCGGAAGGTTCAGCACCCATGCCGGCAGGATCTTCCCATACGCGACAACGACGATCACATCCGGCGCGAGTGCATGAAGCGTCGCACGTATCTCCTCGTTCGTCCGGAGCTTCTCCGGCTGGTACACGGGGATCCCGTAGGCGCTGGCGATGCGCTTCACCGGCGGCGGTGTGAGCACGCGATGGCGTCCCGCGGGCCGATCCGGCTGCGTGAAGACGGCAACGATCTCGTGCTCCGACTGAAGGAGCCGCAGGAGCGTCGGCACGGCTGCCTCCGGCGTCCCCATGAAGATCACGCGCATGGCGCCCTCCTCAAAAGCATCCCTGCGATCTCCGAATCGCGCGACGGTGCACGCCTCCGAGGCCCTTCTCTCACCACTCCCCGGCCTTGATCATCTTCCGGATTTTGCGCTCGAGGAGATCGCGCTTGAGCGGGCTCAAGCGCGAGATATAGAGCCGTCCATCCAGATGGTCCACCTCATGGCAGACGCACCGTGCGGCGAGACCCGTCACATCGAGCTGCACCTCTCGCTCCTCCAGATCGAGTCCGCGCACGACGACCCGATAGGGGCGCGCGACTTTGGCGTAGAGTCCAGGGAGGCTCAAGCATCCCTCTTCCTCCACGACTTCCCCCTCGGTCACGAGAATTTCAGGATTGATGAGGACGACACGCTCGTTCTGCTGCTTCCCCCCACTGCAATCCATGACGAAGAGGCGACGATTGACACCGATTTGCGGAGCAGCCAGCCCCACGCCGCGCGCCGCGTACATCGTCTCGAACATATCGTGGACAAGCTGCCGGAGCTCGTCGGTAAACTCCGTCACCGGCTCCGAAGGCCGAACGAGCCGCGGATCACCATACTTGAGGATGTCGCGAACCAATGCTCTCCCTCCCACACCTGTTAGGCTCCTCACGGAGGGACCTCCGTACAGAGCCCCATAGGATATCGCCCCGCGAGATTCAAAGTGTCGCTTTTACCTCAGCGTGGTCCCATCTGTCAACAGCTCGAGCTGAGAGCGTGGGGACCCCGAGCCCGCTCAAAGCACTCCCGAAGCAAGGCGCGCATCCGCTCAGCCGGTGCGTGCAGGCGACGCCCGTGTCCCGGGAGCACCCATTCGAAGCGGAACTCCAGCAGTCTCTCGAGGGAACGGACCTGCTCCGGCCAGGAATACCAGCATACGTGGCGAGAGGCAACCAGCTCCCCGCGATCGTTCCCCCACAGATGATCTCCGGAGAAGAGATACCGCTCGCGGTAGAGCAATACCTGGTGCCCACGCGTGTGCCCCGGAGTGGGGATCACCAACAGATCCTCATCGAGCGCGACAGGTTCCCGCCCGCGGATCACAATCTCCACGTCACGCGTCGCCGGCGTGATGTCTTCCTGATGGAGGATGCGCCGAGCTCCGAAGTGCCGACGGAACTTCTCATGATCGGCCACGTCATCGCGATGCGTGAGGAATATGAGGGCGATGCCTCCCATCGCTTCCAAGCGTCGCACAAGCGGCATCGCAAATCGCGGCGAATCCACAAGCACATTGCCCCGAGGGCGCACGATCACATAACTGGACGCTCCGAAGGATCGCTCCGAAGCGAACCCACAGAAATACACGTCCTCCGCAATCAGCTCCGGGAAAGCAGCGAGCGCTGCTCGAAGATCCTGTTTGTGTCGCGTCCCGATCGAAGCCGTCGGACAGGTCAGAAGCGCCATCTGCGCCCGCCGCCACTGTTCAGGTGTCTCCGGCTGATGAGCGACGATCGCCTGCCCCCGATAGGCGTGAAAGACGGCGGGAGCAATCTGCCGACACTGGTCGCAATCAATGCACCGAGCGTCAACGAAAAACTCCCCCGGCGCATTCTCCGGCCGTCGCGCGTGCCACTGCGCCATCTCCGCCTCCAAAGAGCAGATCTCAAGCGTAGATCCTCCGAGCCATCCCGGCAAGGGCCCGAGCGGTCTCTTCTTCAGCATACGGGGGGATCCGTGGGGTCCTCACGCGAAGAGTGATGCCCACTCAGCAGAACGCGAGGGTTCGAAGCGCCATTGACACCCTGTCGGAATTTGGATACTCTTTTGAGCTTTGGGGACTTGGCGGACCGGAAGCGGGAGGCGGTCTCTCCATACGCGTATGAGGAGACATCAGCGATGAAGCGCACATACCAGCCGAACAATCGGCGCCGGGCTAAGACGCATGGGTTCCGAGCACGGATGAGCACAAAAGCCGGACGCGAGGTCTTGAGGCGACGTCGTCGAAAGGGACGCTATCGGCTTACGCCCGAACACTATTGATGCGGTTCCCAAAAGCCTCAACCGCCTGGCCGGATGCGACACACCGAGATGCCAGATGAGCGGTTCCGAAAATCGGAACGATTGCGCCGCCGACGCGACTTCCTCGCCGTCTACGCCGAAGGCAAGCGCTATAGCTCACCGCTCTTCACAATCTTCGTGCGCGCGACGGATCATCCGATGAGCCGGTTGGGCATTGCGGTCTCGCGGAAGATGGGAAAGGCTGTGCGTCGGAACCGAGCCAAGCGATTGATTCGCGAAGTCTTTCGGAAGAACAAGGAACGGCTCCCCTGTCCGCTCGATCTCGTCGTGAACGCGAAAGAGGCTCTTGGGACAGCCGACTATTGGACCGTCGAGGCAGAATTCCTGCGGTTTGTCGAACGCGTGACCCGGGATATGTGCGGACGCAAGCCCACGTCAGAAACCGCGCGGGAGTCCTCTGCCTCGGGCGCGATCCGGTCCTCGGAATCGCTGCCGGAGCGGGTGTCTTCTCACTCACAGAGCGCGGTGGATATGCGAAAGTTCTCGCCGATCACGCCATGAGATGGATCGCCCTGGCCCTCATCCACGCGTATAAGTTGGCGATCTCACCGCTGCTTCCCCCCGCGTGTCGGTTCATCCCGACCTGCTCCGAGTACGCGAGCGAAGCCATTGCCCGCTTCGGATTTTGGCGCGGCGCATGGATGGGACTGCGACGCGTGCTCCGCTGCCATCCTTTTCATGCCGGAGGGTATGATCCGGTTCCCCATCCCCACTCTGTCTCTGACCAGTTTCAATCTCCGATGAGGTGAACTTCGATGGAGAAGCGCGTGCTTCTGGCCTTCATCCTCTCCACGACGGTTCTGGCGCTCTGGTATTACTTCTTCGCCCCTCAGCCGCCTCAGCCGGCTGCTCCCCAGAAGCCTTCGGCGGCTCCGGTCCGTGCTGAGAAAGAGGAGGCGGCACGTGCTGAGGTTCCCGAAGCGCCGAGCTCTCCGTCCGTCCCGGAACGCGAGATTCGCATCGAGACGCCCCTGTGGACGGCCATCTTCCACAATCGGGGCGCCGTAGCGCGAAGCTGGAATATCCATCATCGTCCGAATGGGCAGCTTTTGCTGGGGGCCGATCGGCGACCTCTCGAGCTCATTCCTCAGGAGCGGGAGGTCATCGAGACGCTCGGCCGTCCGTTCGCACTCCGAAGCTCGGAGGCCACGCTCGATCGCGCGCTTCGAACGGCTCTCTATGCCATCTCCACACCAGAATCTGTGGTGCGCGTCGGGACGGGAGAGACGCGCGAGCTCGTCTTCACCTATGAGGATCCAGCGCGCCAGGTGCGTGTTCAGAAAACGTTCACCTTCTTCGGAGACCGCTACGACTTCCAGCTCTCGATCTCCGCCACGCGCGGGGGACGCCCTCTGGAGGTTGCTCTCGTCCTTGGACCGAGCTTCGGCGATCAGAGCATCAAACAGAGCGACACCTATACGAAGACACCTCCAATTGCCATTGTACGCACCCGTGAGAAGACGCTTCGCATTCAAGCTGAGAAGATTCCCAAAGAGCCTCCGCAGGGCCCGATCACGTGGGCCGGCACCGAAGACAACTACTTCGCTCTGGTCGCTATCCCCGCTCGGCCGCTTCCGAGTGCGAACTTTGCGACGCACGCGCGCAAGGAGGTACTCAAAGGCGAAGAGATCACACGCCGCTTCATCGCCGTGACACTTCCTGTGAACGAGCCGGGAGAGTTCACGGTGTTCGCCGGTCCGAAGGACCCGCCGGTGCTTCTGGCGCTCGATGCCCGACTCGGTGGCGTGGCGCTGGAGGAGGTCATCAATTACGGCTATTTCTCTTCGGTGGTGAAGCCGCTCATTACGTGGGTCCTGATGCCTGCGCTTCAGGCCGTCCACCGGCTCACGGGCAACTACGGTGTGGGCATCATCGTCGTGACGCTCGCGCTCAACCTCTTCTTCTATCCCTTGCGCCGATCGTCTACACTCCGCATGCGAAAGGCGAGCGCTCTTCAGCCCAAGATGCGCGAGCTACAGGAGAAGATGAAGGGATTGAAGAAGAACGATCCTCGACTCCAAGAGCTGCAGATGGAGCAGCTTCGGCTCATGAAGGAGGCGAATCCGTTAGGGGGGTGCTTGCCGCTGCTATTGCAGTTGCCGATCTTCTGGGCGATGTTCGTCCTTCTCACTGTGAGCCTGGATGTGCGTCAGGCACCCTTTGTCGCCTGGATTGACGATCTCTCCTCGCCCGATCGGTGGCACGTCCTCCCCATTCTCATGTGCGCCTCGATGATCGTCTCGACGCTCGTGACGCCGGCGCCGAGCACCGATCCTTCGCAGCGCATCCAGCGTTTCATGATGGCCTACCTCATGCCCATTCTGCTCACCTATCTCTTCTTCTGGCGGGCTCCGAGCGGACTGGTCCTCTACTGGATGTTCAGTAATCTCGTGGGGATCGCCCAGCAACTCTTGATCAACCGCTCGCTCGGTCCCCAACCACTGCCGGTGACGGCCGCAGAACAAGAGCGCTCAGGCGAAAAACTCAAATCCTCGACCAAGAGGTGAACGCCGCCCGGCGATCGGCGTTCTCGCAGAGGTCTTCCTTTCGGCACGCGTTGCATCCGCTCTCACCGAAAGACAAAATATTTCGGCGAGCTCTGCGCCGTCGGAGCACATATGGGCTACGCCTCTGAAGATACCATCGCTGCGATCTCGACACCGCCGGGCCCAGGCGGCATCGGGGTCATCCGCCTGAGCGGGCCAAAGGCCCAAGAGATCGCGCGCGCCGTCTTCCATCCGAAATCCGAGGGGACGATGCCCGTCGCGTCTTTCCTCCCCCCACGCCGAGCGACCTTCGGCGAGATCCGAGATCCGCAAACGGGCGAACTGTTGGACGAAGCCGTCGTCACCTTTTTCCAAGGACCGCAGAGTTATACGGGCGAAGACGTCGTCGAGTTCAGTTGCCATGGGAGTCCTGTCGTGCTGCGGCGCGTCCTGGACGTGCTGCTGGAGTTGGGTGCTCGCGCGGCTGGACCTGGCGAGTTCACTCTGCGCGCCTTCCTCAACGGGAGAATAGATCTCACACAAGCTGAGGCGATTCGCGACCTGATCGAGGCGCAGACCACGACGCAAGCCCGCGTGGCCTTGCGACAGATGCAAGGGAGTTTGTCCCAACGCCTGCAACCGATTCGGCAGACGCTCGTGGAGGCAATCGTCCAGATGGAGACAGCGGTCGAGTTCGTCGAAGACGACGTCCTGACCGAAAGCCGAACGTCACTCCTCTCCCGACTCGAGGACGCGATCGCTCACCT
>Ga0272447_1000182_pt1 | contig 47217 bp, 43 predicted proteins | sample YNPCB0133_FD_194589 | JGI IMG/M metagenome (GOLD analysis project Ga0272447, IMG submission 194589) | Hot spring microbial mat communities from Yellowstone National Park, WY, United States - YNP-CB-013-3 | ecosystem: Environmental > Aquatic > Thermal springs > Hot (42-90C) > Sediment | place...
CACCCTGTAATTGAGCATGGTAGGCAGGTCGTCGGGTACCTGTTCCAACATATCCTGTCGGATGATGACAATAGTTACCCCCGCCGGTCCCACGTTCTTCTGCGCCCCCGCGTATATCAGTCCGTATCGCCGGACGTCGATGGGGCGCGAGAGAAAATCGGAAGAGGCATCGCACACCAGAGGCACATCCCCCGTCTCCGGCTCGGCGGGAAACTGAACGCCCTGAATGGTCTCGTTGGAGGTGAAATGCACATAAGCGGCGTTGGGGTCTATCTCGCATTCGCCACGTTTGGGCACGCGGCTGTAATTGTCTGATTTGCCATCCCAGACGATTCGCACAGACCCTTCGGGCTGCGCCTCTGCCAGCGCGCGCTTTCCCCACGAGCCGGTGATTAAGTAATCGGCAGAGCGACCCGCACCGCGCAAAAAGGTCATGGGAACCTGCGAGAACTGCAGGCTGGCTCCTCCTTGCAGGAAGAGCACATGGTACTCCTCTGGCAGGTTCAGTAGCGTACGGATGTTAGCCTCTGCCTGTGCAATTATCTCCTCGAAGGTCTTGCTGCGGTGGCTGATTTCCAGCACCGACGCGCCCACGCCAGGCAGCGCGAGCAGATTCTGTTGCACCTCCTGCAACACTGGTAACGGCAAGGTCGCTGGACCTGGCGAAAAGTTATACACTCGTTCGGTCATACGCACACCTCTTTGCGGTAATCATCTAAATAGTACCAAATCATGAACACTGGCTGCAGCGGTAGCAGACACAGCGGCACGGGTGTACCAGAGATTTGCTTATTTCTGAACTTCCTCAGCACCCTAACGATGCTTCTCCATTCTCGCCGCTGCCAGCCATCGTTGCGCCCAACGCCGTTTGCTTCACAAGCGGAAGAACTACTGCGTGTGATACGCATGACGCCCCCCGACCGCCCGATTGACCTCATTCTGCATACCCCCGGCGGGCTGGTGTTGGCAAGCGAGCAGATTGCGCGCGCTCTGTGCAGTCATCCGGCGAAAGTGACAGTGTTCGTGCCTCACTACGCGATGTCGGGAGGCACACTCATTGCGCTTGCTGCAGACGAAATTGTCATGGACCCACACGCGGTGTTAGGGCCTGTTGACCCACAGCTCGGAGAATATCCTGCCGCTTCCATCTTGCGTGCCGTAGAGATGAAAGGTCCGCAACGTATGGACGACCGAACGCTGATATTGGCGGACGTAGCGCGCAAAGCCATCTGGCAGGTGCGTCATCTGTTAGAAGAGATACTATCCGCTAAAGTGCCTCAAGACAAAGCGCGGCAACTGGCTGCTTTGCTCAGTGAGGGCACATGGACACATGATTATCCCATTTGTGCCGAAGAGGCGAAGGCGTTGGGGTTACCAGTCAGCACCGACTTTCCTGAAGAGGTTCATCGCCTGATGGCGTTGTATCCGCAGCCTGTGCAACGCAAATCTAGCGTGGACTATGTGCCTGTTCCCTACGAGCCTGATACGCGCCCGCAGCCTGCGCCGCGGCGCCGAACCCGCGGGAGGTCGTCCGCAAGGTAGGGGATAGGAGAACATCCAGTATGAACTTGGGTTGCTTAAAGTTCGCGCCTCCATTCCAGCGCGGAGATAAGAGTCGCCTGGTCTGCGTAGTCCAAGTCGCCCCCCACTGGCATCCCGTGCGCCAGCTGCGTTACCCGAATGCCCAGTGGCTTAATCAGGCGTGAAAGATACATCGCCGTAGCGTCCCCTTCAATGGTGGGGTTCATCGCGATGATAACCTCACGCACCGTCTCTGCCTGCAGCCGTTGCAGCAGCTCTCGGATGCGCAGCTGTTCCGCACCCACGCCATCCATGGGAGAGATGACCCCTTGCAGCACATGGTATACGCCCCGATACTCCTGTGTGCGTTCGATAGCCATCAGGTCGCGCACCTCGGCTACCACGCACAGTAGGGAGCGGTCGCGCGCAGGGTTTCGGCAGATGGGGCACAGCTCCTCGTCGGTATAATTGAAGCATTGCCGACACGCGGTGATGCGCTCTTTGACCTCTAAAATAGCCTCGGCTAACAGCCGCGCCTCTTCTTCGGGCAGGCGCAGGATATGGAATGCCATTCGCTGCGCGGACTTGGGCCCCACCCCTGGCATCTTCTCCAGTTCTCGAATCAGCTTTGCCAGCGGCTTGGCGTACTCCATCGCCTAGAACAGGTTCCCCAGATCGATATTCGGCATGCCTGGCAGCGACGCCATGCGCTTGGTGGCTTCAGCCATCGCCTGTTCCCGCGCCTCGTTCACTGCCGAGACAATCAAGTCCTGCAGCATCTCCACATCGTTGGGGTCGACCACTACAGGATTAATCTCTATCGCGATGAGTTCACCAGTACCGTCGGCGACCGCCTTCACGACACCTCCCCCGACAGAAGACTCCACCCGAAGGTTTTTCAGCTCCTCCTGCGCCTTCTGCATCTGCTGCATAGTCTGCTCCAGCATCCGCTGTAGGTCGCGCGGGTTTGCACCAAACGGGTTTCGCATCGTCATCCTCCTTCCGGTTCAATATACCCGATAAACGTCTGTGCTACCTCCTGAGCGTATTGTTCCGCGCTGATTTGCTCGGCATCTTCACTGTTGTCTGCGGGGTTCTGGCTTTTCGCAGCACACTTCATTTCGCATCGAAGTGTTACTGCCTTGCCAAGAAGACGCGAGATGGTCTGCTCCACAAATTGCCGACGCTTTTCGGATTGCATCTGGGTGTATGCGAACTCGGACTGAAACTGTAGCACCACCACGTTGTCCTCTGCTCGCACGGGGCGCGCCTCCCGCAGCACTTCCGCTCCACCGCGGCTGCGCTCCGCCACCCGAGCGATTATCTGTTCCCAACGTCCCTGTACCTGCCTCAGCAGTTCGGAAGATTCGGGAGTGGCTTGCACTGGGGTCGGCGGCGTGGGGGACGCTGCGGTTGTGCTATCCGCCGTAGGGATGTGCTGCGACAGTTCGGGTCCGCTGCCAGTGGGAGCCTGTTCAGGCGGCCTGTCGGTAGATGGGGGAATGTTAGTGGGCGTGTCTAGTTGCGTCTGGCGCTTCACATTTGCCAGTTGCACCATCGCCATATCCAGCAGCACGCGCTGTTGTGGCACGTTGCGCAGTTGCGCCTGCGCCCGCACCAGAATGTTCAGCATCTCACTGAGCGCATCAGCAGTGAAAGGCTGAGCCTGGGCTTTCAACGCGCTGAGCTGGGGAGACGGCAGAGTATCGTCCAGCGCGCCCACGCGAGCGTAAAGTAGGTCGCGCACCCGCTGCGCAATCGCCTCAAGCACGGTGCGTACGCTACTTCCCCGCTGAAGCATCTCGTCTGCTGCGTTTAACGCCTTCGCGACATCTCCCCGCGCCGCCGCGTTAATCACTGCCCCTACCGCTTCCTCGTCCACAATCCCAAGCACCGAGCGCACCGTCTCATAGTCCACATGACCGCCCGCGTACGCCAATACCTGCTCCAGCAAGCTTAGGGCATCGCGGAAGGAACCATCAGCCACCTTAGCAATCGCCTGCACCGCATCGGCATCTGCGCTCAGCCCCTCCCGCTCCAGCACTGTGTTTATTCGCAGCACGAGGTCATTTAGCGAGGCTCGGCGGAAGTCAAAACGGATGCACCGCGAGCGTATCGTGACCGGTACTCGTTGCACCTCTGTAGTGGCAAGCACGAACACAACATGCGGGGGAGGCTCTTCCAACGTCTTCAAAAGGGCATCGAAGGCTTTCGTGGAAAGGTCATGCACTTCGTCGATAATATACACTTTGTAGCGGGCTTGCTGAGGCATGTATTGGGCGTTCTCGATAATCGTTTCGCGCACGTCGTCGATGCCGGTTTCCGAGGCGGCATCCATCTCGATGACATCCACTGCCCTGCCCTCCCGAATGGTCACACACATGGCACAACGGTCGCACGGGTTGGGCGTCGGACCTTGCTCACAGTTCAGCGCCTTCGCTAGCAGGCGAGCGGTTGTGGTTTTACCAGTACCGCGTGGACCACAAAACAGATAGGCGTGGGCAATCTTGCCGAAGCGAATCGCATTTTGTAGCGTTTGAGTGACGTGTTGTTGCCCGATAACGTCCTCGAACGTCTGCGAGCGGTATTTTCTATACAGCGCGACGTGTGCCATTGTCTACAGGTTGGTGGAGAGCCACTGTTTTAATGCGTCCACCAGTCCGGGCGAAAGGGGAAGCTGCGGGTTGGTCAGAACATCCTGCGTGTCGCCCGCTGGAGCTGTTTTGAACGCATGTGCCGTCCCAGGGATTACTTTCAGCTCTACCTTGCTATTTCCTGCGTTGCGTGCCTGTTGCCAGAGCAGCTCACCATCCTGCTTGGGCGACACGCGACGGTCTTGTTCCCCGTAAAGCAAAAGCACGGGCACCTTTACTGCTTTCAGTCGAGCCACCGGGTTCTCAAAGTAAAACTCCTGAAGGTAAGGACGGTCAGGCAGCAGGAAGTAAGGCGCCACATCTTCGTGCAGCGCGGGCAACGGCAGACGATAATACAGTGCAGTAATCGCCAGATCGAAGTCTGCGAGACGGCGCTGTATCTGCTGTTCCGACAATCCCTCTTTGCGCCATCGTTGCTGCAGATTGTCGCGCAGGATGATTGCCGGCGTACGGCCTGGCGGAGCCAAGCAGACGACAACTTTGGGGGGGTCTGCCATCTCAGCCGCGAGCGCCATTGCGATGAGAGCGCCATCCTCATAGCCGAGAAGACCAGTGCGCCGAGCGTCAATCTCCGGCTGCTGCCGCAGGAATTGAAAGGCAGCGAGAGCATCGCGCGCCGCCTGACTTAGGGTGGTTGGGTTGGCTTGCTTTTGGGGGAGCTGGCTAGCACCAATGCCGCGCTTGTCATACCGCAAGGTCGCGTATCCCATCTGCGCGAGATGATTAGCGAGATGACGGTACAGGTCGGTGTTGAGACCATCCCCGTTGCCGTTGCGGTCGACAGCGCCGCTGCCCGGTATGAGAAGCAGGGCAGGAACTTTCGCGGTTGTCTGCGGGATAGTAAGCGTGCCTGCTAAGGTGACGCCATCGCTTTGGAAGCGCACATCCCGCTCTTTTGCTTGCGGTGCCGCTGCCAACGCCAGCATCATTCCCCCGTAAAGCAGCACCAATCGCACGGTAGCCATCGCCGAATGCCTCTCCCCACCAGTAGAAACGCAATGATAGAGTAGCCGTGCACCTGCCGTTGATACACGCCTTCCGGGTGTCGACCTGCGCAGTTGACTCCGGCTGGGTAGGACTGCGGCACACGGTGAGCGTGTTGACCGTTGCTTCCTTCCGGACCTGGCGGGGTTGGCACGTCAACCGTTGCGCAGCGCCCAACCATCCACGCCACTTACGCAGGCACTACCCACAAGACGGCACCGCGGGCAGGAATTCGCCCCCGCTATAGCGGATTGCGGGTACAGGGCACCGCTAGCTCCCCGGCTAGCACGGCTACTCTATCACTATTGTAACACAAGGGGTAGCGCTATTCCAGACCCGTATACTCGACCGCTTCACCCTTACCACTCAGCAGCTGTTCACGGGTCAGCAGTAGATGCTTGCGCACGCGCCGCACGTCTACGGTATACTCCTTGTTGTCTTTATCGATGGTGGTGACTTTATCCACACGCAGGTAGCGCTTGTCGGTTAAGCCTTCGCCGCGCCACCCGATGCGGTCTTGGGTTTGCGGCGGCGCATATAGTGGGTTGAAGCGTATCGTGATGACGTAGCGCGGTGCTTTGAAGCTATACATCATCGGGTCCTTGCTCATGTCGATTTTGCGCTTGAACTTGCCCCTGATGATGGCAATCTGCTCCTGCATGATGGTGACATCGGGCACCTCGAAGGTGAACACTTTCTGTCGCCATACTTCGCCTGCCTCTTTTTCGTCGGTCGGCAGTATGGACGACTTATAGCCCTCGTCACGCAGCACCACATCCACGCGCCCTGGACGAAAGTCCACCTTCTGCATCTGTTCGTCGAAGTAGTTGCCGAGCTCCACTGTGCCCGACACCTCGATGATTTTCGGCTCCACCACCCGCACCTTGGCGTCGAACTTCACATCGATGGGCGGCTGCGTGTCGGGCTGTGCCTTCTCGTAACGGTTATACTGGCGTAGTTGGGTGAGCGAGTAGTTGTGCTTGGCGACGTCGATTTGTACCCGAGCCATATATTCCTTTTTGTGCGACTCATAGTAGCGTTCATGCCTCTTGAGAATGTCGCCCCACGTCTGCAGACACTGCTCGATCAGCCCTGCCTTCTCCCAAGCGTGGGCTAACATGTGCCTTCGAGCGGGCGGAATGCCGGGCGAGTATTCGTCGGGACGGTCGGGGAACTCGTACGCTTTCTGAAACCACTTGACCGCGTTGTGCCCTTGCTTGATTTTGTCGTACCACATCCAACCCATCTCGAAGTACATGTCGTACACGTCGGGGTTGTTCTCGATGCCCTCTTCCAACAGTTTGAGTGCAGCGGACAGGTAGCGCCGGTCGGAGCGCTGTTCGGTGTCGGTGAAGTTATAACCGATGTGCCACGCGCCAGTGCTATACACGTCCAGATTGTGCGGGTCCAGCCACGTCACCAGCCGGATGATGGGCAGGATGGCATCGTAGTTACCCTCATGGAAAAAGGAGTCTGCACGCACCCACAGCGCGCCTGCCACCACTTCGCGAAAGCCCAGCATTGTGCCGAAGATATACTCGGTGGGCAAGCCGGTCATTTTGCCGAACAACCCTTCCACCTTGGGCTCGAACTGCTTGCGCAGCGGGTCGATGGCGGTTTGCAGTGCCGCACTAAGCACCCACAGCACCAAAACCACTATCATCAACGGTGTGCGTCGCATAGTTACACCTCGCGTCGGTCAAAAACGATGACCGCGATGATAAGCAGTATCGCGATATACAGCAGCGCATAGCCGATGTTCTGGACGTAGTACACCCCCTCGTTGATGATACGTGTCTCGGGGTGGATAATCTTGTTCTGGACGTTGAAGTTGCCGAAGTTGGGCAGCAGATAGTGCAGTACCGCGCCGACGCCTTTCTGGATGATGGTGCGATCCTCGCCCTTCATCAGCGACTCGGTGACGCTGGACAGAGTGCCAACGATGTACACCCCCAGCGACATAAAGAAGTTCACAAAGGGGGTTAGGAATACCGAGAAGAAAATCGCCAGCGACACCAGAATGCTCATTTGGAAGAAAATCATCACGAAGCCCTTCCAGAGGTCCAGTGCCTGTTTGGGAGTACCTCGCCACGCCACCACAGCAAAAAAGACGATCCCCATAAACAGGATGTTAAGTAGCATGGTAAGGATGCCCCCCAGAAACTTGCCCAGCACGAACTCGTAGCGCTGTACTGGTTTGGAGAGCACCGTGTAAATGGTGCGTCGCTCGATCTCAGTTGGGATGAGCGAGATACCCATCACGATGCAGATGAACATCGATGCCAGCTGGATTACGCCCAGACCAAGACTTTTGAGCAGAGTCAGCTCCTCGCGCGGGGAAAGGAAGCTGAACAGGGGCGATAGCACAATCAACACCAGTGCCCCAAACAGGAACAGTAGCACCACACGCCGGCTTAGTGCCTCGCGTACGGTATTGTAGGCAATCGCCATTACCGCCGTCATCGCTTTTCGACCTCCTCAATGGTGGAAACGAAGAGTTCCTCTAGGGTGCGCCGCTGCGGGGTCAGGGAGCGGATGGTTCCGTTCGCGCCACGAATGATGTCCACAACCTTGTTCACCGAAGCGTCGTCTGGATGATGCACCACCAATCGCCCATCTTGTCGTTGGACGTGCCCACCGATGGCGCGGATTCTTTCCGCCACGCCGTCGTCCACGTTTTCCGCCACAATCTCCACCCGTCCGCTGGGCAACAGCTCGTCCAATTTTCCCGCTTTCAGCAGCTTGCCGCGGTTCAAGATAGAGACGCGGTCGCAGATGAGCTCAACCTCCAGCAGCTGGTGCGAGCTGAGGAAGACGGTCTTACCCTGTTGCTTAAGTCGGATAATCAGATCGCGGATTTCGATGCGCGCCATCGGGTCCAGCCCCGACGTTGGCTCGTCTAAAAACAGCAGCTCAGGGTCGTTAAGCAGCGCCTGCGCGATGCCAATGCGCTGCAACATTCCCTTCGAGTAGTTGCGCAGGGTCTTATCGCCGTCGCGCGACAGCCCCACTAAGTCCAACAAGGTATCCACTTTCTTCTTGCGCTCGCTGGCAGGGATGCCGAATAGGCGGGCGTAAAAGTCCAGCACCTGCCGACCGGTGAGGTACTCGTAGAAGTAGGGGCTTTCTGGTAGGTAGGCAATCACCTTCTTCACACTGACATCGCCGATTGGCTTGCCAAAAATCCAGGCATCGCCCTTCGTTGGGAAGATGAGCCCGAGCAGCATTTTGATGGTCGTGGTTTTGCCCGCGCCGTTGGGTCCTAAGAAGCCGAAGATTTCTCCCTTGTAAACTTCTAGATTCAGGTCGTCCACAGCGCGGACCATTTTGCCCGTTGTCTTGTTCAAGTACTCTTTGGTGAGACCTACGATTTTGATGGCTGACTCCATCGGTAATATCTTGCCTCCTTTTGGTTGGCGCCCTTGAGTTGAGTTTTGTGGTAACAACCACCGTGCGATAGTATACCGAAAGCCCTGCGCAGTGTCAAACAACACCGATTTCGCAGCAAGGCGCATACAGTATATACGATGAAACGAACAAAAAGGTGCCTGACCTGCTTGTAGGTTTTTGTGTTTTCGGCAAAAAACCCGCGCAATTGCCGAGAGGCAGCGTTATGCGCCACGGAGGGTAGATTCGGCAGGACTGTAGTTGGTTGTGGTCGGCGAGAGTATTGCCACGTGGCACCTTGACGGAAAGCACCAAAGCGATTATGATAAGGCGAGTGGTGCGACGGTAAGGGCGCATCCATGCTGGGGGGATAACAGATTCGGTAAACTTGTGCTTGCGCCGAATCGTCAACTGATAAAAAGCACACACAAGTGGAGGTGTATCGATGTTTCGAGGGCTGTCAGTATCCATATTGGTCGTGTTCGCCACGCTGGTGGTGTCGGCCACGCCATTGGATGACTATGTGGCTGCGGAGGACAACACCTACGGATGGCAGATTGTAAACACGCGGGAAATCGCAGGCATCACCGCGCTAGAGGTTAGTCTCATCTCACAAAAGTGGCGCGACCTCGTTTGGAAACACCGGGTATACATCCTGAAGCCGTCCCAGTTGAAGGCGCCCGAACTCGCCGTGCTGTACATCACTGGCAATAGCGGGATGGCGGAGTTAGCAGCCTTTGGTCAGGTGGCGAACAGAGTGGGTGCATTGTGCATCATCCTGAATGACGTGCCGAACCAGCCCCTGTTTGGCGGGTTAACGGAAGATGCGCTCATCTCTTACACCTTCGTGGAGTTCGTCAAATCAAAAGATTTGACCTGGCCTGCCCTGCTACCGATGACTAAAAGCGCGGTGCGGGCGATGACTGCCGTGCAAGAGATTGCCAAACAGCAATGGGGGGTGGACGTGAAAGGGTTTTTGGTTACGGGTGGCTCGAAGCGCGGCTGGACCACCTGGCTGACCGCGGCGGTGGACAAACGGGTGCGCGCCATTGCCCCGATGGTGTACGATATTCTCAACTTCCCCAAGCAACTGCCCCATCAGGTGGCGACTTGGGGCAAGTACAGCGAGATGATTGCCGATTACTCGACGAAAGGCTTGACGGAGATGCTCTCCACCGCGGAAGGGCAAACGCTCACTGCTATCGTCGACCCCTACTCCTACCGCGAGCGGTTTAGAATGCCCAAGATGATTGTCAACGGCACAAATGACCGATACTGGGTTATCGACGCTGCACAGTTCTACTTTAACGACCTGCCTGGCGAGAAGTACCTGCTCTATGTGCCGAATGCAGGACATAGCCTGCGAGAGGGCTTGTCACGGGTGATGAGTAGCCTGACAGCGTTCTATTTGGCGGTGGCATCGCAAAAACCCCTAGCGGAAATCAAGGCGGATGTGAAGCGTCAGGGCAACAAACTGCGGGTGACCGTCACCACCAACGGCAAGGTGGACGGCGTGCAAATCTGGACAGCGCAGTCCAGCACAAAAGACCTGCGCAACTCGCAGTGGACAGCTCAGGACGCCAAACCTGTTGGCAATGGCAAATACACTGCGGAAATCGCCCTGCCCACCGATGCCATGGCCTTCGCGGTCTTCGCTGATGCTCAGGGCACGGTGAACGGCGCGGAGTACCACGTTTGCACGGTTCCGTTGGTAACCGTGCTGAAGTAGTTACACGATGTATAGACGGAAGGGGCGGAAAGGAAGCGCCAAAATCCGCCCCTTTTGTGTGCTACGGCGCTGTCCTCCTCTTCACCTACGGCGTTCGCCATTCCGCCTGAGTCATGGGGAACGGCGCGGCGCCAGGCACGTTCTTATTGATGTCCCATAGCTGCCAGATAGTATCCCCCCACGCCTTCAGCTTGCTGAAGAAGGGGTCGGTCTGGACGATGTATGCGCTGTCTGGTAGGGTGCGCCTGCCCGTTCCTTTGATCTCATCGCGCAGGAACTCCACAAATTCGCGGCTGGTGACCTGGTAGAACAGGGTGATGACGATGCGGTTCGCGCCTGTTGGAACGGTGAGTTTCACCTCGTCGTAGCCTCCCGCATATTCTTCTGCTGTGAAGTAGTCGGGGGCAGAGTTGCCACCCCACACTGGCTCGCATTGCCGCTTGATGGCTTCGGTGATATTGAAGCCCTTGGGCGGGATGCGGTTGTCCTTGTAGCGCCCCGTCGCCAGCGCGAAGTGGAAGGTCTTGGCTTCGCCCGTGAGGCTGCTGGTCGGATGCATCTCGTACACCAGTTCGTCTACGTATCGCTCGTGGGGGGCAAGAGCTGGGCTGATGGGTGAGTAGTGCCTGTCCAGCCCCTTGAGCGTGCCGACGGTGTAGTCGTACGGGTTGATTTCGTGGATTAGTTGCCCGTCGCGATACACCTTGATGTTGACGAACATGCGCCTGCCTTCGGGGAAGCCGGTGATAAGCTTGTGTCCCGTCTGGTTCTGCACGCGGAACGACAGGCTCCCACTACTGGGGTTGTAGGACACCTGCTGAATGGACGCAGCTGCCTGTAGCATCCCCTTCGCGCGGTCCACGGCTCGCAGCAGCGCGCTGGCGTTGAGCCCCAGTCCTTGAGTTAGGTCTAGCGTCAAGACGGATGCGCCCTGACCTAACAATCTCGCGTTGGTCGCGTTGTAGTTAGGCGAGCCTTTGGCGGCACTGGCGAGAACCCACGTGACCCAGATGTTGCCCCCCGTGAGGTCGTGCAGGGGCACGCCGCTGTATGGGTGCTCCGCGCTGGGGCGATAGACGGCATTGGACTTATCGCCGCCCTTGCCGTAGACATCGCGCATGTGGCAGTCCTGGCACTTGGCGATGTTGTTGTTGGGGTACGAGGTCACGAATCGGTCTGGCGCGAAGGGACCGATGCCAGGCGCACCACCTTGCTGCCCGTAAGCGGACGCCATGAACTCGGAGAAGGTGCGCTCCACGTGGAAGTATGCAAACGCCGACCGCGCTTCGGTAGGCAACACCACGTTCTGGCCGGGGCGCGCTCCAGCGTGTGACAAGTTTGCCAGCACCGGGTTGGAGACGTCGTGGCAGGTAGAGCAGAAATATTTGCTCTTGTGGTAGCGACTGTAGAACATCTTGTGGCGAGCGGTTGCATCAGCGAAGGGTCCACGCTTCTCCGCACCGCTGCTAATGAAATACTGCCCAGCCCCATTCTCCTTGTAGTCCGCGCTGAACGGCTCGTTGTTCAGGTAGAACGGCGCGCCGCTAAACAGCTTGATTGCTTGCGCGCGCAAACTGTCTTCGCGGTACGTGGCGTCGGCAGCGGGCTGCGAGGGGGTCTTGGTGGCGTTCGCCTCGTCCCAGCAGTAACGCCAATCGTTGCCCTCGCGCGTGCCTGTGTAGGTACCCTTGTAGAACGGGTCGTACATACGGTGGCATACATCACAAGACACGCCGTCGAAATCCGCGCCTGTCATCAGCGAGCCGTTCGTCGGGTCGGAGCGTCCTTCTACCCAGCCCTGTGGTAGGTGACAGCGCAGGCAGATGTCTGTCGCGTTCGGACGTCCAATCGCCCAGATCGAATCCTGCGCGGCAACTGTCAAACACGCCCAGAAGAGTGGGTCGCGTGCTGCCTGCGCCATCATCGAACCCTGCCAATTGCTACCCGGCTCGACCGCAGGGTCATAGCCGGAGTGACAATTCATACAGCGGGACGGGGCTTCCAGACGGACGCCTTCGGTCGGCTGGGTGCCAGGCATACGCACCAGAGGGTCGTCCTTGACGGGGAGCGGTGTCCAGCTACTTTAGGCCAGCACCATCGTCAACAGCAACGGGAGACCAGAAAACAACGCAAACTTCGCGATTCGCATCGCAATCGCCTCCTTATGTTACCTGATAATACTACTGTATTCTACAGTTTTATTTTAGCATTATTATCCAAAAAAGTTAATACGTTCGAAAGGTTTTTTCGCTAAAATAAATCTGCGGTTGCAACCTCTCCTAAGGCAGATTACGTTAGCATTGCCGCACTGTAGTTACCCAATTGTATGACAACCCCTCCTTCAGATACAATATATGGAGTGTTTGCACTGAGCCTGGCTCGTGAGGCAACGGTTCATGGCGATTTTCATGCCACAACTGGTCATCGAGCCGATGCGAGCGGAAGACATCCCTCAGATAATAGAGATCGAGCGGATGTGCTTCGCGACCCCATGGCACGAAAACAGCTTCTACGCGGAGCTGAACCATCAGCCTGCCTGTTACCTAGTGGCACACATCGGCGTGCGGGTGGTAGGTTACGGCGGAATGTGGGTGATTATGGATGAGGCGCACATCACCACGCTGGCGGTGCATCCCGCCTACCGACGCCAACACATCGGCGAGCGACTGCTGTTGGGGTTGCTCGAGGTGGCTATCGCGCGCCGAGCCCGGCGCGCTACGCTGGAGGTACGGACGTCCAACATCGCTGCTCAGCAACTCTATGCGAAATACGGTTTTCAAGCGGTCGCCATCCGTAGGGGCTACTACGCGGATACGGGCGAAGATGCAGTTGTCATGTGGACGCCAGATATGCAAACGCCCGACTACCAGCAGCTGCTGCGGGCGAACCGGTGGAAGCTGCTCCGCACAGAACTGCATCCCCCCGCACAGGGTTCCACCTTTAGCCCATAACGGTCAGAACATGGTGTGGAACAAACTTGCCAGTAGGGTATACTTTTCAATGTATAGCGGTGGCGGAAACGTGGCAGACGGAGGGAGACATGATTGTTCTGGGCATCGAGACCAGCTGCGATGAGACCTCGGTCGCAGTGGTGCGCGATGGGGTGGAAATCCTTTCTAACCTGATTGCCTCGCAGGTGGACATCCACGCGCTGACGGGTGGTGTCGTGCCCGAGGTGGCTGCACGCAAGCATGTGGAGCGCCTCGCCCCCATCGTTGATGAGGCCCTGCGCCGAGCAGGGGTGGGCTACGCTGACATCGACCTTGTCGCGGTGACCAACCGTCCAGGGCTAGTGGGCGCGCTGATGGTGGGGGTGTCTGCGGGCAAAGCGCTGGCGTATGCGCTCGGAAAGCCGATCGTGGCAGTACATCATTTAGAGGGGCACATTGCCTCGAACTTTCTCACTGCGCCCGACCTGCAGTTTCCGTTTGTGTGCCTCATTGTGTCAGGTGGGCACACTGACCTGCACATTGTGGAGGGGCACGGGAAGCGTCGCCGTCTGGGCAGCACGCGCGACGATGCCGCGGGCGAAGCGTTTGACAAAGCGGCGCGCCTGCTGGGACTGGGCTATCCAGGAGGACCAGCGATTGACCGCAAAGCGAAGGAGGGTAACCCCCGAGCCATCGCCTTCCCACGTGCGTGGTTGGAAGAGGGCAGTTACGATTTCAGTTTCAGTGGACTGAAGACCGCGCTGTTGCGCTTGGTGCAGCAGGCGGGCGACACGCTTAACATCGCCGATGCCGCTGCCAGCTTCCAGGAAGCCATCGTAGACGTGCTGGTGCAGAAGACTCTTCGTGCGGCGGAGGAATACGGTATTCCGCGCATCGCCGTGTGTGGTGGCGTGGCAGCAAACTCGCGCCTGAAAGCGGTGATGAGCGAGGAAGCGGGCAAGCGCGGCTTTCAGCTGGTTATCCCGCCTCTCATCCTGTGTACCGACAACGCCGCGATGATTGCTGCCGCGGGTTACTTCCAATACCTTACCGTCGGCGCGAGCCAGATCGGCTTTCACACCATCGCCAGTGAGGCACTCGCGGGATAACATTGCAGCGGCCCACCCATTAGCCTGGTCTAGTATCCGTACGCCGCCTCACCTGAGCGTTTGCGGAAACTATCCATCTTAGCGGAGAAAGTCTGTAGCCTGCACTTGTCGACGCAGGTGCCAACCAGTATCGAAGACCACTATAGGGGTATCGGCTTTTTGTGCATCGGCTCTCGCTTCGCCAACCCGGCGCGAGGAGGTGCCGATGTAGGACTCATAAATGATAATGCGCGGGCTTTCCCCAAACAATGCGTGTATCTCCCGCCAAACCTGATGAGCAATCAAAGCCTTATCCCAGGTGGGGATGGTAGCGGCGCACTCCAAGTAATAGTTACCTTGGTCGTCGACTCGCAAGTTGACTGGCATGTCCTTGCTGCGGTAGCGGCTACGCAGGAGGCGACTGTACTGCTTTTTTTGCGCCAGCAGGGGCGCCTGTTTGTTCAATTCCTGACGAATCTGCTCGGTAGTGGGCTCCCACGAATCGATGTCCGACAGGTCAACCATTGTCTCGTGTGCTGCAGGGTCGTAGGTTGCCAGTTTGAAGATAGCGAGCCCTCCCGCCAGCAACAGGACGAGAACGATGATGGTTAGGCGATGCATTGTGCCTCTCCCCTCTTCTGCCTGTCGAACAGGCATCGGTTGTGGATATGGTACCACCTTGTCAGGCAGGAGGTCAACTAGCGAAGACCCCTTTTTGCAGGACTTGACAACGCCGAGCAATAACCTCTATAATGAAAATACTATATGCAACAACAATATTAACCTTACGGTAATTGCGCCATGTCTTCCGTGAAGTGGAAACAGATTGCGGATGCTATCCGCGCTCGGATTGAGGACGGCTCTCTGCCGCCTGGTAGCCTCCTGCCTTCGGAGACAGAGATTGCCCAGCAGTTCGGCGTATGTCGGGTGACGGCGCACCGTGCGATGGCTGAGCTGCAACGGCTGGGATTGGTGGTACGCAAACGCAAGGTAGGTACTTTGGTAGCCGAACCCCCACCGACCAAGCCCGTGTATGTGGCGGCGGTATTTCCTTTCATGCACGACTACCCGCAGGTAGAATACCTCCGGGGCATTCGTAGTGCGCTGCCCGACCACTACCACCTGCTCCTTTGTGAAACCCACAACGACCCACACCTTGAGGCCCTATACCTTCGACGGATGCAGCACGAGGCGGATGGTGTAATCTGTTATCCCACCTGCAACCCGAAGAACAACTCGCTCCTGCAGCGTCTGCTCGACACTGGCAAACCGTTCGTGTGTGTAGACCGCCTCCCACGGGGCGTACCGTGTGATGTCGTGATGACGGACAACTACCAGTCCGCGCTAATAGGCTTGCGTCATCTGGCTGCGAATGGACATCGTGTCATCGCCTATTTCAGTGATGACGCCATGTATGTCTCCTCGATTCAGGAGCGGTATGAGGCGTACCTACAAGTGATGCACGAGCTGGGATGGGATCATGTCCAACCGCTGGTGCGTCTTTTCCCAATGCAGGAGAGCATTAAACTCGATTACATGGCGCAGGCGGTGCATGATGCGCTATTCACCCTCTTGCATCAGCGCGATCCAATAAGTGCCGTGTTTTGCCTGCACGACTACTACATGGTCGCCGTGCTGGAAGCGTGCGACCGGATGGGAGTGTCAGTACCTGAGGATTTGGAGGTGCTTAGCTTCGCAGACGCCCCTCCCCTCATGACGAGGGTTAGTCGTACGGTACACCGTCTCGTACAACAGGTATTTGAGATGGGGCGTATCGCCGCGCTTCGCTTGCAAAGTCGCATCAATGGGGAGGTGATGCCATCCGAAGTAATCACCACGCTGGCAAGTTTCTACCCTGCGGAGCCTTATCCGCGAGACACCGTTGTTCGCAACATCTCGTCGCAACCAAAGGAGGTATATCCATGAAAACCCGTGCTTTCACTCTCATCGAGCTGCTGGTGGTTATCGCTATCATCGCGATACTGGCAGCCATTCTGTTCCCTGTGTTCGCCCGCGCTCGCGATCAGGCGCGAAAGACCGCCTGCCTGAGCAACATGAAGCAGATTGGTCTGGGCATCAGCATGTACGTGCAGGACTATGACGAGAAGTACTTTGCCTGGCGCAGCGATTGTGGGCACACGGCGGACTGTGCCGGCGACATCGTCATGGCTTTCACCCGCTGGGCAGTGCTGGTGCAGCCCTACGTGAAGAACTCCCAGATTTTCGTGTGTCCCTCCTACCCCGACAATTTCTGGAAGTGGGGAGGCTGGCCAGCCAACGGGTGCCCGGACCTGTGGCCGGTAGCAGGGTTCAGGGGCTTATCGTATGACTTCAAGTTGGGGATGGCAATGGGGGCACGGTGCGGCGCGAAGCTCGCCACCATCGAAAGACCAGCGCAGACCATTGTCGCCTACGAGAACAGCCCCATCCACGCGGAGAGGAGCGTCCCGTTCTGGGCGTGTACTGACCCCGTATCTTTCACGCGCATGGCGTTCAATGCGGTCATGGCCGACGGGCACGCTCGATACATCCAAGCGGGCAACCACCGATTCGTCAGGCTGCGCGTGTGGGAGGTGGAGCCCTATCCCTGCGCAAACTTTGACCCTCACTGGTACGTGCGGGCTGACCGCAGGAACACTTGGAACCCTAGTGAGGGCTGGGACCTAGACTAAGGTTCAGGCAGGCGGCGTGCGCTGCCTGCCTGAACCGACCACAAGGAGGACGAAGCGATGAAAAGCGATAGCAAGCGCACGATGATGGGCATCATCGCCGTGGTCATCATCGTGATCGCTTTGTTGGCGATTGGGCTACAGTGGGGAAGGCAGCAGAGAGAGAAGCAGAGCGTGTTGCCCACCGAGCGTCCTGCATGGTTTGGGGGAGGGGCAACATCAGGCACCCCATCTGGGCAGTAGACGCCTGCTTCAGCAGAAACGGGCGGGGGTCATCCCCGCCTAAAAAATGGTCTGAAGAATAGTGCCGCTCGTCGTCAGCTGCTTCGCGCTAGTGAGGTGGCTTAACACGTGCAGGGCAGGGCTAAGGAGTAGTCTATTATCCGCTCAGCACTAAGTGCTAATATGACTGTAAACCGTGCGCCCCTTCGCTAGCCTCTAACGTTTGCTACACCGATAACAAGGGTAATCCCTAGAAATCACCACCACCCGCATCACCACCAAAATCTCCACCCACATCGAAGTCGGCAAAGTCTGCTCCTCCCACGTCTATGTCGCTGGTGTTGGCGCCGCCGAACAGACTATCAAAGAAATCTGCTCCAGCCGCCTCTGCGCTGGCTGTTTCGATGCCACCCACTGAATCATCAAAGAAGTCTGCTCCGCCTGTGACTGGGGTATCCGCTTCATCCCAGCCCGCTGTACTGGTGAAGAAATCACTGCTGCCAGCGTCTGTCACGGGTACATTGTCGCCTCCACTCTCGGATTGTCGTTCGGGAATAACAACAGGGGTGGGTTGCGACAGGATGCTGCCCAACAGGAGCAAACTCACCCAGTCCATGCCCGGCGTGGCTCTGCCGTAGTCACGGTATGGGTCATAATCTGGTTTCTCGTGCCAAGGACGGACAATCTCCCCCTCGCGGAACACGCGCACGGCAGGCGTCTCACCGCGACGTAGTTGCGTAGCACACTCCTCACATGCCCATACCTTTCGCGTCTGCTCGCCAATCGTGACCTCCACCGGCTGAAGTTCACCAAGCGTAGGGGGCTTGGAGCAGAAGAAACAGGCGTAGGTGCGGTCGTTGGGACGGATGGACAGGGAGGCTCCTAGAGCAGTGGGTTCCTCAACGTCCTCGTCCACCTGAATGCTGGTATCGCCTCCCGCACGCAAGACATATCTCTTCGCCTTCTCTACGCTCATTTGCGCCTTGTCCAGCAGGTGCTCCGCTCGCCACAGGTCTTGCGGTCGCTTAGCGTTTTCCATCATCTGCACTGCTTGTGCCTGCAGTTCGGCAGCACGCTGGCGGTGTTCCCGGGCACGCGAAGCATCTTCCCCGGCTGGCAGTACATCGAGGTACCCGTCCAGATACTCGATGCCTTCTAACACCTGCGCTCGCTGATTCTGCAGCTGCGCCTTTAGTCTAGCCACCTCCTGCGCCCGTCGGCGGATGACCCAGGCCACTCCGCCCAGCACCAGAACCGTCGGGATGCCCACCAGTGCTGTGGTCTTCAACATCGAACTGCGTCGCTCGTCCACGTAATGGTCACGGAGTGCGCTCGCCAGCTGTACCAGACCTTCGGTGTATCCACTTGTGGTGAAGGTAGTCAGGTGTCGCTGCACGATTGCTTCCACCTGCTTCGATGGGATGACCGAGCTACTCACCGAAACCCCTCCTTGGAGGTTCGGCATCTTGGGCACCAGGACGATGACCGCCCCTTGCTCGACATTCAGATAGCGGCGCAGGGTGGTCGCCCAGCGGTCTCTGGTTCGGCGGTCACGCAGGGGGGCAATGACGAACTTCACAGTGAAGGGCTTGAGGTCGTTTGCCACTCGCTGCAGTTGCGCTGAATCCACAGCTGACTCGAGCCCAGGCGCGATGTAGACGTCCGCCCGAGCAAGAGTATCCACCACTGCGTCCTCGACGCGGGAGGATACTTGTGCCCACGCCATTCCCCAAGCGCTTAGCCCCAACAGGCACAAAATCAAAGTACGCATTCGGAGTGCCTCCGTTCGTCAAAGCGGTGATACATCCAGTTCTATTATGACAGCTGTTGGGGAAAGAAGTTGCCTGAACAGCCTTTTGTGGCTCAACGAAAACTGAAGAGAATGTTCGATAAATCGCCTCATGCCTTGTCCCAGCCACTGAAAGCGTCAGGCATTTCGGGGACAAAACCTGACTCGGTTTCAGCCTCCGCGAGGCGGGATTGTATTCGATTGCCCAGAGCATTCAGCCTCGGGGCAGAAGTAGGTTCTCCAAATTCTCGAGGCCGATGCGCGCACACCCGCAGGCTGGAAGAAATTGTCAGAACGGGCAACTCAAGATGTAGTCTGGCGGTAAGGCGCAGACTGCTAGATGCTGTTTGGCGCGCCCGGAGGGACTCGAACCCCCAACCCTCAGATCCGAAGTCTGATGCTCTATCCATTGAGCTACGGGCGCGCTGGTTAAAGAATGGAGTCTTCGTCCACCGTCATCGAATCATACCACAGCGTGCAGGCGATTGCAAGTTGAAGGCGACTTGTACGCTCAGCCGTCACCACTACAGGTCTTTCCGCGTGACCTGCTGCCCGTCGTAGGTGAACAACATCCGTTTGTTGTCCATAACCGTCTCCAGATGCACTGGACGGTTCCAGATAAGGTAGATGTTCTTCAGCGTGCGCAGGGTGTAGTCCATGTCCAGCGGCTTGCCATCGTAGTGGTGTTTCAGGTAGAGCTCGCCCCGCCGCCCATAGTCGCCATCCTCCACAGTGACCACTGGTACGCCGAAGTTGGTCATCGAGTCCAGCAGGGTATCGCGTACTTTCTCCCAATCTGTCTCCTGCACACGCCAGACTAGCTCGCCGTCCACCTCTTCGAGCTTGTAGGTGTACATGTCCAGCTTTTTGACCAGCGATTCGGTCAGATATTTGCGCAGGAAAGTGACGTCGCACTCCATTTCACGCACTTCCAGTAGCTTCTGCCAGCCCTCACCAGTTGGGCGTGGCTTGGGACGCTGCAGCCAGTCGGTCTCTGGTTCCTCATCCTCTTCGGGCGGCTCGCCGTTCCAGCGACGCTCGATGTCGCGCAGGATCTGGTAACCCACATAGTAGGGGTTCAGGCTCATGCGCGAGCCGGGCGAAAGCACGCTGGAGTGCATCCTCCGGAACTCGAGATGTTCCGCGGGCGTCAGCGGCAACGCTTCCAGCACGCGCTCATGAATCAACGACGCCCAGCCCTCGTTCATAATCTTGGTGCGGATTTGCGGTAGAAAGTAGAGCATCTCCTCGCGCACCATACCGATGATGTCGCGCTGCCAGTCTTCTAGATCGCGGGCGTAGTCGCGCAGGAACAACAACAGGTCCTTTTCCGGTTCGGGGGGGATACGCTTCGTGGTCGGCGGTTCCGGCGTTTCCACCCGCCCAAGAAGGTCGTCGAACTCGCTGCTGGGGCTGGTGAGAACCGGTTTTTGCCGCGCGTACTCCTCGGCGCTTGGCCGACGGTAGGTGGGTTCTACCGGGTCGATATGCTCTTCGATGCTCAACACGGCGTCCAGAAACTGCTCCACCTTCTGGGGTCCGTGTTCCATCTCGTATTGCCGGATGCGGTCAGCATGTAGGCGGGCGCGTTCCACCATACGCCGGTCGGTGTGCGCGAAGTAGGTGTTATTTTTAAAGAAATCGGAGTGCCCCAGCACATGCGCCACCACCAGCTTGTTGGCAAGCAGCGAGTTGTTCTCCAATAGGAACGCCTGCGACGGGTCGGTGTTGATGACCAGCTCGTAGATGCGAGCGATGTTGTATTCGTACATCGTCTTCTGGCGGTGGTAATCGCGCCCGAAGGTCCAGTGCGAGAAGCGCGCCGGCAAGCCGTATGCCCCCACCTCGTAGATGATGTGCGCAGGCACGAGCTCGAAATGGACGGGAAAGGGGTCTAAGCCCAACTCATGCACCTTTTGCCATGCCTGCTCGATGAACTTTTCCAGCTCAGCGCGTTCCTGTTGAGTCATCGTCTATTCCTGCCTTCTGACGTAACGTCTCGATAAGCTCCCACGCTAAACGTAGGTCTTCACCAATCTCACTGCGGGTGTAGTCGGGCACGGGACCCGGCGGGTACCGGTCGTCGATGTAGTAACGCGTTGCTCGCTCGCACAGATCGATGTATCGCTCGTATACATCAGGTTCAAAGTCCGCAACGGCATCAAGAAGCACATCCAGGTCGTGTATTCTTGGCGGCTTACGCCCTTTCAACACCAGGTAACCTTTCAGATATTTCTCCATCGCCTGCTGGATGTGATAGGCGATACTGTCCGTATACCCGTGCTGGTCACACAGTAGCTGCGCGCTGCCAATGTCGTGGTCACCTCTTTCAAACCACTCCATCGCTTGCGTCCGCAACGCCTCATCCATACAGCACGATTCCTTTCTCGAGGATTTCCATGATAAAAAAGTCTTTCATCGCGATACGATGTGCAATCTCCTCGCTGGTATACACCAGCGGAGATACGGGAATTCGCCTGCCTCGTTCTCTAAGCAGGCGTTTTACCTCCTGCCACCGCTCTGCCGGAGGCTTTTCGGTATCTTTAATGATGAGAAGGTCTATATCGCTGTCTTCGCTGGCGTCCCCCCTGGCGTGGGACCCAAACAGGATGACCTTCTGAGGTGAGTAACCTTCGACCAGTTTTCTGACGATATCCTGAAGCGCTTCGGATATGTCCGCCTGAGAAGTCATGCTCCAAAGTCCCCCAAAGACCTTTGCTTGTAGCTAGCTGCATTGTAACCACTCTGCCTCCATCTGTCAGCTCAGGTGCTGCTGACCTCTGGGTGTTTGCTGAAGAATCGCTTCAGCGCAGGCCACACATCCTCCTTATTAGTAATGCGTACCAGCACTACGCGCGGGTCATCGTGGAACCGCTCAAACAACGCCTGTCCCAGCGGTGCGAAGGCATCCGCGTGCCCCCACAGTTCATCAGCAATCTCGCCATAGCCAATTAGGTTGCTAATAGACGCCATCTGCTCGACCAGTTTCACCACCTCGTGGTCGCCCCAGTTGTAGCCGTCAGAGAATAGGAAGGGATAGATGTTCCACTCGCGCGGGTTGTAGCGCTTGTCGATAATATCGAGCGCGAGCTTGTATGCCTCCGAGAGCTTGGTGCCTCCCGAATCGCCCGCTGCGAAGAACTCGTGTTCATCCACCTCTTTGGCAATGGTATGACAGGTGATGAAGACGATCTCGGTGTTGGTGTATTTGGTGCGCAGGAAGCGCAGCATCCAGAAATAAAACGAGCGGCAGATGTATGCCTCGAACTCGCCCATGCTGCCTGATACGTCGCGCATGGCGAAAATGACCGCGTTGCGCTGGGGCTCGGGCACCACCTCCCACGAGCGGAAGCGGCGGTCGTCGGCGTGTATCTTGAAGCCGGGCTTGCCTTCCCTCGCGCTGCGTTTGTATGCCTCCAGAAGCGTGCGCTTGCGGTCGATGTTGGACAGCGGTCCTTTGCGAGCGATGGTGTTGAACTGGGTGGTATCTGCCATCACCTGCTTGTTGCCCTTCTCTTGCAAGTTGGGCAGGTGCAGGTCTTCGAACACCAGCTCCATGAGCTCCTCGATAGTGAACTCCGCCTCATAGAAGTCCACGCCGGGTTCGGTTCCTGCCTGCTTGCCCGCGCCTTGCCCCTCGCCCTGCTGCCGCCCGAGAATGTCGCCCGGTTGTGTGCCGCCGCTCCCTTGCCCTACACGCTTACCTGCGTTTGGGTCGAAGCGGATGCGCGGCAGCTCCAACCCCCGGATGGGGATTTTGACTATCTTACCGTCGTGCGCAGTAATGATGTCCTGCTGGCTGATAATCTCGCCTAAGTTCTGTTTGATGACTTCCTTCACCTTTTCGTTGTGGCGCTGGCGGTCGCGCTCCGCGCGGTGGTGCAGGTCCCAAGGGTCTTGCGACAGGATGAACGGCGGATGATTCCACATCTTCTGCTTCACCTCGTTCTCTCCCCCGCCCCACGCAGGGCGGAGGAGAAGGTTACCGATTTAACAGCGTGCCCACGTAGCGCATCACCTCGCTGGCGCACACGGGGCAGTATCCATGCTCCGCGCATAGGCGGTCTACCACTTCGTTCATCTTCTTAAGCTGCTCTTCGTTGGGCGTGGTCACCGATGTCGTAATCTTCACCACGTCCTTCAGGTCGGCGAACAGCTTGCGCTCGATAGCTTCCTTGAGTCGCTCGTCACTATTGACGTCGAAGCGGAGGTTACGCCGTGCCAGCGACGCGACCGAACGCAGGATGCCCTCGCGGAACTCGCGCTTGGCGTTCTCCGAGATGCCAATCTGCTCCTCGATGGAGCGCATCAACTTCTCGTCGGGTTCCATATCCTCGCCGGTGATGGGGTCTTTCACCTTGGTGCGGTTGCAGTAAGCGTCCACGTTGTCCAGATAGTTGTCCAGCAGGGTCTGAGCCGCTTTCTCGTAGGAGTAGACGAATGCCCGCTGGATCTCCTTTTTGGCGAGCTCGTCATACTCTTTGCGCACCTCATCGATCAGCCCCAACAGCTTGCGCTTCTCTTCCTCGTTGCTGGTGTATTCGGCGAGACCGTCGCGCAGGCTGCGCAGCACGTCGATGGGCGTGATGCACGACTTGCCACTGCGGGCGATGGCGCTGGAGATACGGTTGATAATGAAACGGGGGGACACTCCCTGCATCCCTTCATCGGGATACTCTTCTTGCAGCTCCTTCAGGTGGCGCTGGTCCCAGTCGCCTACCTGCTTCTCGCCGTCATAGAGCTTCATTTTGGTCATCAGGCTTAGTCCGCTCTTCTTGGAGGGCTTTAGGCGGCTAAGCACGGCGAACATACTCGCCACCCGAAGGGCATGTGGCGCGATGTGTACCTTCTTCAGGTCGACGCCGTCCTGTTGCACCTCGCTTTGGGCGATGAGCTTCTCGTAGATACGCACCTCATCGCTAACGCGCAGGTTGTAGGGCACCTTGACCACGAAGATGCGGTCAATCATCGCCTCGTTCTCCTTGTTGGAGAAGTAGGCGTTGTACTCATACTCATTCGTGTGAGCCAAGACGACAAGATCGCAATAGATGAGTGCGAACCGGGAGGCTTTAATCATCTGCTCGCCAGCGACAGTGTTGAGTTCGTAAAGGAATCGCTTGTCCGCCTTTAGCATTTCAATGAACTCCATGATGCCACGGTTAGCGATGTTCAGCTCGCCATCGAAGTTGTACACGCGCGGGTCGCTCTCTACACCGATCTCGGTAAGCATCTGCAAGTTCACGCTGCCCGTTAGTTCCGACACATCCTGCGACTTGGGGTCGGAGGGCTTGAAGGTGCCGATGCCGATGCGGTTGCGCTCGGAGAAGAAGATGCGCTCGACGGGCACCTGGTCGATCTTGCCCTGAAACTCTTCCTTGAGACGCCAACGGCACACGGGGCACAGGTCGCCCTCGATGTAGATGCCGAACTGCCGGCGAAAGTCGGCTCTCAGGTCTTCGGGGATAAGGTGCAGCGGTTCCTCGTGCATTGGACAGCCCTTGATGGCATAGACCGCGCCCTCTTCGGTGCGTGAGTAGCGCTCTAGCCCCCGCTTGAGCATGGTTACTAGGGTGGACTTGCCGCCGCCCACGGGACCGACGAGCATAAGGATACGCTTGCGCACGTCCAGCCGTCGTGCCGCTGGGGCGAAGTACTCTTCCACAATCTGCTGTAGGGTCTTATCCAGTCCGAAAATCTCGGACCGGAAGAAGCGATACTGCTTCGGTCGCCCTTCGGGTTCATCCACACCCGCCGCCATAATCATGTCGTACACGCGGGCGTGCGCTAGGTCGGCGACGCGGGGATTTTTGGTGACAATCTCCAAATAGTCCGCGAAGGTGCCTTCCCAGTATAGCGATTGTTCGCTCTGGCGGAGTTCTTCCGCCTGTCTCAGAAACTCCGATGGTTTCATACTGCCCGTCTCCTTCCTGCTGTGGATTGCCAGTAAAAGCGATGCGCCTCGTGCTGCAGGAGGCATCCACGAGGCGCTCACCGGGACGGGTAGTGAACAGTTAGGCGTTGGGAGGCTTATTCTCCCTCACAGCACTCGTCGCGCCTGCAGATGCCCTCTCTGCAGCACCGATAAGGTCAACTGGCTCGTTGCGTGCATCCCCTGTCGTGCTCAATTTTCGTCTCCAACAAACTTTCGTTACACAAACTTCTGGTTAGTAGACTGCCAATTGGTCTGATAAGTTCCCCGTTGCAACGGCCACGGCAGCACCTAAAGCAGACAATCAAGATTATACCTGCTTTTCTCTCATGTTATGTTATCGGTGCAAGCCTTGTCAAGTATTAGACGGTACTTTCCCAGTAGAAGTCCGCCCCTGAGGAGCAGGGGCGGACAGGTAGGTGGCTATCGGCCCTTCGTCGTGGGCGGAGGCGATGTTTGGACCACTTGAGCAGTGGTCTGGGTGGTCGCGGCATGCACATCTGCAGCGCGGTAGGCTTCTGTCTCACCCAGCTTCTCTGCAATCTCTTCGGGGCGGTCAGCGATGCGCATCATCTCGTCCTTATTGATGATGCCCTTGCGGTATAGCGACAGCAGGAAGGAGTCGAGCGTGCACATGCCCCACTGCTGCCCCGTCTGGATGGCAGAATAGATGCTGTAGGTCTTGTGGTCGCGGATCATGTGCTGGATGGCTGGTGTGCAAATCATCACTTCAAACGCTGCCACCCGTCCCGGGCGGTCGATGCGCGGTAACAACTGCTGGGAAATCACCGCCACCAGGTTCGTGGAAAGCTGCACCCGAATCTGCTCCTGCTGGTCTAGCGGGAAGACGTCGGTGATACGGTCTACTGTTTTGGCGGCGCCAGTGGTATGCAGGGTGGAGAACACTAAGTGTCCTGTTTCGGCTGCGGTGATGGCTGCCTGGATGGTGCGTAGGTCCCGCATTTCGCCAACTAGGATCACGTCTGGGTCCTCACGCAGGGCGCGTACCACACCGTCAGCGAAGGTAGGTACATCCACCCCCACTTCCCGCTGCGAGATAATGGACTTTTTGGGTTTGTGATAGTACTCAATCGGGTCCTCAATGGTGATGATGTGGCAGTCGCGATACGTGTTAATCCAGTCGATCATTGTGGCCAAGGTGGTCGTCTTGCCCGAACCGGTCGGTCCCGTAATCAGGATGAGACCACGTGGTTCGTATAGCAGGTCGATGACTTCTCGTCCCAACCCAAGTTCCTCGAAGCTAAGCATCTTATAGGGGATGAGACGCAGGTTCATGGCGAGCGTGTTCTTCTGCCAATAGGCTGCCACACGGAAGCGTGCCTTGTTCTGGTGCGAGATACCGAAGTCGGTGCTGCGGTCGGTTTGCAGCTCCTCCCAGTTGCGGTCTGGACAGATGGAGCGTACGAGTCGCTCGGTGTCGGCAGGGGTGAGTACATCATACTCTTGCAGGCGGTGCAGTCTACCATAGATGCGCAGCACCGGTCGCTCCCCCGCAATCAGGTGGATATCGGAAGCGTCCCGCTCCACTGCCAGGTCCATCAGTCTGTCGATAGTAACCATACCAACACCCTCCTCCTTGTTTTGCCCCCTGTGGGGACGGGTTGACGCGCCGTTTTCATCCTCTCCACACCGAGATGCAACCATTCCCCCTCTGGCAACGGCACAGAGCGGGAAGCGCACTCTGTATACACTATAAAAGCAATGCGCAAGATTGTCAAGCGGTTTGCATTACTGTTTGACTGCCGCGGCGCACAATCGCCTGCGCCACTGTAGACATCAGTAGCAACACCTCGATGCCGCAGCCTTTACTGGATGAATCCTAGTCAGGACACAAAACAGGACTATCACTATGACTGGTGTAGAGACAATCACTTTCTGGCAGGTGAACGAGCAGGCTCCCCCAACTTAGACGCAGGCGTGAGTAGTTCTACCCTGCCCTTCGTGACATCGATCTCGTTGCGGTAGACGGCGTACGCCACACGCTTCTCTACAGCAAACTTGCCCGTCACCCGCACCCTATCGCCCTCTTTGACCGAAGCAGTGCCGTAGCTGAACACGCTAATGGTCTGCTTGCCCTCACCGATTTTGAAGGTGTAGTAGGCGTTGCCCTTTCTGCTCACCTTCTCTTTCAGGTCCCGCACTACGCCCACCAGCACCACCTGTTTGCCGTCGTACTTCTTGCCGTCATTTAGTAATGCCTGAACGGTAACCTGCTCCTGCGCCAACGCGGTCGCTAGGAACACCAGCGCGAAGAGCGTCCACGCAAACCACCTCATGTTGTTCACCTCTCTTTCCGTAGGGCTTGAACCCTTTTTGACACTAATGTCTTCTTCGCGCCCCTCAGGGCTTCCCGAAGAGCGTTTCAGGCACGAGCGGATTGACCTCTTGCTCCAGGAAGTCATACACCATTTCCAACCGGCTTTGACCGACTGTAGAGGCATGGTCACCACCTTTCTGTGGCAGGGCTCTGCCTGACTCCGTTGCAGAGAGCGCCGTGATGATTGTAAAGCAGCAGGTTGACCATGCCTCCTTGACGCACCTCGCTTTCCTCTCGCTCAGCGGTCAACCACCTGGTTCACCCTGCCCGGACGCTTGCGGATTTCGAAGCTATCGAAAAGTTTGCCAGTTGCCGTGTACGCTTCGAACCGTAAGGTATTCCCGTTCACGTGAACGAGATGATAAAACTGCGTATCTTGCGCGGAACGGTGCATCCAGGGCTGCGGGTTCAGCTTATACATCTTCGGTCCTGTCACCGAGTTCACATACACCGTGCCGCTGGGTTGAGGTTTACTGCGGGCGTAGGTGTGGTCGTGTCCGTGCAGCACGAGGTCCACGCGATACTTGTCGAAGATGGGCTTCCAGAGCGCACGCAGCTCGGGGTTATCTCTTCCCTGCGCGGAAGAGAAGATGGGGTAGTGCGTGAAGACAATAGTCCAGCGGTTGGGGTTGTCCTCCAGCACCCTTTCCAGCCATGCTGCTTGGCGCTCTCGCTGTTCCATACAGTTCAGGGAGATGAGCCGCACCCCTTGAACGTCTACGTAGTAGTTGGTCTCCTTGAGCGTGGGGATGCCGTTTTCGGGGAGGGTGAACTGGGCGCGCCAGTGCGCACACAGCCTCCGTTGCCCCTCCGCATCGCGAGGATACTCGTGGTTTCCTGGGGTAGGTATGCTAGGAATAGTCGCCCCCATCCAGCCCATCATCGCGAACCACTCTGCCCACTCAAGGTCTCGCTCCGAGCGGTTGACAAGGTCGCCCGCGTGTAACACGAAGAGGACGTCGGGATAGTGCAGGAACGCCTGTCGCACCACGCGCAAGCAGGCACTACGGATATCGTTTTGGGCATCTGCTAGATAAAGGAAGGTAAACGGCTGTGGGCGGTCACTAGCCGTGCGGAAGTGGAACCACTCGCTCCAATGAGTGCCGTCACCCACTCGGTAAGCATACAGCGTGTTCGGCTTCAGGTTGCGAAAGGTAACCGAGTGGTAGTGTGCGGAGCCCAAGTCCGTCTGTAGGCGGGTTGTTTGTGCCTCTATCGTCTGCGCCTGTTGATGGAAGTTCGGGTTATCTCCTGCGGGTGCGATTTGCGCCACCGCTTTGACCACGCTGGTGTCGGTGCGCCAGGTGACCGATTGCGTTGTTGCCGGGTTATCTGACCACGTGAGGATGATTCGGTCGGGGTAGGGGGTCGGAAATACCCAAGATGGAGGGGGCGGTGATGATGTCTGTTGCGAGGAAGTTTGTTGCATACGGGAACCGACGCCTATTCCCAGAGCTGCGGTGATTGCCAGAACCACTAGCCCCACCCCAGCCCTTCGGGGTATTGGGGAATGCATTTGGACACCATCTCCTTTCTGCACAAAGTTCACGCGCCGTTATGGTACCTAAAAGGCGATGACGTGTCAAGACGCTTGACAGCACCCTGCCCTGTGGGGCACACTATGGGTAGCAAACAGAGAGGGTGACGTCTTTTCGTGGCTGAAGAACCTGTTGTCAGCATTGTGATTCCGGCATACAACGAGGCAGACACCATTGTGCAGGCGATTGAGCGGGTTCGCGCTGTGCCGCTGCAGAAGGAGATTATCGTGGTGGACGATGGCTCCACCGATGAAACGCCCCAGCTGTTGGCGCAACAGCCCGACGTGGTGGTGCTGCGCCATCCCCAGAATCTAGGCAAGGGCATGGCGATACGCACCGCCATCGCGCACGCCACCGGCGACATCATCATCATTCAGGACGCCGACTTGGAGTACGACCCCACGGACATCCCGCGTGTCATCGCACCGATTGCGGAGGGGAAAGCGCAGGTGGTATACGGCTCACGCTTTCTGACAGCCAGACGTCCCAAAGGGATGCGCCTGCCCAACTGGCTCATTAACCGCCTGCTGGCGGCGATGGTGCGCTGGCTGTACTGGCATCCCCTGACCGACGAAGCCACCTGCTATAAAGCCTTCCGTGCCGACCTGCTCAAGAGCGTACCGCTCACGTGCCAGCGGTTCGAGTTCTGTCCCGAGGTAACAGCGAAGGTCATCCGCCGTGGCGTGAAAATCATGGAGGTGCCGATCTCCTACGAGGCGCGCACCACGCTACAGGGCAAAAAAATCCGCTGGTGGGACGGTGTAGAAGCTATCTGGACGCTGCTCAAGTGGCGATGGAAACGGTTTTGAGTAAGCGGTTTGACCGCATCTCCACAAAGACTTGACAATCGTGGGCAGAGGTGTCGTGAGCCTCCGCCCCTGCTGGATGAAGCCTTACGCCAGTGGGAGGAGTGGGAACGCGCCCATGACAACTGAGCGGTCTAATCGCTCGCGTCAGGGTCGAAACCGAGCTCCCGCAGCCGTTGGGCGAGACGTTGAGCGCGTTGTTCCGCTTGCTCCATGCGGCGGCGCAGTTCCACGTAGGGGATGAACCGCTCACCGTCAGGGCGATACAATACCAGCGCGTCTCCCTCCAGGCTGAACCGCGTGCCCAAACGCGGGCTGACCCAATCCTGCATCTGCTCAATCGGCTCCAGCGTACCGTTGCGCCGCAGCCAGCCCTCCAAGATGCCGTAATCGGGGTCATACTGATAATACTCCTCTACCCCGTAGCGTTCATAGAAACGGAACTTTTCCACCAGCGGCTGGTAGCGGTTGCCTGGAGAAAGTATCTCAAACACCACCTGCGGCGCGATGCCTGCCTCCTCCCACTGGCGGTAACTGCCCCGATGCCCCTTTGGACGACCGAACACCACAAACACGTCGGGCGCAGTACGGATTTCAGGATGCCCCTCTACGGGATACCATAGCAAATCCGCCGCTACAAACACGTCTGCGCGGTCTGCAAATAGGGCGCACAGGTTGTCATACAGGTAGACGATAACCTCCAGCTGCTTAGTGTTTTCCGCCATCGGCTGACCGTCCGATTCGGGATAGACTATCTCGGTTTTGAGCGGCTGCGGTATCGCCATGCAGCATCACCTACCTTTTAGATAAACAGTCCTACGGCTCGATGCGTGTGCCCAGCACCTGCAAGAACTTCGCCAGCCAGTCGGGGTGTGCCGGCCATGCAGGAGCAGTCACGAGATTGCCGTCGACGACCGCCTTGTCCATCGGCACCTCTTCATACTCGCCGCCCGCCGCGCGCACCTCTGGACCGACCGCTGGATAAGCCGATGCCTTCTTGCCTTGCAGTGCGCCCGCTGCCGCCAGCAATTGCGCCCCGTGACAGATGGCAGCGATAGGCTTGTTCGCTTCGGCAAAGTGCTTGACCATGTCGATGACCCGTGGATTGAGACGGATGTACTCTGGCGCACGCCCGCCGGGGATGACCAGTGCATCATACTCTTCTGGCTTCACGTCGTCGAAGGTGTAATTCAGGGTGAAGTTATGTCCGGGCTTTTCGCTGTAGGTCTGGTCGCCCTCGAAGTCATGCACGGCGGTACGCACCTTCTCACCCGCCCTCTTACCCGGACAGACGGCATGCACCTGGTGCCCGACCATCAGCAGTGCCTGGAAAGGCACCATGACCTCGTAGTCCTCGACGAAGTCGCCTACTAACATCAAGATGCGTTTGGCTGCCATGGCAAAACCTCCTCCAGACTGCTTTTGTACCTTAATTATAACTCTCGTCGCCATGCAGATTGCAAGTAGGAACTTCCAATAATTAAGGAGGGGCTACGCAAGGCGGATAAAACGATGTAGGGAGACAGTGCAATGCACAAAGCACGCTTGCGAATCGGCGAGATCCTGCTACAGCTGGGCTTTATTACCGCAGAACAACTTGAGCAGGCACTGCAAATCCAGCGAGAAACCCACGACCTGCTCGGTCAGATACTCATTCGGCTTGGCTACATCAACAGTGACCAGCTTGCGGAGGCGCAGGCACACCAATTTGGGGTAGAGTACGAGAAGGTCAATTTGAACGACATCTCGTCAGAGGTCAGAAGCCTAATTCCCGCTCACCTCGCGCGCCAGCTGCGTGTTCTGCCGTTGCGTCAGGAGCGGCACCGGCTGGTAGTCGCAATGCTGAACCCACTGGATATCGTCGCCCGCGATGACCTGCAGCGCATTACGAACTGCTATATTAAGCCAGTGTACACCACGCCAGAGGTGCTGCAACAGGCGATTGACCTGTTCTATTCGTCAGACGTGGTCGACGAGGAGATAGCTGCTGCCGCCGCAAGCGATAGTGTGCAGTTGCTGAACGTGGAAGACGAGTCCAGTTTGGAGATCGACCGCGTCGAGGAATTGGTGCAACAAGCGCCGGTGGTTCGATTGGTCAATGAGATACTGGCTCAAGCAGCGCGCATGGGCGCCACAGACATTCACTTCGAGCCCAAACGCAAGGGGATACGTCTGCGCTATCGCATTGACGGCGATTTGGTAGACGTACGCACCATCCCCAACTCGATGAAACAGGCGGTTATCGCGCGGGTGAAAGTGCTGGCGGATTTGAACCTGACCGAGCGACGCCTGCCGCAGGACGGTCGCTTCTCTTTTCAGGTAGAGGCACGGCGCATCGACGTGCGCGTGTCCACTCTGCCGAACCAGCACGGCGAGCGGGTGGTGTTGCGCCTGCTAAACAACTCTCAGGTGAGATACAGCCTCGATGCGTTGGGCTTTTCGGAAGTGAACCTGCAGCGGTTCCGCTCGCTGATCCGCCAGCCGTATGGCATGATTTTAATTACTGGTCCCACCGGTTCGGGCAAGACCACCACCCTGTATGCCGCGCTGCGCGAGATCTCGCGTCCCGAAATCAACATCATGACCTGCGAGGACCCAGTAGAATACGAGATTGAAGACATCAGCCAATCCAATGTCAACGAAAAGGTGGGACTGACTTTCGCTACGCAGCTGCGCTCTATCCTACGTCAAGACCCCGATGTCGTGCTTATCGGCGAAATACGCGACCGCGAGACTGCCGAGATTGCCTGTCGGGCGTCGCTGACGGGACACTTGGTGCTGTCCACCCTGCACACCAACGATGCTGCCGGAGCGGTGCCTCGCCTCATCGATATGGGGGTAGAGCCATTCCTCATTAGCTCCTCATTAATCGGGGTCGTTGGACAACGCCTTCTGCGGCGGTTGTGTACGCACTGCCGTTATGTAGACATTCCCGCCTCGCAGGAGCAAATGATTCTTGGCGGCACGGTTAGCCAGGTGTACCGTGCCCGAGGGTGTCCCCACTGTTTTCATAGAGGCTACAGCGGCAGGATTGCCGTACACGAAGTAATGCTGGTCAACGAAGCTATACGCCAACTCACTCTTCAGCGGGCAGAGGCATCACGTATCTTTCAGGAAGCACTGCGAGGAGGCATGGTCACCATGCAGAGGGACGCTCTGCAGAAGGTGCTAGCAGGGGTGACTAGCTTACAAGAGGTCATTAGCAAGGTGGGAGTGACCGATACCAACGACGCGGACGCACTCACGCTCGCCGCATGACCCTCCTTGTGCTAAGAAGGAGAGCCGCCTGTAGCGAGTCGAAAAGTCAAGCCGAACGGAGGCGAAGCCGCTCGGAGATGCTTTGCGTCTCTCCGATTATCGGTATTGTCGCCGTGTATCGTCATGGGGATGCTAGGGGCGATCGTTGGCAAGCCTCGCGCCATCACGCAGCCCCCTGAATCCTTGCCCATAAAACAAGGCGCGACTCGTATTCACGACTCGGGATTGTTTAGGAGGAGAGGGATGCGCATCTACATCGTTCGGCATGGGCAGTCCACCAACAACGCAGGACAACCCCTTTTGGACGATCCCCCGTTGACCCCATTGGGCCGCAAGCAGATGAAACGGGTTGCGAAGTGGCTGGCGGAAGCGCCCAACACTATACACTGGCTGTTCACTTCGCCGCTGCTGCGGGCACAGCAGAGCGCCGCGATCGTCGCGCAGGTATTGGACATCGAACCCGAAACTTGGGATGACCTTCGGGAACACGAGGAAGAGCTGGAAACGCACGAACAGATGTGGGAGCGGGCGCAGCAGGTAGCCAAGGAGGTATTGCGACGGTTCCGAGCGCGGGACGAGAACAATATCGTCATCGTCACACATGGCACATTCGGGTCGCGACTAGTGTGCGCCTTCACGGGAACTACGCCGCATACTCGTTTCACCCATTTTAAAGGTGCGCTGACCTTGCTGGAGTGGGACCATCACGGCGTGTTGCGCGTGCGATACACCAACTTTATAGGACACCTCGGCAAGGACATGATTACCTGAGGTGCAAACTGTCGGACAAGTCATCTCGCCAATTGAGCTGGGAAGAAAACCTCATGCGCACGGTCGCCTCAGCGGTCGCTAACATGCTGGTCAGGGCAGGTGTTCTTTGGATAGCTGCCAGCCAACGGGCTGAGCAACAGATATGTCTTGCCGATGCATAGAGTGATGTAGACGTGGTTCGCAGGTTTGTGAAGCAGTTTTGCGAGCAAAACGAGAACTTTTGGAAAAGACTCCCCCCTTGCAACCCGCCATCCGCTTTGGTGTATCATTAAGGGGTGCTGGAGCGAGGTAGTGTATGGCGATTATCGAGGTAGACCGGCTTTCCAAAACCTACGTCACCCACAAACGCGAACAGGGCGCATGGGGGGCTTTGAGAAGCCTTCTAACGCGCCAGAGGGTGGAGGTTCACGCCGTTCGGGAAGTCTCCTTCACCATCGAAGAAGGCGAGCTGGTCGGGTTTCTGGGACCGAACGGGGCGGGCAAAACCACCACCTTGAAAATGCTCTCTGGCATCCTTTATCCCACCTCTGGCAAAGCCACTGTGATGGGCTACGTGCCGTGGGAGCGAAAGCCCGCCTTCCAACGACAGATGTCCATCGTGATGGGACAGAAGATGCAGCTGTGGTGGGATTTGCCTGCTTACGAGAGTTTCATCTTGCTAAAAGAGTTGTATGAGGTAGACGACCACACCTTCGAGCGGCGCGTGAACGAGCTGGCGGAGATGCTAGACATTAAACGCCTGCTGCACACGCAGGTGCGGCGCATGAGTCTTGGCGAACGCATGAAGTGTGAGCTGCTGGCTGCCCTGTTGCACGCGCCAAAGGTGGTGTTTTTAGATGAACCCACCATTGGGCTGGACGTCGTGTCGCAGAAGCGCATCCGCGAGTTCTTAAAAGAGTACAACCGTCAGGCGAAAACGACCATTCTGCTCACCTCCCATTACATGCAGGACATTCAGGAGCTGTGCGAGCGGGTCATCATTATCGATCATGGACGCATCATCTTTGACAACACCTTGCAAGCGCTGGTGGAACAGTATTCCGACAACAAGCTGTTGAAGCTTACCTTCGACCGTGCTGTCGCGCGTGAGCAGCTGGAGCAGTTCGGCATCGTGTGCGAGCTGGATGACTTTCGGGCAGTCATCGAGGTGCCGCGAGCGCGCACCACACAGATTGCCGCGCAGGTGCTCTCCGAACTGCCGGTGGTGGACATCGTGATCGATGAGGTGGAAGCGGAGGAGGTCATCCGCGACATCTTCGCTGGTCGCGCTAGCCTCAGTCAGCAGACCACAGGAGCGCGTATCGGGTGACTTCTGCCATTCTGCGCTATCCCACGCACACCATCGCGCTGCCCGTGTGTCGTCGCATCTTCCGGTTGACCGCCGTACGCAGCGTGGACGACCTGCTTCACGAAAGCACCTCTGCCGAAGACATCCCCTTTTGGGCGGTACCGTGGCACGCATCAGTCGCGCTGAGCGAGTTTCTATGCAAGCATCGCGACCGGATTCGGGGAAGACGGGTGCTGGAGTTGGGCACGGGGCTTGGACTGTGTGGGCTGGTGGCCTCCTGGCTGGGAGCAGAGGTTACCCTGAACGATTACCAACCCGATGCCTTAGAGTTCGCCCAGTGGAACGCGCAGCAAAACGGCATTTGGGGCATTACCACCCTGCTTGCCGATTGGAGACAGTTCCCTGAAGTGCAACCCTTTGAGGTAATCATCGCGGCGGACGTGCTTTACGAGCGTCGCCTCCATGAGGCCTTGCGCGGCGTGTTGAGGCGGTGCGTCGAGCGAAACGGGCGTGTTTTTCTCGCCGACCCTTGGCGAGAAATGGCATGGGAGTTTGTGGTCGAGATGGAGCGAGGGGGCTGGCGGGTAGATTTTAGCGAACACAGAGCGCATCTGATGGATAGCCACCAGGAGGTGATTGTGTTCGACATGCGCCCCCCAGTCTGACCGGGCGCATCTTGCAAATTGCGCGCCGATTCAGTATAATGATGTTGCAACAGAGCGAGGCGCCGTACCCAAGTGGCTAAGGGGGCGGTCTGCAAAACCGCTATTCGCCGGTTCGATTCCGGCCGGCGCCTCCATTTTTTACGTCTCAAAGGGGGAGGTTCGAAGCAGGGTTGGCAAACCTGAAGTCGTCCATCAAGGACATTAAGCGCAACGAGAAGCGCCGCTTGCGCAACAAGTCCGCCAAGTCCGCAATGAAGACGTTCATCAAGAAGGCAAGAGCAGCAGCGGCAAGCGGAGATGTGGAGGCTATCCAGCGGCTGGTGGCACAGGCGTGCAGCGCAATCGACAAAACCGCTGAGCGGGGCATCATCCACAAGAACCAAGCAGCGCGGCGTAAGTCGCGCCTGATGCGCTACGTGAACCAGATGCTGGCGCAGCGAGCGACAACGAGCAGCGCATAGGTGTTACTTCCTCCGACACAGGTCAATCACCAATCGTTCAATTACCTTTCGAGGGTCGTGTTCTCCCTCGTCTATCCCTTTCATCACCCTGTCGGCTGTGTGTAGGCGTTCAAATGCTGCTTTGAGCGTCTCCAGCGGCAGCAGCTGTGCCTGTTCACGCAGGTTGTGCTCCAGAAAACGCTGCCGCGACAGCAACTGCGCAAGATTCGGTTCGGCAGGAAACCACTGCTCGCACTGCGCGCCGTACTCTATTCGCAAACGCATCTGCCACAGTAGTCGAAACTGACGCGCAATCAGCGCGAGTAGCCGAGGTACCACCGCTTCCGCCCGCCCCCCCGACACAAGCACGTCCTGCAGTAACCGCATCGCGGAAGCCGCATCGCCCTCTGCAATAGCGTCCACCAGCTTGAACACCTGCGCCTCTACCGTGCGGCTAACCACCGTTTCCACGTCTTCGCGGTGAATGGCGGGACGGTCTCCCACATACAGCAGCACCTTTTCCATCTCGGTCTGCGCGACGGCGGTGCTTCCAGCGGTCAGAAAGATGAACCGTTCAATCGCATCGGACGTCATCTCCTTGCCCGCTGCTTGTAGTTGCGCCTGCAGCCAGCCCTCAAAGCCTGCGGCGGTCAAGGGTTTGCACTCGATGACCACGCCTTGCTTGTCGACCGCGTTTAACAGCTTGGCGGGCACGGCGGTTCCCTTCCGCTCCTCCTCGTCGCTTTCAGCATGGGTGTACAGTACCAGATGGGTGCTGTATGGAAGCCGTACGATGACATCCACCAAGCTTTCGATGTCCGCGCTCTTCAGGTGTTGAACCCCGCGCACGAACACCACTCGTCGGGGGGAAAAAGCGGGAATGCTCATCGCCTCGGCAAGGATGATGGACAGGTCTACCTCCTGCGCGTCGAGATGCGCCCGGTCGAACTCATCCGCCACCAGCTCATCACGTAAACGCCGCAGAACGGCACTTTTCTGCCCCTCTTCCTTGCCGTGCAGCAAGTATACCCGCGCTGGCGACTTGCCGACGCCCCTACGCAGAAACTCCGCGGCGCTGACCGCCATGAATCCCCACCTACAACAAATCGCCGATGGCGATGGCTCTGCCTTCGGCTAAGCTGCGGATGGCAGCTTCCGTGAACTCCATGTACTTCACGCCGTCTTCAAAGGTGGTGAGTTTAATCTTCTCTTTGCCGCGGATGGCGTTGACAAACTCTTCTTCCACGCGCCACTTTCCTTCCTCTTCAGGGGGAATGGGGATTTCGGTGAGCGCGTTATCGCCCTGCTGGCCGCCGTACAATCTGTCATTGGCGTATCGTAGCGTGCCTTCGCTGCCGAACAGCCACGCTTCGGGTCCGCCTGATAAACCAGTGACGGCAGAGATCTGAAAGTGGGCGATAGCACCACACACCATCTCCGCCACGACCTCTAAGTGGTCGGGGATGCGCACCGCCCGCAGGTTGCCCGAGGCGTCTTTGCGCATCGGTACGAAGGTCTTGCCGAGGGCGACTACACGCTTTGCCTCGCCTACCCAGCGCATCACCGCTTCATACCAGATGCCCAATGTCATGGTATTGAAGCCGCTTAGGTCGAAATCCTGCCGCCAGTGCAGGGGCGACTCGCGGTCGATGAAAGTGCCTCCTGCCCGCACTTCTATCGCCAGCACCTCGCCCAAGTAGCCTTCGGCGATGAGTCGCCTGATCGTGTTGTCCACGCGCAGGGTGAAGGGCGACGGCACAATCTGCACCACCAGATGCGGACGCATCTTTGCGGCTTCCAGCATCTGCCGCGCCTCTCGCAGATTCATCGCCATGCGCGCCTCGGTCATCACGTGCTTGTTTGCCTGCAGGGCAGCCAGCGTCACGGGGCAGTGCATATACGGCCAAGTACCTATCACAATCGCGTTGGTGTCAGGTGCGTCTACCAGCTCGCGCCAGTTATCATACACCTTGGGGATGTGGAACTGTCGGGCAACACGCTCCGATGACTCCCGACTGCGGTTACACACGCTTACAATCTCGACGCCGTCGATGGCCTGCAAATTAGGGATATGCTTCTCCACCGTGTTGGCTCCTGCGCCAACCACCCCCACACGAATGACCTCCACGTTCACACCTCCACGCTCAAGGATGCCAGTTGCTACTTCGCTGTTTGCGCTGCCACCACCTGTATTGCCGCTTCAGCACAGTACGCAGCTGCTGCAGATAACGTTCCGCCTCGTTCACCTCCGCCTCAGCGATGCCTTTTCCGTACTCGCTGCGCTCCAACAGGCGGGTCAGCCCCCACACAGGCACTGCTGCCTCTGGCAACACCGTCTGCACCTGCGCGGCATATTCAGAGGGTGTCATCCACTCGGCACGGGCGACACCTGCCTTCTGTAGCAGGTGCGTTGCCTGTAGATATACTCGCACGAGTCGGGAGGCGGAAGACGAGCCAGAGCGACGCCCAATCGCCTCATTGGCAACCGCAAGCAACAGTAGACCGATGGCGCCGATCAGCAACGCCCATGGCAAATAGCCGTACCGCTTCACTAAATCCTGCCACGACACGCCGCCCCTAGCTCGGCTACTGTCCTCGGTTATGTCGCGCGCGCCCTCCGTAGGGTCAAAAGCAATCCAGCCCCAGCCGGGGAAGAAAATCTCCGTCCACTGATGGCGATGCTTCTCTTTGGCGATATATTTGCCGTCAGCCTGCTGCTCACCGGTGATGAACCCCGTCGCGACGCGCGAGGGGATGCCTGCGTAGCGCGCCAGCACTGCCAGCGACGAGGAGAACAGGTCGCAGTAGCCCTCGCGCGAATCGAAGAGGAAGAACTCCACGGCATCCCTGCCCATCGGCACCGCAGGCACGTTCAGGTTGTACTTGCAGTTCGTCTCGATAAAGGCTTTCAGCGCCATGACTTTATCATAGTTGTTGGTCAGTCCCGCCGTCAGTTGTTTGGCGAGATTTTGCAGACGTGGATTAGGCAGCGTTTCGAAGTATACTGCGCCCACATCGCGCGGCGTCGCCGGACGTGATCGACGCAGCTCTTCCGGAGAGGCGTCAGGAACCCGCGATATCACTTCATACTGCATCCCAGAGCGGTAGCTGTAATAGCTCTGCAAACACCCACCCGCATCTACTCTCACCGCTAGGCTCGGAAAGCGGATGACTGCGGGCTGCGCGGCGCCATAGATGATGTTTGCTGCCCCGCTTAACAGTTTGAACCGCTGCTTCACTTCGCGGTAACGTATCGGTTCGGGCCAGACCGGCGGTACCTGCAGCGTGTATAGCCCCTCACGTTGCTCTGGCATCTCGGTGAACGGCATATCCACATTGAACAGGTCGCGGCTAGAGAAACCGTAGCGCGGATTTGCCCAGCCCCGCCCGGTGTAGCGGAGATAAACACTTCCACGCCACAAGAGCGGCTCGCTGCTTTCTATCTCCAGCACAGGCTGCTCGCTGAGCGATACTGGACCCGAACCCACTAAGATGGCTGGCTGGCTGAAGGAACTTGGCACACTTTTACCTGCTGGAGTATTCAGACCTGTCGGAAGGGCGCGCCCACTGAGGCGTATGGTGGTATCCTTCAAGGTCAGTCCAACCACTACCCCCGTCAACGCTGCCAGCAAGCCACACGCCAGCGCGACGGTTACCTGACCGCGCAATAGCAGGCTATCTTGCTTGGCTGTACGGTACACTCGTCGGAAGTTCTCGTGCGCCAGCAAGAACGCGCTGTTGCCTAAAAAGACGGTGAACAACCAGAAGGCTTGGTAAGCGGTTAACGCGGGCGCAGTTACGCCAAGCAACGCAATGACCGGCACCGCCACGAACAGCACATGCTCGTCGGATGCTAGCATAAAAGAAAGGAACACGATTAACCAGCATAGAAACGCGATAGCGGTGCCGCCATACGTGGCTTCCACATCCGAAGGCATTACCCATCCCTGCGTCCAGAAGTTGAATAGGGCATAGACAATCAGTCCAGCGAACAGCCAGCGGATGAACAGTCCTGTCGACAGGTTGAACCAGCCCAGATGCCGCGCGATAAAGCTAAACACGAAGCCGCCCACCACCAGCAGCAGGAGCATGTTGGTAAACTGGACGTCCTCCATCACGATTCGCGCGGCTAACAGACCGGTGAACGCGACCGCCAGACCGGACATATACATCCAGACGCTGGGTTTATCCATCTCTTGCTGGACATGTGGTGTGGTCATGACCCACCTCCCGAATGTAGGGGGATGACAGCCACCCGTGCTGCCGACAGGGCACGCAGAAACTCACTGTCGTGCAAGGCATCGGTGCGATGGCTGTTCTGGTCAAGCGCAGGCACATTCGGCAACAGCACTACAGCCTGCATCTGCTTGCGGGCGGAAGTTTCCAACACCGGCAGCAAACGCGGTTCCGCAGCGGCAGTCACCAGCACAAGCAGTGTGCCAGCTGGTTCCTCAGCGACTGCCTTCGCGACCAAATCCACCCAGGCAAAGTCGGCACGGGGGTTAATCTCTGCCAAACAATACAGACACTCATACAGTCGCTCCGATGAACAGCGAGCTGGTTGACCATCTACTTCTGGCAACCCGACCAGAAGCCGAAACGGTAGCCCGCCCGCATGGGCGTGGTGTAGCGCACCGCTGGCTGCTTTCACCATCACTTCGAAACTGTGGGGCAAGTGGCGCAAGGTTGCCGAGCAATCCAGCAACACACACACTTCGCTTTGGGTGAAGCGTTCGAAGTCCCGCACAAACAGCTCACCGTAACGAGCGGAATGCTTCCAATCCACACGCCGCAGAGGGTCGCCGGGCGCATATTCGCGAATACCGAAAAACTCCACACTATCCCCCCGCACCGGCGCCGAGTGCAATCCCCCGACGGTGAACCGCGCCCCCCACGCCATGTCCAACTGCGGCAGCATCAGGGGAGAGGGCAGCACCAGAATCTCGGTCTGCTCCCGCAATTGGTGTTCGAAGAAGAACATGCCCAGCGGGTCGGTAGCGCGGATGTTCATTGGACCCAACACATACCTTCCACGGCGCTGGAAGCGCACCCGATATTGCGCTGTCTGCCTGCCCCGCGCGGGGATAGCTAAGGGGATGACACCGTCACCCCCCTCAAACCGCGCCGCCCCGGGAAGGCTGTCCTGAGCTTGCAAGAAGTACTTCGGAGTACTTGTTCGGTTATAAACATGCACTTTTACCGCCACCGCTTGACCGTCCCATGCGACGCCAGTAACTTCTCGCTGTACCTGCAAGCCGTTGAGCATCCTTTTACCCAACGAGTAGGACAGCAAGGGAACCATCGCGGTAGCGACTGCCATCATGTACAGGTGTCCTAGACCAAGCGTCATCGCAACAGTGAGGATGCACAGGCTAGCTAACACCGTCGCCAGCACCTTGACGCCGTGGTAGCCAGGGGTGCCTTCCTGTACTTGTGATGGCTCCGTCATTTCTGTACCCTCACGCCCAACGGCACTGCCACCTGCTGCAACACCTCCGAAACCACTTGCTCCGCGCTAATCCCGCGCACGCGCGCCTCTGGCTTCAGGATGAGCCGATGGGACAACACAGCGATGGCTACGGCTTTTACATCATCGGGCAGCACGTAGTCACGCTCCTGAAGCACCGCGTACGCCTGCGCAGCGTGCATCAAGTTCAGCGAACCGCGCGGACTAGCGCCAAGCTGTACGTGGGAGTGACGACGGGTGGCGTTCACGAGATTGACGATGTAATGCCGCACAGCATCATGCACAAATACCGTCCGCACCGTGTGCTGTGCGTTCACTATCTGCTCCGGCTCCGTGACCTGCTCTACATGCTGCAGCGGATGCTCTTGCTGTTGGCGGTCCAGGATTAATACCTCATCTTGGTGCGACGGATAGCCCAGCGATAGGCACATGAAGAAGCGGTCCATCTGCGCCTCTGGCAGGGGATACGTGCCCAGCATTTCGACATTGTTCTGAGTGGCAATAACGAAGTAGGGACGCGGCAACGGGTGCGAGACACCGTCAATGGTAACCTGCCGCTCCTCCATACATTCCAGCAGGCTGGACTGTGTTTTGGGAGTCGCCCGGTTGATTTCGTCTGCTAGAACCACATTGGCAAACACCGGTCCTGGATGGAGTTCGAACCCCAGCGTTTTGGGGTTGAACACGTTGGTACCCGTCACGTCGGCAGGTAACAGGTCTGGGGTGAATTGGATACGGCGGAACTTCCCGCCGATGGCACGCGCCAACGCCTTTGCAAGAGTGGTCTTCCCCACGCCGGGGATATCTTCGATGAGCAAGTGTCCATCACAAAGCAGCGTGAGAACAGCGAGTTCCACCACCTGTCGCTTACCGACAATCGCTTTCTCCACCTCCTCCACGATGCGGTGGAGCAGTTCACCGGTGGGCTCAGGCACGACGAATCTCCTCCCTTCCCCTGCTGGCGCCGCCTTACCTCTCTATACTACACGCACGCGCCCTCGTGTTCCCTCGTTATGCCCTTAGTATACCCGCCTTTCCCCCCAATACGGTAACCATGCGGGGTTTTCTGCTACCCGTAACCTCCGCAGGTGCCTGCACGAGGTCAACATGGAAAATCCTCTGTAGAAGATGGTACCCCACCAGCCAAGGGAGGAATGCACATGGGAGTGCATGAAGCCAAAGCGTACGTGGGTTCCCTATGCGAGATTGTCTGGAGGGACCGCGCAGGTAACACCCACGTAACGCTGGCTACGGTTGAAGATGCCAGATATGTGCCGCTCTACGGCGCATACCTGATAACCGACGCCGAAGATATCCGCCTAGACCAGGTAGTTTCCATCCAGGTCACAGACGCCGTGATGCGCAAGGCGGCATGAGCAAAGGCGTACCCCTGTCGCGCGCGAGCGGGTAGAAGCCGCGCTTATACCCGCTGCCCGCGCATTCTAATCGCCATGCTTCATCGAAGCGGTCAGACGGCGAGTAATCTCTTCCATCCGGCGGAGGGTATTCACGGCGGAGCGACGGCGTTCCAACGCTTGTTCGATCTTAAGCACCAGCAGCTCATACACATCCACACCTGGGATGTTTTTCTCCACGTAATCGAAGGCGCCGCGGCGCATACATTCTACGGCGTTCGCCACGTTGCCGTAGGCGGTAAGCACGATTACCTCGCTGAACAAATCGTGTGCCAAGGCCGCTTCTAGGATGCGCACCCCGCTGTCGGGGTTCTCCATCGCCATGTCGGTAATCACCACGTCATAGGCAGGGGCGGCTTGCCTTATCTTCTCGACACCGTCGCTTTCCCCCTGCGCAACATCTACCTGATAGCCCTCGCGCTGTAGGCGACGCTGCAGGGCGTGGCGTACCTCTTCTTCGTCATCGATTACTAATATCCGATGCATGGTACCTCCTTACCGTCATCCGTTCGCTTCTGTGTGCTCGCCTGCTGGCTTTCCGTTGACCGGCAGCAAGATGTGGAAGCAAGCTCCCTCGCCTGGCACGCCGTCTTCGTACACGAAACCGCGGTGCGCTTCCACAATCCCCTTCACGATCGACAGCCCCAGTCCCATTCCCTTCACCCGCGAGCTGAAGAAGGGCTGGAAAATCTTCTCTTTGATATCGTTAGGCACGCCCGGTCCCTTGTCACAGAACTGCACGTGGATATACTGCTTGTTGCGTGCCACGCCTAGGCGTCCGGGCAAAGCCCGCGAGTCTACCAGCTCCGTACGGATAACGAGCTCCCCGCCATCGGGCTGGAAGCTGAGCGAGTTCTCTATCATCTCGGCAAAGCACCGCTTCAGCTTCCCTGCATCGCAGCGGATGTCGGGAAGTCTTGAGTCTAGCTCCAGTTTCAGCTCCACGGGTCCTCGGCGGGGGAATATCTCTGCCACCGTCTGGGCAACGATGTTGTTCACATTATCGACCCCAGTGCTGAGATGCGTTGCCATCACGAAGTCACGAAACTCATGCAGTATCTCTTCCAGCCGCGAAATTCCCCGGCGGATGCTGCCGATGAGCTCAGTCAGCTCCTCGCGATTCACCTCTGGCTGCTGCAACAGGTACTCCACCTCGTTGAGGTCGCCCTTAATGGCAAAGGTGCGGTTTCCAATCATGTGCGCGGCTTTGGCGGACATCTCACCCCACGCTGCCATTCGCTCGGTCTGTACCAGTCTGTGGCGCATGTTCAGGCTCTCTATCGCCGAGCCCAGCTGGCTGGCGATGGCGGAAAGCACCTCGAGTTCATCGTCGGTGAAACGGTTATCAAACCAAGGCGCCAGGCTGCGCCGGCGCACCACCCGAATGACCCCAATTGTTCGCTCCCGCCCCCACACGGGAACTGCCAGAAACGCCCCGATTTGCTCTACTGGCATCTCGCTGGCGATACCGCGCCAACGAGGGTCTTCGCGCGGGTTCGCGGTGCGCACAGGCTCCCCGTGTAGCGCTACCCAACCTGTCAGCCCCTCACCCAGCGGGTACGAAACCCTTCCTACCTGTTCCCGTAACGCACCACTTGAAGCAGCTAGGGTCAGTCGCTTGCGGTCGTCATCGATGAGAAACACCGAGCAGTCCTCAAAGCGCAACACCTTCGCTGCCACGTCCAGTACCGTGCGCATCAGGTCGTCCAAGTCTTCCGAGGTGCTCAGCTCGTTGCCGATTTGCACCAGTGCCTCTTGCCGCACGCGAGACTGGTGCAGGGTCAAAGCCGTCAAACACACGTTGGCCAGCAGAGCGATAGAGGTCACGTCCTCCTCGTCGTAGGCATCCGGCTGGTCCGACTCGATATTGATGACGCCGCGCGTGCGTCCGTAGGCATCCACAATCGGCACTGCCAGCTCGCTAACTACATCCTCAAAGAACTTCAGATAGTGTGGGTCACAGTTCACATTCCCTGTATAGTAGGGGCGCTGTGTGGCAGCCACGTAGCCAGTGATGCCTCTCCCCGCCTCTTGAGCCACCTGCAGACGGTGCTGGCGCTTCTCCTCATCCCAACCGGGTCCGAGTGCGCTGTGGATGACCAGTTCGCCTGCGTCGTCATCGACGAGGGCGATGAAGGCACGAAAGCCTCCTACCAGCTTCATGCCCTCCTCCAGCGCGGCGTCCAAAAAGCGGTCGATATCGGGCTGGGAGATGGCCTGCCTTGCCACCTTGCTTAGCTGCTGCAATGCCTGTCGGAATTGCTGCTGCGTATCCAAAACGACAAACCGCCCTTCTCTGTTGAAACTGCACTTATCAGTATATCTGGAAAACGGGCGATTTGCAACGCTCGGCTGTGTTGCGCCAGAAGTGCAGGCTTGCCTAAGTAACAGGAGATACACCACCGTCTGCAGGAAAACCCCGCACAGGCAGGGAAAGCTCCTACGGTGCGATCCCAACCCGCTGGAGCCAGTATATGGAACATGCCAACCTGCAGATGTTCATCGCCATCGTCCTGTTCTCGTTTCTGATTCTCTGGAAGATTTTCACCGCACGACGGGGCAGGGGAGGCTTCATCCGACGCATTCCCGGACTGAACGAGATCGACGAAGCCATCGGGCGGGCGACCGAGATGGGGCGCCCGATGATTTTCCACCCTGGCATTGGCGAGGTGCAGAACGTGGGCACGCTGGCTGCCCTAGGCGTGTTGGGGTATGTTGCTCGTAAGGCAGCGCAGATGGGGTCGCGCGTGATTGTCACCACAGCGATACCAGTGGTCGTGCCTGTGGCTGAGGACATCGTGAAGCAGGCTTACACACAGGCGGGGCGACCTGATTTGTTCAACCCGGAGGACATCCGGTTCCTTGCCGCCTCAGGAGACCAGCTGGCTCTGGCTACTGCCAACGTGATGCAAAGCGAGAGGACCGCCGCGCATTTTTTCTTCGGCATGTACGACTACACGTCGCTATTGCTCACCGAACCAGGGCAGCGCACGGGCGCGATCCAGATTGCAGGCACTGACCAGTATTTTCAGGTGCCTTTCTTCATCGCCAGCTGCGACTACACGGTCATCGGCGAGGAGGTGTACGCTGCCAGTGCCTATCTCACGCGAGAGCCAACCATGCTGGGCAGTCTCATCGGACAGGACTATGCCAAGATTATCGTGCTGGCGGTCATTCTGCTCGGCGCACTCAGCACGACCCTGCTGGGTAGCCAAAACTTCTTTGTGCAATTGATAGGGGTGTACCGGTAGCCATGACCAAACGCCGTTTCATCGCTTTGGTCACGTTTCTGGCAGGGCTTTACTACTTTCTGGAGTTTGTGGTTCCGCCCACCGTCCCGTGGCGTACTGTGCGCGGAGAGGTGGTGTCGGTATCGCCGCAGAGCATCACCCTGCTGGTGAATGGGCAGGAGAGGCAGATACCAGTGGAGCCAACGCTCAAAGTGTATCGGGAACGCCCCACTGGCGCACCAGAAAGCGTGGAACCTGCGCAACTGCGTCCCGGTGACCGCGTCAGCGCAGGCCCTACCACCTACCTTTCGGACTGGCTGACTTCGGTGAACAACTTCTTAATCGTACTGGGATCAATGGCGTGGGGCATGGGGTTACTCAGCCTAGCAATTGTGCATTCGGGCAACATCCGCCGCCGACGTCCCGAATGGTATGGTAGCGTGCTATTCTTTCTGGCGGTTGGGGGCGGCATCGTCGCGGGGTTGGGCTATGGCGCGGAGAGCGGTTGGCTGAAAGAGGCGAACGACGTGGTGTTCAACTACCTGCTGCGCCCGATGAGTTCAACTGTCTTTTCGCTGCTAGCGTTCCACATGGCGACCGCTTCCTATCGGGCATTTCGGGTGAAGTCGGGCGAGGCGGCGTTGATGATGGCGTCGGCGTTTATCGTCATGCTGGGGCAGATACCGATTGGGATGTGGCTGACGCACGGGCTGCCATCGTTTCTGGAGCTGCCTGTTATGGCGCAGTGGATTCTATACATCGCCAACTCGGCGGCGGTGCGGGGCATGTGGTTCGGCATGATGGTGGGGGCGATCGCGGTGGGACTGCGCTTCTGGCTGTCGCTAGAGCGAGGAGCCTTCTTCGACAGGGAGCTGTGAGAGATGCAGTGGCTTGCCAAACTGCAGAGCATCGACCGACGCTGGATTTACGCTGCGATGTGGGTAGCGTGTGCCCTTCCGTTTTTGGTAAACATCAAGCTGCCCGTGTACGTCTCGCCAGAGACGCGGCGGCTGTATGAGTTCATCGAAAAATGCCCGCCAGACAAGGTGGTTCTGGTGGACAGCGTTTGGGACGCAGGCAGTCAGGGCGAAAACTGGGG
>Ga0272447_1000187_pt1 | contig 46949 bp, 45 predicted proteins | sample YNPCB0133_FD_194589 | JGI IMG/M metagenome (GOLD analysis project Ga0272447, IMG submission 194589) | Hot spring microbial mat communities from Yellowstone National Park, WY, United States - YNP-CB-013-3 | ecosystem: Environmental > Aquatic > Thermal springs > Hot (42-90C) > Sediment | place...
TGTGATAGGCGCAGAGTCCTGAATCGGCCCAGGGAAAGCCAGCCGCAATCGAAACATTTATTCCCGCCTCCTCCATCGAGTTGGCGAGTTCCTCCGCCGTGACGAGGCGAGCCCGCGGGTTACCGTAGAGGAGTCCGAACCAACGGTCTCGCTCGCAGTATGCGGCCCGGCTTCGGACGATGTCCGGCGGGAAGATATGGACATGCGCATCGACGACCGGGATCATCCACCGGGGCCCAAAACGAGAATGACACCGATCAGAGCGATGAAGACGAGGAGACCGATGATCAACAGGACGATCATCCAGCGGCTGCTGGATTCCTCTGCGGCCGGCGACGGTTCGACCGGTAGATCGGCTGGCTTGAGCCAGGCGACGACTGCTGTTGCATTGTCTTGCGTGCCAGAGGCGAGTGCCTTTTCCACCAGTGTCCGAGCGGCCCGTTCGGGCGACTCAGCGAGCACGACAGATGCGATCTCGTCGTCCTTGACCACATCGTGAACACCGTCGGTCGTGAGGACAATCCGATCATCGCTCATCAGCCGGACTTCGAAAATGTCGATATCGACGCGAGGTCGATAGCCGAGTGCCCGCGTGATCACATTCCGATACGAGCTCCCGCGTGCCTCGTCCGGCGTCAAGAGACCTGCCTCCACCTGCTCGGCTACCAGCGAGTGGTCACGCGTGATCTGGGTGGCACGACGCGCGCGCACGAGATACGCCCGACTGTCTCCCACATTGGCAACGGTCAGACTGTCGCCCCGGATTACCGCTGCCACCAACGTCGTTCCCATGAGATGCGTTTCGCCCTGCGGTTCCCATTCTCGATAGATTCGCTCGTTGGCAGCCCGGAAGGCTTGTTCAAGCCGTTTCGCGATCTCGGTTGGCTGGACAGGTGCAGCGTAGAACTGCGCGCGCAGCGTCTCCACCGCGAGCTGCGCAGCGACCTCACCACCGCAATACCCGCCCATCCCATCGGCTACGGCCAAAAGGACGCCACACTCCTGAACCTCTGGCGAAGCCGGATCGGTGATTAGGACCGCATCCTCGTTCTGTTCGCGCACCGGTCCGGGATCGGTCGCAGCTCCGACCAACAGTGTGGTCTCTCGAATCCGTGTGCGGGTACTCACGATCGACCGCACCCTTCCGCTCGTCCGGACCAAGTATGTGCGGCCCTTTCGCTCCTCGCAACTCCGCTGCACTCTTGTGCGACCTGCACGATGAGTCGCGAGCGACCGTGACTCGTTCTGTCACATTGTTGTAACGACGAGCCACGATCAACGATCTATCATGCAAGTAGCGGGCAGCTTCACCCGCGGGAGGGAGTGCAACGATGCGACCCCAACCCGCCTCCGAACAGTGGCAGTGCGAGCTCATCGGCGAACTGATCCTGCGGTATTACTTCCTCCAGCCAGCTCCGACGCAGTGGGTCGCCGTCGGCTTGTTGGGAACGGAAGCGGGTACGATCTTCCGCGTCGGTTGTGGCAGAGAGCCGGAGACTGCGCTGGTCGATCTCCGAGAGCGGCTGCTTGTTGCGCTCAGCGAACTCACGGAGCGATCGGTGCCCTCACGGCTGGTCAGCTGCGCTGCCTGACAAGTCCGCGCCACTGTTCAGGGCCCGGAACGTCGCTACCTCCGCTCATCGAGAAATCCCAGAGGGCTGTTCGACTCACCCGATTTTCCTCACTCTGGCGCGAACGTTCGACAAAGATACGCGCGACATGGGATATCGCTCCCGAGGATCTGGTTTGCGCAGTACGACACGCGCGAGTTGCCTCGGCACGCAGCCAATTGCCTCACGTCCCCACTGGGCTGGCAGCCACCGAATGGCGCGGCGAGTACCCGCGCGCCGTCCTGCTCCTGATCGCGTCGCCGGAGACCGATGGTCCGACCGGTCGTCATCACACTGTTTCTGTTCAGCGCCCGAAATCCCCGATGCGCCGAACCGGTTCCCGTTCGGCGGACCGAGCTCTCACATCGGTGCCCAGGGCCGCAAGACCGAATTCGACGACCACTCACGAACGTTCGAACGACCGCGGAACATTCACGAGGAACGAGTCACCCGGGCCGCCCCGGGACAGCATTGCGCGGTTAGCCAGACATCGGTCATCCATCCAGGCTACACCAACGCACCCGAACGCTAGCCCCTGTAAGCGAACCAGAAGGGATCATCGGATGCCGACCGACCGCTCGAAACCGACCACCTTGCTGCAAGACAGGCACGAATGGAGGAAAACGTGGGTCACAGCTCGAACGGGTGGCACTCGATGCACGGGTCGTTCCCGCTGCTGCTTATCGAGAAGGCGGCCAGCGCGAGATTCAGTCGTCCGATCGGGCAGAAACTCTTTTCCCGCTCCAGTGCGCGGTTGTCACGCCGTGACGGGAACAGCTGGGTCGGCCAGCCGATAGCCGAGTCCCGGCCGGGTCTGGATGATGCGATGCGGCTCCTCGTCGTCGCGCAGTTTAGCCCGCAACCGGCTCACCCACGTGCGCAGGTAATAGGTCTCGCGAATGAACTCCGGCCCCCAGACATGACTGAGGAGTTCACTGTGGCGCACCACCCGACCGGGTTGACGGGCCAACTGTTCCAGGAGCGACCACTCGGTTCGGCTGAGTCGGACTTCCTGGCCATCGACGAAGACGCGTCGATTCGCCAGGTCGATCGTCACGCGATCGTATTGCAAGAGTGGTGACCGATCCACAGTTGGAGAGGTACGGCGCAGGACTGCCTCGATGCGCGCGACGAGTTCATCAAGATAAAACGGCTTGGCAACGAAGTCATCGGCACCCAACTCGAACCCTCGGATGCGATCGTCCGGAGCGGCGCGAGCGCTGACGATGATCACCGGCACGGCTGACCGCAGGCGGATATCCTGCAGTAATTCGAACCCACAGCGATCCGGAAGCACGATATCCAGGAGCACGAGATCCGGCTCATGCCGATCGAGCGCGCCCAATGCCGCCTCTGCCGTCGCCGCGACGACGAGGCTGTAGCCGCGCGTCGTCAAGGTAGCCCGGAGCAAACGCTGGATGACCGGATCACCGTCGACGAGAAGGACGAGTCGTCTCCGCATGCCAACCCCCCATCACCCCGGCAATCGATACCGGGACAGGATTGTCCCCGTTGTCGACCTGATCCGCAGCGATTCCATCGTAGTCGCTTCTGTGCTGCTCGTCAAGAAGTCTCCTGCTCGTTCTTCCACAGCGCCGACGGTGCACGACTCCATCGTGCGATTCCGGCAACGATGATCACTGACCGATCACTTCCGGGCTCCGCTTCCCGACACGGCTTTTTGCTCGCTGTCATCGGCACGGTCGGGTGACCCGATTTCCCGGTGCTGAGGAGCGCATCTCGGTCGACCGATACAACCCATTTCTGGAGCAGCGCTCAGTCGGGACGAGCGGCATCATTCCCTGGTACAGCCAGACACGACGCAACTCGAGGAAATCAAAGGTATCGCGTCGTCCCCCTTATTCCCTGACGTGCTACCACCGGGCTTGCAGCCTGCTCGAGTACGAGTCATACTTCGCCGGGAACGAAGGACAGCGATGTGAACGATCCGGACCGATCGACCTTACCCAACGAGCAGCAGATCGCGAGTCGATTGGCGGGTGCCCGCGAGCAACTTGCCATCTTGACCGAAGCGCTCCGCACGCGACGTCCGGTTCTCGCCGAGGCTGCCGCCTGCGCCGTGATCGACCAAGCACTCAAGACAGTCACGGCAGCCCTGCACGGTTTCAATCTTTTGCTTCCCCAACCGCTTCCGGCCGAACGAGTGAGTTGGCGAAACCTCCGGGCTCGCTTTGTTGCTGTGCAGGTAGAGAGTGCGGTGTTGGACCTCGTCGAAGAACAGCTCAGGCCGCGTTCCGGTTGGCTGTGGTGGCTCGACCGGAAAGAGCATGCCAGCACCTTCGCCCCGCTCCTCCGCTTCGACAGCGAGGCTGGATCAGTGGCGATCTGGCGCGACCCGCTCGATCCTACTGCCGGTGTGGAGTCGGGAGCTCCGGAAGACTATTTGGCGACGGTTCTGCAGCGAATCGAAGAACTGACGCGCGAAATCGGGCGCCTTGCCCGCAAGGATGCCGAGGCATACCGGCAGGCAGCTCGACGGCAACCCGGGAGAATGCTGTGATTCCTCACGCAACCGATGTCAATCGCGAAGAACCCGCGCGCCAGAGTGCTCACCGTCCGCGAGACTTCCTTTCTTCGTTCTGCCGATAGCGCGATCGGTGAGCCGACGTTCTTGTCGCGCACGGACCCGTTTTCAGTGAGGCACGCGACATGGGTCGCGGCGACGGAGGAACTCGCACCCTGATCGCGGGAGCGGGCAGGCGCTCTGCTGCTGACATACTCGATCACACCGCGAGCAACCCTTGACATGAGAGCGATCGTCTGCTAGTCTGACACCGAGTGCGAAGCCTCAGGAGGGCCAGCAGGTGGATGCACCGTATCGCAATCGGATGCAGCTGATGACACGGGGCCAGCTTTGCGTGTCCTGCTGGGAACCTCTCATTGTGCGGCGTTCGCTCAGCACCATTCTCTCCGTCGTACTCGTAGTACTCGTACTTACGAGCCTGCTGCTGGTGGGAGGCTGAGCGAGCGCGATCCAATAACCAGCAAGGAACGAAGCGTCTCGCGAGCCTCCCCCAGCGGGAGGCTCGCGATGTATCGACGACTGTCGAGAAGGGAGGGCGAACTGATGGCGATCGAGACGAAGGAACGCCGAACGGTCGAGGAAGAGCCACAACGCGAACCGCAACTCGGTGCGCACTTGGTGATGCAGGCGCTGGTTCGCGAAGGGGTGGAAGTGATCTTCGGTTATCCCGGCGGGGCGATCCTCCCCGTCTACGATGCATTGCCGAGTTATCCGATCCATCATGTGCTCGTCCGTCATGAACAGTCGGCAGCGTTTGCCGCTGATGGCTACGCTCGGGCAACCGGCAAAGTCGGCGTTTGTATGGCAACCTCTGGCCCCGGCGCCACCAACCTCGTCACTGGGATCGCTAACGCGATGATGGATTCCATTCCCATCGTGGCGATCACGGGACAAGTGCCACAAAGCGTGATCGGGATGGACGCATTTCAAGAGACGGACATCACGGGGATCACCCTGCCCATCACCAAGTACAACATGGTCATCCGGAGTGTCGAAGAGATCGGGCCAGCCATTCAGAAAGCCTTTTACCTCGCGCGCAGCGGTCGGCCAGGGCCGGTTCTGATCGATATTCCCAAGGACGTGCAGCTGGCCAAGGGGTATTTGGCCCCCAGACAGGAATTGCATCTGCCTGGTTACCGACCGACCATCGTGCCGCATCGCCGACAAATCCGGCGGGCAGCGGAACTCATCCGGCAAGCCGAGCGCCCGCTCATCCTTGCCGGTCACGGCATCATCATCAGCGGTGCCACCGAAGAACTCGTTCGGTTCGCCGAACGGACACAGATTCCCGTCGGCTTGACACTCCTCGGGATCAGCGGTTTTCCCGCCTCTCACCCGCTCTGTCTCGGCATGGTCGGCATGCACGGACTCGCGCATGCCAATCGAGCGATCCACGAAGCGGACCTTATCATCGGCATCGGCATGCGTTTCGATGACCGCGTGACGGGTCGACCGAGCGAATTCGCGCCACACGCGAAGATCATCCATATCGATATCGACCCTGCGGAAATCGGCAAAGTCCTCAAGACCGAAGTGCCGGTGGTGGGCGATGCCCGCGAGGCCCTGCGGTTGTTGCTCGAGGAACTCGAACCGCTCGAGCACGACGACTGGCTCAGCGCGATCCGCAGTTGGTACCGACCGATCCGCACCGAGCCCTCGGGACCCGACGGAGCTTTGCAGCCGCAATACGTGATCGCCCGGCTCCATGCCCTAACCGAGGGAAGGGCGATCGTGACGACCGACGTCGGTCAGCATCAGATGTGGACGGCCCAGCTCTACCGCTGCGACATTCCCAAACAGTGGATCAGCTCGGGCGGATTGGGTGCCATGGGCTTCGGTGTGCCGTCAGCGATGGGCGCAGCGATCGGGCGACCGGATGCCGAAGTGTGGGCGGTTGTCGGCGACGGCGGCGTCCAGATGACGCTCAACGAGTTCGCCACGCTCGTGGACGAGCAACTCAACGTCAAAGTGGCCATCATCAACAACGGGTATCTCGGTATGGTACGGCAGTGGCAACAGTTGTTCCACAACCGCAATTACTCCGAGACGCCCATCTCCAGCCCGGACTACGTTTTGCTGGGCCAGGCCTACCGCATGGCGGCCCGTCGCGTGACACGACCTGCTGAGGTCGACGACGCGATCAATTGGGCACGCTCGTTCCGCGGCCCAGCTCTCATCGAGTTCGTGGTGAACCAGGAAGAGAACGTGTTCCCGATGATTCCATCGGGGGGATCGTTCCGCGACATGATCGACGATTACCGGATCGAGGGGGAATGGTGAGCGTGCGGAGCCATACGCTGGTCGTCTTGGTCGAAGACAAGCCGGGTGTCATGAACCGGATCGTCAGCTTGTTCCGCCAGCGCGGATTCAATATCGACTCGATCGCCGTCGGCCACTCGGAGACGCCCGGCTTGTCCCGTATCACGCTCGTCGCGCAGGGTGACGATCGCAAGATCGAACAACTGGTCAAACAGCTGTACAAGATCCTCGAAGTGATCAAGATTACCGATGTGACGGACGAAAACTTGATTCAACGCGAACTCGCCTTGATCAAGGTCACAGCGACGGACCGGAATCGTAGCGACATCATGCGCTTGGTCACGGACGTCTATCAGGCGCGCATCGTGGACGCGACTCCCGATTCGCTCATCGTCGAGGTCACCGGACCACCGGATAAGATCGATTCTTTGATCACGATGGTGCGGTCTTACGGGATCAAGGAGATCGCCCGCTCCGGCGTCATCGCCATGGCCCGCGGTGCGCGAGTGGTTGCGACAACTCCACAGCCCGTTGTAGCATGAGACATGGAGACTCGGTTATCGAGCAGTTGGAGGGTAAAGAGACCGATGGCGACAATCTATTACGACTCGGATGCCGATCTCGCGTACCTCGCTGGCAAGACTGTCGCCGTTTTGGGTTATGGAAGTCAGGGTCACGCCCATGCCCAGAACTTACGTGACAGTGGCGTCCAGGTAGTGGTCGGCCTGCACGAGGGAAGCCGCAGCCGCGAGCGAGCAAAGTCCGACGGCTTCGAGGTTCTCACTCCACGCGAAGCGGCCGCTCGTGGCGACATTATCTCCATGCTGATGCCTGACCACGTCCAGAAGGGGGTCTACGAGGAGAGCGTCGCGCCGGAGCTCCGTCCAGGAAAACTCCTCATGTTCGCTCATGGTTTTAACATTCACTATGGGCGCATCGTGCCGCCGCCGGACGTCGATGTCGCGATGGTCGCACCGAAGAGCCCAGGGCACATCTTGCGCGATCTGTATGTCCAGGGGATCGGCGTACCCGCACTCGTTGCCGTCCACCAGGACGCCAGTGGCCAGGCCAAGCAGATCGCGCTGGCTTATGCGAAGGGGCTCGGCTGCACCAAAGCAGGTGTCATCGAGACAACGTTCAAAGAAGAGACGGAGACTGACCTCTTCGGCGAACAAGCGGTACTCTGTGGTGGCGTCAGTCACCTGATCCAAGTCGGCTTCGAGACGCTGGTCGAAGCAGGATACCAGCCGGAGGTGGCCTACTTCGAGGTCCTGAACGAACTCAAGCTGATCGTCGATCTGATCTACGAGGGCGGCCTCAAGTTCATGCGCTACTCGGTCAGCGATACCGCGGAGTATGGTGACTATGTGAGCGGCCCCAAAGTCATCGACGACCATGTACGCGAAACGATGCACAAGCTCCTGCAGGATATCCAGACGGGACGTTTCGCTCAGCAATGGATCGCTGAGAACGAGGCTGGTCGTCCCAACTTCTACCGGATGCGCCAGGAGCATCTGCAACACCCGATCGAGGAAGTGGGTGACCGCCTCCGAGCGATGATGCCCTGGCTCAAGCGACGCGAAATTCCGTCCTGACAACCGAACCCACCGGAAACAGGAAGGGGTATTCGGCGAGCGGTCGAATACCCCATGCCCTTCTCCGTGGGTATCATTTGCTATACTGTCGGTGTTGTGCGTGGAAGCGCTGAGCGCCTGAAGATCGGGGGATTTACAAAACGATGGCGTTGTACAAGGCGCAAAAGGCAGCGATCATCGAACAGTTCCGTCAGAATGAGAACGACACCGGTTCGACCGAAGTGCAAGTCGCGCTGCTGACCGAACGGATCAACATCCTGACCGAGCACCTGCGCGAGCACAAGCATGACTATCATTCCCGGCGTGGACTGATGAAGCTGGTCGGTCAGCGCCGACGCCTGCTGCGCTACTTGAAGCGGACCGATGCGCAACGATACCAGGCACTCATCCAACGACTCGGGCTCCGCGGATAATCGCGGCGTCGATCATAATCGTTCCGGCTCGGTCGGTACCGGCCGGGTACCGCAGCGTACCCAGCGCGACGTCGATCCGTGCCTTCTCGCGATGGCCCAGGGTGTTGTCCCCTGGGCCATCTCATTGCAGCGAGCGAGAGCACGACTGTGCGTTGCCACGATACGATCACGAACGGAGGAGAGTGGGAGCCATGCCACCGATCATCCATGAGCGCTCCATCGAGATTGCCGGTCGTCTCCTGACGATCGAAACTGGCCGGGTAGCGGAGCAAGCTGATGGTGCCGTCATCGTGCGCTACGGCGAAACCGTCGTCTTGACGACGGTCGTCGGCGCAAAACAGCCGGTCGAAGGAATCGACTTCTTCCCCTTGACGGTCGAGTACGAAGAGAAAATGTACGCCGCTGGCAAAATACCCGGCGGCTTCTTCAGACGCGAGGGTAAGCCATCCGAGGCCGCGATTCTCGCCGCCCGGCTCACCGACCGCCCGATCCGTCCCCTGTTTCCCAAAGGCTATCGGAACGAGGTCCAAGTCATTTCGACGGTTCTCTCTGCCGATCAAGAGAACGAACCAGATGTCCTCTCCATCATCGGTGCGTCAGCTGCCCTCACTTTGTCCGACATCCCTTGGTACGGGCCAGTCGGTGCCGTCCGAATCGGCGAACTCGATGGTGAGTTAGTGATCAACCCAACGAGCCATCAGCTTCTCGAAAGCCGGATGGACATCGTTGTCGCTGGCACGGCCGATGCCATCCTGATGGTCGAAGGGCAGGCGAACGAGATCTCGGAAGACCGCTTTATCGAAGCTGTTGTCCGAGCACATCAGGAGATCAAGCGGATCGTTGCTGTGCAGCTCGAACTCCAGGCTGTGGCTGGCAAACCGAAACGAGAATTCGTGCCACCGCAAGAAAATGTCGCGCTCAAACAGCAGATCGCCGACTATCTCGGTGATCGGCTGCGTGAGGCTGTCTTCAATCCAGACAAGACACTGCGTGTCCAGGCGACCGCTGCACTGCGCGAGGAAGTCATCGCTCACTTCGTTCCGAACGAACCACTGGCCATTGGCACTCCCCAGTCCGGTCTCCCGACCGCAAAGGAAGTGGGCGAGTTGTTCGATTCCCTGGTCAAGGAACTGGTGCGCCGCACGATCCTCGAACAGGGCGAACGCCCCGATGGTCGCAAGCCGGACGAAATCCGCGAGATCTGGATCCAGGTCGGTCTGCTTCCGCGACCGCATGGCTCTGCACTGTTCACGCGCGGCCAAACGCAAGTCCTCACGGTCTGTACGCTGGGAACCAAAGAAGAGGAACAATTCCTCGATTCCCTGGGAATCGAGGAAACCAAGCGCTACATGCACCACTACAACTTTCCACCCTTCAGCACTGGTGAAATCCGGCGGCTGCGTGGTCCGAGCAGGCGAGACATCGGCCACGGCGCTCTGGCCGAGCGCGCTCTTCTGGCTGTCCTACCGAGCGAAGACGAATTTCCCTACACGATGCGACTCGTCTCGGAAGTTCTCAGCTCCAACGGCTCGACCTCGATGGCTAGCGTCTGCGGCTCCAGTCTTGCCTTGATGGATGCCGGTGTCCCTATCCGCAAGCCGGTCGCCGGCGTGGCGATGGGACTCGTTACCGATCAGACGACCGGCCGCTACACCATTCTCACTGACATCCAGGGAATCGAGGATGCCCTCGGCGACATGGACTTCAAGGTTGCAGGCACGCGCGACGGAATCACCGCCATTCAAATGGATATCAAGGTGATGGGAATCACTCCCGAGATCATGCGCGACGCGCTCGAACAAGCGCGCCGCGGTCGTCTCTTCATCCTCGACAAGATGTGCGAGGTGATCGACGCCCCCCGTCCGGAGATGTCGCCGTATGCACCACGCATCCTGCGGATCAAGATCAAGCCCGAACAGATCGGCGAAGTGATCGGGCCGGGCGGACGAGTCATCCGCGCCATCCAGGAGCAAACCGGAACCAAGATCTCGATCGAAGAGGATGGCACTGTCTTCATCAGTGCTGCCAACGAGGACGCTGCGCGACGCGCTGTTCGGGAAATCGAGCGGCTCACCCGGGTGCCGGAGGTCGGCGAAATCTTCTACGGCCGCGTGGTCACCATCATCCCCTCCGGCGCCTTCGTCGAGATCCTTCCCGGCAAGGACGGCTTCCTCCACATTTCAGAGATCGCTCCCGAGCGGGTCCGCTCAGTGGAGGATGTCCTCAAGGTCGGGCAAGAGATCAACGTCATGGTCATCGGTGTCCGTCCGGACGGCAAGATTAACCTTTCCCGCAAAGCTCTCCTGGAGAAGGAAGCGGCAGAACGTGCCGCCACAGCACAAGCACCAGCCGATGGGCGAAGCCACCAGCCGCGAGCACCTCAGCGGCCGAGTGGAACGGCTCAGCCTGAGCGACGCCCTGGTCCTCCAGCACCCCGGCGACCGGAACAGCGTGGTCCGAGCCGCCCACCACGACCACAAGCTCAGCGTTCCACCCCACCACCTGGTCAATACCGCATCGGAGACCGCCTCAAGGAACTTCTGGGGGAAGACGAACCGAATTGACCCGCCTTCCCACGCCGGGCTCGTCGTGCGTACTCGCCCAGCAATGACGAGCCCGGCGCGGATATCCGCTCACTCGGCCACCAGCGAGCGACGTTCGGGCGCAGCCAGTGCAGTACGCTCGAGCCAGATCAGGGCGATCACACCCACCAACACGCCGAACCAAAGTGTCCCGAGACGGATCGCGACGGTAGCGGCTGCTGCGACCGCTGCCCCGATGCCCGGTCGCAGCACGATCAAGAGTCCAGCAATGCTGGCCTCGGCGGCTCCTAAGCCACCGGGCAAGAGCGAGAGAGCTCCAGCGATCGAAGCCGCCGAAAGGGCAAACGTCGCCACCGCCGCGAGCTGCCCATCGGGGGACAAACCGAAACCGACCAGGATGAAGAAGAGCGCTGCACACTCAAGCGACCAGGAGACGATGCTCATCCCGCTGACGAGCAGAAGTCGCCGCCAGGCTAGGAGTTCCCGAGCTGCCTCATAAACGGTCATGATCGCATCGGTCCGTTTCCGAGCGAACGGAACGCGCTCGGCCAGGCGCAACAACGGGATAACCACCCGCTCCTGCTGCACCAGCCACAGACCGACGAGGACGAGAACCCCCAACAGGACCAGGGGTTGCCAACCCCAGCCGGTCCCGAGCACGGCACTCGCCAGACCCAAAACGAGCATCGCGATTCCGTCCGTCAATCGCTCGATCGCCACCACCGGTACGATCGGCGCCATCGGTACCCGGGCGAGCTTTGCGACCAGCAGTGCCTTGATCCACTCTCCGACCTTTCCCGGTGTGATAGACATGGCAAAACCGGCCAAGAAAATACTTAGGCTCGTCGTTCGGGGTAGGTGACGGACGCCGACCCATCGCAGAAAGAGTTCCCATTTGAGGAAACGCAGCAGGTAATTTCCCGTCGTCAAGGTCAGAACGAGCGGAACGAGCGGCCATGGGAAACGCGCGAGAACCGGCAAGACGGCCCGGACATCGGCCACGACCAGGACACCGGCAAGTACGGCGATACCGAAAGCGAGACCGGTGAGCACACGTCGCCAGACCGACCGTCCGCCGAGCACCTCGGACTCGTTCACCGACTGGTCCATCGCCACCTCGCACCAGTGTGTTACCCTTGCCGACCGGACAGCGAAACGGCTGATCGGAGCGTGCGATGCTCGAAGAACTGCATAACAAGTACGAGCGATTGCTGGAGCGTCTCCGGTGCCTCGGTTCCGTCGTGGTCGCCTTCAGCGCTGGCGTCGATTCCACGTTTCTTCTTTACGCAGCCCGGGAAGCGCTGGGTGACCGCGTCATCGCGGCAACCGGGCTGTCGGAAACCTATCCCGAGGAAGAGATCGAGGAAGCGCGTCAACTCGCCCGCGAACTCGGTGTCCATCACATGCTGATTCGAACCGAAGAATTGACTGATCCACGGTACGCGTCGAACTCCCATCAGCGATGCTTCTTCTGCAAGCAGGAACTGTACAGCAAGCTCCGAGCGCTGGCCGACGCAGCAGGTTTTGCCGCCGTCATCGATGGGACGAATGCGGACGACCTCGCAGACTATCGCCCCGGCTTGCGGGCAGCCCGTCAACTCGGCGTGTACCACCCGCTTGCCGAAGTAGGGCTGACCAAGCGCGAGATCCGCGAACTCAGCCGTCGCTTCGGCCTCCGCACCTGGGACAAGCCAGCATACGCCTGCCTTTCGTCCCGCTTCCCCTACGGCACCCCAATCACCGTCGAGAAGCTGCGTCAGGTGGCCGCAGCCGAGCGAGCTCTTCGGGAACTGGGGTTCCGTGCTTTCCGAGTAAGGCATCATGACCAGATCGCTCGTCTCGAACTCCAACCAGAAGACTTCCCGCGCGCGCTCGAGCTGCGCGATGAGATCGTGACACGGTTACGGGCTGCTGGGTACGAGTTCATTACACTCGATCTCGAGGGCTATCGTTCCGGCAGCTTCAACCGTACCCTTCCGGACGCCTTGAAAGTCGGGAGCGCCGGCCACTCATGACCTTCGCCCCGATCGACCGAGCCGGACCAGCCGTCGAGTTTTGGGTTCAGGTCCAGCCGCGCGCTCAGCGAGCGGAAGTTGCCGGTTCGCGAAGCGATGCCCTGCTCGTCCGAGTGACGGCACCGCCGCGTGACGGTGAGGCGAACGAAGCGGTCCTCCGCCTTCTCGCCGAGACGCTCCATCTCCCCCGCGGGAGTATCCGCATCATCGCCGGGACAGCGCAGCGACGCAAGCGCATTCGCATCGACGGCCTGACCAGCAAGGAATTACTGGAGCGACTCGCTCCCATCCTTCACCGCTCCTGAGTCGGCCGCCCACCGGCGAATCGTCGCCAGAGCCAGTACAACGCGGTCGCCCCGAGTCCCACCATTACCCCTGCCCGGACGAGCTGGCTGGAACGCGGCTGCGGGCGTCCACGTCCGACTCCACGCGGCGGTTGATACCAGAGTAGCTGCCACCACAGTTGCCCTACCTCGCAAACGGCACGCCGGATCACTCGCACGCTACCGCCGGATGGTTCACCGCTCAAACGCTGATAGTGGCGGACACCGACCTCGACGATGGTCGCTCCCGCGCGTTGTGCCTTGACCAGGAGTTCCGTATTGACCAGTGCCCCGTTCATCGTCAAGTGCAACGCACGGACGAGATCACCTCGGAGCACTTTAAAGGCGCAATCGATATCCCGAACGGTGATACCGAACAGCAGCCGCATGGCTGCATTGAAGATCGCGGCATAGACGAGACGGATCCAGGGATCACGCCGCTTGACCCGATACCCGGCAACGATGTCCGCATAGGGGACAAAGGGTGCCAGATGCGCGAAGTCAGCTGGATCGAACTGTTGATCAGCATCCATGAACATGATCAGGTCACCGCGTGCCGCGGCGAAGCCGGAACGCAGGGCAGCACCGTATCCGCGGTTAGTCTCATGGTGAACCACCCGCACACGCGGATCGGAAGCAGCGAGTCGGTCAGCGATCTGGCTCGTACCGTCCCGGCTTCCATCGTCGACGATGACCACCTCGAAGTCCTCGACAAGAGCTGGCAAAACCTCCAGCGCTCGCCGGACGACTGCTTCCAAATTCGCTGCTTCGTTATACGCAGGTAGGACGAGCGAGAGCGTGCCACTGATCGGCAGCATCGTCGCTCGAGTCTCGCTCGGGAGTCTGTTCATTTCGGCATCTCCTGCAACGCCCGATATGCCGGCCGAGGGTTCCAGTCAGCATAAACCACGGACCAGGGATACTTCTCGTCGCTCGGTTGCGTGATCGTACTGAAGTTCAGGTTCCAGACCAGAAGCACACCGGCCCACGGCCACTGCGAGCGCGCGATCTGGAATGCGCGGACGAGATACTGCGCCTGCTGCTGCTCGCTGACGTACCTGCCGTACTCGTAGCCAGGAGCCTGGTTTGCCGTCGACCAGCCGAACTCGGTTAGCCACACCTGCTTGGCACCATCGCCGTTTTCGACCATGACCTGCCGGATCTGTTCTGCGCGACGGAAGTAGAAGCTCGGGTGGTCGATCCAGCCCGGTCCCGGCCCCGGTCGTTCCGGCCACAGGGCATCAGGCGGGTTGAGCGTGCCGCCGGGATGTGTCGCGATGTGGTCGAAATAGCGCTTGATCTCGCCATTGTTGTAGGCATACGCCTGCCGCAAGTACTCCACGTCGTCGATCGCGATCGAGGGATCCATCACACCAGTCGGCGTGAGACCACCGAAGAGGACGATCGCCTTCGAATCGCCGCGTTTCACTCCCTGATAGCCTTCCTTCAGCAGACGTACGTAGCGACCGACATCGACGTGTCCGCCGGTTTCCAGCGCCAAATTCTGTTCATTCCAGATTTCCCAGGCATGAACCTTGCCAGCGTAACGCTTGGCGAGGAACTCCATCAGTTTCCCGAACGGTGCCGGATCAGCCGGTATACCGCCGTTCGGATCAGCCCATGCCGGTGCCTTGACGACGCTCACCACGACTTTCACGCCATTGCGTGATGCTGCATCGATGATGCGATCGAGGGCATGCGTATCGTATCGTCCCGGTCGCGGCTCGATATCCCGCCAAATCGCCTGCACACGTATCCAGGAGAAGCCTGCACCCTTGACGAGCTCCATGGTCCGCTGATTGAAAGCGTCACCGTCGTTGTCTCCGCGCCACGCCACATTGAACCCATAACCGACATGAGGACCATACTGCCGCTTCCGGATAGGATCGTAGGGCGGCAAAGTCGCATCCTGCTTGGCTCGGGCCTCGGCAGGAGCTCCCCGGGCCTGGAGGAATTCCCACCCTAAGAGACCGAGCAACACTTCATATGGGGTTCCGCGATTCTCAGGATGGTACTCGAAGCGTGCGCGCTCGAAGTACTGCACCGTGTACGAGCGCCCATCTCCCGCCGGAGGTGGCGGATTTTGCTCCGTGAACTCCTCGGACAGCGGTAAGCCGAACACCCGCCATCCCCCATACCGATCCCAGTAGTTCTTGAAGCCGTATGCCAGGGAATGCTTCGTCTCCGGGAAATACCGCCGATCCGTGGTATCGGGAAACCAGGCCACCGGTCGGAACGGCTCCTCCTTCTCGCGACCACTCACCCGCCACGCTCCGACCCGCACGAGCTGGACTTCGTCGACTGTTCCGGCCTTTTCCGGGTGATACTCGAAGACGGCCCGCTCGAAATATTGTCGCCAATACCCATCCTGCTGAAAGACACCCGTTATCGGGTACCCGAAGACAAAGAGAGCTCCTTGCGTTTCCCAGAAGCGGCGGAACGGCCCCTGGACCCAGAAACCTGTTTCGGGAAAATAGCGTGGCATCTCCAAGTCTTCTGGAACCGTCGGCGCTGCTGCCTGCACGTGTTTCACTGGTACGACGTTCGCCAGAACGCCAAACACGAGCAACGCGAGAACGATGAATCGCGCGACCTTCATTGATCCCCCTTCCCTCAGCGCGCGGCAGTTCGAGAAACGTCCAAGCCGCTCTGGCTATCTGCGATCTGCCGCTTTCGCTCCACCCGTGACGTCAAACGCACCAGGCACGCCCGGTCCGCGCCTCATCCTAGCATCCGCTCATTACCCACCGCACCTTCTCCGACGGCCGTGCATCGTCTCTCGTTCGTGACTGGTTTACGGTGACACACGATGCTTCACGGGGCGAGGACCAGCCGAACGTCTCCCAACTCGATCACGTCGCCGTACCGGAGCCCCGTCGGCGCAGTGACCGGTTTCCCGTTGACGTGCGTTCCATTGGTACTTTTGAGATCGGTGATCCACCATCGTCCCTGTTCCCACGTCAGCTGGGCATGCTCGGTCGAGATGAACGCGTCGTCCAGCCGCACCGTACACGAGGGATGGCGCCCGATCACCGTGACCGGTTCTAGCGGCAAGCGTGTGCCCGGCCGAAGACCAGTCGATCCAGGTGATTGCACGATCAAGTGGCCGGGCGGCCCTCCCTCCTCGCTATTGGTCACGGCGGCCGCGGCCAACTCCCGCAGCATGATCCGTGCCAGGAGAAAAATGAAGAAGTACAGCAAAAAGGCGAAGACGAGGCGCAGGAGCAAGACGAACCACTCGAACGGGAGTTGCGTCACCAACTCCATCCTCGACCATCACGCTCCCGGCAACGAGAACTCGAGAACGACCGTCCCGAGCGTCAGCCGGTCACCGTGACGAAGGAAGGAACGGTCGACCGGCACTCCGTTCAGCAGCGTGCCATTCGTCGAGCCGAGATCGATGATCTGGAACATCCCTGCATCGAATTCGATCCGGGCATGACGGCGCGAGACGTCGAGTACCTCGAGCTGGATGTCGTTCTCCGGGGCGCGTCCGACCGTGGTGACACGCTTGCGGATCAAAAAGGTCTGGCCAGCTAAAGGCCCTTCGACGACACGCAAGAACGCACGCGGAACATTCCCGGTATCCTGCAAAACGCGATAGACCTCGGTTCGCTGCCACAGCTGTCGAGCAGCGAACTCGTCCGCCGGGAGCGTGGCGATTTTCGCCTCTACCTGAACCTGCCGACGAGGAACAGAGGGATCGCCGAGGATCCGCACCCGCACCTGATCGACGAATCCGTACTCGCGCTCGTCAGCGATATCCAGCAACCACTCCTCGAGCTGGAGCGACAACGAATCGGCAAAGTCGGCGAATTGCACGAAATCCTCCGGATGCAGCCGGACAAGATAGTCGTTGGGAACGATCGGTCCCTCAGGACTCTCCAGCCGCTGGCTCTCCATCGCTCGTTCCAACCAGCGCGCGATCTCGGCCGGCTGGATGGTGGTCCGGAAGATCCGGCCGACGGTACCTTCCATCAGCCGCTCGACGAAGTCCTCGAATTGCTGCAACTTGCTCAGCATGCTCGCTCCGCCACCCTGTCCGAGTATACGCGGGCGATCACTCGCTCTCGGTTTCCAACTCCTGGCGCCAGCGCGGCGGTACCCGAGCTGCCTGGGTATCGACCAAAAGACCACCATGCGCCAGGCGTGCCATGAGTGGCCGGTCGATCCGCTCGTCAGCGAGTGCGAAGGGAACGATCAAATCGAAGACCGATGTCCGTCCATACATCTCACAACTGGCCAAGCCGAAGATGGGCACCGTATCGCGGTACGCCACCCAAAACATCGTTCCAGGGTCGACCGGTGCACCGTGGACTGTCCGCTCCGCCCGGAGACGGCGCATTGCCCGCAAGAACGGATCGTCAGGGTCCAACATGATGGACCCCGCCGTCAAGACGAGTTCGATGCCGCCCGCTACCCAGTGCGCGATGCGCTGAGCGATCACACTGGTGTCATCCGCATCCAGTCGCTCGATCTCCTCCAAGCGAGCGCCAAAACGAGCCAGCTTCTGCCCGAGGGCTCGGCCAGCCACCTCGAGCGCCGCCGGCCGCACCCGCGCCCCAGCCAGCAGTGCCACTCGTCGACGTCGAAACGGCGCGACGTGAACGACCGATCGTCCGGCAAGCACCGCCAGTGCTCGCTCCAGGCGCTCGACGCGCACGAACAGCGACGGCGCTTTGGCAATGGCGATCACTTCGCCTTCCTCGGCGACCCGACCATCGAGGACTGTGGCCACGAGCGCAGCACCGGTCCGCACCAACCGCTGCAAGCCCTGCTCGTCGACACGGACGAGCCCGAATTGTCCGGCCCGGATCGTCACTTGTCCCTGGTGCGGCGCATCGAAGCGTGTTCCGGTCCCGGCTACCGCTCGGGCGATGCGCAGCGATGCCTCATGCTGCTCGATCTCGCCGGCATCCGGAACCGCGATCGGAATACGCAGTCCCTCGGGAACGCTCGCTTGGCTCAGCAGTTCCTCCAAAGGAGTTCCACGGCGAAATTGCCGCCGACCATCGCTGTGCAGGATCAGATCCCGCCGCAAGACCGCACCGGTCGGAAGCGGCTCTCGCCCCGCGAGGTACCAGGTCCGGCGCACGCACTTCCTCCTCTGCTTCTCTGCAAGCATAGCCGAAGGCGGAATGAGTACACTGACCCGCACAGTGCTCGGTTCGGTCGAGCGCGAGAGGACACGCAGATGACGACCACCTTCGGTTATCGGCTTCCGATGCTCTCGCCGTCGATCTTGAACGCCGATTTCGGTCACCTGGCCGGCGTCGTCCGCGAGCTGGATGAGGCTGGCGCTGACGCCATCCACCTCGACATCATGGACGGCCGGTTCGTCCCGAACATCAGCTTCGGCCTCCCGATCGTCCGTGCCGTCCGTGATGCGACGACCTTACCCTTGGATGTCCACTTGATGATCGTCGAACCGGAGCGTTACCTCGAAGCGTTCGCCCAGGCCGGTGCCAGCGCTTTGACCGTCCATGTCGAAACCTGCCCACACCTCCACCGGACCATTCAAGCCATTCACGAACTCGGGCTTCTCGCCGGAGTAGCGCTCAATCCCGCGACCCCGCTCGCTGCGATCGAGGAGATTCTGCCCTTCGTCGATCTCGTACTGATCATGACAGTCGATCCGGGCTTTGGTGGGCAAGGCCTCATTCCCGCGGTACTCGGGAAACTTCGGCGCTTGCGCCAGATGGTCGATGAACGAGGGTTCCGCTGCCTGCTCTCAGTCGACGGCGGCGTCAAACTCTCCAACCTGGAATCGGTCATCTCGGCTGGTGCCGATATCGTCGTGACCGGTTCCGTCCTCTTCACGGCCGAGGAACGGCCCGGCGAAATTCTCCGTCGTCTGCGTGAACGCGCGACGCAAGCCTATCGGACGCGATCCCTCAGGTAAGCGTTCCGAATCACGGTATGGCCAGGCTGCAACGATCCGGTCTCTTTCCTCTGCTCTCGGGCCGCGGCGACCCGCGCGAACTCACCGGTGCCCGACCCAGGATCGTCACCACCACGTCTGGTAGCTGGCTCTCGAAGGCTCGCCCGCTCTCGCCACCCTCTTGCCACCAGGCAGTCCCGCATGCTATACTGCCTGGTGCCGGTGGATCGAACACCGGCACCAGAAAAAGCGTCGTGCGCCCGTAGCTCAGTGGATAGAGCGTTAGGTTGCGGACCTAAAGGTCGGGGGTTCGAGTCCCTCCGGGCGTACCAGTAAGTATGCAGGGCTTCGGCCCTGCATCTGGCATGTGGAGGGGTGTCCGAGTGGTTTAAGGTGCCGCTCTCGAAAAGCGGTAGGCGTGACGAGCGCCTCGTGGGTTCGAATCCCACCCCCTCCGCCACTCTCAGTCAGCCGAAGTCGCTCGCTCCTCGACGCAGGGTCAATGCCGAGCGTGTACGAGGTATGAGTCGCTTGCGGGCACCTCGGGGCACCGCGCGGAGGGAGGATACGCCCACGACCCATCCGCTCGTCCCGGCGTCTCGATAGCCTTGCCCAGACGACCGTCGAGAGTACTCGGCCCCTTGTCCGGCAGCCGAGCCGCTGGGTAGACTCTTTGCGGAAAGGCGATCGCGTATCGCGCACGGAAGGGTCGCATAGTGGCCGAGTGCGCACGGCTGGAAACCGTGTGGGGGCGCAAGCCCCTCGTGGGTTCGAATCCCACCCCTTCCGCCGAACGTCAGTCAGACACATGAGGGCCGGCAGTGCATCCCGGCCCTCTTTTGGCTCGAACAACTTTGCCTCAGTACGCGCGCGCCCAAATGACTTGATACTTCCCCGGTGCGCCGCACACCAGGCAGGGCTCCAGTTCAGCCGGTTGCTCGAACGGAATGCACCGGACCGTTGCCTTCGTCTCGGCCTTCACACGGGCTTCGCACGCCGGATCCCCGCACCAGAATGCTCGGTTGAAGCCAGCGTTCGTCGCCACCCGCTCCGTGAGCACCTCGTAATCACGGACGTCTTCCGTATAGCGTTCCAGCATAGCGCGCGCCGCGCGGAACAAACTTACCTGGATCGACTCCAGTTCGCTCTGGACCGCACCCACGAGGTTGGCGATGGGCACCGCCTGTCGCTGCCCGAGCACGTCGCGGCGCACGAGCGTCACTTGGTCGCTCGCCACATCGCGCGGACCGATCTCCAATCGGATGGGAACACCCTTGAGATCCCAATCGTTAAACTTCCAGCCAGGCGTCTTATCGTCCCGCAAGTCCGCATGGACCCGCACGGCGCGACGCAGCATGGCCCGTACGCGGTCGACCGTCTCCTCGACCTGCCGCCGCTCCTCGTCCTTGCGCCAGATGGGAACGATCACAACTTGAATCGGCGCCACGCGCGGCGGGAGCTTCAGCCCACGATCGTCCCCGTGTACCATGACCATGGCACCGATCGTCCGATGCGAGAGTCCCCAGCTGGTATTGAACACATAGCGCCGTTTGCCTTCGCGATCCAAGAAGGTAATGTCGAACACTTTCCCGAAATGATCGCCGAGATTGTGCGAGGTCGCGGACTGCAGCGCCCAGTGCTTCCCACCCATCATCGCTTCGATGGTGTACGTGCGGAGAGCTCCAGCGAACTTCTCCGACTCCGTCTTCTGACCCGGGATCACCGGGATAGCCAACTCCGACTCGACGAAGTCGCGGTATACCTCGAGCATCAAGCGAGCACGTTCTTCTGCCTCCTCGAGCGTGGCATGAACCGTATGCCCCTCCTGCCACAGGAACTCCAGCGTGCGCAAAAAGGCACGCGGTCGCTCTTCCCAGCGCACTACGCTGCACCACTGGTTGATGAGGATCGGCAGGTCACGATACGACTGGACCCAGCGAGCGAACATCGGGCAGATGATCGACTCCGAGGTCGGGCGAACCGCGAGCCACTCCTCGAGTTCCTTGTCTCCGCCACGGGTTACCCAGGCGACTTCGGGCGCGAACCCCTTGATATGTTCGGCCTCCCGCTCCAGAAAACTCTTGGGGATGAACAAGGGGAAATAAGCGTTCTGGACTCCCGTCGCCTTGATACGGCGATCGAGTTCGGCTTGCATGTTTTCCCAAAGCGCAAACCCATAGGGACGAATCACCCTGGTACCGCGGACAGGCGATTCGTCGGCCAGTTCTGCCTTCTGAATCACCTCGACGTACCAGCGGTCGAAATCGTCTTCCTGCTCGATCAGCTCTTCGACGTACTTGCGATCCGTCGTCATCGTCCGCTCTCCCTCGCGCGGTCGATCGTTACCGCGCAGTCGTCACCCGTCCTCGCGTAGAATGCGTAGGGGCCACGTCGAGCAGCGAAAACCCACCCGTCTCGACGTGAGTATACCCATGTTGCCGAATGCCACGATCGAGGAGGTTTACCACGATGGCAGAGAGATCGCTCCGCCGGATCGGCGTTCTCACCGGCGGGGGCGATGCCCCGGGACTCAATGCCGCCTTGCGGGCCGTCGTTAAGACAGCCATCTTGCGCTACGGTTGGACAGTAATCGGCTTTGAGGACGGGTACGAGGGCGCGATCCTCGGCCGCGTTCGGCAACTCGGGCTCGACGATGTCCGCGGTTTGCTCGTACGAGGTGGAACCATCCTCGGCGCTTCCAACCGTGCCAACCCGTTCTTCTTCGCGCATCCTGAACAAGGCGACACTGAGCCGCGTGATCATAGTCGGACCCTGCTCGCCACGCTCGAGCGCATCGGCATCGATGCCTTGATCGTCATCGGCGGCGAAGGGAGCCTGTCCATCGCGCATCGCCTCAACGAGATGGGACTTCGTGTCATCGGCATCCCCAAAACGATCGACAATGACGTCCGCGGCACGCTCCAGACGATCGGCTTCGATACCGCTGTCACCACCGCCACCGAGGCGATCGATCGCCTGCATACGACCGCCGAAAGTCACCATCGGGTCATGCTGGTGGAACTCATGGGCCGGGACGCCGGGTGGATCGCGCTGTCCGCTGGAGTCGCTGGTGGAGCAGATGTGATCCTGATCCCGGAAATCCCGTTCGTCCTCGACCGCGTCGTCGAGGTGATACGAGGACGACGGCAACGCAGGCGTTCCTTCACCATCGTCGCCGTCGCGGAAGGTGCTCGGCCACTCGGGGGCGAAGCAGTCTTCGAGCGCACTGGCCCGCTCCCCTACCAGCGAAAGTACGGTGGCATTTCGCTCGTTCTCCAACAACAGTTGAGTCGCATCCTCCCGACCGAAGTTCGCGCAGTCGTCCTCGGTCATCTCCAGCGCGGAGGCACGCCAACACCGACCGACCGTGCGTTGGCGACTGCACTCGGCTCGGCTGCAGTTGACGCGCTCGCCGACGATGACGATGGCGTCATGGTCGCCATCCGCGCGCACCCTGCCGGGCAAGCGACCTGGGGCATCGTACGGGTTCCATTGGCCGAGGTCGCACGCGGCCCACGGCTGGTCCCTCTCGATCATCCCCTCGTTCGCGCAGCGCGTGGAATCGGAATCAGTTTCGCGCAACAGGACGAGGAGTGAACGCGTGAGCGACAGGCCTCTACCGACCGGGAAGCTTCCTCCCCAACTCCTGGCTGAATTTCTCGGGAATCTTTCTCCGGATCCGAGCGTCCTGCTCGGTCCTGGTATCGGTCACGATGCCGCGGTCATCCAGATCGACACTATCCGGCTGGTGTTCAAGAGCGACCCGATCACTTTCGCGACCGAGGCGATCGGCTGGTATGCCCTCAACGTCAATGCCAACGATGTCGCCTGCCTCGGTGCTCGCCCGCGCTGGTTTCTCGCGACTGTCCTCCTCCCCGAGGGAACGACAGCGCACGACGCGCGAGTCATCCTCGATGACCTCGCTCGGGCCGCCGAGCGACTCGGTGTCGGCCTGGTCGGTGGTCATACGGAAATCACGGTCGGGCTCGATCGTCCCATCGTCGCCGGCACCATGATCGGAGAACTCACGACCGAGTACGTTCTGTCACCGGCCCGCGTGCGGCCGGGAGACGCGCTTCTCTTAGTGCGCGGCATCGCCATCGAAGGGACTGCTCTCCTCGCACGCGAGTGCCGCCAGACTCTCGAGCGGATGCTCGACCAAGATCTGCTCGCTCGCTGCCGTCGCTTTTTGTACGAGCCGGGCATCAGCATCGTCCCCGCCGCTACCCTCCTGCTCGAGAGACTGGGTGAGGACCTCCGTTACTTGCATGATCCCACGGAAGGTGGGCTCGCCACCGGCCTCCACGAGGTTGCTGTTGCCTGCGGTACTGGCCTCGTCGTCTCGGAGGAGGCGATCCTCGTCTATCCGGAAACCCGCGCCGTGTGCACTGCGCTGGGTTTGGATCCGCTCGGTCTCATCGCTTCTGGAGCGCTCCTCGCTGTCGTCACGCCGGAAAGCGTCGAGCGCGCGCTCGACACTTTAGCGCAGCACGATATCCCCGCAACGCAACTCGGCTGGCTCGACCCTGATCCCGGTCGTCGTGTCCTCATCGGGTCGACTGGCGAACGACCGCTCCCCGTCTTTCAGGTCGACGAGGTCGCGCGCCTCTTCGCGAGCGGTGGCTGTGTCTAGGGTTGCTTGGGCATCGCGCTGAGCGCTCGATACGCCGGACGCGGAGACCAGTCAGAGTTCAGCACTGACCATGGTCCTTTCTCATCTTCTGGCCCGACGATGGTCGAGAAGTTGAGGTTCCACACGAACATACTAGTAACCCATGGCCACCGCGTGCGGGCGATCTCGAAGGCTCGGACGAGATACTCGGCTTGCTGCTCCTCGCTGACGTACTGACCGTACTCGTAACCAGGGGCCGGATTGTTCGTCGTCCAGCCGAACTCAGTGATCCAAACCGGTCGCCGATCACCGTGCCGTTCCATCACGGCCCGCAGTTGCTCGACACGACGAAAATAAAAGCTCGGGTGATCGCGCCAGCCTGGGCCCGGCCCGGGACGCTCTGGCCACAGCGTATCGGGCGGATTGAGCGTCGCGTTGGCATGCGCTCCGAGTACGTCGAAGTACCGAGTACAGGATCCACCATCCAGTGCATAGAACGCCTCGAGATAGGCGACGTCGTCCATGGCGATAGTGGGGTCGTTGACACCAGTCGGGGTGAGCCCACCGAAGACGACCAGAGCCTCCGGATCTCCAGCCTTTACCCCCTCATACCCGGCGCGGAGCACTGCGCAGTACGGCTCCACCCGAACAGGACCATGGAGCTCATGAGCCAAGTTCTGCTCGTTCCAAATCTCCCACGCGTGGATGCGGCCGCGATACCGCGAGGCTAATCGCCGCATCGCCTCGCGGAAGGTCATTGGATCCGCGACGATGCCCCCATCCGTTGCACGCGCCCACTCGGGTGCGGCGACGACCGAGGCCAGGACCGATAAGCCGGCTGCTTCGTACGCTGCCAGAACCCGGTCGATCGGCCGGAAATCCCACTCTCCAGGCCGCGGCTCGAGCGACTCCCAGCGCACCTGAAAACGCACCCACTGAAACCCGGCCTGGCGCACCATCTCGGCGGTACGCTGGTTGAAGGCAGCTCCATCTTCGTCTCCACGCCAGGCGACATTGAAGCCATACGCGAATCCGCTCGCTGCTCTGCCTCTCGGCGTCGCTTGGCTCGCCTCGAGTACCGGCGTACCGACCGCGCCGCTCTCTTGCGATGGGGTCGGTACGGAGCCGAGCAACGTCGACCGAGTCGGCGTCACCGTCGGATAAACGGCCGGACCTCGGCAACCTACCAGTGCGAGCATCGTGACGATTGCGACGAACACGAGAGGCCTTCGCCCGCTCACGGATGCCCTCCTCGAATCAGCAACAGCCAGCGCGGCTCTCCACCCTCGTCGTCCCGGCTCGCATTCTACCGCTCGTTCATGCGAGCGACCCGGCAGAGACGACATCGACTTCTTGGTGGGGCGCGCTTCCGAACGAATTCGGAAACTTACTGCTTGACAAAGTCGATACCCGGGCGTATAGTGGAAGCGGTTCCGGTACGTCTGCGCGGCGAGCGGAACCATTCCGAGTTTGCAGACGTCCTCCCTCCCCTGCCACACCCATCCCCCACCTCACCGTACGGGCGTCGGTCCGTTCCGGCGCCCGCTGGTGTATGCTCGTAGCGGCGACCGCGAGGAAGATGGGACCGATCATGGGCAGACGGCACGAATACCCAGAGCTGACTGTGCTCGAGGCGGAGGCGATCGGCCAACCGGGCCAACGACGTTTCCGCCTCATCGCCGGTGTCGGCTTGGATCTCGTCTCGCTCTGGATGGAAAAAGAGCAACTCCAAGCCCTCGGTCTCGCCATCGAGCAGCTGTTCGAGCAACTGCGGCTGGCAGGGCTCGTGCGCTCCCGTATCTCCGAGCAACCCGCGGCACGCACGGCGCCGCTTCCCCCCGATCTCCCCGAATACGTCGTTGGGAAAATGGCCATCGGGTACGATGAGGAGCACCAGCGCATCGCGATCTTCGCGCACGATATCGAGCAGGACGAGGATGACGACCCGGTGTTCGCCGGACGCGCGAGCTTACCAGCAGCGAAGGCGCTCGCACGCCAGATCGCCCAGGTCATCGCGGCGGGACGTCCGCGTTGCCCACGCTGCGGCGCCGTTATCGGACCGGAAGGACACGTCTGCCCGCACGACAACGGCCATCTCCCCCTCGAGTGAGGCTCACCAGCCCAGAGCGTAGCCTTCAGCGCGCGGATCGGAGGCTCCGGAGAGCACCCCATCGTCCCCGATCATGATCAGGTGGGCATGGCCCATCAACGAAGACCAGCGTTCGACTATCTCGACGCGATGTCCCAGCCGAGCCAGTTCGCCCGCCGCTCGCTCCGCCAGTTCCGGTTCCAGATAGATCGTCTCCCCTGCTTCCCCCGGCTCGCGGCGCGAAACCCAGCGCGCAACCTCGATCGCTTCCTGTGGTTCGAAGCCGAAGTCCACGAGCCCGTTCACCAGTTGCAGGTGGATGACCGGCTGGCTATGGCCACCCATCGTCCCGAACACCACCCAAGGGCGTCCGTCACGCACCATCATCCCGGGGATCAAGGTATGCAACGGCCGCTTGCCCGGCATGAGTGCATTCGGTGATTCTTCATCCAGCACGAAACACGCGCCACGGTTGTGGAGGACGATGCCAGCAGCGACCAGCCCGCTCCCGAATGACTGATAAATGCTCTGAATCAGAGACACCGCTCGTCCGTCGCGATCGACGACACAAAGGTAGATCGTATCCGAGTCCCACTGCGGCGGTGGAGGAACGCTCGCCCGATCCGGGTCGATGCGACTCCGAAGTTCAGCTGCGTATGCTTTGCTGAGCAGGCGAGCGACGGGAACATCGACGAAAGCCGGATCGCCCAGATAGCGATCGCGGTCCGCAAAGGCGAGCTTCTTCGCCTCGAGCATCAGATGCAAGAGTCGAGGGGATCCCCACTCGTCCGCACCGATCGGGAAACCCTCGACGATATTCAGAAGCTGAAGCGCGGTCACCCCCTGCGTATTGGGCGGCAGTTCGATCACCTCGACCCCTCGATACGTGCTGCGCAAGGGCTCCACCCACTCGGAACGATGAGCAGCCAGGTCGTCCAATGTCATCGCTCCACCAGCGCTCCGGAGGACGGCGACGATCGCCTCGGCGATCGGTCCGCGGTAGAACGCCTCGGGACCATGCTCGGCGATCAGGCGAAGGCTCGCTGCCAAATCCGGCTGGCGCAGCAACTGCCCCGAGCGCGGCGGGCGGCCTCCTGGCAAGAACTGGCGGGTAGCCGCTTCCTGGCGCCGAAAGATCTCCTCCTCAGCCGCGATGGCTCGTGCCAGCAACGGACTAACCGGGAACCCCTCTTCCGCATAGCGAAGAGCTGACTCCAGGAGCGCTGCGAGATCACGCGTCCCATAGCGTGCCAAAACCGTCGCCCACGCATCGACTGCTCCGGGAACCGTCACCCCCCAGGGGCCCTTCGCCGGCACCTCGCGGAACCCGCGATCGCGTAGCGCCGCAAGACTGATGCCTTGCGGTGCGCGCCCGCTCCCGTTCAGGCCAACCAGCCGTTGCTCCCGCGGTTCCCAGATGAGGAAAAAGGCATCGCCGCCGAGCGAGCACATGTGCGGATAGACCACCGTCAACACGGCGTTCGCGGCCACGGCTGCATCGACGGCGTTCCCACCATCTTGCAAGACCCGCAGACCAGCGAGCGTCGCGAGGTAATGCGGCGTCGCCACCATCCCTTCCGTCGCTCGAGTGGTCGGTCGCCCGGTGACTACCTTCCTCACCACGTACCCCCTCGTCCTGGAGCTTGTCTTCCGCCGCGCATCCTAGCATGTCGGGAACAGACGCCCAACGTGATACGATTCGCCACCGGCGTGGAGTTCGGTGAGGTGCACAGCCATGGTCGACGTCTGTCTTCTCGGCACCGGTGGGATGATGCCGCTTCCGGATCGTTGGCTGTCCGCTCTCCTTGTCCGGTGCGAAGGGCATGTTGTCCTCCTCGATTGCGGCGAGGGCACACAGATTTCCTGGCGATACACCGGATGGAGCTTCCGCGATCTCGATGCGATCGTCTTCACGCACCTCCACGCCGATCATGTCGCTGGTCTCCCTGGTATCCTCTACGCTCTTGCCTTCGCCGACCGTCAGGAGCCGGTTCGCATCATCGGCCCTGTCGGTACCGCGCAGGTGGTCGCTGCACTGCGGAGCATCGTACCGACTCTCCCGTTTCCTGTCGAAACACTGGAGCTCTCCGGGACCAGCGAACTCGAACTTCCTGGCGGACTCCTCCTGCGCGCCCTGCCGGTCACACACCGGATCCCTTGCTTCGCATACACGCTGCACCGTCCACGGGGACGCCGGTTCGACCCACAGCGAGCGCAGGCGCTCGGCATCCCGATGACGCTCTGGCACCGCCTGCAGCGTGGAGAAACGGTCGAGTTCGCGGGACAGCTCCTGACCCCTGATCTCGTGCTCGGCCCGCCGCGACGCGGTATCACCGTCGCCTTCGTGACCGATACCCGACCCACCCCAGAGCTTCCCGGGTTCGTCGCTGGAGCGGACCTCCTGGTCTGTGAGGGGATGTACGGCGACACCGCTCTGCTGCCGCGAGCGATCGAACGCGGTCATATGCTGATGCAAGAGGCAGCCGAATTGGCCCGTGCCGCCAGCGTCGAGCGCCTCTGGCTCACTCATTTTAGTCCTTCGCTGACCGATCCCGAAGCCTGGTTACCCGCCATTCGCGCGATTTTCCCCGCGAGCGAGATCGGCCCCGTGCACCGGACTGTGACGCTGCGTTACCGGGACGCGTGAGACGAACCGGAAGCATCGCGCAAGGAGCGAGCCTGCCCGATTGCATCGCATCTGCGTTGGCGAATCACCACTTCACCTTACCTTACAGAATGGTTCTGCTATATTCCCGAGAGGATTCTGCGTCAACGCTCGAGCCACGGAGGCAGCAGGTGTGACTCCCGGCTCACGACAAGGACGACTGCGCTTCCGCCACACGGTACGATATGCGCGCCCTGCTTTGGGCGACGAGTGCACCGCACGGGGGAGAAGTCCTCCAGGCGGTCAGGCGATCCGATCGACCCTTCTCGAGAGTGCACCCGAGAGGCCATAACGAACACGCGCCGCCGAGAAGAGAGAGGTGGGGGAGCAGCATACGCATGACACGACGAGCGCTCTTGTCTAGCGCACTGGTGATGAGCCTCGCCGCTTGTCGGAGAGGCGGGCAAGCAGGTGTCACCACCGTGACGGTCGAACTGGGCGAGTATTACATCAAAGTCGACAAGGCGGAAGTTCCTGCTGGGAAAGTCCGCTTCGTCGCCAAGAACGTCGGTCAGATGGAGCACGAGCTGATCGTCCTCCGCACCGACTTGCCGGCCGATCGTCTTCTCTACAATGAAGCTGAACAGAAAGCCGAGGAGGAACAAGCAGGCGAAGTGCTCGGCGAAATCGAGCCCGAAGATTTACCGCCTGGCAAGACGGCTGACATGACACTCGACCTCACTGCCGGCCATTACGTTCTCCTGTGCAATATCCCGACCCACTACAAGCAGGGGATGCACCTCGACTTCCGCGCCCGGTGAACAACGCTCGGCCCGGGACGGAGTGGTACCCTCCCGGGCCGAGCGCGTCTTCTCGACAATGTCAATTGGCTCTTCCACGGACGAGCTGGAACAACAAGGGATCGTTGCGAAACGCCTCATCCAGCAATTCCAGACGCCGGATTTCCTCACCGAGGAAAAGTTCGCGTCCGAGCACATCGGTCACCAGGGTTTCCACAGCGGTGAACACTTCATTCGCCATCGGCGAGACATCGGACGGGAGCAGCGCGACGATCCGCTCCAACCGTTCGCTCAGGCGCTCCCGTAGGCTACCCTGCTGCTGATCAGCCACGGGGTAATCCAAGAGAAGGTCCAAATCATAGAGGGCGCAGATGAGCGGGGTGAGGCGCTCCAGGACGACGAGAGCGCCGGGAGAGAGTACTGCCATGAGCACGTCCCGATAGGTTGGCACCGTTCCCATCCCGATTCCCGCTTCAGTCGAGCACTGGCGCGCCGGTCGCAGTCGTCTGTCGCCGCGCTCCGTCGCCAGCTACTCGACGGCCCGAGGCACGAGACGTGCAACCGGGGTGCGCCCCGAGCCAACCACTGATCGCACCAGTATACAACTCCACGATCGCTAACGACTACACCGACGTAACCCGGCGAAGGAGGCCGTCGGCGCAACGACTCTGCTGCGTAATGCCGACCTGTCAGCCGACCTTCTTCGTGATCACCGAGTGCCCTGCTATGATCCTCCCCCACCAGAGGCCCGGTGAGGTTCCCTCGATCTTCGGAACGTCGTTTGCTGGTCACGTCCGAAGTAACGGGTCGCTTCCGACCCTTGCACCTCCGCGTTGCATCGCGTCAAGTCGAGAATATCGAAAGGCTTCGTCAACACCCTCCATTTCACGACATGGCAACGATCGACAGCGAGCAGAGCTGCCCGTCCGTGACCAGAACTAACAACTGCACGATACTGACGCGAGGAAGCAACATCCCCCATTTCCGGCGATACCAGTAGTCGCTAGGCTCCCGCTGTCGAGAAGCGAACGAACCTACTGATGAGGAACGAACCATTTGAAGAAGAGTTGGTAGTCCCACGGGACATCGGAAATCCATGAAACAGTCAGCGCCAGTTGGATACGCCGCGATGACCCGCCGCACATCAACAGGTCGTTCGAGACTCGAGGGTGCACATGGACCCGGAAGAGACCGTAGATCGGCACGAGCATTGCCGATGCATGCCCGAAGTATCCTGCTCGGATCAACGACACCCGTCGTCTGTCGGCGTAACTCTGGCCGATCCAGTAGCACCAATAAAGCCCGAATATCGCGACCGTCAGCGCGGCGACCAACCAGAGAGGACGCCGAGCCGGATGATACTCGGCCGCACTGCCCTCGAGCGGTCGCTATGCCCGAGCAGGACCAGTAGCCCGAGGCGTGCCATTTGGCACAGCAGAGGTTTCGCGCCGCCCTCGACAACGCGGGCAAAACGCGACCTCACGGTACCTGATCGGCTCACCGTACAACGCATAGGACACTACCGAGTCGCACACTGTTCCAGAAGATGAGCCGGGCATACAAACCGTTACGTCGTACTGCGCCCGCATCTTCGCGCGATCGATGCAGGAGGACACCCCACGACCCACGTGCCTCCGTCGAGCGAGCAACTGGAGCGGGCTGGTCCCGGGCGACGGTGTCCTCCCCTCAGGGTGTCAAGCGGAAGAAGGTCGTCACGTAGCGATCTGCCAAGAAGGGATCGTCATACATGAGCAAGTTGCCAGCATCGCTTGTGAGAACTTGCCAGCAGACGTTGCCGCGAATCGTTCCGCCAGTGAACACTTCCCGATCGCTGATCCGATCCGGGATCACACCACAACTGTCCTCGAAGGTTCGGTAGGACACGTTCGAGGGTCCGAGTGCACGCAATCGGTAGCTTCCGTCGAAGGATGCTGACCCTCGACCTCGATATGTCGCTTCCACGGTCGCGATGAAGTACTGGTACCCCGGTTTCGGCGGATCGTTGAACATATTCTCGCGCAACACGATGTCCGTTGCATTCGGGATCACCGCGACTACCCGAACCTCCCAGTTGCCATACAGGAACGCCGATTCCCCTCGCGGGATCGGATTGTTCCGGCTACCACGGTCCGGTGCCAGCTCGTAGCGCCACCGGAAATAGTGCTGGCCGACGTTCCCTGCCTCCACTTGCCATCCGGGAGGATTGTCTGGAGTGTAGGTCAGAACCCGCCGCTCGAACACTTGAACCAACACGCGCTTCGCTACCCCACCGACACGGACGGTCGTCCAGTACGCCTCAGTGATCGGAAACCCTGTAGCATAGAACGGGTTAGGGAAGAGTGGACCCTCTCGGATGAGCCCGTATTCCTCGATCGGTCCGCTGCTGTTCATGAACGCCCAGAAGGGCGAGGCAACCGTGTGCTTCGTTTCGGGAATGAAGACCGCTGCAGTGACACCGTAGCGACTGAGTGATGGATCATCCCCTACGTTCCCCGATCGGTCGAGGGTCGCCGTGATCAGTTGGCCGACAGGCCACGGTGGAACATCCAGCAGTTTTTGGAATGTCGCGTAGGTCGGACCAGATGAGTCGTCGGGATCACCGGCCACGTTGATCTCAGCTGGACCGTACTCGACGAAGCTGTTGTCTCCGTACTGTCGCAAACCACTCACGAGTTCCTTCGCCAGCAAGCCGTTGGTCACACGCCAGGGGGAGTCGTACGGCTCTCGTTCATTCAGCTCCATGCGCGTCTTGTCGAAATACTGCACGGATCGGGCTCCGCCCTCGGCCTCGTGATAGCGCTCCCAAAGTGCCGGTGTAATCGGTCCAGGACCCCACATCCAAGTCCGTGCTGCCCGACCGTTCCGCACCGGCGAGTCAGTCCTTTCCCAGGTGCGACGGAACTCGTAGTGCGCGAACTCATCAGCCCGTAAACTGGCCAGCGGTGCGACCGTGACGAGTATCACGAGCGTGCAGAACAGAGACAACCACCGGCCACGCATCGGGACCCCCTTTCTGCTCCGTTTCCTTTACCCTTCACAGGGGATTTTCGCCGCAGTACGGGAACAGAGGTGTTCCCGTTGTCACGGACGGCCTCATTCCCGCCTACGAGCACGAAGGCATGCTACCTGCAGCCAGCCTTACCGTGCAACGCGTCATGCGCCTGTCCTTTGCTCGCTCGGAGACTCAGCAAGCACACGCAAACTGGTAGTGTGCGACATTTCTCAGGTCCAACCGTCGATGAAGCGAGGAGCCGGCAAACGGCTCGCTTGTCGGTCATCGTCTACTTTGTTACAGTATTCGTTCGACAACGAGACGGCTGCGGGAGCTCGGGGGTCACCGGGCTGAGAGGGTGGCGAACGCCCTGCCACCGACCGCGGAACCTGAACTGGGTAATGCCAGCGGAGGGAAAGCCGTGACGCTCATCGGACGATCCACGTTCGCCTCTCGCTCCCAATCCAAGATTGTGCTCGTCATCTCCTCGCCGAGCGGCAGCGGACACACGTGTCTACCGCTCGACGAGCGAAGGCTCTTCCTGCCCCACCGGTCGCCTTTCTGCGGAGGTCAGTGGTGAGCCGCGTCGATACCGACTGGCGCCTGGAACTTCGCGGTGTCACCAAGGTCTTCCAGCGTGACCAGCTGCAGGTTCATGCTCTCGGCCCGCTCGACCTACGCGTCGCCGACGGTGAGTTCGTCAGTATCATCGGGCCGTCCGGATGCGGGAAGAGCACGCTTCTCGACATGATCGCCGGCCTCGAGCAGCCGACGAGCGGAGAGATCTGGCTCGATGGAGCTCCCGCCCCGTACCGACTCGGTAGGGTCGCCTACATGCACCAACGTGACCTCCTTCTCCCCTGGCGGACAGTGCTCGAGAACGCGATCCTTCCCCTGGAGGTAAAACGCATTCCTCGTCGCCAGGCCATCTAGCGAGCGATGCCGTGGCTCCGCCGTTTTGGCTTGGCCGAGTTCGCTTTTAGTTATCCAGTGCAGCTTTCGGGTGGCATGCGCCAGCGCACGGCGTTTTTGCGCACGCTGCTCACCCAATGCCCGCTCATGCTCCTGGACGAGCCGTTCGGTGCACTCGATGCCTTGACGCGCTCGAGCATGCAGGAGTGGTTACTCATGCTGTGGGAGGAGCTCGACCGCACCGTCATCCTCGTCACGCATGACGTCGAGGAGGCAGTCTTGCTCAGCGATCGCGTCGTTGTCCTCAGCCAGCGTCCCGGAACGATCGTGGCCGACATTCCCGTCGATTTGCCCCGCCCCCGGACATACGCGATCGTGACCGACCAGGCATTCGTCTCCCTCAAAGCGCGCTTGCTCGCCACGCTGCGTCGCCAGCCAACCCTGGGAGTTGTGACCGATGATGCGTGACCGAGTGTTGCCGAGCCTTCTCCTCATCACAGCTCTCTTCGCCTGGGAACTGGCCTGCCGCGTATTCGCGGTCCCAGACTGGGTTCTGCCTCCACCGAGCGCGATCCTCGCCGCGCTGCTCCGCGATTACCGTCTTCTGCTCTTTCATCTCAGTGTCACCATGCAGGAAATCGGGTTGGGGCTCATCGTTTCCATCGTTCTGGCGATCGTCCTGGCGATCGGTATCGTCGCCTCGCGGCTCATCGAACGCTCGGTGTACCCGCTCGTTGTCGCTTCCCAAGCGATCCCGATCGTTGCACTGGCTCCGCTGCTCCTGATTTGGTTCGGCTACGGCTTGACACCCAAGGTGATCGTAGTCGTTCTCATCTGCTTCTTCCCGATCGCCGTCAACATGGTCGACGGCCTCCGCGGGGTCGATCACGAACTGATCGATATGGTCCGCAGCTTGGGTGCCTCCAAATGGCAGACTCTCCGTTTCGTGCGGCTCCCGGCAGCTCTCCCAGCATTCTTTTCCGGACTCCGCGTCGCTGCTGCTGTGAGCGTGATCGGTGCTCTCATCGGGGAATGGATCGGCGCTTCCGCTGGGCTCGGCTATCTCATGATCCGGGCAGCCGCGCAATTCCACACCGATCGCGTCTTCGCTGCTGTTCTCGTGAGTGCACTCGTCAGCATCGCGCTGTTCGCGAGCGTGACGTGGCTCGAGCGTCAGACTCTTCCCTGGCGCACCCGGCCACGAACGGAACCCTGAGAGGAGGTCATCGATGTTCCTGGCCGATCGCTTCACCCGCCGGCGTTTCTTCGCACTCGGCGCCATCGCTCTCGCTACCGCCTGTCGTCGCGGAGCGGGGTCGTCACCGACCGAGACGGCTCCGACGTCGACTCCGCCTGCACTCGGCCCCACGCCTGCATCCGGCCAACTCGAGGCAGTCAGTGTCGCGCTCGACTGGTACCCCTGGTCCAATCACACCGGACTGCTCATGGCGCAGGAACGAGGTTTCTTTCGCGGGCAGGGACTCGAGGTCACGCTCGACGTGCCAGCCAACCCGGAAGACGTGCTCAAACTCGTGGCCACCGGACGCAATACGTTCGGTATCAGCTATCAGACCGACGTCCTCCTCGCCCGCGCCGAAGGTATCCCGATCGTCTCGATCGCAGCGCTCGTTCAGCATCCGTTGAATTCCGTCATGGCGTTGGAGCGAAGCGGTATCACGCGACCACGCGATCTCGTCGGTAAGCAGGTCGGTTACCCAGGCCTCCCCAGCGACGAAGCCCTACTGGCGACCATGTTGGAATCCGACGGCGCGCACCTCGACGACGTGAAACTGGTGAACGTGGGTTACGAGCTCGTGCGAGCCTTGCTGAGCGGGCAGGTCGATGCAGTGATCGGTGCCTACTGGGTTCACGAGTCGATTCTCATCGAGCAACAAGGCGAACGACCGGTCATTTTGCGCGTCGAACAGTGGGGCGTGCCCGATTTTTACGAACTCGTCATGGTGACGAGTGAGCAGCAGGTCCGCGAGCGACCTGACCGCGTACAGCGCTTCGTAGGCGCGATGATCGAGGGCTATCGTGAAGCAGCGGCCGATCTCGATGGAGCAGTCCAGCTTCTGGTTCGGAAGTACCCGGAAACGAATCAGGCGCTCGAAGAGCGCGGCATCCGCCTCCTGGCCCCGCTGTGGACGGAGGGAGTACCCATCTTCGGCTGGCAAGAGGAAAAGCGCTGGACCGACTACGCCGCTTGGATGCGATCTCGTGGACTCTTACACGGCGACCCGGATGCCCGGCTCGCCTTCACGAACCGGTTCGTGGAGGCAGCACGCGAGTAACCGGAGGCACTCACGCTGTGCCTGTCCGCACCGACAAAGTATCGCACCCACGCAGCCTGACGATCACCGATTAGCCCAGCGATACACCGGTGCTTCCGAGGAGCGCGATGCGCACGTTCCGATCGAGCGGTGGTACGTCCACCAGGTGCCAACGACTGTGGGACCGGATCGGACTCGCGGGAGATACTGGGTATCCCGTCGACATCGCGATCGCTACTCCGGCGCTGCTACGCGCATCTGTCGGCTTCACCCCAGAGCGAGCATCGCCTCCAAGGCACGGCGTGCCGGCACAGCGATCTCCTCGGGAACCGTGATCACATACTTGAGGTCACGCAGCGACTCGTACACCTTTTCGAGCGTGACTCGCTTCATGTAGTGACAGATCGCGTCCTCGCGGACTGGGATGAAGCGCTTCCCCGGGGCTTTCTTGTGCAACCGGTGCAGGATACCGACTTCCGTTGCCACAACGAATTCCCGTGCTGCCGACTGAGCAGCGTAGCGAACCATCCCTTCGGTCGAGAGCAACTTCGCATCCGGGCGGAGGAAGATGCAGGTCGAGCTGCAACCGCACTCCGGGTGGATGAGGAATTCGGCGTCCGGATGCGCAGCAAGCTGCGCTGCAAGATCTTCACTTCGAATCCCCGCATGGACATGACATTCGCCGAGCCAGATATCCAACTTGCGCCCCGTCACGCGCTCGACATGTGCACCCAGGAACATGTCGGGGACGAAGAAGATCGGTCGATCTTCTGGCAGGCTCGCGACTACTTCTACGGCGTTCGCGCTCGTGCAACAGATGTCGGCCATGGCCTTCACTGCTGCACTGGTATTCACGTAGGCCACGACGATTCCGTCAGGGTGTTGCTCGCGCCAGGCCCGCACGTCCTCCGGGTTGATCGTCTCGGCGAGCGAACAGCCGGCCTCGAGATCAGGCAGTAGAACCGTTTTCTCGGGATTCAAAATCGCCGCGGTCTCGGCCATGAAATGCACGCCACAGAAAACGATGACGTCGGCATCCGTCCGCGTCGCTTCGCGCGACAACCCGAGCGAATCACCGACGAAGTCAGCGATATCCTGCACCTCTGGCCGCTGGTAGCTGTGTGCCAGGATGACCGCACGACGCTCCTCCTTGAGTCGGAGAATCTCTCGAACGAGTTCCTGCTGTTCCATCAGCTCGACTGACCCTCCTTCAGCGTTCGTCGACAGCCACGACCTCCAGGGAGATGTCGAGTGCAGGCGCTGAGTGCGTCAGCGCGCCGACCGAAATCGCATCCACTCCTGTCTCGGCGATCGCGCGCACGCGCTCGAGCGTTACACCACCGGATGCCTCCAGCTTGGCACGCCCAGCCACGCGACGGACGGCCTCACGCATCGTCTCGACATCCATGTTATCGAGCAGAATCCAGTCCGCACCAGCGGCCAATGCTTCGTCCAATTCCTCGAGCGTCGTCACTTCGACTTCGACCAGCATCGTGTGTGGAATCACGTTGCGTACCCGCTGCACAGCTTCGCGCACACTTCCCGCCACTCGGACGTGGTTGTCCTTGATGAGAACCCCATCGAACAGCCCGAAACGGTGGTTCCGCCCACCCCCGACGCGTACGGCGTACTTCTCGAGCAACCGCAGCCCCGGTGTCGTTTTGCGAGTATCCAGGATCATCACTCCCGTCCCAGCCACCGCATCGACGAAGCGGCGAGTCAGTGTCGCGATACCGGAAAGGCGTTGCAGGAGATTGAGTGCCAGTCGTTCACCAGCAAGGATGCCGCGCAGCGGTCCCACAACTTGGCCGACAACGGTGCCCTCCGGAACCAAATCCCCCTCCCGACAGATCGTCGTGACCCTGAGGCGTGTGTCGAGCTCGGCGAAGACTGCTTCGATCACGGGCATTCCACAGAGGACACCGGGTTGCCGCATCACGATCGCCGCAGTGCCGGTCGCACCCGGAGACACGACCGCAAGTGTGGTGCGATCCCCATAGCCCAAATCCTCGCGCAACCACGCGCAGACCGATTCGCGGAGGACCAGAAGCGGAATGTCCCAGTCGGGCGCAACCAAGGTACCGCTCCTCAGCACAGTCACCACCGTTTGCAGCCCACGCTTTCTCGCTTCCCAGGATAGCCGAGCGCCCCTGGCCCTGGCCAACTCGCTCCTCGATATCCCGAACACCAAGCGTAGCGGGCAGTGCCTTTCTTGGAGCCAGCACCACCCTCGCCAGTTCGTCGCGAGGGTCATCGTCCGCCAGCTCCGCGTAGCAAAAGCGAGGCTCGTGCACCGTTCTGTGGGAGTGTCGGGAATCATCGGCCTACGGCCGGCTGGACGACCGTGCCAGCGAGCACCCGAGCGACTAGCCCGTGCCAGCGGCCGGTCATGTGCATCTCTCGCAGGAACGAGGTGCTCCAGCTCGCCGATCGTGTCTTTCGTGGATCAGGACGGCGAAGGCGGTCAGAACTTCCCCAGCCCTCAGACGCTCACCCACTGCGCCTGCTCAGAGCGTCACGCGAGAGCGACAACTTTAGGGTGGCCAGCTGGAAAGTGCTGGCCACCCGTGCTGTGGGAAGGCGGAAGTGTGCGAGGTGAAAGGAATTGGAGTCCGCTTGTTGCCTCCGACAAAGGGTCATGCCGACCAAATCACGTCGTGCTCTTGATGTACTCCACGAGAGCATCCAGGACTTCTGGCTTTTGGAGTTCCGGCATGAAGGGCATAATCACATTGGTCATCGAGCCCTTCGGATAGCCCTTCACAATCTTGGCATCCGGTTGGAGGATCGACTCCCGCAGATAAGCGTCATCACGGACGACACTCGAGCCATCCTCGAGCTGCACCTTTTTGCCGTAAATACCATTCAGCGCCGGGCCGATCCCCGCTTGGCCTGCCATGCTATGACAAGTACTGCACGCATATTTATTGAAGTATTCTTTTCCGGCAGCAGCGAGTTCAGCGTTGACCGGTGGCGGTGTGACCTTCTCCCCTGACCCGCCTCCGCCTCCACCACAGGCAACCAGAAGCAAGGCCAACAGCAGGCACCCGAACAGGAGTAGGCGACGCATTGCGACACCCCCAACGTCCGCATATTCCCAAAACCGGACTCCACGCTTCGTGGTCTTCGCTTCACCACGCAGCCTCGGGAGACGATCGCGGTGGGGGAGATTCGGGATCCTGCTGCACTCCGAACGGATGATCGATCGTTTTGCCTGGACGCACTCGACTTCGATGTCCCACGACCAACATTCCTGGGAACTCGGCAAGCAGCGGCAACCCGGTCATGACCCGAAGGTCAGAGTCCGCTTTCAGCTCGGCATCCGCAGCCGGGTCAATCGAGCGCGTCACAGTTGTCTGACCATGATGGTGATGCGGTGAGAACCCAAGCGCGCTGTGCTCGTGCGGAAGATCCGCCCCGCAACGGCACTCGATGCGCGGAAGAGGCACGAGCACGACCGCAACGAGACAGGTAGCTACTATGAGCGCACGAAGAACAGTACCAAAGAATCGCCGTGAACCGAAGAATCGCCGTCGCACCTCGCCCACCCGCGACCACGCGCACGATCGCTATCATGAAGATAGTAAATCGGGGCCACGGTCATCGTCAGGGTTTTTCCGATGTTTTAACGGGATCGACACCTCAGTTGGGGGAAGCACCCCACGGGATGATCGATCGACTCGAGAGGTGATCAACCTTCTTGCCTCAACCGCTCTGACGCGTGCCCAGCCAACGAACGCTCGCATCGTCGGGCTCGATCTGCCACGGATCCCGTCGCGCGAGCGAGGCCGGTAAGCTTTGGCATGACACGAGCAGCCATAGCGGGCGCTGCGCGACTCGCGCAGCCCCTTTCGGGCGGCGAGCCGTCGCGTAAAAATGCACTGCCGCTGGCTCCTACCTCAGCACGCTGTCGTCGAGAAAAGCAAAAATCCCGGCTCCCAGTCCAAAAGCGCCTGGTGGGACCACACGAGGCTCTATGCCTCCGACATCCCTCTTCCGAAGAAGTGCGCACACGAGCGGAGATACCATTTTCTCTTCCTTCAAGACGCCGTGCGCGACGGGCTCGGCAGGCGCGACACCGCAGCTCTGGTCCGATGGGTAAGCGTGTCGCCACCCACCACCCGCACGTGAGGCTTCGACGAGGCACAGCAGCTACTCGTCCCGGCGCACGACCACTGGCTCAGGCCGCTCTTCGCGCTCACGCTAGCGCTCGGGCCCAGCCAAGGGGAAGCACAGGGTTCTCCTGAGAAGATGTCGACCTCGAGACGGGCTGGTGGTCAACCGCTGGTAAGCTGCAGCGTGTGTATGGTCTGTGGCAGCGGTTACCAGCGAAATCGAAGCAGTCTCCGTACGCTCCTTGTGCCGCCGTTCGCCTGCGAGTCGCTGCTGCGGCAACAGGAGCACCAGCGGGTGTGGCGCGAGCAGGCCCGGGGCGAGTGGCGCGGGAACCCTTGGAGCCTTGTCTTCACCACGCACGTCGGGACGCCGCTGAGCGCGTGAAACGTCATCCGCATCTTCCACCAGCTCTGCCAGCAGGCTGGGGTGCCGCCGATCCGGTTCCACGACCTGCGCCACTCGACGGCGACCCTGCTCTTGCACGCGGGCGTGGACCTCAAAACCGTCTCGGCCGTTCTTGGGCACAGCCAGCTTTCGGTGACTGCCGACTACTATGCGCACGGCTGAGCGCCCTGCTCCAGGACTGAACAGACCGTCCACTGACGCTCGTCTCATTTTCTCACCGGCACGAGAGCCTGAGACACCGGTGAGAATTTCATTTTCCTTGTCCACATGAGGATTTTCGCCCCGAATCCTCATTGTCTCACGGATTTCAGGAGGGTGAATGCAAAAAACGCGAAACGCTGTGTCGGCTGCGCGTACCTGCACGGCTTGCTCCAGACCTGATTCCCGTAAAGATTCCCGTAAAACACTGGAGACGACTAGAAACCCAGTCGCGGCTGTTTTTCAGTTCCGCGTCCAGTTGAGATTTTTGAGGGAGCCGGTGGTCGGATTCGAACCGACGCCCTGCTGTTTACGAAACAGCTGCTCTACCGCTGAGCTACACCGGCTTCTGGAGCCCACGCCGGGACTCGAACCCGGGACCTCAATCTTACCAAGATTGTGCTCTGCCTCCTGAGCTACGTGGGCCCAGGCCCGACACCCTCCAGTATATCCAACCGCTTTCCGGCATGCAATGTCGGTCGCTGCTTCCACATCGCCCAGTCCCCGCTGCGCGGTCTTCAGTTCCAAACGGTTGGCCGAGTCGACCAGCACGAGTCCACGCGCGGGCGGCACCCCCTGGGGCACCTTACAGGCGTCCCCATGAGCGAACCGGTCACACGAGAAGCAGCTCCCACCCCGAGGAGCCGCGCCGCTCGACCTCCGCTGGGCTGGTCGCTGGTGATAACGACGTCCTCGCTCTGCGACAGCACGCTGCCTGAATCTCCCATTTCGACATGTCCATTCTTCCCCATCTGTATCCGAGCCACACGAATCGATAGTCTTGTCATATTCTTCATAGCATTGGCTGTTACGCTCAGATAATGAGGCACTCTGCCACGCACTGGCCTCTCCGCCTGCATCGCTCTCGGTCATGGTCAGTGAGAGCGACAGTAGGGGTCGGCTTTCCCTCGGTTGAACTGTTGGGAGAACCTACAAAGGACGAGAGCCAGCGTCGTGCGTGGCGCGAGCTCCGGTCATATCGCCCTCCGCAAGACTCGTCGAGGGAGGACCACTGATGCGGTCGATCACGATCCTGTTTGGAGTTCTCTGGACTGACGTCGATCCTCTCGGCTATGTCTAGTATCCCGCGATTTTCCGTTACGTCACCCAGGTAGAAGCCACGTTGTTCTGCCTGCTCGGCTTTCCGGATGCCGACTTGCTTGCCCACGGTTACGGAAGCCGCGTGTCCGCGTCGAAGTGCAGTATCACCGCCCCCTCCTGTTACACGATACAGGTACATGCACGCTCGCCGTCCAGGATGTCCAGCGCTCGAGCCTTCACTTCGCGTTCACCCTGCAACGACACGGCGACGCTCGACCTGGGGTGACGGGATCGATGCTCTGTGTCTTCATCGACGGAGCGACGCGCCGGCCGGTCCCTCTTCCTCGGACGATCCGCGAGGCGCTTGCAGACGATGCCGACATGCTCGCCGAGGCGAGCTGAAGTGACTGGCAAGGAAGCACGCACTCCCGACTCCCTCGACGAGGAAAATCCGTCCACCGTGGCCCGAGACCTTCTGTCCGTGACCGACATCCTCCGTTGTCGGTCAAGATCGTCGTGGAGTGGCTTCAGGCGCACGTGCACTGCCCGGAGCATGCAGACAAGCCGCTATCCAGTGTCTCCCGGGACGCCGTTTGCTGCGAAAACTGTTCGCCGCGCGCGTTTCAGACCGCTTATTTCCTTCCGGGTGATGACCCACGGCGCGGCAGTTCTCTCAATCCTGTACAATCCGTGCTCGCTATGGGAGGAGAACTCGCCTCGTCTTCCACATCGATTCCGACAACTGACCCCAAAAGGGGACTGACCGAGGCAGAAGTCCACGCGCGACGCGCGCGATTAGGGCTGAATGAACTTCCACAACCACAGTCTCCAGCACTGTGGCGGTTGGCACTCGCCCAGGTCACGCATCTCTTCGCTCTCCTGCTTTGGATAGCCGCTGCCAGTGCCTCCATCGCTGGAATGACCGAACTCGCCCTCGCGATCGTCGCGGTGATTCTCCTCAATGGGATCTTCGCTTTAGGAATATCGCGCAGAACGAGCCGCAGCGCGTTTACGTTCCCTTCTACCACTACGAGTCACCGTGCGTCGCGACGGCCACGAGATCGTCATCGACGCGCGCGAACTCGTTCCCGGTGACATCGTCATCCTGAAAGCTGGCGACCGCGTCCCGGCCGATGTTCTCCTCCTCGAAGGCATCGATGTCGCCGTGGATGTTTCGACCTTTACCGGAGAGTCCGTTCCGATCAATCCCTCCCCAGGCGACGCCATCCAGGCAGGAACCTATCTCACTCGTGGGCGGGCGATCGCCGTGGTGACCGCGACGGGAGCCAACACCCGCTTGGCTCAGCTCGCCCGCCTCACCGCGGCACCACGACGTCAACCGACACCGTTGACACGAGAGTTGCAGCGCCTGGTCCGAATCATCACTGTGCTCGCTGTGAGTGTCGGTCTTCTCTTTTTCGCGGTTGCGGTGTTCCTCCGACTGCCGGTTCTCGATGCATTCGTCTTCATGCTCGGTGTCACTGTCGCCCTGGTCCCTGAGGGGCTGCTCCCGACACTCACGCTCTCTCTCGCCGTCGCTGCACAGCGCATGGCCGAGCGACGAGCACTGGTTCGCCACCTCGAGGCAGTCGAGACGCTCGGACTCACCACCGTCATCTGTACCGACAAGACGGGCACACTCACACTGAACGAGCTATCGGTAACGAGCATCTGGACCCCAGCGCGTGGCGCCCGGCTCTTCGGTCAGGGCTATGAACCTGACGGGGAAAGCGACATCGAGCCGGGCGCTGAAGCGTCTGTTCGAGAGCTCGCCCGCGCTGCTGCGCTCGCCGCCGACGGACGAGCGGTATGGCGTGACGGTCGCTGGCTTCCCCTCGGTGATCCATTGGACACTGCGCTGTGGGTCATGGTTCATCGCATCGGCTTGGATCCGGACGCGATCCGAGCCAAGGCTCCCGTGCTGCGGACCTACCCGTTCGATCCGCATCGCCGACGCTCCAGCGTGCTGACCGAATCACAGCTCATCGTCAAAGGCGCACCAGAAAACGTTCTTCCCAACTGTCGCAATGCCGAACAGGCTCGTCAGGTGACCGATCGAATGGCTGCTGAAGGGCTCCGCGTCATCGCTATCGCGTCTCGGCCTGTTCTACCGGGATCCGCGAGCGATGTACTCGACCCGGACACGCTCGAGCGCGAACTTATCCTCCTCGGACTCATCGGATTCAGCGATCTGCCACGCCCGGAGGCCAAAGAAGCCGTCGCCCGCTGTCGGAAAGCTGGTATCCGCGTCATCATGGTTACCGGTGATCATCCTGCTACCACACTCGCCGTCGCGCGTGAGGTCGGTCTCGTCGGCGATAATCCGCTCGTCGTGACGAGCGCCCAATTACCTCCGGACGATACCGCTCTCGGTGCGCTCGTCGACCGAGACGAGGTGGTCATCGCTCGCGTCGCGCCAGAGGATAAGCTCCGTATCGCGCGTGCACTCCAAGCACGTGGTCATGTCGTGGCGATGACTGGAGACGGCGTGAACGATGCTCCGGCACTCCGTCAAGCTGATGTCGGCGTCGCCATGGGACGGAGCGGTACGGACGTCGCTCGCGAGGCGGCCGATCTCATCCTGCTCGACGACAACTTCGCCACCATCGTGGCTGCGATCGAGCAGGGGCGCACGACTTTCCAAAATATCCGCCGCTTCCTGACTTTCCACCTCACCGACAACGTTGCCGAACTCGCTCCGTTCGTCATCTGGGCACTCAGTGGTGGGCGCGTTCCCCTTGCACTGAATGTTCTTCAAATCCTGCTTCTCGATTTGGGAACGGATGCACTCCCCGCCCTCGCACTCGGCGTCGAGCCACCATCGCCGCGAGTCCTCGACAGTCCACCCCCACGGTTTCATCTCGTGGATCGGTCACTTCTCGTACGGGCATTTCTGGTGCTCGGACCGACCGAGGCGTTGCTGGAAATGATCGCGTTCTTCGCAGTGCTCTCGTCCGCTGGCTGGCAACCAGGCATGACTGTTTCCAGCGAGACGATCCTCCTCGCTGCCTCCGGAACAGCATTCACCGCTATCGTTCTCGGGCAGGGAGCGAACGCAATCGCGAACCGCAGCGATGACCGCCCGGCGTGGCGCGTCGGCCTTTCTGGGAACCGTGCTCTGGTACTGGCACTCGCTGCAAGTTGTGTGTTGCTCTTGGCGACACTCTCGATCCCACCGCTCGCACGGATCGTCGGCCAAGCTCCGCCAACCGCCCTCGGATGGTTCTTGGCAGCGCTCACCGTGCCGGCCGTGATGCTGATCGATGCGCTATGGAAGACAATCGTCCGGCGCCAACCGAGCGGGTGACCTAGTCGATCACCAAGACGGCTGCACCGCGGATGCGCCCGTGCCGCAGATCGTCCAGCGCCCGGTTCGCCTCTTCCAACCGGTACAGCTGGACCGCTGTCCGCACCGGCACTCTTGGGGCGAGCGACAAGAACGCTTCGCCATCCTGTCGGGTCAAGTTGGCAACGGAACGAATCACCCGTTCTTCCCACAACCAGGCATATGGAAACGACGGAATATCGCTCATGTGGATACCAGCGCAGACGACGATGCCGCCTTTCTCCACCGCGCGGAGCGCCTGTGGGACGAGCGCCCCCACCGGCGCGAAGATGAGCGCTGCCTCCAGTTGTTCCGGCGGCGATTCGTCCGATCCCCCTGCCCAGACAGCTCCGAGCTCTCGCGCGAAGACTTGACTCTCCAGATCACCAGGCCGGGTGAAGGCATAAACGGTCCGACCCTGCCACACGGCCACTTGCGTGAGAATATGTGCCGCAGCACCGAAGCCATAAAAACCCAATCGTTGGGCCTCTCCCGCAAAACGAAGCGCACGATAGCCGATCAACCCGGCACAGAGGAGCGGTGCTGCCTGCTCGTCCGGGTAACCCGCTGGAATCGGAAAGCAATAGCGCTCGTCAGCGACCGTGTACTCAGCGAAGCCGCCATCCAGCGTGTACCCAGTGAAGCGGGCACGATCACAGAGGTTCTCGCGCCCGCTTCGGCAATAGCGACACTCTCCGCACGTCCAGCCGAGCCAGGGCACGCCGACACGCTGACCGGGAACGAATCGATTCGCCCCCGGCCCGGCCCGGACAACCTCTCCGACGATTTGATGCCCGAGGACGAGCGGCAACTTCGGACCCGGCAACTCCCCAGCGACGATATGGAGGTCGGTCCGGCAGACACCACAGGCACGGATCCGGAGCAAGACCTGGCCCGGACCCGGCTCCGGGACGGGAAGCTCCTGGAGAACCAAGGGTTGCCCCGGTCGTTCGAGCACCATCGCCCGCATGCTCAGAGTTCGTCCTCCGGCACGAAGGCCACGAAACGACTGAAGGCTGCTTCTCCACCCTTGAACCGCCAGGGGAAACAGCCCACCATGATCCGGCGGTTCAGGACTTTGTCGATTTCACCGCCAGCATTCTCGATATGAATCACACCATGCGGAAAGAGCGCGAAGTGCATCACCTGGTAGTCGCTGTCCGGCAAAAGCTCGCTGATCGATTTACCGTGTTTGGCCTCGAACTCAGGCACGAGGTCTGCGCGAATCTTCCGGATCACCGTGTTGAACGGGTGATCGGCCGAGGCACAATCGACCGCGAGCCACGAGATCTGTCGCCGAAGGACCCATTCGGCGAACGCGCGGGTCGGGCCCGGATGCTTGATGAAGTAGCGGGTCTCGTCCGGCTGCCGCAGCGCTGGATCCGTCGCCCAGTCGCTCGGATAGTAGTGATGGTACCCGGTATGGATGACGAGAATGTCCCCCGGCTGGATGCGGATGCCGGTATCGCGTTCCCACTGCTCGAAGTGCTCTGGACCGTAGATATCGTAATCGCCAATCCCGTAGCGGGTGAGATCGACGATGCAAGCCCAACCGACCAGCTTGTTCAACGGGATCGCTGCGATATCCTGACCACCCGTGATGAAATGCAACGGCGCATCCAAGTGCGTCCCCACGTGGAGCGTGGAGGAAATCCACTGCCCACCGGCTCGCTCGAACGCCACCCGCTTAATCCACTTGACCGTGGGGCCCTCGTAGAGCGCGAATCCAGGCGTATGAATATCCCAGTCTTGGGAAAGATCGAGTACGCGACAGCGTGCCAGATCGATGGCCATTCGTTCCCTACTCCTCATTCATGCTCTGCTCTCGCCGACCGCAAAGACGCGATCACGATTCCTCGACGAAGGCAACCACACGGCAAAAGGCAGCCTCACCGCCTTTGAAGAGCCAGGGGAAAACCCCGAGCGTCAAGCGACGATTGTGCAGCTCTCGGCGGCCGATCTCACCACCGAGATTCTCGACGTGGATGCAGTCATGCGGGAACAGTGCGTTGTGCGTCAGCTGGTAATGCTCCTCCGGAAAGAGCTCGGTGAGTTTCTCGCCGAACTTCCGCTCACAGATCGCCCGCACGCGCTTCCACTGTTCCAGACCACCACGACCGAGAAATCGCCCGATCGGGAGATTCATCGGATGGTCCGTCGACACCATATCGACGCCCCAGATCTTGATCTTCTTGGCGATCAGCCAATCCACGATCGACGGATGCGGACCAGGATGTCGGAGCAGGTACTTCTCCTCGTCGGGCGTTTCGCCAAACTGGGCGTAGCGATGCCATCCGGTGTGGATGAACAGGATGTCTCCCTCCCGCACCTCGACGCGTTTCTCGATCATCTCCGGCGTGAAGATGTCGAGTTCATCCAGCACGTCCGAGAGGTCGA
>Ga0272447_1000189_pt1 | contig 46903 bp, 37 predicted proteins | sample YNPCB0133_FD_194589 | JGI IMG/M metagenome (GOLD analysis project Ga0272447, IMG submission 194589) | Hot spring microbial mat communities from Yellowstone National Park, WY, United States - YNP-CB-013-3 | ecosystem: Environmental > Aquatic > Thermal springs > Hot (42-90C) > Sediment | place...
GGGATGGCCACCGCCCCCTGGGGGATTAGGGCCTGCCGGCGCTGGTTCGGAGTCATGGTCCGGCCACGCCGGGCGAAGAACTGCTCCAGGTGTGCGAGGGCTGCGGGGTCTTCCACCAGATCCGCGCCGAGGGCCGCGGCCACGGCCTCCTTGGTCAGGTCGTCCTCCGTCGGTCCCAGGCCCCCCGTGAGCACCACCAGTTCCGCCCGCGACCAGGCCAAGTGGAAGGCCTGCTGCACCCGTTGGAAGTTGTCCCCTACGGTCTGACGGAAGTACACGGGGATGCCGTGCTCCGCAAGCCGCTGGCAGATGTAGGTGGCGTTGGTGTCCGTGATCTGGCCCAGGAGCAACTCGGTGCCTACGGAAATGACCTCAGCCCGCATGACTTCCGTCACGGCGTCCTCCCGGAAACCCGTCCCCACTCGAAAAGGTCGGCCGCCGCCCCCCGCGGTCCTCCGAAGTCCCTCCGCCCTGGATCCGGCCGCGTGGCCGGCCCTGCCCAGAAAACCGCTGCACGGTTCCCGCGCACTCGACCTTGCGTGCTCGAGTGCTCCACCGAGGAGCCTGGCGCCCGAACCCTCCCGGAGAGGGCCGCGGTGGTCTAGCGAGGCGGCGGAGAAAACGTCCGCCGCACCACCTCACCAGGCGCTCCGAGGAAGCCCAGGTCCTGTCCGTTCACCTGTACCCGGACGCCCCCAGCGTTGCCGATCACCACCTGGAGGCTGGAAGTGGCTTCCCACTCCCGCTGTTCTCTCGCCCGCAGGAACCCCTCGAACACCCGGCGGCCGTCCACCACCACCCGCAGCCACGACAGGTCCTCTGCGGAGAGGACCATGCGCACCACGGGTTCGCCGGCCATGGCGGCGGGGACAGGGGGGGTGGCCGCGGGCTCCAGGATCCTCGGCGCGGGGACGGGGGCTACTGGACGCCCTGCAGGCTGCTCCACTTGGGCGGGCTCCCCTTCGGAGTAGAAGGCCCGGAGCTGTTGGTACCCCACGTAGCCAAGCCACACCAGCGCCGACGTCGCCACCAGCGCCGCCCAGCCGAAGACCCGCCGAAGCCCGGACGGCTGGGCTACCGGACGGATGGGCACCTCGCCGCCGGGGGCCACCAGCTGCGGTCCCCGTCGGTGTGGGAACGCCGTCGCCACCGCTTGCACCAGGGGTTCCGGCTCCAGGCCCAAGAAGTCCGCATACGAGCGCACGAATCCCTTCGCGTACTGCGGGGAGTCGAACAGGTCGAACCGGTCTTCCTCCATGGCCACGAGCCAGCGCACGGGGATCCGTAGGTGCGCGTACACCTGCTCGAGAGGAATCCCCAGCGCCTCGCGCCGGTTCCGGAGGACCTCGCCCACCCGCACGGACCCTGGACCACCCCCTGGCTCGCACCCCTCGTACGAGCGCCTGGAAGACATCCACGCCTATCCTAACCGTCCTCCACCACGGGGGAAAGGGCAGCTGGAGCAATGCTCGCTGGATCTTTCAAGACCGGGAACTCGCCGACTGCGTACCCCCTACTCCCGCGCGTACGGACGGCCCACGGTGCTGGGGAAGCGTCTGCGGCCGATCACCGCCGCCACCACCGCCAGGGTGACCACGTAGGGGATCATGGAAACGAAGTAAAAGGGCACCCGCTCCTTGACGCCGGGGGTCACGGCTACGGCGGAGGCAAACCCGTCCGCGAGCCCGAACAACAAGGCCGCCCCCAGGGCCAGCAGGGGCTCCAGCCCGGCGAACACCACGCAGGCCAGGGCGATGAAGCCCCTCCCCGCGGAGATCTCCTTCACCAGCGCCCCGAACCATCCCAGGGGCAGGAAGGCGCCTCCCAGCCCCGCCAGGGCCCCACCCACGGTGGCCGTGAGGAGGCGCAGCCGGTCCACGCGGAGCCCGGCCACGTCCACCGCTTCCGGTTTCTCCCCCACGGCCCGGATGCGGAACCCCAGCACCGTGCGGTGGAGCAGGAGGTGCGCGGCCAAAGCCACCACCACCGCGGCCAGGGTCACGGGGCTAACCTGCCCCAGGGGAGTCCGGATGCGGGGCACCATGAGCTCGTTGGGGAACACGTGGATCCCCGGGAACGCCCACAGGCTGATGAGGAGGAAGGGGACAAACCCCAGGGCGAACACGTTCAACCCCATGCCCGCGATGATCTGGTCGGCCTTCCCGTACACGCTGACCGCGCCGAAGCCCAGACCCAAAAGCGCCCCGGTCGCCGCCCCCGCCAGCAGGCCCACGGTGCCGCTGCGCCCCACCTCCGCGAACCACACGCCCACCGTGGCGGTCACCATGAAAATGGCCTCCAACCCGATGTTGACGAGCCCGGCCTTCTGGTTCAGGCACTCCCCCACCGCGGCCAGGGCCAGGGGTGTCATGGCCAGAAGCCCTGTCTCCAGGAGGGAGACCGGCGGCAGGCCCACCCGCTCCAGGAACCGTGCTCCCAGGGCCACCGCCCCCAGGGCGAACGTCCACGTCACGACCGCCTTCCACCTCACCGGGCAAGCCTCCGGCGGAGCATGCCCCAGAGCTCCGGCACCGCCATGGCGAACACGATGATCCCGTTGAGGGCCCGGACCAGCTCGCTCAAGACTCCGACTTCGTACTCCATCAGACGGCCGCCCTGCGCCAGGGCGCCGAACAGCAGCGCGGCCAGGATCCCGCCCACGGGGTGGTTGCGCCCCACCAAGGCCACCCCGATCCCGTCGAACCCCAGGGTGACCACGTTGCCCAAGGTGGCGTACAGGGACCACGCGGGAGGCCGGCCGATCACCTGGCTGGCCCCGGCAAGGCCCGCTGCGAGACCTCCCAGGACGAAGCTCAGCACCACCACCCGCTCCGGCCGCACCCCCGCATACCGGGCCGCCTCGGGGTTTTCGCCCGCCAGCCTGAGCTCGTACCCGGCCCGGGTTCCCCAAAGGTACGCGTACACCACCAGGGCGAACCCCACGGCCACGAACAGCACCGCGGTGAGGGTGCTCTCTTCGCTCAGCACCGGGTAGCGGGCCGTGGGGAGGGCAGGCACGGTACGCTCCGCACGCCCCGGTTCTGCGAGAAAGTGGATGGCCAGGTACATGGACAGGTGGAGGGCGATCCAGTTGCACATGATGGTGGAGATCACCTCGTGGGCTCCCCGCCACGCCTTCAGCACCGCGGGGGTCAGGGCCCACACCGCACCCGCTAGCATCCCCGCCACGGTGGCGGCGGCCAGGTGCACCCCCGCAGGCATGGGGACCATCCCCGCCACGAAGGTGGCACCCACCGCGCCGAGGTACATCTGGCCTTCCGCACCGATGTTGAAAAGCCCGGCCCGCACGCCCACCGCGAAGGTGAGGGCGGTGAGCATGAGGGGGGTGGCGAAGGCCAAAGTCTCCAGGAGGTCTTCCCGGGTCCCGAAGGCACCCACCGCCAGGGCCCGGTAGGCGGCCAGCGGGGAGTGGCCAAAGGCCCACACCAGCACGCCTCCCGCCACCAGCCCCAAGGCCACAGTGGCCAGGGACTCAGCGAGGGGACGGAGGGCGCGCGGCGTCCGCATGGACCCCTTCCGGAACCACCCCACCCATCAACAGCCCTACGGTTTCCCGACGGAATTCCTCCGCAGGCCCCAACCCCAAAAATCGGCCCCCATACATCACCGCGATGCGGTCGCTCAGTTCCAGAACCTCGTCCAGGTCCGCGGACACCAGCAGTACCGCCTTTCCCGCGTCCCGCATCTGCACCAGCAGCTCCCGGATATACAGGGTGGAGGCCACGTCCAGCCCCCGGGTGGGGTGCATGGCCACCACCAGCCTGGGCTCCTTGCTGATCTCTCGCCCCACCAAGAGCCGCTGCTGGTTTCCGCCGCTCAGGCTGCGCACGGGCGTCGCCAGGTCCGGGGCGACCACGCGGAAACGCCGCACCAGCTCCTCCGCGTACCGGAGGATGACCGGCCGGCGGAGCCGACCGAGCCAACCCAGGAACTTGGGCTCCCGCTGCCTACCCAGAATACTGTTCTCCACCAGGTCGAACCCCAGAGCCAGTCCGAACCGCGCTTTGTCCTCCGGCACGTGGGCCAAGCCCCGCCGGTACAGGCTCAAGGGGTCCAGGGAGGGCACCCGTTGCCCGCTCAGCCAAATCTCCCCCGCCTCCGGCCGCCGCAGCCCCGTGAGGGCCTGCACCAGCTCGCTCTGCCCGTTCCCCTCTACCCCCGCCACCCCGAAGACCTCGCCCTCCCGCACCTCGAAGGAAAGGTCTTGCACCGCCAGCCGCCCCTGGTCGTCCCGCACCCGCAGTCCCTGCACGGCGAGCACGGGCTGCCCGGGGCTGCGCGGCGCCCGCGCCACTCGAAGGGTGCTGAGGGGGCCCACCATGAGTTCCGCGAGCCTCTCCGGCGTGGCCGAAGCGGTGGGCAGCTCCCCGGCCACCGACCCCTGCCGCAGCACCACCACCCGGTCCGTGACCTCCAGCACCTCCCGCAGCTTGTGGGTGATGAGGACGATGGAAGTCCCTCTGTCCCGAAGGCGGCGCAGGAAACTGAAGAAGTCGTCCACCTCCACGGGAGCGAGGGCGGAGGTGGGCTCGTCCAAGATGAGGACGGACGTGCCTCGGTACAGGGTCTTGCAGATCTCCACCCGCTGCTGGACGCCCACGGGCAAGGACTCCACGGGCACGTCCAAGGGCACTTCCAGCCCGGTCTCCTCCAGCAGCCGCTGTACCCTGGCTCTGGCCTGTTCCTCCGGCAGCGGCCGCAGCAGCCCGGCGCCCTCCTGTCCCAGGAGGACGTTCTGCAGGGCGGTGAAGGGCGGCACCAGGGTGAATACCTGGTGGACCATCCCGATCCCGCGGCGGAGGGCGTCCACGGGGTTCCGGAAGTGCACCGGCCGGCCGTCCACCAGGACATCCCCCCGGGTGGGCCGCAACAGCCCCGACAGGACCTTCATCAGGGTGGTCTTGCCGGCGCCGTTTTCGCCCAGGAGGGCCACCACCTCTCCGGGGTAGAGGTCGAAGTCCACCCCCTTGAGGGCGGCGGTGCCGTCGGGGTAGACTTTGTGGATCCCGCGCATCTGCACGCGCGGGGTCCCCTCACCCACACAGCCCCCTGAGCCGGCCTGAGAACGCGCCCCGGGGCGTGCCCGCCCTCCCGGGCCGGAAGGACTTCACCGGCCGCTCAGCCGAAACGCCGAGGCGCGCAGCGTCCAGGGCCCGAAGCCCAGCTCGCCCCGCCACCGCTCGATGTCCGGCTTGGTCACCACCATGGGCACGGTGACCTGGCCCTCTCGGATCTTCTTCTCCAGCTCCGCTACCGCGTCCCACACCCACTTGGGCTGGGCCTCCCGCATGGTCTTGACCTTGGACTTAATCTCCGCGGGGCTGGCGGGCAGTACCTTCTTCCGGGTCAGCCGCTCCGCCTGCACCCCCATGCGGATGAACTCGTCCAGGTCCTCCAGGGTGCTCACGGAGATCCCCTCCGCCAGCTGGCCCGCGATGCGGGTGCCGACTCCCAGGGTCACCACCCCCTGGGTGCGCCGGACCAGGTCCCGGAACTGGCCGTCCCGCACCCACCGGGTGGTGTAGTACACGCCGCGGTCCACCCGCTTCATCATGCTGGCGATCACGAAGCCGGGGTTGATCCAGTCCTGGTTCGCGTCCACCCCGATCCAGAAGGGTGGGCCCATGCGGAGCTTCTGGGCCTGGGCGATCTCCTGCACCGCCTGGTTGATCCCCAAGCCCAGGGGGCCCGCGATGTTGTACACCGCCACCGCGTTCTTGGCGTACATGGCCTTGGCCGCGGCGTACCCCTTGGGGATGTCGCTGAAGGTGCCCGTGTACGTCCACAGGACGAAGTCCTTCCGGTAGGTGAAGGCCTTGTCGGGCCGGTTCTTGGCCAGCCACTCCGTGGCCCATCGGGCGCCCCACTTGTAGCCCACCTCGAACTTCCACAGCACAGGGATCTCGATGCCGAATACGCCCCCGATGTGGGGCTTGGCATACTGCGCGGCCAGGAGAGCGCCCAGGGCACCCACCAGGGCGCTGCCCTTGTGTTCTTCGTACACCACGTCCATGAGGTTGGGCAGCGGGTACTGGGCGGAGAACTTCTCCTTCACGATGGACTGGGCGAAGGTGTCGATGCCCACGAAGTTCTTGCCCGGGAAGCGCCGCGCTACCTGCGCCAGGGCGTCGCTGAGCAGGAACCCCACGCCCACGATGAGCTGCACGTCAGGGTCACGGGCCGCCCGGGTGAGGTTGGGCACGTAGTCCGCCTCCACCTTGCTGACCAGCTCCACCATCCGGACCCCGAAGTCCCGCTGGGCGTCGTCCCCACCCTTGAAGGCCATGTCGTTGAAGCTCAGGTCCCCGCGGCCGCCCACGTCCGAGACCACCGCGATCTTGAAGGTCCTGGGGGCTGCAGAGGAGCTCGCCCCCTGGGTCACCAAGGCCACGGCCACCGCCAGGGCCAGCGCAAGTCCGATCTTGGACCGCATGTTCCCCTCCCGCCAGTGTGGTACCGGCCCGCGGGCCGGCCCACAGGAGGACTACGGCGCCCCACGCCCCGCGTCCTGCCGCCAGGAACCCACAGCCGCCCTGGCCAAAACCCTCCTGTGGAGGTGGGCGCTGCAGGACCGGCCCCTGGTCCTCGTGGTGGGAGGCGCCAACCTGGACGTGGTGGCGCGCGCGGAGCCCTTGCGCCCGGGAGAGAGCAACCCGGGAGCAGTCCGCTTCGGCCCCGGCGGGGCCGCCCGCAACGTGGCGGAAAACCTCGCGCGGCTCGGGTTGCGGGTGCACCTTCTCTGCGCGGCCGGGAGCGGGCCTCTTGGGGATTTGGTGCTGGGTCCCACCCGAGCCGCGGGGGTCGCGGTGCACGCGGTGCCGGTCCGGGAGTGGCCGGACGTGTACGTGTCCGTGACCTCCCGGGGGGAGCGGGTGTGGGCGGTCTCCGACACCGCGGGCTGCGAAGCCCTCCGGCCCGAGCACCTGCAGGCGGTGCTCGGGGAGTGCGGAGATGCCGCGGCCGTGGTGGCGGACGCAAACCTCCCGGAGCCGGTCCTGGACGCCCTGCGCAGTTTGGCGGTGCCCCGTGCCCTGGTCGCCGTGTCCCGGGCCAAGGCCCCGCGTCTTTGGGGAGCGTTGCAGGGCGCGTGGCTTCTGGCCTGCGCGGCCTCGGAGGCCGCGGCCCTGTCCGGGTTTGTGGTGCGCAGCCGGGAGGAGGCGCTCTCCGCGGCCCGGTGGCTCCGAGGGTCCGGTTGCCGGCACGCCCTGGTCACCCTAGGCCCGCAGGGTCTGGTTTGGTGCGGCGAGGAGGAAGTCGCGGTGCCGGCTCCGCCGGTACAGGCCCGGGATCCCACGGGCGCGGGGGACGCGGCGGCCGCGTGCGCGGTCGCAGCTCTGCTGTTGGGCTACCCGGAGGCCGAGGTGGCTTTACTGTGCGCGTGGGCCGGGGCTCTCACGGTGCAGGCAGAGGGAGCCGTGGACCCGCAGATCCGCTGGGAGGTGCTCTGTGAGCGGGCAGGGGTGGAGCGGCGTGCTTGAGCTGGGCGAGGAAGTGGCGCAGGCCCTGGAACAGGGTACGCCCCTCCTGGCTCTGGAAACTGCGGTCTTCTCCCACGGCCTGCCGCAGCCCATGGCGCTTGCGGCCGCGGAGGAGCTGGAGCACGAGGTGAGAAGCCTGGGTGCGGTGCCCGCCTTGGTGGCGGTGGTGGACGGGAAGCTGGTGGTGGGCGCTCCCTGGGGCGTGGTGCGCAGGCTATTAGACCCCGGGGTCTGGAAGGTGGCAGAGCGCGACCTACCCGTGGCGGCGGCCCGCGGGGCCACGGGCGGGACCACGGTCTCCGCCACGGTGGCGGCCGCGCACCGCGTGGGGATCCCGGTGGTGGCCACCGGGGGGATTGGCGGCGTCCACGTGGGCGGGAGCCATTCGTGGGACGTGTCCAGCGACCTGCGGGCCCTGGCGCAGTACCCGGTGGCGGTGGTGAGCTCGGGGATCAAGGCCGTGTGCGACGCCGGCCTGACCCTGGAGTACCTGGACACCGCGGGCGTGACCGTGGTGGGGTACCGCACGGATCGGTTTCCGTACTTCTACGCCCAGGACAGCGGGCTTCCCGTCCCCCACCGGGTGGACTCCCCGGAGGAGGCGGCTGCGGTACTGCGTGCCAAGCTCTCGTTGGGCCAGGCCACAGGGCTGTTGGTAGCAAACCCGGTTCCCGCGGAGGCGGCTCTGTCCTTGGAGGAGGTGCAGCGGGCGGTCCGGGCCGCGGTAGCCCGGGCCGCGGCCCGGGGTGTCTGGGGCGCGGACCTGACCCCGTACCTGCTGGCCGTCCTGCAGGACCTCACGGGCGGCCGGTCCCTGGCCGCCAACAGCGCCCTGCTGCGGAGCAACGCGCGCCTGGCAGCCCAGGTGGCCCTCGCGTACGCGAAGACCCGCCCACGTCCTTCCCCGTCCCTATAAACCACGGCAGAAATCGCTGCGCGATTTTCCGGGGACCCCCGGTCCATTCAGGAAGGAGGTGGGGAAAAGGGAGCGGAAAAACCAGGGCAGGGATCTGACGAGTGCCCTCGGCGGCACGCGGTGTTAGGGCGTTCGCTGGAACTCCACCAACGCATACTCACTCCGGTAGGTTCCTTCTTTATCCCACCCTTTGGCGAAAAAGCGCACGGCAGGCGATCACCAATGTTCCCCCTCAGCATGTCCGAGGGCCGTGTTGCCGTCGGCGGTGAACCACCGGAAGATGCTGTAGATGCGCAACGCCGCCACCTGGCCCTGCGGCGCAAGGATTTCCTCCGCACCCCTGACCTGCACGAAGAGTTTGGCCCGGCGCTGGACCCGCGTCCCGCGGTCCAGGAACTCGTAGGTCCCGTCCGACTCCCACTGCGCGCCGGCCGCCAGCGGCCATCGAAACCATTGGACTTTCTGCTTTCTGGTTACGCGCCCGCGAGGGCTCGGAAGAGCTGGGCCTGGAAGGGGGTGATCTCGGTGCGCTGGTAGATGACCCCCGCCTGGCCGCGGAAGGTCCCCAGCTGCATGCGCTGCAGCTCGGTACGGACCCGGTCCCAGCTGTAGGGCTGCCCCAGCCCCTGCTCCACCCGCATTTCCGCCACCCGCACCAGGAGCAACGCCAGCCAGCGCAGCAGGACGTGGGCCCGGATGCGGTCGTCGCACCGGTGGTAGATGGGCCGCAGCTCCAGGGTGTGTTTGAGGGTGCGGAAGGCCTCCTCCACCTCCACCAGCTGTTTGTACCCCAGAGCCACATCCGCCGCGGTCAGGGTGTCGTCGGAGGTCCGCAGCAGGTACTTCCCGTCCAGCCGGGCCTCGGCCTGCGCCTGGGCCCGGTCGATCACCGGCCAGCGCCGCTGGTCCAGCTTCCGGTAGCGGCCGTAGGTGGGGTGTGCTCAAGCGGACGCCGACCGCCCGGGCCTGCTGCCCCGGGGCAGGCGCTCTAGCGATTTTTGGGGACCCGACCCAGGGCCTTTCCGGGACAGGCGCCTATAATGGCGGCGTGGAGTTCCTGCTGGTGTCCAATGGGCCCGGAGAGGTAGCCGGGTGGGCGTTGCCCTTGGCGCGGGCACTGCGCCGTCTGGCTCCCGCCGCGTCGGTGGAGCTGGCGCTTCCCCCCTGCCAGTACGCCACCGGCCGGGAGGCGGAGGTGGCCCGACGGTCGGGCCTTTTCCAGCGCGTGTACCCGCCTGCGGACGTGGTGCGGTTGGTCCTGGGGGGCAAACGGCTCCAGAGCCGGTGCGTGGTGCACGTGGGTGGGGACCTCTGGTACGCGGCCCGGCTGGGCCGCCACGCGGGGTGCCCCGCGCTGGCGTACGTGGAGCGGGACTTGGTGGTGCGCAGGCACCGGGCCTTCGCGTGGATCGCCACCTCCACGGAGAGCCTGGCCCAGGACCTGGTCCGGCGCGGTGTTCCGGCGGAGAAGGTGGGGGCTGTCGGGGACCTCCGGGTGGACGCCGTAGAACCCCTGGAAGGGCACGACGGGCAAGGCGGACGGGTCCTGCTCCTGCTGCCCGGGTCGCGTCCGGCCATCTTCCGGGACCTGGCTCCCCTCATGCTGGAGGTCGGCGAAAAGGTGCGGGCCCAACTGCCCGAGCTGGAGGTGGCCCTGGCGCCTTCTCCCTTCCTACCGGAGACGCTGGTGGAGGAGACGGTGCGGGGCCAGCAGGTCGCCGTGGCCTGGACCCTCGAGGAGCGGCGGACGCTGCTGAGCCGCACCGTCCTGGCCCTGACCCTCCCGGGTACGTCCAACGTGGAGCTGGGTCTGCTGGGGGTGCCCATGTTGGTTTGGCTTCCCCTGTACGACTTCTCCCGGGTCCCCCTGGAGGGGGTGGTAGAGTGGCTGGGTCGGGTGCCGGGGGTGGGCCGGGCCCTGAAAGCGTGGGCGGTGCGCCGGGGTCTGGCTCGGCTACGGTACACGAGCCCAGTCAACGCCGCCGTAGGGTTCGCCCTGGTGGAGGAGGAGGTGAGTCAGGCCCCCCCGGCTGCGGTGGCCTTCCGGGTGGTGCGCCTGCTGGAGGACGAAGCCGGGCTGCGCCGCGTGCAAGAACAGCTGCGGCGGCACTTCCACCGGCCGCGGGGTGCGGCGGAGCGCCTGGCCCGGAGGGTCCTGGAGCTGGCGTCGTGAGGATCCCAGGGCTGCTGCGGGAGGTCGCCTGGCCGCACCGGGGCCTCTTGGCTGCCGCGGTGGTGTGCGTGCTCGCCGCCACCGCCGCGGGCCTGAGCGTGCCCCTACTGTTCCGGGACCTGGTGGATCGCATTACTGCCACCGGGGACCTGGCTCTCCTGGGGCACCTAGCCCTCCTAGGGCTTGCGGTCTTCGGCCTCCGGTCCGTGTTCCTTTACGGGCAGATCCACCTCAACTTCGCCTTTGCCCACCGCGCCACCGCAGACCTGCGGGACCGGCTGTTCTCCCGGGTCCTGCGCTGGCCCGTGGACCGCCTGGGCGGCTGGCACAGCGCGGAGGTGATGTCGCGGGCGTTGCAGGACACCCAGCTGGTGCACACCCACCTCCTGGTGGGCCTGGTGGACTTCGTGGCCACCGCGGTCACCCTTTTGGGCACGGTGGTCATGCTCTTCGTACTGGACTGGCGCCTCGCCACGGCCACTTTCGCCATCCTGCCGGGGACGGTCCTCCTGGCGCGGCACTTCGGCTCCCAGATCCAGCAGGCGTCTTCTCTGGCGCAGCAGCGCGTGGCAGAGCTGGCGGCGCGGGTGCGTGACGTGATCGCGGGCGCCCGGGTGGTGCGGGCCTTCGTCCAGGAGCGGCGGGAGGAGCAGCGGTTTGCCGCGGAGAACCGGCGGCTGCTGCGGGAGCAGCTGCGCATCGGGCGTCTGGTGGCCCTGGAGGTGTCCGCCATGAGCCTGGCCACCGCCGTGGGGCTGATCGTGTTCCTGTGGGTGGGCGGGCAGCTGGTGGCCGCCCGGCTGATGACCGCGGGAGAGCTGGTGGCCTTCATCGCGTACGTGGCTATGGCCATCGAGCCGGGGGTCAGCCTCACACGCCTGTACAGCCACGCCAAGCAGGCTGCCGCGGCTTTGGAGCGGGTGGAGGAGATCCTGCGGGTGCCGGTGGTGGCGGACCCCACGGGAGCCCGGGACCTCGAGGGACCCCTCGGAGAAGTGGCCTTCGAGGACGTCTGGCTGGCGTACGAGCCCGGCCGCTGGGCGCTGCGGGGCGTCAATCTCCGGATCCGCCCAGGCGAGCACGTGGCCCTGGTGGGCCCCAGCGGGGCAGGCAAGAGCTCCCTGGTCAACCTGCTGCTGCGGTTCTACGACCCGACCCGCGGGCGGATCACGGTGGGAGGTCGGGACCTCCGGGAGGTCCGGACGGACTCCCTGCGGCGCCGGGTCGCGTACGTCCCGCAGGAGACGGTGCTGTTCGCGGGCACCATCCGCGACAACATCGCGTACGGCAGGCCGGAGGCCTCCCTGGAGGAAATCGTCCGCGCCGCGGTGGCCGCCAACGCGGACGGCTTCATCCGGCAGCTACCGCGGGGCTACGACACCCTCCTGGACGAGGCGGGGCTCTCTCTCTCAGGAGGGCAGCGCCAGCGCATCGCCATCGCCCGGGCTCTGCTCCTGGACCCGGAGATGATCGTCCTGGACGAGGCCACCTCTTCCCTGGACACGGAGTCGGAGGGCCTGGTGCAGGAGGCCATCGAGCGGCTGATGTCCGGCCGTACCGCCCTGGTCATCGCACACCGGCTCAGCACCGTCCGCCGCGCCCACCGCATCGTGGTCTTGGCGGAAGGCCGGGTGGTAGAGGAGGGGAGGTACGACTCCCTCATAGCTTCCGGGGGCCTGTTCCGTGCCCTGGCGGAGGGCCAGCTGATGCCGGAAGCGTCCCCGGCCGCCCCGAGGTGAGGACCTTGCGGCTGTCCGTGGTGGTGCCCACCTACAACCGCAGCGAGGTCCTGCGGGTCTGCCTGGCCTCCCTGGCCCGCCAGACGTTGTCTTTGGACCAGTTCGAGGTCCTGGTGGTGGACGACGGCTCCACGGACGACACGGAGTCCGTGGTGCGCGGCTTCCAGGGCACCCTCTCCGTGCGTTACCTCCGCCAACCGCACAACCGCGGCAGGGCCGCGGCCCGCAACCGGGGCATCCGGGAGGCCACGGGGGACGTGGTGGTGTTCGTGGACAGCGACGTGTTCCCGGTCCCGGGTTTCCTCGCGGCCCACCGGTCCATCCACCTGGCCTCGCCGCGGGCCGTGGGCCGGGGCCCCCTCTTGCTCACCGCCCACCTGGATGACCCCTTCGCGAAGCGGCCCCTGCTCCCGGACCCCTCCCCCGCCTTCCTGGACACCGCCAACGCGTCCGTCCGCCGGGAGCACCTCCTGGCAGCAGGGGGGTTCGACGAGGAGTTTCGCCACTACGGGTGGGAGGACGCGGACCTGGGCCTCCGTCTGCGGCGCATGGGGCTCAAGCGCGTGTACGACCGCCGGGCCCTTGCCTACCACTATCAGCCCCCCGCCACCCCGGAGAGTGTGCCCGAGCTACTGCGGAAAGAGGAAGAGCGGGCGCGGATGGCCGTGCGCTTTCTCCGAAAGCACCCGGGCCTCGCGAGCCGCTTTCTCACGCAGTTCACACCCCTGCACTCCCTCGCGGCCTTCCTCCTCACCGCGGGCGGCGTGGTGAACGAGCGGAACCTGGCTTCGGTGCTCAGGCGCCTGCGCAGCCGCCGGCTGGCCCACTTGGTGGCACGGGCCGCCCTGAACCGCCACTACTTGGCTGTCCTGTGGCGCGAATGGCTGGAGCTCTCCCACCCCACCGCGTAGGCAGGACGTCCCGCGGAAGCCTCGCGGAGGCGGGGGCCTCCGGTGCTGCAAGCATACCCCTGCGGCTTTCCGGCCCCTCCGCAGTGCGCGCGATGCTCCTGTGCGTCACCGCGGCCCTGCTCCCTCCTGGATACGTCCTGGCCGGCGCAGGGCCCCTGTTCTTGGTGTGGGTCTGGGAAGCGGCACGGGACCGCAGGTGGCCCTGGGAGCCCAGCGCCGCGGACTTCCCCCTGTCCGTGTGGCTGGCCGTGGTGGTGGTGTCCAGCGCCCTTTCACCTCACCGGGACCTTGCCCTCCCCAACACCGTGCTCCTGGCTCTAGGTCCCGTGGCAGGGCTCGCCCCGGCGCTGCGGAGCTTGCGGGAACGTCCCTTCCTCCTGCGCAGCCTCTTCGCCGCGTGGGCCGGAGGCGGAGCGGTGGCCGGCGCGTGGGTGCTGTGGCGGTACTTGCAGACCGGGGCCGGCCGGGGCGACCTGCCCCAGCTGGGGTGGAACGCCGCGGGCACGGTCCTGGCCAGCGCTTCCCTTCTGGCCCTGGGCTTGGGCCTGGCCGGCGGGTTCCGGCAGCGGACGGCGGCTTGGCTTGTCCAGGTCCCCATCCTGGGAGGACTGCTGGCGACCCTCAGCCGTGGCGCGTGGATGGGCTGGCTGGCAGGCCTGGTGTGCTTTACCGTGCTGGCGGCCAGCCGCGGAAGGAGCTGGCGCGTGGGTGTCCTCGCCCTCGCCGCCGCGGCCGCGGTCACCGCGGGCTATCCTGCGGCCCGGGCAAGGGCCCTCAGCGCCCTGGACCCCCAGCGCAACCTGGACCGGATCCTGCTGTGGAAAGCCGCTCTGCGGATGGTGGCGGACCACCCGTGGACCGGGGTCGGCTTCGGCGCCTTCGTCCGGGAATACCCGAACTACCGCTTGCCAGGCGACCCCAACACGACCCCTCCCTTCGCGCACAACCTGCCCTTGAGCCTGGCCGCGGAGACGGGCCTGGTGGGGCTCCTTGCCTTCCTGGTATTCCTGGGAACGGTGCTGTGGGTGGGGCTGCGGGCCAGCGTGCGCGCCCCTCCCCCGGTCCGTGGGCTCGCGACGGGGGCCTTCTCAGCTCTCGTGGCGGTGCTGGCGCAGCAGCTGGTGGACGGGACCCTGCAGTCCTTCCACCTGGGCTTTGCCTTCTGGATCCTCACCGCGGCCTTGCTGTCCCTGGAGGAGGGAAGGAAGGTGCGGGAGGAGGTTTCATGACACCCATCACGGTGGTGATCCCCGCATACAACGCGGCCGGCGTGCTGGGGAAGTGCCTCGAGCACCTGGCCGAGCAGGACTACCCCAAGGACCGGTACGAGGTGGTGGTGGTGGACGACGGGTCCACGGACGCCACCCCCGAAGTGGTGGCGGAAGCCCAGCGGCGCTTAGCGCTGGACCTGCGGTACGTCCGGCAAACCAACGCGGGCCTCGCAGCCGCCCGCAACGCGGGGGCCCGTGCGGCCCGGTTTCCGGTCTTGCTGTTCCTCGACCCCGACATGTGGTCGAGACCGGAGCTGATCCGTGCCCACGCCCGCCATTACGAAGCCCGTGGCCGCGTGGCGGTGCAGGGGACGAGGCTGCTTCACCCCGCTGCCAAGGTCACGCCTTTCATGGAGACGAAGGAGCTGTTGCCGGACTTTACTCCCCGCCGGAGGGTGCGGCTGTCTCCCTACCACACCGTCATGAGCAACTTCTCCGTGCGCGCTGAAGACCTGTGGTCTGTGGGAGGGTTCGACGAGGGGTTCCGCGGCTACGGTTGGGAGGATATCGAGATGGGGTTGCGGCTGCACAGGGCCGGCGTAGAACTCCACTGGGAGCCCGAGGCCTTCGCCTGGCACCACCACGTAGAGTCTCTCGAGGAACGCCTGCGCAAGCAACGGCAGGCAGGGGTCAACGCGGTGTACTTCTGGCGCAAGCACGGCCGGAACGGGCGCTTGGGTTTGTTCCTGGAGATCCACCCCCTCCTGCTCCCCCTCAAGTGGGCCGTCTACCGCACGGCGCTCCTGGGGAGGCTCCTGCGGGCTGTCCTGGGCTGGGCGGAGGGCCGGCTTTTGTGCTGCGGTGGGTGGCGCCGGAAGGCCTGGCTGCTCGTAGCCAGCGAGTGTTACAACTTCCTCGTGCAGGAGGCCTACTACGAGGGGGTCTGGCAAGCCCTCCGAGCACGGCGCGAGGTCGGCCCACCTGCCTCTCCCGTGGGCTCGCAGGGCGCCCGAGGGGGTTGAGCGGGGTGGTCCACTTCAGCGTGGTGATCCCCGTCTTCAACCGTGCGCAGGTTCTCGCCAAGGCCCTGGAGCACCTTTCCCGCCAGGACTACCCGGCAGACGCCTTCGAGGTGGTGGTGGCGGACGACGGTTCCCAGGAGCCGGTTTCGGACGTGGTGGAGGCCCACAGCGCCCATCTACGGCTCCGCTACGTGCGGCAGCAAAACCGCGGCCGTGCGGCCGCGTGCAACCTGGGCGGGCGGCATGCCCAGGGCGAGGTGTTGCTGTTTTTAGACTCGGACATCTGGGCGGAACCGGACACCCTCTCGAGGCACGCGGAACACCACGCGTCCCACGAACGCCTGGGGGTCGTCACCCTCTCCCGACAACACCCGGCGGCGCGCATCAATCCCTTCATGGAAGTGAAGGGACTCTTCCCAGACCTGACCCGGAGGGAGCCCCAGGACCTGTCTCCCCTGCACGCCATCATGCAGTGCTTCTCCGTGCGCGCTGCGGACTTCTGGGCGGTGGGAGGGTTCGACGAAGGTTTCCAGACCTACGGTTGGGAGGACTTCGAGCTGGCAGTACGGCTTCGGGCCAGCGGGGTGCGGCTACGTTTGGAGCCGCGGCCCCGGGTGTGGCATTACCATGTGGAGACCCTGGAGTCCGCGCGCAACAAGCAGCGACAGGCAGGCGCGGGAGCGTTGTACTTCTGGAGAAAGCACAGATCCTCCTGGCGGCTCGGCTTTTTCTTGGAGCTGCATCCCTTCCTGCTCCCCCTGAAGTGGCTCGTGTACCGAACGGGTGTCCTCGCGCCCGCCTTCGGGCGGCTCCTGGGACTGGCGGAGGCGCGGCTGGAGCGGGCGACGGGCTGGCGGAGACGCGCGTGGCTTCTGCTGGCCCACGAGTGCTACGTGGAGCTGCTGTGGCACGCGTACTACGAGGGCGTGTGGAGTGCCCTCCGGGGGAGGGCGTGATGCGGGTCCTGGTGGTGTCCAACGGGTACGGCGAGGACGCCATGGGCGCGGTCCTGGGCCGGACCTTGCGGGACCTGGGCGCGGCCGTGAGCGCCTACCCTCTGGTGGGCACCGGCCACGCCTACCAGCAACACGCCCTCCCCCTGCTGGACCCGCGGCGCACCCTCCCCACCGCGGGCTTCGGGTTCCGCACGGGAGTCCGGGCCGCCTGGCAAGACCTCCGGGCCGGCTGGCTGCGGCTGACCCTGGCCCAGCGCAGGATCCTCCGCCGCCGCCGCGGGCAACAGGAGCTGGTGGTGGCCGTGGGGGACGTGTTCTGCCTGTGGATGGCCGCGGCCGCGGACCCCGGTAACGTGGTGTACGTGCCCACGGCCAAGTCCGAGTACAACGACCCCCACCGCGCCCTGGAGCTGGCCCTGGTGCGCCGGCTGGCGCGTCTGTCTTTCCCCAGGGACGAGGCCACCGCAGTCCGCTACCGCCGGGCGCGGCTTCCCGCGGAGTACGTGGGCAACCTCATGATGGACTGCCTGGAGTTCTCGGGCCACAGCTTCGGGATCCCACCCGGCGCTCCCGTGGTCTTGCTCATGCCCGGAAGCCGCCAAGATGCGCCCAAGAACTGTGCCTCCCTGTGCGCGGTGGCCGAAGCCGTGGCCGACGCCAAGCCCGACGTGCACTTCCTGGTGGCCGTCTCCCCCACCGTGGACCCCGCGGAGCTCGCCCGGGGCTGCGGGGGTACCTTGGAGGAGGACTGGTTGAACCGGGAGGGCGTGCGGCTCCGGATGACCCGCCAGTTCGGTGACGCCGTACTGCAAGCCTGGGTGGTGGTGGGGATGGCCGGTACGGCCCACGAGCAGGCCGCGGGGCTCGGAAAGCCCGTGGTGGCGTATCCCGGGGGCGGGCTGCAGTTCACGAGCAAGTTCCTGCGGCTGCAGGCCAGGCTGTTGGGGGACGCGGTGGTGGCCGTGCCAGGGCCCCAGGAGGCCGCCCGGTGGGTGGTGCGGCTCCTGGAGGACCCCGAAGAGCGCCTGCGTCGGGGCCGGGTGGGCCAGGAGCGCATGGGTCCCCCGGGCGCCGCGGCCAGGATGGCCCGCAGGCTCTTGACGGGCGTGTAGGAACCCCGGGGGGAAGTGTCCAAATCATCCCCCACCACTCTGCGGGGGTGAGGGCCATGGCACCGGGGTTCCGCGCGGATCCCCAGGGGCGTCCCTCCCGCGACGCCCTGGACTCCCTCCTGTGGAACTACGCGGAGTTCGACACCCCAGAAGAGGTGGACGCCCTGTTCCGCGCCCAGCGTCGGTTGAGCCTCAACCACGCTCTGCTGTTTTTCGCAGGTACCCTCCTGCTGCCCGTGGTCCAAGCGGTCTGGCCCGCGTGGACGACCCGGGAGGTGTGGGGCGGGCTCACGCCCGCCTTCGTCGCCGCCACCGTGCTGTACCCGCTGTTCTGCATCATCCTGGCGGCCTCGTACACCATGCGGGCCAACCGCGTCGACGAGGACTTCCTGGGGCGGACCCTGTGGCGAGAGGAGGGGTGGGAAGCCTCTTGGTCCGCACCCCGTGAGGGAGGAGGTTGAGGGTGCAGGCCGCGGCGCTCGCCACCACCCTCCTGGTCCTGGCGGCAGCCCTCACGGTTTCCTGGCTGGTTCGGCGGCAAACCAGCACCAAGGTGGAGTTCTACCTGGCGGGGCGCACCGTGAGCGCCTTCCTGAACGCCTCCGCGGTGTGTGGGGACTACTTCAGCGCGGCTTCCTTCCTCGGCGTGGCCGGGGCGGTGTACGCCTCCGGACTCGACGGAGTGTGGTTCGGGGTGGGCTTCGCAGGCGGTTTCGTGCCCCTCCTGCTGTTCACCGCGTCTCCCCTCCGGCGGTTCGGGGAGTACACCCTCCCCGACTACTTCGCGGCGCGGTTCGAGTCCAGCGCGGCCCGCCTGGTGGCGGTGGCCCTGGTGCAGCTTATCGTCCTCTTCTACCTGGCCCCCCAGATGGTGGGCGCCGGCACCGTCTGGGAGCTCCTGGTGGGCGAGGGGATTTTGGGTCTCAGCCCCTACGCCACAGGGGTGGTGATCACCGCGGTGTCCATGATGGCCTTCAGCACCCTGGGCGGCATGCGGGGCATGACGTGGAACCAGGCCCTGCAGTTCTGGATCATGACCACGGCCATGGGCTTGGTGGTGGCCTTCGCCCTGGCCGCGGGGTTCGGCTACGCTCGGGCCCTGCGGGACCTGAGCGCGGGACCCCTGGTGAACCCCGAGCGGTGGCGGGTCTCGGCCCTCCTGCGGCCGGACCCCTCCGGGCAGACGCCCGCGGACCGGGCCCGGGCGGTGATGAGCGAGGCGTACTGGAAGCAGCACGTGCAGCCCCGCCTGCAGGACCCGCAGGCGGAGGTGGTGGTGCTGATGCCGCAGCGCAGCAAGCTCCAGCCCGGGCCTGCGGTGTACAACCAGCCGGGTCACCTGTACACGCCCACAGACCACGCCTCCCTGCTGCTGACCCTGGTCCTCGGCACCGCCGGCCTTCCCCACATCGTCATGCGCTTCTACACCAACCCTACCGGTCCCCTAGCCCGCCGCAGCACGGTGTACGTGGTCCTGCTCACCAGCGTGTTCTACTGGCTCGCCACCACCGCGGGCATCGCGGGCCGAGCCCTCACTCCCCAGGTGGCGGACCGCGTGGGAGCGAGCCTGCCCGTGCAGGTCGTGGAAGGGCTACTGACCCACCCGGACCAGGTCGTCCCCTTCCTCGCCCAGACCCTGGGCGGCAGCCTGCTCCTGGGCTACGTGGCCGCAGGCGCCTTCGCGGCCATGTTCTCCACCATCGGAGGCCTCCTCCTGGCGAGCGCGGCCTCCTGGGGACACGACGTGTTCGAGCAGTTCCTTCGGCCGGACGCTCCGGAGCGGGTCCGGGTGTTGGTGGCCAAGCTGGCTTTGGTCTTGATGGGGGCCGTGGCCATGGTGATCGGCCTGACCTTCCCGCGGGTGGCATTCCTGCGGGCGTTCCCCGCGGTCATCGCCCTCATGGTGAGCTGGGCGTTTGCCATCTCCGCCAGCGGCCTGGTACCGGTCCTGTTGCTCAGCCTGTGGTGGAAGGGGGTGACCCTGCGGGGTGCCCTCGCGGGCATGTTGATGGGAGGAGGGAGCTGCTTGCTCCTTTTGGCGGCCAACTTCCTCCGGGTGGTGGAGTTCTACCCCGGCTGGCTCGTAGGGCTGCCCGCGGGCCCCGCCCTTCCCACCCTGGTGAGCGCGCCCCTCGCCTTCCTCGCGGTGGTGGGGGTTTCGTGGCTGGACCGGCGGAACATCCCGCCCCACGTGGACGAGGTGTGGCTGCGGCTGCACGGCACCGCCCGGGAGCGCCAAGAGCGCTTGCTGGAGCGGGTGGTGGCGCGGGCCCGCCTGGCCTCGTGACCCTTCACTCCTCCCGGAGCCCCAGGGACCTGCGCACCGCGGGCGCCAGGGCCCGGCTCACGGGGATCTCCGTGCGCTGGGCGTCGTCCACCACCAGGCTGATGTTGCCCTTGAAGTACGGGACCACCTCTCGCACCTTCGCCAGGTTGACCAGGAAGCGTCGGTGCACCCGCATGAAGCCGTGGGGCCGCAGGCGGGCTTCCAGCTCCCGGAGGGTGAACCGGCACCCCAGCCGGTCCCGGTGGAGCTTGAGGTACACCTGCTCCGCCTCCGCGTACGCGAACACCACCTCTTCCGGCGGCACCAGCACCGTGACGTCGTCGCGGTAGGCAGGGATCCGCGGCGGCGAGGGTGTCCGCTGGGGCTCCCGACCCGCACCGCCCCGGGCCCCCAGGCGCTCCAGGACGTTGGCCAGCCGCTCCTCGTCGAAGGGCTTCAGCAGGTAGCCCACCGCCCCCACGTCGAAGGCGTCCACCGCGTACTGCGGGTAGGCGGTGGTGAACACCACCCGGGGCCCACCCGCCCGGGCCAGCTCCCGCGCCAGCTCCAGGCCGCTACGGCCCGGCATCTCGATGTCTAGGAATACCACGTCGTACGGCACCGCCGCGATGAGTTTGCGCGCCTCGTCCGCGGTGGCCGCCTCCCCCACGATCTCCACGTCCGGAAACTGCGAGAGCTGAGCCCGCAGCTCCTTACGCGCGGGGTACTCGTCGTCCACGATCAAAACCCTCACGGAACCCCTCCCCACCGCACCAGGTCCTTCACCGTCCTGACTCCCAGGCGCACCGCCAGGGTCACGAACAGCTCCGCGGTGGCCACCGCGTCGCTGGCGGCGTCGTGGCGGGGGTAAGCGGGCAGGCCGAGGTACTGTCGGGCTCGGCTGAGGTCCAAGGGTACGGGGCCCCGGGCCAGCCACCGGCCGCGGTGCTCGAGGTGTTGCAGCAGGCGCACGGTGTCCACCACGGGAGGCCGGGGCCAGGGCATCTGGTGGGCCCGGTACACGCGCCGCAGGAGGGGAAGCTCCACGTGGCTCCCGTGCACCACCAAGACCCCTTCCCGCAGCGCGGCGTCCAGCCGCCGCAGGACCTCCCGCAGGGGCGGCGCCGCCTCGACCTCCCCGGGCAGGAGGTGGTGGGCCTCCGCCCCACCCCACGCCACCCCCTCTCCGGGGCGCACCCGGGTCGCGTACAGCTCCGCGCAGCGCACCGACCCGTCCCGCACGGGGACCGCGGCCGCGGCTACGATCCGGGCGGTGCGCGCATCCAGGCCCGTGGTCTCCAGGTCCACACACCAGTACACCGCTTCCCTCCACGGAAGCTGCAGCAGTTCCCGCCTGGCCAGGGCTCGGCGGACGTCCGCGGGAAGGTGCCCGGACACCCCTACCCCCACAGGTAAAGGTGGTACCGGCGCCGCAGGGCTTCCTGCAGCTGCCGGACGGTCCACAGGGACTCCCGCAGCCGCCGGGCCTCCCAACCGGACAGCTCCTCCACGCGTACCTCGTTGCCCGGGTGTTCGCCTCGAGCCAGGGCCCGCAGCTGCTGGTCCAGGCGCAAACGCAGCCCAAAGGCGAAGGCCTCCTCGGTGGCCTCCGCGTCCTCCCGGGCGACCAGCCCCGCCTCCGCGGCAGCCCGCAGCCTCAGGAAGGTGTTCCGGGCGCGGCTTCCTGCGGCCAAGGCCAACACCCGGGCCGCGCACACCACAGGGGCCACCAGGCCGGCCTTCAAGTCCAGCCTGCCCTTTCGGGATCGCAAGCTCCGGAAGGGACCCAGGGGTACTGCAAACCCGGTGCAGCTCCTGGCCATATGGCCCAGGGCCACCGCAGCCCCCCGCGCGGAGTCCACCACCCGTTCCAGGGGCTCCAGGGAAAGGGAACCCGCCACGGGTCGGAAGTCCATGAACACCTGCAGGTTCAGGAGGTTTTCCGCCTGCGGGTCGCCCAGCCACGCGTGGAAGGACTGCACCCACCGCCCCAGGGAAAGGTGCCACCGGGTGGCCATGTAGCCCCCGGGACAAGGAGGAAAACCCGCTTCCGCCAGCCCCTCCCCCACCGCCCCGGCCAGCTCCTGGAAGTACCCTTCGTGCCCGTCCTCCGCGGCCACCAGGAAGTTGTCCTGGTCCGTGGGCAGGACCTGCTCCTCCCGGCCCTCGGAGCCGCACACGGCCCACGCGTACGGCACCGGCGCGGGGCCCACCCGTCGGTGGGCGTCCTGCACCACCCGGCGGTACAGAGCCTGGTGCAGGTGCGCCACCGCGCGGCACACTTGCTCGACGTGCACCCCGGACTCCAGGAGGGCGGAGGCGGTCCGCGCCACCTCCTCCCCGTACCGGCCCACCTCACCGCCCTCCAGCCGCTTGAGGAGGAAGAGGGGGCTGTGAGCCTGCAGCCGGACGAGGTCGGTGTCGGTCACCATGCCCACCACCTTCCCGTCCCGTACCACGGGCAGGTGGTGAACCCCCAGCTCCAGCATCCGCAGGACCGCGGCGAAGGTGGGGGTGCTGGCGTCCACGGTGTGTACGGGGGAACTCATCACGGACGCCACCGGCACCTCCGCCCCCAGCCCCCGGGCCAGCACCTTGGTCCTCAGGTCCCGGTCGGTGAGGATCCCGGCCACCCTCGCCACGGGGAGCTCCGGGCCGTCCGGAGGCCGCGCCACCACCAGGACAGAGCTGACGCCCTCGCGCGCCATGCGTTGAGCCGCCTCGCCACAGGTGACGTCCACGGGCACCCACACGGGCGGGCGCCGCACCAGGTCCGCCACGGGCACCAGCCCTGCGGAGCCCACCTCCGCCGGCAACGCCGCCGGCCTGCGGACGGCTTCCACCACGTGCGCGGGCCACCGATACAGCAGGGTGTCCTCCTCGGCCCACGCGTCCACGGGCGCGGCGAAGGTGCCGCGCTCACCCCCGAACACCTCCGCCTCTTCCAGGTGCGCGGTAGCCGCGTTCTTGTGCACCCGCACCACGCCCTTCCGGACCAGGTACACGTACTGGACGCTGCCCGCTGGGTCCGTGACGTGAGTGCCCCGGGGCACGTACACCACCTCCAGGGCCATGGCCAGGCTCTCCAGCTCCCGTTCGGACAGGCTGCCGAAGGGACGCGTGGCCCGCACAAACCCGATGGGATCCACGTCAGCGCAGCGGCAGACGCAGGTGTACCGTGGTGCCCCTGCCCGGGACGCTGTCGATCTGGAGCCCGTAGGCGTCTCCGTACAGTCGGCGCAGCCGCTCCGCCACGTTGGCCAGCCCCACACCCCGGCGCCCGGTCCGCCGGTCCCCGTTGGTCCCCCGGGGCCGCAACAGCTCCGCCACCCGTTGGGAAGGCATCCCCACCCCGTCGTCCCGAACCGTGATGTGCACCCGCAGGGTCAGCAGGTCCAGCCGCGCCCGGATCTCCACGGTGCCGGGGCCGTTCTTAGGCGCGATCCCGTGGCGGACCGCGTTCTCCACGATGGGCTGCACGGACAGGGCGGGCACCCCCACCTTCAGGACCTGGGGGTCCACGTCGTAGACCACGCGGAGCCGGTCCCGGAACCGGGCCTGCTCGATGAACAGGTAGTCGCGGATGTACTGGTACTCGTCCGCGAAGGGGATGATCTGCCCCTGCAGCTCCATGTTCATGCGGAACAGGTCTGCCAGCCGCAGGAGGATCCTGCGGGCGGTCTCCGGTTCGTCCCGCAGGTAGCTCACCACGGTGTTCAGGGTGTTGAAGAAGAAGTGCGGGTTGATCTGGGCCCGCAGGGCCCGCAGCTCCGCCTCCGCGGCCAGCCTGGCCTGCTGGTCCATGTACGCCAGCTCCAGCTGCATGGCCAAAAAGCGGGCGAACAGCTCCGCGGACCGGGACACGTCCTCCACCGCGGGGCAGTCCGACCCCAGGACCATGGCCAAAGCACCCAGGACCTCCCGACGGTGGGCGAGCGGGTACGCCACCGCCAGCCCCGTGCCCGTGGGTCGGCGCTGAGGCCTGCCCGCGGACCTGGCTGCCGCCGCTGCCTCCACCACCGCCGCCCTCGCCTCCTGGTCCTCCGCCCCGGGTCCACACACGGCCAGGACCTCCTCCCGGTCCGCCAAGGCCACCACCCGCACACCTTCCAGGCGTGCCAGCATGTCTGCGGTCTGGTGGGCGGTCTCGCGGTTCAGGCCGTCCCGCAGCACCGGGAAGGGCTCGGGCACGCTCGGTAGCCCCCTCCTGCCGCTGAACCCCACCTGGGCTACGCTCAGCCGGCCCACCACCACCGCCAGGACCGCGTTGAACAGCCCCACCGCCACCGCCAGGGAAACCGGATCTGCCCGCACCAGGGAGTGCAGGACGATGGTCTCCAGGACCGTCAGGAGGCCCGCGCTGGCCGCGGCGATGCGTAGCACCCCTCCACCCCGAAAGCCCTCCTCCTATACTCATTATGCCGCGAGGTCCGCAACCCCCTGTTCCGCGTTCGCCCCAACAAACGCCCCTCTCACCGCTCCGTTCACCCTGTCTTTTCCGCGCTTCGCCCCTGGGGCCCGCGCGTTTCACCCCTGGCGAACCACCGGCCGCCGCCATCCCGGCACGTCTCACGGGGAAACCCTTGCCCACAGATCCTCCAGGCCCTACCCCCGAGCTGGGGGTCGGCTCCCAAGCGACAGCACCAGCGCACACTGCTGCCCGCCCTCACGGCGGAAAGGGGGGAAGGTACGTGGCTGCACCGGTGGAGCACCCGGAAGAGCACCTGCCCGACAAGTACAAGTCGTGGTACTGGGACCGGCTGGTCCGGATCACGGTTGTGTTCTTCGTCCTGTGGACGGTCATCGCGGTCTGGTGGCACATTCCCGCCCCCCACGCGTGGCGGAATGTCCTGCTCTTCGGAAACATGCCCCTGCACTGGTACCTGGCGGCCTTCATCAGCATCTGGGCCGGTGTTCTGTTGATCTTCGTGTACCACGCGATCATGAGCAAGGTCGACGACGAGTTCCGGGCCAGCGCCCTGGCGGGCTGGGACGAGCTGCCGGAAGACGTGAAGATGAGTCTGCGCCTGGCGGGGGCCGCCCCAGGCGGCGCGCAGCACCCGTAGGAGGGACCCCATGCGCGTGCACCCGGAAGTCAAGCGAATCCTCATTCCGAGTATTCTCGGGTACATCGTTTCCATCGTGCTGGTGGCGGCCCTCCTGGGCCCCAGGGTCGCGTCCGCCTGGATGGTCATCGGGTCCATCCTCATGTACATCTCCATCGCGTACGTGGCCCGGGGGACGACGGCCCACGCCCTGTACGTGGCGGAGCGGAAGATCCCGCCCGTGATCAACGGAGCGGCCACCGCCGCGGACTGGATGAGTGCCGCGAGCTTCCTCAGCATGGCGGGGGCCATCGCCCTGCTGGGCTACGACGGATTGCCGTTCATCATCGGGTGGACGTTGGGCTACACCATCCACGCCTTCTTCATCGCCCCCTACATCCGGAAGTCCCACACGTGGACCGTCCCGGACCTGGTGGAGACCCGGGCAGGCGGCTACGGCCCAGCCCGGGTCGTGGCGGTTATCATGCTGTTCATCACCTCCCTGGTGTACCTCACCGCCCAGCTGGTGGGCGCGGGGGTGGTGTTCAGCCGGTTCCTGGGCATCCCCGCGCAGATTGGGGTGTTCGGGGCCCTGTTCGGGATGGGGATCTACGCGGCCAGCGGCGGCTGGAAGAGCATCACCTGGACCCAGTTCGCCCAGTACATCGTCCTCATTGTGGCGTACCTGGGCGCGGCCCTCATCGTGGCCACCATGGTGGGAATCTGGAAGCCGCTGCCGTGGCTCGGCTACGGGGAGCTGATCCAGGCCTTGCAGTCGCGCGAGGCCCAGCACGGGCTCGCTCCCTGGACCACGCCCTTCGCAAAACCCCTCGGGGGGGCGACCGGCCAGCTGAACTGGATCCTGTCCGCCCTGCTGCTCATGCTGGGCACCATCGGCCTCCCGCACGTCCTCATGCGCTCGTACACCGCCCCGACCGCGTCCGCGGCGCGGCTGAGCGTGGGTTGGGCCCTGTTCTTCATCGGGCTTTTGTACATGACCGCCCCCATGTACGCGGCCATGGCCCGGTACGCCTTCAGCGGCCTGTGGGGGAAGCCCATCGCGGAGGTGCAGGCCGTCCCGTGGGTGGCGAAGTTCCTTCCCACGGGCCTCCTCAAGATCGAGGACGCCAACGGGGACGGCATCCTGCAGGCCGCGGAGCTCACCTTCCACGGGGACATCGTGGTCATCGGGATGCCCGACATGTGGAACCTGGTCTGGTGGATCGCGCCCTTCGTGGCCGTGGGGGGCCTGGCCGCGGCCTTGAGCACCGCGGACGGCCTCCTCATGGTCATGGTCACGGGTATTACCCGGGACATCTACCACCGGTTCATCAACCCCAACGTGCCGGAGCACGTGGAGATCCGGCTGACCCGGGTGCTGGTGATGGTCCTGTCGGTGGCCGCGAGCTTCCTGGCGTTCTTGGCCATCCAGGACCCGCGGTTCGCCCTGTACGTGGCGTTGCTGGTGGGCTGGGCCTTCGTGTTCGCCGCGGCCAGCTTCACCCCCGCGGTCATCCTGGGCACCTTCTGGAAGCGCCTGAACCGGCACGGCATCGTGTGGGGCATGGTGGCGGGCATGGCCACGGCCCTGCCCTACGTGCTGGCGGTAGGCGTCCTCCGGGCCCCGCCCCTGTCCCTGTTCGGCCAGCCCGTGGGGACCATCGCGTGGGGTTGCATCGCCTTCGCGGTGAACCTGGTGGTCTCCGTAGTGGTGTCCCTGGTCACGCAGCCGGAGGGCCCTGAAGTGATGCGGTTCGTGGACCGCATGCGGCTGCCGGAGCTGGCCCGGGTGCCCGCGGTGGTGGGAGCCTCCCAGGAGGGGGACGAGCGGGGATCGCGGTAGGTACCGCGCGGAGGGTTGCCGTGGTAGTACACCTGATCCCTCCGCAAGTGAAGGCCATGGTCGAGGCCGCCCGGGCCGACCCGGGAGGGTTCTGGGCCCGGGCGGCCTCCAGCCTCCCCTGGCTGCGTCCCTGGACGCAGACCTACCGTCGGGAGGGCGCCTCCTTCCGGTGGTTCGAAGGCGGGCTCACCAATCTCTCCCGCAACGCCCTGGACCGCCACGTGGAGTCGGGCCGGGCGGGGCACGCGGCCCTGGTGTACGCCAGCGAGCGGGGCGAGCGCCGCGTCCTCACCTACGGCCAGCTGCTGCACCTGGTCCGGCGCCTGAGCGCGGCCCTGCGTGGCCTTGGGGTCCGCAAGGAGGACCGGGTCACCCTCTACATGCCCACGTGCCCGGAGGCCATCGCCCTGATGCTGGCGTGCACCCGGATCGGGGCCGTGCACTCCGTGGTCTTCGCGGGCTTCGGGGCCGGCGCCCTGGCGGACCGCATCCGGGCCAGCGGGTCCAAGCTGGTGTTCACCACGGACGTCACCTACCGCAAGGGTGCCCAGGTGCCCCTGAAGGGCATCGTGGACGAGGCCCTCCGGCAGGTCCCGGGCGGGGTGGAAGCCGTGGTGGTCCTGGAGCGCACTTCGGAAGGTGCTGCCCTGGAGGCTGGGCGGGACCTGCGGTGGGACCAGTTCCTGGCCCGGGCGGAAGGGCACGGCACGGACTTCGAGCCCATGGAGGCCAACGAACCCGCCTACATCCTGGCCACCTCGGGCACCACAGCTCGCCCCAAGCTCGCGGTGCACACCCACGGCGGCTACCAGGTGGGGATCCACAGCATGGGCCGTTGGTGCTTCGGCCTCAAGCCGGAGGACGTGTGGTGGTCCACCTCCGACATCGGGTGGGTGGTGGGGCACAGCTACATCGTGTACGCGCCGCTCCTCGCGGGCTGCACCACGGTGGCGTACGAGGGGGCCCTGGACTACCCGGGACCCGAGACGCCCTGGCGCTTGGTGGAGGAACTCCGGGTCACGGGGATCTTTACCTCCCCCACCGCGGTGCGCCTGCTGATGAGGTATGGGGAAGAGCCTGCCCTGCGGTACGACCGGTCCTCCCTGGAACGGGTGGTGTGCGCGGGCGAGGTCCTGAACCCGCCCGCGTGGGAGTGGCTCCAGAAGCACGTCCTCCAGGACCGGGTGCCCGTGATCGACCACTGGTGGCAGACGGAGACCGGTGGCCCTGTGATCGGGAACCCCTACGGGGTCGCGCAGCTGCCCATCAAGCCAGGTTCTGCGGGCCTGCCTCTGCCCGGCATGGAGGTGGCGGTGGTGACCCCTGACGGGGAGGAGTGCGGGCCCGCGGAACGCGGGATCTTAGTCCTCCGGCGGCCCTTCCCGAGCCTGACCCCTACCCTGTGGGGGGAGCCGGACCGGTACGCCCAGGACTACTGGCGGCGCATCCCCGGGCAAGACGTGTACTTCACCGGGGACGCAGCCCAGATCGACGAGGACGGGTACGTGTGGTTTGCGGGACGGGCAGACGAGGTGATCAAGATCGCCGCCCACCGGATCGGTACCATCGAGGTGGAGACCGCGTTGCTCAAGCACCCCGCGGTAGCGGAGGCAGGGGTGGTGGGCCGACCCGACGAGGTCCGGGGCGAGGTCATCTCCGCCTTCGTGGTCCTCAAGCAAGGGCACGAACCTTCCCCCGCTCTCCGGCAGGAGCTGCTGGACACCGTCCGGAGGGAGCTGGGTCCCGTGGCCGTGGTGGGCGAGGTGAACTTCGTCTCTATGCTGCCCAAGACCCGTAGCGGCAAGATCATGCGGCGGGTCCTCCGGTCCGTAATCCTAGGGCGCGACCCCGGGGACATCACCACCATCGAGGACGAGGGATCGGTGGAGGAGGCCCGGGCCGCCTGGGAACGGCTGCAGGCCGAGCTCGGCAGGTAAAGGGCCCCGGGCAGGCGAACACCGTGTCCTGAGGAGTCTGGACCAGGTCTACAGGGCAGAAAGGGGGGGCGGTATGGACAGCGTGCAGACCCAGGCGACCATCGCGGCCCTACTCACGGAGACCCGGCGGTTTCCCCCACCACCGGAGTTCGCGGCCCGGGCCAACCTACGGGACCCCGGGGTATACGAGGAAGCCGAGCGGGACTTCGAGGCCTTCTGGGCCAGGCACGCGGAGACGGAGCTGGAGTGGTTCCGGAAGTGGGACCGGGTGCTGGAGTGGAACCCTCCGTGGGCCAAGTGGTTCGTGGGCGGCCAGACCAACGTCTGCTACAACTGCGTGGACCGCCACACCCGCACGTGGCGGCGTACCAAGGCCGCCCTGGTGTGGGAGGGGGAGCCCGGGGACAGCCGGGTCCTCACGTACCTGGACCTGCACCGGGAGGTCCAGCGGTTCAGCAACGCCCTGCGGAGTCTCGGGGTACAGCAGGGCGACCGGGTGACCATCTACATGGGGATGGTGCCGGAGCTGCCCATCGCCATGCTGGCCTGCGCCCGGATCGGGGCTGTCCACAGCGTGGTCTTCGGCGGCTTCAGCGCGGAGGCCCTGGCGGGGCGGATTCAGGACGCCCAGGCCAGGGTCCTCATCACCCAGGACGGCGCCTGGCGAAGGGGTCAGGTGGTCCCCCTCAAGCAGTTCGCGGACCAGGCCCTGGAGAGCTGCCCCTCCGTGGAGAAGGTGGTGGTGCTGCGGCGGGCGGGCAACGAGGTACGCACGAGGCCGGACCGGGACGTGTGGTGGCACGACCTGGTAGCCCCCTACCCCACCACGTGTCCCGCGGAGCCCCTGGACAGCGAGCACCCCCTGTACATCCTGTACACCTCCGGCACCACGGGAAAGCCCAAGGGTGTGCTGCACACCACCGCGGGCTACCTCCTGGGGGTCCACATGACCACCAAGTGGGTGTTCGACCTCAAGGACGAGGACGTGTACTGGTGCACCGCGGACATCGGGTGGGTCACCGGCCACAGCTACATCGTGTACGGACCTCTGTCGAACGGCGCCACCTCCGTCCTGTACGAGGGAGCCCCGGACTGGCCCGACAAGGACCGCTACTGGCGCATCGTGGAGAAGTACCGGGTGAACGTCCTGTACACCTCCCCGACCTTCATCCGCACCGCCATGAAGTGGGGCCCGGAGTACCCCAGCCGCTGCGACCTCACCAGCCTCCGCCTCTTGGGCACCGTGGGGGAGCCCATCAACCCGGAGGCCTGGATGTGGTACCACGAAAACATCGGGGGAGGCCGGTGCCCCATCGTGGACACCTGGTGGCAGACGGAGACGGGGATGCACCTCATCACCCCACTCCCGGGCATCACCCCCACCAAGCCCGGGTCCGTCACCCTGCCCTTCCCCGGAGTGGCCGCGGACGTCGTGGACGAGCAGGGCAACAGCCTTCCGGCCAACGTGGGTGGCTACCTGGTCCTCACCCGGCCGTGGCCCGCCATGCTGCGGACCTTCTGGGGCGACCCGGACCGGTACGTGCAGGTGTACTGGAGCAAGTTCCCGGGCAAGTACTTCACCGGGGACGGAGCCCGGAGGGACGAGGACGGGTACTTCTGGATCCAGGGCCGCGTGGACGACGTGGTGAACGTGGCGGGCCACCGGCTCAGCAACATCGAGATCGAGAGCACCCTGGTGGCTCACCCCGCGGTGGCAGAGGCGGCGACCATCGGCCGCAGCCACCCGGAGAAGGGCCAGGCGGTGTCCGCCTTCGTGGTCCTGCGGGCGGGGTACGAGCCCAGCGAGCAACTGCGGCAGGAGCTGCGAGAGTGGGTGGCCCAGAAGATCAGCCCCATCGCCCGTCCCGACGACGTGTTCTTCTGCGCGGACCTGCCCAAGACCCGCTCCGCGAAGATCATGCGCCGGCTGCTCCGGGACATCGCGGAGGGCCGGGCGCTGGGGGACACCACCACCCTCACCGACCCCGGGGTGGTGGAGCAGATCAAGCAGCGGTACATCGAAGAGGGCAAGGAGGACTGACCTGCTGGGCTCGAGGCCTGCGGGGAACCCCAGGCCTCGGGCCTCTGCGGGTATGGAGCTGTTCCCAAAAAGCCTTCGGGCAGCGGGGCTCGCGGGGTGGGCTACGCGTCCACCACCCAGAAGCACGCCGACCAGGCGCGCCCGGACGCGCGTCCCAGGCACTCCACCCGGACGAAGCCGTCCAGGGCCACGGGTTCGTACTCCGCCATTCCCCGGCGGACCTCCAGCTTCAGGTGCCCTGCCGCGTCGTAGAACCGCAGCCTGGAGGCGTCCGTCTCCACCGTCACCACGCCGTCCTTGACCCCGAACCGCGCCACAGGCCCGGTGGTGGCGTACACCGCGCCCCGGAGGAGGGCTTGGCGCAGGCTCTGCACGGCCACCTCCTGGGCCCGCACCACCACCCACCCCTTTCCGAACTGGCCCTCGTGGTGGAAGTCGTCGGAGGCCACGGGGAAGACCGGGTGGTGGGGTCCGTGGGCTCGCGCCGCCTCCACCCAGATGCGCGTGTCCCGGTCGGGGTCGGAGTGGGGGTTGTAGACCTCCACGAAGCGGTAGCCGCGTAGGCCCAGGGCCCGGCGCGGAGTCCAGCGGCCGGTCCACAGGTTGCCCGTCCAGGAGGGGTGGTTGAGGCCCGCCAGCCCTCCCCGCTCTTCCACCGCCCGCAAGACGGTGGCGGGGTCCTTGCCCTGCGGGAGGGTGTGCACCATCAAGCACCCCAGGTGCGGGCCCAGGGGCCGGAATGGCTTGGCCACGGTCATCTCCACCCCCGACACCACACAGAAGCCTGTGTCCGAAAGATGGGCGGCTTCCGTAACCACATCGTGGTCTGTGATGGCCAGGAAGCTGAAGCCCGCGGCGCGGTACCGCTCCACCACCGCCTCGGGGGCGTGCTTGCCGTCGGAGCCGGTGGTGTGGCAGTGCAGCTGGGCCTTCCGGTCCGGGCCAGGCACCGCGTACGGGTCCAGGACGTGCACGCCCCTTATTGTGCGGGAAGCGCCGGGGAGTAGGGTAGAATGGCCAGGGAGGCGGCATGCGGGTCCGGCTGAGGCTGTTCGCGGCGTACCGGGAGGCGGTGGGCTCCTCCCACGTGGAGGTGGAGCTGGACGGTAGCCCCACGGCCTCGGACGCTTGGCAGCACCTGCTCTCCGTACACCCAGCCCTTTCCCGGCTGCCCGGGCCTGCCTTCGCCCTGGAAGACCAGTACGTGAACCCGGACCACCTCCTGCGGGAGGGCGACGAGCTCACCTTGATCCCACCCGTGAGCGGCGGGAGCGTGCACGTGGCCCTGGTGCAGGAGCAGATTCGGGTAGAGGAGCTGTTGGCACGGGTCCGGCACCCCCACGCCGGCGCGGTGGTCCTGTTCCTGGGCACGGTGCGGGACAACGCGGCGGGGCCCCGGGTGCTGCACCTGGACTACGAGGCGTACGAGCGGATGGCGACGGCGGAGATGCAGCGCATCGCCCGGGAGGTGACGGAACGCTGGCCCGTGGTGGGCGTGGCCCTGGAACACCGGGTGGGCCGCCTGGAGGTTGGGGAGGTAAGCGTGGCGGTGGCGGTCTCTGCCCCCCACCGGAAGGACGCCTTCGAGGCGGGCCGCTACGCCATCGACATCCTGAAGGTCCGGGTGCCCATCTGGAAAAAGGAGGTGTGGGAAGGCGGGGCCCGCTGGGTCGGCTCCGAGGAGGGAGAAGCTTCCCCTCACCGCGTGCTGTGAGGTCCCAACGTGGGCGGGACCCCGCGTGCCCTCACGGAACCAGCACGACCTTCCCGAAGTGCCGGCCCGCCTCCAGGTAGCTGTGGGCCTCTTGCACCTCGGACAGGGGGAAGGTGCGGTCCAGTACGGGCTTCAACACCCCCGCCTCCACCAAGGGCAGGAGGTCCCAAAGTTCCCCCTTGCCGCCCACCCACGTGCCGTGCACGCTGATGGCCTTCCCAAACACATACCGGACGTCGGTCTCCACCACCGCCCCCGAGGTGGCTCCGCAGGTCACCAGCCTGCCTCCGCGGGCCAGGGCCTTGACGCTGACCTCCCAGGTGGCCCGGCCCACGTGCTCGAACACCACGTCCACGCCCCTCCGGCCGGTCAGCCGCCGCACTTCCTCCAGCACGTTCTGGGTCCGGTGGTTGATGGTCTCGTCCGCGCCCAGCTGTTTGGCCCGTTCCAGCTTTGCGTCGTCCCCGGCCACCGCGATGATTCGGGCGTGGTGGGCCTTGGCGATCTGGATCGCCGCGCTGCCCACCCCGCTGCCCGCGCCCCACACCAAGACCTCCTCCCCCGGACGTAGGCGGGCGTTGGTGACCAGCATGTTCCACGCGGTCAGGAACACCAGGGGAAAGGCCGCGGCTTCCTCGAAGCTCAACTTGGCGGGCTTGGGGACCAGGTTGGCCTCCGGCACCACCACGAACTCCGCGTCGGTGCCGTCCCGGTGCTCTCCCAGCAGCCCGTACTCCCGGCAGAGGTTGTCCCGGCCCCGGAGGCAGGCGGCGCACACCCCACACGACACCCCTGGGTTGAGCACCACCTCGTCACCCGGTCTCGCGGCCCTGACCCCCGGCCCTGTGGCGTCCACCACCCCCGCCCCGTCGGAGCCCAGGGTGAGGGGCAGGGGAAACCGAACCCCTGGGATCCCCTTACGGACCCACAGGTCCAGGTGGTTCATGGCCGCGGCCCGCACCCGGACGCGGACCTGCCCGGGGCCCGGCTCCGGCACCGCGAGCTCTTCCAGCCGCAGGACCTCAGGGCCTCCGTGTTCGTACACCCGCACCGCTCGCATGGCCTACCCCGCCACCGCGGCCCGCTCCGCGGACCGGTACACCTCGATCATGCGCAGGTAGTTGGACTTCACGGACTCCGCGGCTTGCTCGGCCGACAGCCGCCCGTCCAGGTAGCCCTCCACCCCGTCCCACCAGATGGTGCGGCCGATGGCAAAGCCCACGTAGCCCGCCACCCCTGCTCCCGCCTGCAGCCACCGGACCACCGCGGCCTCGTCTGCCCCTCGGCCCAGGACCACGCACGCCACCCGGTCCCGGCCCCCGGACCGCACCTGGGCGCTGGTGCGCTGGCAGTCCTCCCGCCGGTCCAGGCCCTCGATCTTCCACACGTCGGGCTCCACGCCTGCTTCCTGCAGCTCCCGGATGGCCTGCACCATCAGCCGCGGGCGCAGTTCCCGGTCGTACCGGTCCTGGTCGCCTCCCACCGCCTCCCGCTGCGCCGGGGTCGGGGGGACCAGGAGCTCGAACAGGAACCGCCGGCGCCGTTCGTGGAGCCACGCGGACAGCTTCCGCAGCCGCTCCGCCTGCCGTGCGTTCAAAGCCCGGTCCCCTTCGGGGTTGTACCGCACCAGGACCTTGGCGAAGGTCGGGTCGAAGGCCTCGATGTGCTCCCCGAAGGCTTCCCCGTACTCGAAGTCGAACTCGTCCTGCCCGCTGCGCTCCACGGGCATGGCCAGGAGGTAGCCACGGCGGCGCGCGTCCCAGGCGATCTCCGCGCCGAACTGCTCGTCCACGAGGATCCCCGCGGCCTCCGGGGGCGCTCCCGCTTCCACGGCCTTCCGGAAACCCTCGTAGATCACCCCCTTGGCGTCCTGGATCCGGCGGGCCGCCTCGGAGGTGACCTCGCCCCGGATCCCGGCCAGCGTGAGAAACGAGCCCCGGTGGTCGAAGGCCAGGATGTACAGGGGTTTTTCGTATCCCAGTTCCATGGACCGTCCTCCCCTCACGGAATCCGCGGCAGGTCTTCTTCTTCCACACGCATGCGGCTCGGCCCTTCCACCACCACCCGGCCCTCCCGGTACCACACCACCGCCCGCCGGCCCTCCAGGGTGCTCCCCCGCCACCGCATGCGCACGGGGCCTTCCAGCTCCAGTCGGCCCGCGGCGAAGTCCGCCACCGCCTCCCGCGCCTCCCCGCCGCCCGCGGGAAACCGGAAGGCCACCGGTCCGGCGAGCCTCGCGGTGTGCCCCTTCAGGTCGAAGGCCGCGTCCCGTCCCTGGACAGCCCCGTGGCGGGTTTCAAACCGGGCGGGCGCACCCACCTCCGCCTCCTGCTGCCGGCTGCGGTAGACCATGCGCCTACCCGTGGCCGTGACTTCCTCCGTAGCCAGCACCGCGGGGCTACCCACCGCCACCGCCACGCCGCGGCGGGTATCCAGGGTGACGCGGCTGGCGGAAAGCCGCCCGTCCCGGGAAGCGAGCTGCGCCTGGCCCTCTGCCTCCACCGCCACCAGCTCCAGGGTCTGGGTGAACCGGATCCGGGCCGTGGCGCTGCGCAGCTCGCCCTCGGGTCCCGTGGCCCGCACTCCGCCCGACAGGACTCCGACCCCCGCGGCCCGGTCCAGGAGCAGCTCAGGGGCGGTGACCACCCGGCGTCCGTCGGTGATGCGCACCTGCCAGGCTCGGAGCACGCCGCGGTCCGCGTCCACGTCCAGCCGGGCACCCGTCACCACGAAGGAGGCCGCGGCCACGCCCGCGGCCCAGAAGACCGCCGCCAGGGCCAATGTGGCCGCGGCGCCACGCAAGGCCTACCCCAGGGTGACCGGTTGCAGGTCGATCTGCGCCCGCTGCAGCCGCCCGCTGTAGTCGATGTACACCGCCTTCCACTCCGTAAACACGTCCAACACCTGCAGCCCGCCCTCCCGGTGGCCGTTCCCCGTGAACTTGGTCCCGCCGAAGGGCAGGTGGACCTCCGCCCCGATGGTGCCGTGGTTCACGTACACAATGCCCGTGTGGATGTCCTCCACGGCCCGCATGGCCTTGTTCACGTCCCGGGTGAAGATGGAGGCGGACAGGCCGTACCGTACCCCGTTCACCACCTCCACCGCCTCCTCCAGGCTCTGCACCCGGATGAGGTCGGTCACCGGCCCGAAGATCTCCTCCTGCGCGATGCGCATCTGCGGGTGCACCCGGTCGAAGACCGTGGGCCGGAAGAAGTAGCCGCGTTCCAGCCCGTCCCCCACCGCACGCTCGCCGCCCACCAGCACCACCGCCCCCTCCTCCTGGCCGAGGCGCACGTAGCGCTCCACCCGGTCCAGCTGGGCCTCGCTCACCAGGGGCCCCATCTCCGTCTGCGGGTCCAGGCCGTGGCCGAGTCGCAGCTTCCGGGCCCGTTCCGTGAGGATGTCCGCCAGGTCCCCGTGCACCCTGGGGTGGACCAGGACCCGGCTGCAGGCGGTGCACCGCTGGCCGCTGGTACCGAACGCACTCCACGTGAGGGCGTCCGCCACCAGGTCCAGATCCGCGTCGTCCATCACGATGGCCGCGTTCTTCCCGCCCATCTCCAGGGAGACCCGCTTCCCGCGCGCCGCGCACTTCTCCGCCACCCGGAGCCCTACCTCCGTGGAGCCCGTGAAGGAGATCAGGGCCACGTCCGGGTGGTCCACCAGGGCCGCCCCGGCCTCGTCCCCGCCCAGCACCAGGTTCAGAACCCCGGGCGGAAGCCCGGCCTCCTCCAGCACCTCCACGAACTTCACCGCGCAGATGGGCGCTTCCGGCGCGGGCTTGAACACCACGGTGTTGCCGCACACCAGGGCAGGCACGACCTTCCACGACGGGATGGCGATGGGGAAGTTCCACGGAGTGATGACCCCCACCACCCCCAGGGGCTGCCGGACGCAGTACGCGGCCTTGTGGGGCATCTCGCTGGGGGTGGTGTAGCCGTGTAGGCGTCGGCCCTCCCCCGCGAGGAAATACGTCATGTCGATAGCCTCCTGCACGTCGCCCCGCGACTCCAGGAGGATCTTGCCCATCTCCCGGGTCATGAGCTGCGCCAGCTCCTCCTTGCGGCGGACCAGAATCTCCGCGGCCCGGAACAGGATTTCCGCCCGGCGGGGCGCGGGGACCCTGCGCCACCTGGGGTACGCGTCCTTGGCCGCGGCCACCGCCTCCGCCACGTCCTCGATCCCGGAGCGGGCGCACACGCCCAGGACTTCCCCTGTGGCGGGATCCACGGACTCGAAAGTGGCGCCGGAACGCGCAGGCTGCCAGCGACCTGCGATGTAGTTCAGGTACACCTGCGCCATCTCAGCCCTCCGAGTTCAGGACACCCGGGATGCGGCCCGCAGCCGGTGGGCGGCTTCCCGGAAGGCCCGGGCCCCGGGGCTGTCAGGGTAGCGGACCACCACGGGTTCGCCCGCGTCGCCCGCCTCGCAGATGCGCGGATCCAGGGGGATCCGCGCCAAGAGGGGCACCCGCAGCCGCTGTGCCAGGGCCTGCCCGCCGCCCTCCCCGAACACCGCCACGGGTACCGGCCCGTCTTGCAAGGTGCTCATGTTCTCGATGACCCCCGCCACCTTGAGGTTCACCTTCTCCGCCATCCGGGCGGCGCGGGCCGCCACCTCCACCGCGGCCTGCTGTGGGGTGGTCACCACCAGCACCTCCGCCCGGGGCAGCTGTTGCGCCACCGTGATGGACACGTCTCCCGTGCCCGGAGGCAAGTCCAGGAGGAGGGTGTCGATGTCACCCCAGTGCACCTCCGTGATGAAGGTGAGGAGGGCCTTGTGCAGCATGGGACCCCGCCAGATGACCGCCTCGTCCCGGTCCACCAGCATCCCCATGGACACCGCCCGGACGCCCCACCGCTCCAGGGGGATGATCATCTGGTCGATGACCGTGGGGCGTCCCTCGATCCCCAGCATCCGGGGGATGGAGAAGCCGTACACATCCGCGTCCAGAACGCCCACCCGACTGCCTCCCTGGGCCAGGGCCACGGCCAGGTTGGCGGTGACCGTGGACTTGCCCACCCCGCCCTTGCCGCTGGCCACCGCCAGGACCCGCACCGCGCTCGCGGGGGACAGGAAGGGGGAGGCCGCACTACACTCCTCGCCCCGCAGCTTGGCGATGAGGGCCTGGCGTTCTTCCGGCGCCATCACCCCCAAGTGCACGTCCACCGCCCGCACCCCGGGAAGCCGCGCCACCCGTTCCCGGATGGACTGCACGATGACCTCCCGCAGGGGACAGCCCCCGATGGTCAGCACCGCGTCCACCCGGACGTGCCCGTCCTGGACCCGTACGTCCCGCACCATGTCCAGGTCTACGATGGACCGGCGCAGCTCCGGGTCTTCCACCTCCCGCAGGGCTTCCAGGACTTGCTCCCGGGTCAGTTCCGGCTCCTTCCTCCCGAAGCGCATCCCGCTTCCCCCTCTCTCCACCACCGGCTTCCCTCCCATGCTACCACCGTCCGAGCCGCCGAAAACCGTTGCGCGGTTTTTGGGAGGGTGGCATCAGGCGCGTAGGCGCGCCAGCAGCCCCTCGTGGCCCCGCAGCTCCAAGGAACGCTCCCAGCCCTCCCGGTCCAGGTAGGTGGACAGCAACACCTCCGCGGCCAACTCCAGCCGGGCCGGCTGCGCGCGGAAGTTCAGGGCCACGAGAAAGGTCTCGTCCTCCCCCTCCCTGTGGTAGGCCAACACTCCCGGCGGGGCCTCCCGCAGGCGCCAGCTTCCCGAGACCAGGGCCGGGAGGGACCGCCGCAAGTGCAGCAGACGACGCACCAACTGCAGGAAGGACCGGCTGTCCTGCTGCTGGAGTGCCACGTTGCGGCGAGGGAAGTCCGGGTGGAGGGGAAGCCAAGGCTCGCCCGTGGTGAACCCCGCCTGAGGACCCGGGCTCCAGGGCATGGGTGTGCGCGCCGCGTCCCGAGACCACCGCCCACCCCACTCGCGGAAGCCTGCCGTGTCCCGCACCCGGTCAGAGCTCACCACCCCGTCCGGCAGCCCCAGCTCGTCGCCGTAATACAGCGTGGGAGTGCCGCGCAGGGTTAACAGCAACAGGTGTGCCAGCCTCGACCGGTCTTCCCCCACGCGGCTGGCCACCCGGGGCCGGTCGTGGTTGCCCAACACCCAGCTGGGCCAGGCCCAAGGCGGAAGGGCGGCCTCGTAGGAGGCCACGAGAGCCCCCAGGGCCTCCGCCGTCCACCCCTCGGGGGGGAGGTCCACCAGGGAAAAGTTGAAGGGGAAGTGGCATTCCGGTTCCTCGGAGGACCCGTAATAGCCCACGAGCCGGTGGAAGGGCAGGTAGACTTCCCCGATCAGCACCGGCCGGCGATCCCGATACTCCTCCACCACCGTCCGCAGCCTCCGGAGGACAGCGTGGGTTTCCGGCTGGTCTTCCGTGTGGACGTGCAGCAGCCGGTCCCGCTCCCGCATTCCAGGACGCCAGGCAGGGTTGGGGGGCTCGTCCCGGAACTTTTCGTCCTCCACCAGGAGCCAGGCGGCGTCCACCCGGAACCCGTCCACACCCCGGTCCAGCCAAAACCGCACCACCTCCTCCATGGCCGCCAGCACCTCGGGATTCCGGTAGTTCAGGTCGGGCTGCTCCGGCAGGAACTGGTGGAGGTAGTACTGGCCGGTGGCGGGATCCAGGGTCCACGCGGGCCCCCCGAAGAAGCTCAGCCAGTTGTTGGGGGGTCCCCCGTCCGGGGCGGGGTCGCGCCACACGTACCAGTCGCGCCGCAGGCTGGCACGGCTCCTGCGGGACTCCACGAACCACGGGTGGTCGCTGGAGGTGTGGTTGGCCACGAGGTCCAGCACCACCCGGAGCCCGCGGCGGTGCGCCTCCTGCACCAGCCGGTCGAAGTCCGCGAGGCTACCCATGGTGGGATCCACCCCGCAGTAGTCGGCCACGTCGTACCCGAAGTCGCGCTGCGGCGAGGGGAAAAAGGGGGTGATCCACACCGCGCCCACGCCCAGGTCCGCCAGGTAGTCCAGGCGGCGCAGCAGCCCCGGGAGGTCCCCGACCCCGTCGCCGTCGGAGTCCTGGAAGGACCGGGGGTAGACCTCGTAGAAGACCTCCCGCTGCCACCACGGAAGCTGTTCGGTCACGGCACCTCCGCCCTCGGGCGCGCCTGGCGCCACAGGGACACGCTGCGGGCGGGGGCGATCCACGCGCTTCCCGCGGGCAAACTCCCGGCCCTGCGCCGGACGTCCGCGGTGGACCATACCCACTCCCAGCTCCACCCGGCGGGAGAACGGGGCAGGATAAACCGCACCGCGCGCCCACTGTTGAAGACCACGAAGAAGGTGTCGTCCGTCACCGGCTGGCCGCGCTCGTCCCGCTCGGAAAAGGCCAGCCCGCACAGGACCATCCCCACCGCCCGCAGCTCCGGATCTGCCCAGTCCTCTGGGCTCATCTCCCGGCCCGCAGGGTGCACCCACGTGACGTCCCGACAGACCCCGTTGTCCAGTCCCCGCAAAAACTCCCGGCGCCGGAAGTTGCGATGCTGCCGGCGGAAGGCCACCACGGCCCGCACGAAGGCCAAGAAACGCTTCTGCTCCTCGTCCAGCCTCCATGCATACCAGGAGATCTCGTTGTCCTGGCAGTACGCGTTGTTGTTCCCGCCCTGGGTCCTGGACAGCTCGTCGCCTCCCAGGAGCATGGGCACGCCCTGGGAAAGCATCAGGGTGGCCACCAGGGCCCGCTTGAGCCGGTCCCGGCAGGCCCGCACCTCCGGGTCCTCGGAGGGTCCTTCCACCCCGCAGTTGGTGCTGTAGTTCTCCTCCGCGCCGTCCCGGTTCCCCTCTCCGTTGGCCTCGTTGTGCTTGCGCTGGTAGCTCACCAGGTCCTGCAGGGTGAACCCGTCGTGGGCGGTGACGAAGTTCACGGAGGCGAAGGGGCGCCGGCCCGACCGCTCGTACAGGTCCGCGCTTCCCGCCAAGCGGGTGGCGAACTCCGCCAGGGTCCCGGGATCCCCCCTCCAGTACCGACGCACCGCGTCCCGGTACCGCCCGTTCCACTCCGCCCACTGCCAGGGGAAGTTGCCGATCTGGTAGCCCCCGGGACCCACGTCCCACGGCTCCGCGATGAGCTTGACCCGGGACAGGACGGGGTCCTGCTGGATCACCTTGAAAAAGGCGCTCAGCATGTTCACGTCGTACAGCTCCCGGGCCAGGGCCGCGGCCAGGTCGAACCGGAAGCCGTCCACGTGCATCTCCACCACCCAGTACCGCAGGCTGTCCGTGATGAGCTGCAGGACGTAGGGGTTGCCGGGGTCCAGGGTGTTCCCCGTCCCCGTGTAGTCCATGTAGTAACGGGGGTTCTGCGGGTCCAGCTTGTAGTAGGCCGCGTTGTCGATGCCCCGGAAGCTCAGGGTGGGCCCCAGGTGGTTGCCCTCCCCCGTGTGGTTGTACACCACGTCCACCACCACCTCGAAGCCCGCAGCGTGCAGGCTGCGCACCGCCATCTTGAACTCCCGCACCGCGTCCACCGGCCCGCCCACCGCGTAGTCCGGTTCCGGGGCGAAGTACGCGAGGGGGTTGTAGCCCCAGTAGTTGCTCAGCCCCCGGTCCACCAGGGTGCGGTCGTCCACGTGGGCGTGCACGGGGAGCAGCTGCACCGTGGTCACCCCCAAGGACTTCAGGTGGTCCAGCACCGGCTCACTGGCCAGGCCCAAGTAGGTGCCCCGCAGCTCCTCCGGCACCTCCGGGTGGAGCTTGGAGATGCCCTTCACGTGGGTCTCGTAGATCACCGTCTCCTCCCACGGCACCCGGGGAGGCCGGTCGTCCCCCCACTCAAAGGCGTCCTCCACCACCGCGGCGAGGGGCGCGTAGGGCGCGCTGTCCCGGTGGTCCCGGGACAGGTCCTCCGCGGGGTCGCCTACCCGGTACCCGTACAGGCTGTCGTGCCACCGCAGCCGGCGCCCAATGGCCTTGGCGTACGGGTCGAGGAGCAGCTTGCGAGGGTTGAAGCGGTGGCCCCGGGTGGGTTCGTAGGGACCGTGCACGCGGTAGCCGTACAGCTGCCCGGGCCGCACCCCCGGCAGGTAGCCGTGCCACACGCGGCCCGTGCGCTCTCGCAGCTCCAGCACGTGCGCGGGCTCCGGGTCGTCCGGGTGGTGGAACAAACACAGCTCCACCGCCTCCCCGTGCTCGGTGTACAGGGCGAAGTTGGTGCCCAGGCCGTCCCACGTGGCCCCCAGGGGGTACGGCCGGCCCCGCCAGATCCTCACCACGCCCCTTCCCACCGCAGGAACACTATCCCCAAAGGCGGCAGCACGAGCTCCGCGGAGTATGGCTGGCCGTGGTGGGGGACCGGCTCGGCCTCCACGCCGCCCGCGTTGCCCCAGCCGCTTCCGCCGTACTCCCGGGCGTCGCTGTTCAGAACCTCCTGCCACCGTCCCGGCTTCGGCAGGCCCACCCGGTAGCCGGGGCGGGGGACCGGGGTGAAGTTGCACACCACCGCCACCCACCGCTCCTCCCGGCCCAGGCGCAAGAAGCTGAGGACGCTGACCTCCCGGTCGTCCGGAAAGATCCACTGGAAACCCGCGGGGTCGCAGTCCAGCTGGTGGAGGGCGGGCTCCTCGCGGTACAGCCAGTTCAGGTCCCGCACCCACCGTTGCACCCCCGCGTGGCGGGGGTCCTGGAGCAGGGACCAGTCCACGGTGCTCTGGTGGTCCCACTCCCGGCGCTGCCCGAGTTCTCCGCCCATGAACACCAGCTTCTTGCCGGGCTGCGCGTACTGGTAGCCGAACAGAAGCCTCAGGTGGGCGAACTTCTGCCACTCGTCGCCTGCCATCTTCGCCCACAGCGACCCCTTGCCGTGCACCACCTCGTCGTGGGACAGGGGCAGCACGAAGTTCTCGGAAAAGGCGTACAGCAGGCGGAAGGTGAGCTCCTCGTGGTGGTACTGGCGGTGGACGGGGTCCCGAGCCAGGTACGTGAGGGTGTCGTGCATCCACCCCATGTCCCACTTCAGCCCGAAGCCCAGCCCCCCCGCGGAGGTGGGCCGGGAGACCAAAGGCCAGGCGGTGGACTCCTCCGCCACCGTCTGCACGTCCGGGAAGTCCCGGTACACGGACTCGTTGAGTTGGCGCAAGAACCGGATGGCGTCCAGGTTCTCCCGGCCCCCGAACTCGTTCGGCACCCACTCCCCTTCCCGCCGGGAGTAGTCCAGGTACAGCATGGAGGCCACCGCGTCCACCCGCACCCCGTCCGCGTGGTAGCGATCCAGCCAGAAGTGCGCGCTGCTCAGAAGGAAACTCCGTACCTCCGGCCGGCCGTAGTCGAAGATGGCGCTTCCCCAGTCGGGGTGCCAGCCGCGACGCGGGTCGGGGTGCTCGTACAGGGCGCTGCCGTCGAACCGTGCGAGGCCGTGGGGGTCTGTGGCGAAGTGGGAGGGCACCCAGTCCAAAAACACCCCCACGCCGGCCTGGTGCAGGACGTCCACCAGGTACATGAAGTCCTGGGGCGTGCCGTAGCGACAGGTGGGGGAGAAGTAGCCGGTGACGTGGTAGCCCCACGAGCCGTAGAAGGGGTGCTCCATCACGGGCAGGAACTCCACGTGGGTGAAACCTTGCTCGCGCACGTACTCCGCAAGACGCGGCGCCAGCTCCCGGTAGGTCAGGAAGCGCCCGCCCTCCCCGCGCGCCCAGGAACCCAGGTGGATCTCGTACACGCTGACGGGCGCGTCCAGGGCGTTGCGGGCTGCCCGGTGGGCCATCCACGCCTCGTCCCCCCACCGGTACTCCAGGTCCCACACCACGGAGGCGTTGCCTGGGGGCGGCTCCGACCAGAAGGCGAAGGGGTCCGCCTTGTCCAGGAGCGGACCGCCATCCCGGGGGCGGAGGCGGTACTTGTAGCGGTCCCCCTTTTCGGCTCCCCGCACCAGCCCGGCCCAGATCCCGGAGTCCCCCACGGGCTGCAAGGGGTCCGCCTCGGGGTCCCAGCCGTTGAAGTCCCCGAACACGGACACCGCCGCGGCGTGGGGTGCCCACACGGCGAAGTGCACGCCTTCGTCACACGGGTGCGCGCCCATCTTGTGGTACAGCCGCGTGTGGGTGCCCTCCCGGAACAGGTACAGATCCAGCTCCCCGATCACCCTTTCGTCCGCCTCCCGTGTCCCACGACCCGCAGCAACTCCTCCACCGCCTCCAGCCGCTCCCAGTCCTCCACCGCATAGCGTAACCGCCTCCGCCAGTTGGGGTGCTGGTCCGCGGTGGTGCCCGGTACGTTGTGGGCGAAGACCTCGCCCCACAGGTCTTCCAGGTGCACCAGGACACAACCTGCCCGGCTCGCCGACAGCCACCGAAGCGCTGCCCGCAGGGCAGACTCGGGAGAATCCGCCGGAACCCCCAGCTGCCTGGCGAGGGACGCCACCACCTCCTGCCGCCGGAGCCGGGCCGCGGCCGCCTGCTCCCGCGACAGCAGGCCCATGCGCTGCCTCTCCTCCACGTCCAGGCCGGACCAGAAGGCCGCAAAGGCGGGGGTGTCGTGGGTACCCGGGGAGGCCACGGTGTTGGGCTCCGGTTCCCGCAGGGTGGGAGACTCGGCCTCGAAGACCAGGACGTACATCCGCCACAGGCCTCGCCGGTCTAGATCCCGGCGCACCGAGGGCGGGACCGTCCCCAGGTCTTCGCCCACCACCACCGCCCCGGCCCGAGCAGCCTCCAGGAGGATCGCGGCGTACAGTTCCTCCGCGGGGTACCGCACGTACACCCCCTCCGTGGCAGGGAACCCCCGGGGGATCCAGTACAGCCGGTGCAGGGCCATGACGTGGTCCAGCCGGACCATCCGCGCCACCCGGAACAGGTGCGCAAGGCACGCCCTCAGGTAGGCGTACCCGTCCTCCCGCAGCCGCAGGGGGTGCAGGGGAGCGAAGCTCCAGTCCTGCCCGCTGGCCGCGAAGGGGTCCGGGGGCGCGCCCACGGACACGCCCTGCACGAACTGCCCCCGGAACCGCCAGGCGTCGAACCCGTCCGGGTGCACCCCCAGGGGCAGGTCCAGGTACAGCCAGGTCCCGGTCTGCGCCACCTCCGCCAGCTGTCGCGTGGCCAGCCACTGCGCGTACGCGTAGACGTCCGCGGCCTCCCCCGTACCCGGAGGTAGCTGCCCGGAACGTGCGGGCTCTGGCCAAGTGCCCCACGGGCGGCCCTGGCTCTCCAGGTAGGCCCGGAAGGCGGCGTACTCGAGAAGGTACGGCTGCTCACGAGTCCACGCCCGCACCTGTGCCTTCAGGTCCTGGGGGAGGTCCGCCCAGCTCCGGTGCAGGCGGGCGCGCTGGGCGGCGAAGCCCGCCCGGTAGTCCAACAGCGCCTGCTCGGTGGCACTCCACCCTTCCTGGGGAACGTGTACGAAGAGCTCGTTCCAGAACAGGCGGCTCGCGGGCAGGTAAGGGCTGGGCTCGAAGGGCTCCTGCAGCAGGGTTGGGAAGAGAGGGAGGGTGGCCAGGATCCCTGCTCCCCGGGCGTGCAGCCACTCCGCGGCCCGCCGCAGCAGGGCGAAGTCCGCCTGGGCCTGAACGTCCCGAGACCACAGTCCGTACACGGGGATCCAAACCCCCCACCTCGGCGGCTGCAGGGGTGGCAGGCGCCGCGGGGCCGACAGCACGGTCGTCTCCAGGACCTGACCTTCCACCTCCAGCACGGCCCGGTGGGCCCCGGGGGGAAGCCTCTGGGGGTACGCGGCCCAAATCTCAAGGCTCTCCCCCACCCGGCGGACGCTGCGGACGCGCAGGGACACAGCTGCCATCTCCGTACCGTCCTCCAGTGCCAGGCCGCAACAGACTCCCTGGGGGACCGCACCCAGCCTCAGCCGCACCTCCCACCGCCCGTCCCACGCCACCACCGTGGGTTCCAGGGGGTGTGGCGGCGCCGCGGGGTCCACGGCCATAGCCTCCACCACGGCCCGCACGGCCTCGGGGGACGCCCTGCGCAGCCTTCCTGACGCGTCCCAGTACGCGGCCTGCACGCCCACCCGTGCGGCCCTGGTGTCCTTGCCTCGGCGGGACGGGGGCTGGTCAGAACCCTGTGGGAGCCGGCGAGCCAAGATCACTCCGAAAACCCGGCAAGCGATGTCGGGAACCCCGGTCCCTTCCGCCCGAGTGTTTTTTCATGAAGAGGCACCAAGGGAGCGGCTGCGGCGCCGCCCGCGGCGGCGCCGGCGAGGCGCTGCGGCTTCCGGCTCCGGCGCGGGTGCAGCGGGCTGCGGTGGCACGGCGAGGGGTTCCGCGGCCTTCGCCTCCTGCCCCGGCCGGACCTTCATCCGCCGAACCTCCTCCGCTACCAGCTCCCGCTCCGCGCTCCACTTCATGCGATCCAGGGTACGCTCGACCTCCTGCACGGCCACGCGGTGGCCGGCCTCCTGGTCCAGCATGGCGATGCCCGGATCCAGCTCCACGGTGTAACGGACCACGGTGCCCTCCTCCCCGGGAGACACCTCCAACTGGGCCGCGTAGTGCAGCAGGGTACCGTGGGCCTGGCGCCACCGCACCAACCGGCCCGGCTCCAGTTCCGCCCGCACCACGGACTCCACGGGGAGCCCCGCGAGGAAGCCCCGCAGCCGCAACACCTGCCGGTTGCCCCGCTTGTCCAGGGCGTCCGCCCGCATCCACAGGTCCGACCAGCGGGGCAGGTGCTCCAGGCGGCTGGCCATGCCGTACGCCGCGCTGGTGGGCACCCGCAGCAGCCGCTGCCCGCTCGCCCGCACCCCCCGGGGGAGCGGGGAGGGCGCGGGGGGATAGGCCCTTACAGGTGCGGCACGCCCGCGGCGGCGCCGGCGACGGCCTGCGTTTTCCATGGACGAAGCCCCGGTCTCCCTAGATCACCGCCAAAAATCGCTGCGCGATTTTTGGGGGACCTCGTTCCGTGTCCCCCACGGCGGCGTTTCCACACACACCGGCTCCCAGCCGGGGGCGTTCACGGAGGCACAAGGGTCCCGGACCGGAGTTCCTCCCGGGCCCTCCGCGCACCCTCCACCATGGACCGCAGCTTGGCCACCGCCTCCTCGACGGTGCGGGTCTTCAGCCCGCAGTCCGGGGAGACGTACACCTGCTCCGGCGCGAACACCTCCAGGGACCGCCGGATGCCGTCCAGCACCTCCTCGGCGGACTCCGCGCGGTGGGAGTGGGCGTCGATCACCCCCAGGCCGATGTCCTTGGTGAACGGGTGCCGGCGGAACACCTCGAGGAGGGCGAAGTCCTCGTTCTTCAGAGCCAGGTCGATCTGGCGCACGGGGAGGTCCAACATCTTTGGGTAGATGCGGGGCACGTCCCCGTAGCACACGTGGGTGATGGTGTAGGCGCTGAGGCCGTCGGTGACGATCTCCATGGCCTCCCGGGCCAGGTCGAAGTCCTCCTCGGGCCGCGTGTGGATGGCGGGCTCGTCGATCTGGATGAACCGCGCCCCCGCCCGCTCCAGGTCCACGGCCTCCTCGTGGATGGCCCGGGCCAGCTCCAGGACCAGCTCGCGCCGGGTGGGGTAGTACTCGTTGAAGGACCACTCCGCGATGGTGTACGGACCCGTCAGCATCC
>Ga0272447_1000190_pt1 | contig 46890 bp, 44 predicted proteins | sample YNPCB0133_FD_194589 | JGI IMG/M metagenome (GOLD analysis project Ga0272447, IMG submission 194589) | Hot spring microbial mat communities from Yellowstone National Park, WY, United States - YNP-CB-013-3 | ecosystem: Environmental > Aquatic > Thermal springs > Hot (42-90C) > Sediment | place...
TCCGTTTCGTTGTTCCGAATTTCGGGATTTGGTCATGGGAACGTGTTTCGGGTTGCATAACTTCCGAACTCGACTGAAACGCAAAGAGTGTTTTGAAAATCAAAGTAAACCTTGATGAAGTCTAGTGGAACTGGATTAAGGCGCGTATGGGGTTTGGAGTAGTGATTGCGTAAGTGGGGGATCTGGACTTGATTTGAACTTTCCTGCCAAGAGATGGAACACTAAGAGCCTATTCGAATAACCCGGCGGAACGCAAGGCGATCACGCTACAAGCAAAGCGGTACACCAGTTTTTCGGATAGGCTCTAATGCAAAAAGGGTATTTCTAATGCAAAAAGGGTATTTCACTACAGAGATGAAGCGTTCGCAGAGGCGGCTTCCATAGTGTGTCACACACACGTATGCATCGTCGTGCCTCCATCGTGATTCGTTTTTGTGACTCTCTGTGCGCTCGGCGTCTCAGTGGTGCGTTTTTGCAGCAAAGTCACAGATTGTACCGGCTGCCAATGGCGCCTGCTTCTGGCTGATGTCCTGCTGGCATGTAAAGAATACCATCGCAATCCAGAATCGAGTGGGGCCTTTCTCTATCCTGGTTCAATCGCAATGCTCCTGAGTCGGCTCTATCCGAGATCAAAGTTTCTGATCACGCTCTCATGATGCTAACAGACGCAGAGTTTCAGGCAATTCTTAACGATCCGACAAAGCGGATAGACGGCGATATTGCGTGGCGAAATGACGAAGACCACTCACCGTCTGTTGAGTTCTATGCCAATGTCATCTCGAATGCCGGTTGGCCTCTGGTTGTATGGGGCAGCTTTAATCCGCTCATTCCAGCCGTATCATATGTGCTTATCTATAAAAATGTTGGAAGAGTGTATGGGATGGATATTGGCAAGGATCATCACAATCCACAATGTGATCAAGTGGGTGAAAAGCACAAGCACCGCTGGACTGAGCGTTTTCGGGATAAAGAGGCGTACGTTCCGCACGATATTACTGCACCCGCCCCAGAGCTGGTCTCAGTATGGCAACAGTTCTGTATCGAGGCGAGATTGAAACATAATGGCAAATTACTAGATCCTCCGCCTCACCAGAAAGAATTACCTCTATGATTAACGGCAGTATCTGTCAGAAACTCGCCGAACAACTTCCTCTGCTTTTCGTGTGTGAAGAACGGGGAGAATATGTTCGCATCAGAACACCGTATCTCTACCCCGATGGGGATATCATCGATCTGTTTTGCAAAAAAGAAGGAGATGTGGTCGTTGTCTCAGACCTGGGCGAAACGAGTCGCTGGTTGCGTATGCAAAGCACATCGCCGAAACGCACTCCAAAGCAACGGGCATTCATTGAAGATATTTGCCTGAACCATGGGGTAGAGTTCTATAGAGGCATGCTGATGGCGCGTTGCCGTCCAGATGATGATCTGTCGAACGTCGTCACTCGGGTGGCTCATGCAGCGCTGCGCATGTCGGACCTCTAGTTCCTTTTGCGCACACAGGCAGTCGAGTCGGTAGCGGATGAAGTAGCAGAGTTTCTCATTGAGCAGGAGTTTCGTTTTGACCGTCATGTACCGCATGCGGGACGATCAGGACGCATCTGGAAGGTTGATTTTCATGTGCGAGCAGAGAAACGAAGTTCGCTCGTGTATGTGTTGAGTACTGGTAGTCGATCAGCAGCCGCCCGCGTAGTCAACACTGTCCACATAGCCTTCTATGATCTGCTGTATCTAAGCGCAGGTCCAGAGGCTTTCCAGTTCATTTCTTTGTTCGATGACCGTATTGATATCTGGAACGAACAGGACTTTCGGCTTGCAGAGCAGGTTTCAATCCTCGCACGCTGGTCGCAACCGGAGGAGTTTGCCTTCATTTTGCGGGAAGCTCCCCCGTGGAAGCCAGAACCCTTAACAATGTTCTAACGAACAAGCCTTTACGTACTGCTCATGATCGGTTACAATATATCGTGCAAGGGGATGATTGGTCTCGACAGGGAAGGATGTCTCAGGTTGCAAGCCGAGCCGCCCAGTCTCGTTAAAGGGGCAACGGCATAACTGCCAAGACCAACAAAGTTGTCGCCTTTAAGCCGGCGATGGCTCTGGCTGCCTAAACAAACAGCAGCCCGCTCCCTTGCTCTCACCCCGATGGAGCAAGTCTGAGCGTCAGCAAGTCGGGGTGCTCCCGGCGAATGCCTGCGGCGTCGGGCTAAGGTAAGCAGGATAGCTCAAAGGTCGCTCTGTTCGTCGTGCGACCGCGAGCGACAGTAAACGACGAACTAAGCTTGTAGACGCCTGAGTCTAACTTTTCTGGACGGGGGTTCGACTCCCCCCATCTCCACCAAACAGTAACGCCTGGAGGTTCCTCCAGGCGTTTTGCTTAAGATTCTTTGCTGTTCATCTTTCGACGGAAGTGCAGTCTACCGCTCCCATCTCTTCTTTACTGGCGATTTATGCCTAAAATGTCGTCGAGAAAATCGCTGCCGTTTGATACCGGCATAGTTGGGTCGGCATTACCTCATGATCACTGGCAGAAACGTACCGTTGCTAACTGTAACCCTCGCAAGCAATCGGTTATACCCGGTCGCGGGTTCCCACACCCCCTCATTTGCTAGGCGAATGCTGTATTCGGGGCGCGTGTTCAGTGTTGGCGCCGGATCGGGCAAATTGAGCAATACATCGTAATCGCCAGATGCCAGGCTCATCGGGAGTTGTGCCGTCAGCGTGAGAGTCTTTGTCTCGCCGGGTCCGGGTAGAACCAGGCGAATATCACTCTGGCCGACACGGATACGTGTGACTGCTCCACTGACGGTGTGACGCAGAACGAGTTCGAGATTGCGCGGATTGTATGGACGCGCAAAGCCCTCGTTAGTCATCCGCACAGTGACGGAGAACGGCGCACCAGACATTGCGTTGAACGGAATGATAGCATCGATCAGATGGAAGCGATACCCCAGACGACGTGCAATCTCTGCATAGCATCCCTCGTCCGTCCAGCGCTGAAGAACGCCTGGGTGGTATCCGGAATTGATCGTGCTCCAGCGCATCATTGCCAGTTCGTTTAGCGCATTTGTGCAGCCAATGTAGGGTTGTGCATCTTCGCCATCGCTACAGGTTTCGCCGCCTTGCGGCAGGAAGAGATTGTCTTGTTGAAGAAACCGTTTTTGTCTGGCAATGGTCTCATCATCTGAGGGCCAGTATGTGCCCCGATCATTGCGTGAGGCGAGCAGACAATCGTTATGTGCGCCAAGACGGGCTTTTGGCGTGTTGCGATACGCCTCCTGTGCTGTGAGCGGCGTCTCGTCACCGGTCAACTGCTGTTTATAGCGTGGTGTCCGCACAGCAACTGCGCGCTCTGGAGGCAGTGCTGTGAGTAACCTGTCGACAATTGTGCGCGTATTTGCGTTAACGCCGCTCGGGCCGATCAGGTTGTTGGTCGAATTATGCCACTCGCCCCAGGCGCCAATGAAGCCAGCCTCCATAAATGCAATAACATCGACATTGCGCCGGATTACTGGCGCAAGTTGATCAATGTGCTGCACGACCCGGTCCAGCGGCGCGTCTGGTTCGCCTATGCCGAAGTTGTAGGAGAAGCGCAGGACGATCTTGACGCCTGCCTCGCGCGCTGTAGTAAAATCGTCTTGCAAATAGTCGATGACCGACTGTGGAAGCGGTTGGTTGCGGTACGGTTCGAGCAAATAATAGGTTCGCACTATTGACATTCCTCGACTGCGCGCGCGAATAAGGTCTTCCTTCTTCAGGGGAATGCGTTCACCATTTCGCCAGATGGGGGCGCGCTGGATGTAGAAGCCGCGCTCCGGGTTAGGAAAGTTTGCTGTGCTCGTCTGGTAAGTGATGGTTCGCTGTCCCGTTGCTGCTGCACGATGCTCTGAACACGTAGATACAACGAGCAGTAGTCCGGTGACAATCAGCAACCTCATCATCCACATCCACCAAGTGGGCTGTCCGGCTTGAGCAAGGAAGTAAACCATCGTTATTTATGAGAATATGAACCGGTACTCGCCTATAGCCATAAGGCTAATAGAGATTGCGAACTTAATTCGGTATTCACCTTTTGCCGTGGGTCTGAAGCCCTCAGCCATCCAAGGCGAAGCCCGCGTGCGCGAGCTAGAGCAGATTATTTATTCATTCATAGACCATGAGCCCCCGGCTATGCGGAGCAAAGCTCCCGCCTGTGCGGGCTAGAGCGAAATAATCAAAAACCATCAGATTGGAAAGTAGCCAATATAGAACTTACGCTCTATCCCATCGTAGCACTATGGTGTTTACTGAGACAGGGTTACAGCACGACAATCTGCTCACAGCTCAACTACTGCTCACTCTTCGCTTCGCGTGGCGCTCCGCTGCTCAATGGTGCCACCTCGATCGGAATATCGGTGTCGCGAAGCAGTTGGGTGACAATGTCGCCGCTGATCCAATGCCACCAGGTGCGCGAGCGCGGTTTGCCGACGATAATGCGCTGTACGCCATGATCGTGGGCATAGCGGAGAATCGAGTCAACCACACGGTGACTATCGATGACAGTAACGTGCGCGCCCAGGTCGCGCGCCAGACGCAGGTTGCGCTCTAGTTGCTGCGCGGCGTGCGCCGGGCGTCGGGTGGCAGCTCCCGGCGGTTCGACATGCAGCGCCAGCAATTCCGCGCCAAGTTCCACCCCTACGCGCGCTGCGTACCGGATAACCGCCTGTGATTGCACTTCTTCGCTGATACACACCAGAATGCGTACTGGCGTAGAACGTTGATCGGTCACAGATCACTCACCATGCTTCTTCAAAATGCAAACTGCACTGCCTGATTGCGGCGTTGCCACCATTTGAAGATTTCGTCCGCAAACAGCATAATGATTGGAAAGCATGTCAGCATCACCCAGTGCTCCGGCTGTGGCGGCACGAAGTTGAACAGCGTCGCCAAAGGCTTGATATAGACCAGCGCCAGCATCAAGACAACTGAGAGCAACGTTCCAACCACCAGCGCCCGGTTCGTGAACAGACCGATCCGGAAGATTGAAGTCCGGCGCGTCCGGCTGGCGAATGCTACACCTACCTGCGCCATCACAATCGCCATGTAGGTCAGGGTCGTCGCCTGGGCATAGAGCTCGCCGCTGCTCTCCATCGGCATGCCGGGGCGCCATCCGGCGCTCCAGTACACCGTGAAAAACGCCAGTAACGCCAGTGCGCCTTCCAGCACGCCGAGAACTGCAAATGTGCGTAGTAATGTCTCGCGATCAAGGAGCGGTGCGGTGCGTGAGCGGGGAGGTTGCTCCAGAATGCCCGGTTCGGGCGGTTCGGTGCTTAGGGCGACCGACGGCAGCAGTTCAGTGCCGACATCGATAGCCAGCACCTGGAGCACGGTTAGCGGCAGCGGGGCGCCGATAATGACGCTCACGACGATGACAGCGGCTTCGGCGACATTATGCGCAAAAACGTAGGCAGCGAGTTTCTGGATGTTGGCGAAGATGGCGCGTCCCTCTTCGATAGCCAGCAGCAGACCGGCAGGATGTTGCGCATTGAGCACGATGTCGGCAGCAGCCAGGGCAACTGCCGTTCCCGACGCGCTGACAACCACACCGATCTCCGCCTGTCGCAGTGCGGGTGCATCATTAATGCTGTCGCCTAAAAAAGCGACAATTTCGCCACGTTGCTGCAGCGCTTCGACGATTCGGCGCTTGTGGGTTGCATCCAGTTGCGCAAAAATGACGTCCTCCAGCGGTGCAAGGATCAATCCAAGGTTGGCGCTACTCATAGCATCAAGATCCGCACCAGTGACGATCTGGACATGCGGCGCGTCGATCAGCCCGACCCGCCGCGCAATTGCTTCGGCAGTTAGTCCATATGCGCCGGTCACGATAATGACGCGAATGCCAGCCTTGCGGCATCCCTCGATTAGTTGCACCACTTCTGGTTGTGGCGGCTCCTGAAGTGTGGCAAATCCGAGAAAGGTGAGATCACGTTCAATGTCACGTGCGCGCCACATAATCCCTTCGAGCGGCTCTTCGACGGAGCGTGTGGCAAACGCGACGACTCGCTGACCCTTGCGGGCATACTCATCGATGGCGTGCTCGATCTCCCGTCTCATCGTTTCGTCTAGGTCTCGGACGACGCCACGATACTGGATGCGGACGCAGATTGAAAGCACGGCGCGACCTGTTCCGCGCACATACGCCATTAGTTCGCGTTTCCCATCGCGCTCGATGGCAACCACCGCGCTGCCAAGTTGCCGGCGTGGTTCGTAGGGGAAACTCTGCAAACGGACGATGTGGTGACCAAGTGATGCTTCATTGATACCGCCACGCGCCGCAGTCGCCAGTAGCGCCCCTTCCAGCGGATCACCGACAACGTACCAGTCGGGGTGGCTTGCGTCGGGCGGCATCAGACGCGAGTTGCTGCACAGCACTGCAGCGCGCAGAACTGCGGTCAGATCGGGTTCGGATGCAACCCGTATCAGGGCGCGTTCGTACAGAAATGCGCCTTCTGGACGGTAATCACTGCCAGTTGTGGTATAGACGCGCCCGCCAGCCCAGATGGCGCTGACAGTGGGGATTGTGCTGGTCAACGTCTCGATGCGATTGGCGCACAGCACGGTCGCTGAACTCAAACTTTCGACACCTGCTAGTCGTCGAACCAGCACCCCATACCGCGCCAGTCGTCGGCGCGCCAGCGCCAGCGCCAGGGTAACTGTCGGCAGCAATCCTTCCGGCACAAAGGCGACGATCATTCCAATAGCGAAGATGATGCCAGCTTGAATGGTGAATTGTTGCCCCAGAACGGTCAGCAGGAAGGCGCCAATACCGGCGATGATCGCCACGCGGGTGATGGTAGCAGCCAGCGTGTTCAATGCTTGTCCCAGCGGGCTTGGTTCTGCGCGGAGCGCCGCCGTGCTCTCTGCAATAGTGCCAAGCAAAGTTTGCATACCGGTATGAATGGCGACCAGGCTGCCTTGCCCCTCGAACACGACAGTCCCCGCCAGCAGAATGTTTGGTCGCTCCACCAGCGCCAGCGTCGGATCGGGCATTGCCCCCGCCACCTTGGTTACTGGCGCCGCGTTGCCAGTCAACGCTGTTTGCTTGACCCGTAACCCCTCGCTGGAGATCAGGTAGCCGTCGGCAACAACCACCGTTCCCGGTTTCAATGGCAGAATATCACCGGGGACGACATCCGTCGTTGGGATCTGGCGTACCTGGCCGGCACGGCGCACATACGCGGTGGCAGGCAACAACTTACGGAGCGCAGCGATAGCGCGTTCAGCCAGATATTCCTGCCATGCAGTGAAAATGCCGTTGAGGAACGCGACTGCAAGGATGACCAACCCGATCACTGGCGTGTCGCTGAGGAATGCCAGCAACCCGGCGATCAGCAGGATCAACGAGATCCAGTTGGCGAACGAGGCAGCCAGACGGCGAAACGTAGAAATCGGCAACGTGTCGGCAATTGCATTCGGTCCGTAGCGTTCACGGCGTTTGCGCGCCTCCGCTTCATCGAGGCCATGGGGAGCGGTCTGCATCGCAGCGCAGACTTCAAGCGGCGACATTGCCGCAAGCTGATCCAGCGAGTGGTCCGACACGACGCTCCTCGCGCACAGATTACCGGTCTGCGTAGCGCCCTGAAATACTGAGTTGCTCGCCAGACTCTGTACGCTGGCGGAGCATCGCCAGCACCTCTTCAACCTTCTCTGGCGTTGTCAGGTCGTGGTAATACTCCAGATTTGCCTGTAACACCGGCGCATGATCACAGTCTGCCAGGCACTTGACCCGTTGCAGGGTGAACATGCCATCAGGTGTCGTCTGGTCAACGCCGATGCCCAGTTTTGCCTGGAGCGTGGCGATCAGTTCCTCGGCGCCGCAGAACGCACACGGGACATCATCACACACCTGGATCACCCATTTGCCCACCGGTTGCTTGTACAGGAGCGAGTAGAACCCGGCGACCTCAAACACGTCGGTTGGTGGCATGCCAAGCAGTTCGGCCACTTCGCGCATGGCCGCTTCGGTCAGGTAGCCATACTCGTCCTGTGCGATGAAGAGCAATGGGAGCACCGCACTTGGCTTGTGCGGATAGCGCGCAATGATTGCTTCAATCTCGGCGCCATGCTTTTCGATCAATGACATACCGAATCTCGTTTTATCGATCAACTTCTCCGAGTACCGGGTCCAGAGATGCAATCAGCGCCACCAAGTCGGCGACCAGATGACCGCGCGCCATGTGTGGCAGCGATTGCAGGTTGACGAACGAAGGCGCACGGAAGTGGACACGGTAGGGTTTGGCGCTGCCATCGCTAACAATATAGGTTGCAAGTTCTCCACGTGGTGATTCCACTGCTGCCAGTGCGTCACCACGCGGTGGTTTAAGTCCTTCTGTCCATAGTTTGAAATGGTGGATGAGTGCCTCCATGCTCTGCGTAATTTCGCTTTTCGGCGGCGGTGCGATTTTGCGATCTGACGTCATGTAGGGTCCGGGACCCATATCGCGCAGACGTTGTAACGCCTGGCGGCAGATAGAGACACTTTCGCGCATCTCTGCTATGCGCACCAGGTAGCGATCATAAATATCGCCGTGGGTGGCAGTCGGAATGGCAAACGAGTAGGTTTCGTAGCCGCAGTACGGCATCGTTTTACGCAGGTCCCATGCCACTCCAGTGGCGCGCAGGCCCGGTCCGGTCAATCCAAGGGCAATCGCTGCTTCGCTGTCGATCACACCGATCCCCTGCGTGCGCTCGATCCATAGTGGATTGTCGGTCAACAGGGCTTCGTATTCATCGATCCGCCCCGGCATGATCTGCAAAAACGCCTCAACGGCTGCATCGAACCCGGTAGGCAGATCATATGCCAGCCCTCCAATCCGGAAGTAGCTGGTCATCATACGTGCACCTGAGACCAGTTCGAAAATATCAAGGATCTGTTCGCGTTCACGAAAAGTGTAAAGGAAGACGCTCATCGCTGCCAGATCAAGCGCATGGGTGCCAAGCCATACCAGATGGCTGGCGATCCGTTGCAACTCTACCAGCAGCACCCGTGCAACGGTGGCGCGTTCTGGAACTTCGCAACCGAGCAGTTTTTCGACTGCTAGCACGTAGCTCAGATTATTGGAGAGCGGTGCCAGATAATCGGTGCGATCAGTAAGCACTACCGCCTTCTGGTACGTCTTGCTCTCCATCGTTTTCTCGATGCCAGTGTGGAGGAACCCGATATCTGGTGCGACATCGACAACCGTTTCGCCATCCAGTTCAACGACCAGTCGCAGCACGCCGTGGGTGCTTGGATGGTGGGGACCCATATTCAGCACCATGGTCTCTTTCTCACCGGCAAGCGCCGGACGAGTGATCTGACAGGGTGCAGGAATGCTTAGATTGCGTGCACGGGTTTCAGCGACGGTCATAGAGGCTTACTCCTTCGCAAATGGTTTATGCGCATAGATCCGGTCCTGGTTGAAGGTGAAAGCCACTTCTTCCGCACCGAGCGGTACATCTTTGCGCAGCGGATGCCCTTCCCAATCTTCCGGCATCAGGATGCGTTCCAGACAGGGATGACCGGTAAAAATGATACCAAACATATCAAACGTCTCGCGCTCATGGTAGTTGGCGCCGGGCCAGAGGCCAGTCAGGGATGGAACAGAGGGGTTATGCTCATCGACGCCAACTTTCAAGCAGATGCGGCTACGATTGGTGAATGATAACAGATGATAGACAACCTCGAAACGCGGCTCACGACCGAGATAATCGACGCCGCACAGGTTTTCGAGGAAATTGAACTGCAATTCTGGGTCGTCGCGCAGAAAACGTGCGACATCGACGATATGTTCTGGGCGAACGTACACGCTCAGGTCGCCGCGAAACTCCGTCGATCCGAGAATTGCCTCGGGCAATGCCGCACGCAATCGCCCCAGCACGGTTGCGTTGTCGAGCGCCATTCTTGAACCCTCCTGGCAAAGGTTCGGCAGTGATCCCGCTACGAGAGGCGAACCGGCTCGCGCAGTTCGCCATTGAGGCGCATGCGCTTTACCTTCTCGTGCAGATGAATGATACCATCGATCAACGCTTCGGGGCGCGGCGGGCACCCGGCGACATACACATCGACCGGGACGATTTCATCGACACCCTGTACAATCGCGTAATTGTTGAACACTCCACCGCATGCGGCACAATCTCCCATGGCGATCACCCATTTCGGGTCTGCCATTTGGTCGTACAGGCGGCGAACGACTGGTGCCATTTTCCGTGAAACGCGCCCGGCAACGATCATGAGATCCGCCTGACGCGGTGATGCCCGGTTGATCTCCATCCCGAAACGCGACAGGTCGTAATTGGCGCCTTGCGCACCCATCATTTCAATGGCGCAGCACGCTAGACCAAACAGCAGAGGCCACATCGCGCTTGATCGACTCCAGTTTACCAGCTGCTCGAGCGATGCGGTGACGATCCCCATATCGCCCGCTTTTTGCTCTATTCCCATCTTAGTGCTCCTCGCCGCCACTCATAGATTAGTCCAATTACCAATACCACAAAGAACACCCCCATCGCCGCCAGCCCCGGAATGCCGAGTTGTCGATAGACCAGCGCATACGGAAACAGGAAGATGATCTCAACATCGAACAGAATGAACAGCATCGCAACCAGATTAAATTTTACCGGAAAACGACGCTGTGCGGGACCAATCGGCTCCATACCCGACTCGTAGGGCATCAATTTGCGCCGATTAGGTCGCTGTGGTCCCAGGTAGCGCGAGAGGACGATCACAAAGATCGCAATGAACATTGCGACCAGAAACAGTGTCAGGATGGGCAGGTAGTCGATCAGCATCTACAGTGCCTTTGTCTGTATCGAATGGAGCAAACAGAGCGTATGCCTGAAGTAGCAGCGTTACCTGTGGATCAGCACCCTGATGCATGGCATTATACGACCTTCCAGATTTGTGTCAAGATGCACAAAGTTGAATATGTGCTGCTTCATGCTCCAGCAGCGCACGTTTTCGTTCGATCCCCCACTGGTATCCGCCCAGGTTGCCATCGGCGCGAACGACTCGATGACATGGCACAATCAGCGCCACCGGGTTGCTGGCGCATGCGCGCGCCACAGCGCGCACTGCATACGGGTGTCCCAATCGTTGTGCTACCTCCCGATAGGTCTGTGTTGCACCATATGGAATGGTGCGTAGCGCTTCCCAGACCAGGCGCTGAAACGGGGTCGCCGTCACGTCGAGCGGCAGGTCGAGACTTTTCTGGACGCCGTTCAGGTAGCCATGGATCATGGCAGTCCAGTTGTCGCTCACATGTCCGGTATGCCGGATGATCGCGGTTCTGAACCTGCGCTCCAGGTCGTCCTGCAACATGTCCGGGTCATCACCGAGCGCCACAGCGCAGACTCCGCGTTCCGTCGCTGCGATGAGAAAGTATCCAAACCTGCAAGGTGCAATTGTTACTGTGATTGTGCGTGGATGATTCATGTCAGAGTCCTGGTCTGAACCGCAGTGCCAGCGCAGCGCCTGCCAGCAACAGCGCCGCTATCACCGCCCATAGAAGATGATCCGAACCGCCAGTGCGCGGCAATGTTGCTGGTGCCGCCACAGTCGGCGTAGCAGCGACCCCAGCTGTTTCAGGAGTTGGCGTGGCTGTGTTCTCTGCGGTTGGGGTTGGCGTTGCGGTTGGCGTCGCCGGAACAGGCGTATCGCGCGGTTGTGGTTCCTCACGTGGGACCGAGGTTGGAGTTGGAGTGGATGTTGGGGTTGCTTCCGCCGGTCCGGGGATGATGCGAATGGGAACTTCCGCCTGGCGGGGCGCCTGGACTTCGTCGTCGAACTCGTCGCGCACGCCTGACGCTTCGGCGCGGTTGATAAGCGCTGCCTCAACCGAGCGCAGCGCGGTGAAGACAGTCGTGACAGTAATGATTTCACCAGGTCGCAGTCGGGTCAGTCCAAGACCGGTCAATACATTGTCCCATTCCAGCACACCTTCTGTGATCGTCGATGTCGATGTCAATGTTGGCGTCGGTATGGCGCTTGCGAATTGCAGGTAGGTCAGGTCGAACGTATCGCGCAGCGGAATGCGGGTCAGATCGGCGGCGCCGTCGTTGCTGATCGTGATGGTGAATGTGAGCGGGAGACCGCTGGCGGCAACCGTATCGGTCACGAGTTCTTTTCTCACAATGACCTGCCCGCCGATAGCATCGCCAGTGCTGCTTCGTCCGTCGCCAGCGTATTCCTGCCCGCCAAACCCCACGGCGGCGCCGATGCGCGCCCGGTTGACCGTTACGACCCGTGGCGCAATTGCGCGAAACACGGTGATGATTTCGATCGATTGCCCCGGATTGAGCGGACCAAAGACCGTATCGGTCGTCAGATCGCTCCAGGTGATCAATCCTTCGCCGGTTGCTGGCGTCACGATATTCGTCGACGAAAGTGGAATGGTGCGTTCGAGTTGCAGAATGCTCGACTCGTACTCATCGATCAGCGGCAGCGTGGTGATCGAGATCGTTCCGGTGTTGGTGATTCGGATGGTGAAGGTCAACTCCTGACCGACCTGAATGACATCCGATCCCTGCAGGCGTTTCGAGATTTCCATGCTTAATGTGCCGGTCTGCGCTGGAGGGGCGGCTGCCAGATTGGAAGGTGCGGCGATGTAGCAGATCGCGACGGTTGCGACGGCAACGATCACTGCGGCAATGAACGGGCGCCATCCGGTTGATGTCGCAGGCAGTGGTGTCATGAACGCCTCCTGTGCTTATGTGAGCCGTATGCGCTACTCTCGCGGTCGAACCTGCCCGCCGCGCCCCTTTTCGGCAGCCGGAGGATTGGTGATCGCCGCTCGTTCGCGTTCCTGCTGCGCTTCCCGGCGCGCCTCAGCATCCGCGATCAGAGCGACGGTTGCGCGGAATCCCCACACTGCCAGCAGCGCCGGTGCGATAAGGAGCAGTAAAAAGAATGGCGGCAGCGTTGCCAGAAACACGATGATACTCATTAGCGCCTGCGTGACAATAGTAAAGAGCGGTCTGCCGAATGCCAGCACCAGCGCGTTCCGAAACGTAAGCAGCAGGCTCTGACGTTCCTGCAACAATGCCAGCGGACCGAGATAGATCAACAGGCTGACCCATGCCATCAGGAAATACGCGAACAGCATCATTAGGTAGATGCCGGGCAGTGCGTCCATCTGCGCATAGAAGACCACATTCACCAGGATGATGAGCAGCCCCGTAAGCCAGGCGCCGTATATCCGCCATCCAAAGCGATAGTGACGTCGCGCTCCTGCAATGAAGTCGCTCAACGAAACGGTGCGCCCTTCGTGGATGCGCTGAGCGATCACCGTCAACCCGGCGCTCGCCATTCCCATTGGCAGGGTGGTCAACAGCAGCAATCCCGCAGCGCCGAGTGGTGCTCCGCCAACCGCAAAGCCAGCTGCCAGGATCGGCAATGGAAGCGTGACCAGCAACCAGACCACGCTGATCAGTGTGAGCGGCAGCAGGTCTTCGAAGGTGTCACGCGCTGATTGCCAGAAGATGCGAAAAGGATTCATACGCCCGGTGATTGCGCGAATGCTCTCGATGTGGAACTATTGTATCAGGCTTTCGCACAGAACGATACTCTGATTCTTACTGGTCACGGAGAAGAGCGTCGAGACGGCGCACTGCTCGCAGGGTTCGCCATGGCGTTGGTGATGGTTCGAGCCATGCGGCAAACGCTTCTTCCGGTACGATGCGCCGCGCCTGGATCGCGCGGCGTTCGCGCAAGAGTTGCGCCCGGTCGCGCAGCGCCTCGATGCGCCCGGCGATCATTGCCGGCTTACGGGCAAGTGTGGCGTATGCCAGCACCATGGTGTCGTATGCCAGAATATCCGGCAGGCAGGAACGCAGAACCCCCGAAGGAAAGCAACGAATGATCGCGCGCAACCGGTTGCGTCCCAGCAATCGCTGCTTGAGCGGCGATCCCTGACCGCCGGTGGCGGAATAGATGTGCCGCGCCCGCGCCGCAGGAACGACCAGGCATTCCCATCCACGCAGTTGCGCGCGCCACGCCAGATCGACATCTTCCAGATAGTTGAAAAAATCCGGCGCCATCAAGCCAATGTCGTCGAGCATCGTCCGCCGGTAGAGCGCCAGCCCGCCGCTTGCTCCCATCACCGGTTGCGGTGCAGCGGGTAACGATCGCACCGCACGCCCTGTCCACAGGTCGAGCGCCAGACCGTTACGGCGGGCAGTGATGCCAGCGGAAGCCACCAGATCAGGGCGATGATCGAAGGTGAGTACCCCAGCGGCAGCGCCGAGATGCGGATTCTGCTCCATCGTTTCGACCAGCGCCGGTACGCAGCCTGGTTCAACGAACGCATCGTTGTTCAGCAGCAAAAGCAGATCACCGCGTGCGGCACGCAAGCCAGCGTTGACGCCGCCAGCGAACCCCAGATTTGCTGGCAGAGCCACGAGACGCACGGCGGACCAGGCTTGCCGCAGCCACGCGGCGGTGCCATCGATGGAACCGTTATCGACAACGATGATTTCATCTTCGGGGTGAAGTTGCGCCATGACCGCGCGCAGGCAGGCATCCAGGAATCGTTTGCCATTCCAGGTCACAATGATGACGGAGATCATGAGATGTTCACGATGCAACAAACCCGGTCATAAGAGCGTACAAGGTTATAGATAATGTAGCGAAGCCGTTGAAGGAGAGAACCATGAACTTCGTGCTTGATAACCGACGTTCAGTCGTGGTAGGTATTGGCCTGATCCTGTTGGGTTTCGTCTGGTGGCTGAATCTGTGGTGGCTGTTGCTGCCAGGTGCGTTGATTGCCGGTGGAGTGGCGGCATATATCCAGCGGCGCGCGCTACGAACCTCTGAAGCCGTCCAAGTGGGTTTGTGGGGTGTCGGGCTTGGGTTGCTGCTGATGGTTGACTTTCTGTTCCCCGGCATCCTGTTTCTGGCTGGTGTCAGCCTCCTGATACGCGGGCGTGAAGACAGGATCGACGCACAGATCCAGCACGGCATCAGCAGCGTGCGTCGCCCACGCCAGAACGCACGTCCAACGGAGACAACCAGCGTCCCGATTACCATTCACCCTGGTGCTGCGCCGCAAGCGCCCTTCACATCGCCCGATCACGTTGCCACTGGTGAAACGACACGTTTGCGCGAGTAACAGCGGCATACAAGCGGTTTTACGAGACGACCCTGACGTTTTTGACGTCAGGGTCGTTTCTTACGGCGCATCTGGCGCTGCACTCAACGCCTGGATCCATGCACGCCAGTTGAGTTGAGGTGCAGGCACTGGGATCGGTGCTGGCGTTGGCGGCACCGGGTTTGCAGGACGATCCTCAAAGGTTGGCAGAACGACCGTATCACCCTCGGCGGCGAGTCCAAGTTGCTCCCGCGCAATTTGTTCGGCGTAGGCAGGGGACTCGGCATACTCCACCTGACTGAGCAGTGCGCGATTTGTTGCCTCAATGTGAGCGTTTTCGGCAAGCAACGCCTTACGTCGTTGCTCAAGTTGCGCGCCGGTCATGATCTGCCCAACGAAACTTGCCATCATCCACAGCGACAACACCACCATCGCCAGCGTGAGGGCGTGCACTCCGGCACGCCCTGGACTCAGGCGTTCGCGCAGAGTAAAGTTGCGTGAAGCAGATACATGTCGGCTACGGGGCATCTATCTGGACTCCAAAAGACATCAAGTACCAGAGAGCACCATGTTATGTTATGAGGTGCGCTATGCCTGCGTGCACTTCGGCGATGACCTATCACGCCTTGTGCTCATCGCGCCGGTCAGGACGCGGCGCTTCAAGGAGCAGAGGCTCGTCAATATTGGTCATCATTGAACTCTGACCACGGAACAGGCCGCCTGGTTCGATATGCAAGGCAGATGAAGTAATATCACCCCAGACTTTGCCCGTTGGTGAGATTTCGAGTTGTTCAATCGCGGTGATTTCCCCTTTCACCGCGCCGGACACGTGAACATTCTGCGCCTTGATCGTTGCGATCACCTGCCCTGTTTCGCCGATGATCAGATTTCCCAGAATTTCGATATCACCCTCGACTCTGCCATCGATCCTAATGTTGCCATCGGATTTGAGGGTGCCGACAAAGCTGGTGTTGGCGCCAATGACTGTCTCGGGCTTGCCATTGAGATGCGTGGCGGGAAGAGCCTGAGACTGTTTTCTGTTGCCGAACATCGCTCCTCCTCTAACGGCGGTGTGGCTCGTTCGCTTATGCCGGGCGCGCCGGATGACGCCCCCAGTGGTCAGTGCCCCCAGAATGATCGCCAGAACGGCGACTGCGGCAATTATATAAGACGTTTGACCTTCGATCAACTTTTTGTCGCAGCGGAGGGTTCCGCTCCCTCCCCTACGGTCGGATCGTTCCAGCCCAGCGTGCGCAGATACGCACGATCCGCCTCAGTCAACGCCGCGCGTGCCAGTAGGTCGGGTCGGCGTTCCAGGGTGCGCCGCAGCCGTTCACGCCGTCGCCATTGTGCAACCTCGCCGTGGTGACCAGAGACCAGCACTGGCGGCACTGCGCGCCCTTCCCATACCGCAGGGCGGGTGTACTGTGGGTATTCTAGCAACCCGTCACTAAACGATTCATCGGCGATTGACTCAGCATCGATGACCCCCGGAACCAGACGCGCAACTGCATCGATAACGACCATTGCCGCCAGTTCACCCCCTGTCAGCACGTAGTCGCCGATCGAGAGCTCGCGATCGATCAGCGCTTCGCGCACGCGCTCGTCTACTCCTTCGTAGCGCCCGCATACTAGCACCAGGCGCGGATAGGTTGCAAGTTCGGCAGCGATACGTTGCGTGAATGGCTCACCATCGGGCGTCATTAGGATGACTGGCGGCTTTGACGGTTCTTCCATTTCAGGTGCCATCGACAGCACTGCGCGGATGCATGCAGCAAGCGGTTCGGGTTTCATCACCATGCCTGCTCCACCGCCGTATGGTGCATCATCGGTCGTCCGGTGACGATCAGTAGCATAGGCGCGAATGTCATGCAGCACGACGTTGATGAACCCAGCTTGAATTGCCCGCTTGAGAATGCTCTCGTTGAGCGGACCAACGAACATGCCCGGGAATAATGTCAGAACATCGAAGCGCATGACTGCATTGTAGCACAGACCAGGCATGCACGACGATATTGCCTTCCTGCACAACTCGCTGCTCATTCCGAAGGGCATCCCAATCAGTGGCGCGATCTAAATGCGCACACTGGCGGGGTGCATGCCGTTGTTCGCACCTGAGACCGGTGTTCACTGCCCAACGACCTCCCGCGGTATCACTTCGGGAGGTCGTCGCGTTGGCGAGGATGACAGGCTGCAGGATCGAAGGCGGCATGTGTGGTGTATGCAGAGGATGGTCTGCTTGGAATAAATGTTTCGGCGAACAATCTACTGGCTGCTTAACAGTCAGCGCTCATCACCGACAGGCGGCGGAACGATCTGCACTTCGCCAGCGCCGCGCTGCAGAGCAGGCGAAGTCGTCGGTTGGAAGCGCGTGCTGGACGTACACTTCGTCGGTTAGCTCGGACAATGGAATGCGCACCAACTGATAGCCCCATAACCTCATTCGCGCGAGAATGCGCCAGGGTCGAACGCATTCTAGGTGGCTGGTAGCCTGTTAAGCCAGATGTCATCCGCGCTTCAGAATGATGGCACATCCCTTTTGTCCGACGAGTTTCTCAGTAACGTTCACGCGCAGGTCGTGTGGTGTTGCAACCACATCTCTAAGGATGTGTCGCCTTTATCGACGCGCGTTTCTTTCAGTCAAGTGATGATGATGTGCTGCCAGCAGCCATTCCGCACCTTCGGCATTCGATCGCCGAATGCATGAGTATGCGCACCAAGAAACCGTTCGTATCAATCCAACATTGCCACTTGCGCCCGTTGACCTTTTTTCCCCCTCGAAGCCACGATCTCCGTCTGCTTCGGTCGTTTTGGCTGATTGGGAGTCCAGGATGCCGATGGATGGCTCCGGGACGCGATCTAGCGCTTGTCAAGCCAGTTGGCGCGGCATATCTTTTTGGCGAATGTTCTATAACGATTATGAGCGAACCGAGATTATCGGCGGAGCATTAGTCAGAAGCCGTCGCCATTGGCGGGCGGTGCGGTGTTTGGAGAGCAGCGCACTAATAATCGTGTGGAGATCGATGTCGGTTGGACGTCCGCCTTTTGGTGACGTGACGGTGACGAGCAGCGCGATGGCGGACCATTACGCATTAGTCAGATCAGTCGCGTCCTGTATCGGATAGAACCGACGCTCGCGTTTCGACACACAGTACTTCTCCACATTAGAAAGCTATGTTTAGCATCGTGATCCCACAAGTCCGGGTTTTTGATCGCGCTCTCACAAACCCGGTCAACGCCGGACTGGTTTCCCATCGGAGAGAATAGTCGCATACATTTGTGACTGATGAACTCGAATGACTCTTATGAACTCATCTCACCTGATGCGCCGCTGTCGGCGCGAGTGACCGTTCGCGCACCAGGAATGCCCATCCCAGCGGTTCAAGTGCGATGCTGCCGTCGTCGTTTTGGGTGAATACCGCACGCTCGAAGACCTGACGCTTAAGCTGTCGTTCACCAGCGGCGGCAAACTCGCCGCTAATCGGGAAGCCAAAAGTCTGCAATCCGCCGTTGCGTTCCCAGAAGACGGCAAATGATCCACGGATAGCGTGGGGCGTTTCTGCGAAACGACGACATCCAGGCGGAGCGCAGTCGTCAGGTGGCACTGCGCCGCTTGGCGGCGTCCAAGTACGTCCAAGCGGCGCTACCTGCACCAGGTAGGGCGTGTCTGCCTGATCGAGGTGGAGTTCCAGTACGGCACGTTCGAAGACTTGACGCGTGATCCCCTTCTCGGTAACAGCTGGCGCAAGTGGCGCGCCGAACAGGTCGTTCCCGCCATGCATCTTCCAGTAGCGCCAGAGGAGTGCCGGTACAACCACATTGTTTTCGCGCCGGTCTTCTGGAACTGGCAGGAGTTTCTCTGCGGCTGCCAGCACTGCCCGAATGCCTGCCAGATTTTCGTTGAACTCCGGTTCGGCGCCGGTGACCAGTTCGGAGACGATCGCGGCGATCCCCAGACTCGCTGCCCAATCGTGCATGCCGCCAGTGATGATGTATGCATCCCAGAAGCGCGTGTAGCGGTAGCCTGCGCTGGCAGCATACGTCTGCGCCAGTTCTATCGATGGCGCATGTTCGCAGAAAGCGGGGAAGACGTTGCCAGCGGCGGAGTGCAGGAAAATAGCACCCCAGGCATCAAGCAGGAAACTGCGCAGCACCCGACTTTCGACCTCCGAGTCAGGGTATGGTCCGCCGGTATCGGAAATGATGCCGTATGCGCCGAAAACCCTGGTACGCCAGTCATTTTCAGGGCAGATATCGAGATTGGTATTCATGTTGCGGTTGAGATCAACACCGCGGGCGTTGAAGCGCGTGCCAAGTGCCAGTCCGTCAGGGTTGATGGTGGGAATGACGTACAGGCGCACGGACGGCGGGACTTCGTATGGGTTGGCGCGAAAATGGTCGGCGAGCATGGTGGCGAGGACATACGTATTGGCTTCTGGGGCGCCGTGGGTATTGCCAACGATCACCAGTTTCACCGGGCCGTCGCCGATACGCAGCGCAGTGATCGAGCGACCCTGGGTGGAGAGACCAATCGTGAGATCCTGCACGATCAATTGGCGTACCGGTGCAGCATCGAGCGGCGCTGCGAAGAGCAGAAACAGGATCAGGAGGGATAGGAGTTGAAGGTTGAGAGTTATAGGTGGTTCTGCCTTCGCGCTTTTGCGCCTGCAACCTTCGTACCTGCCACCATCGCACCTTCCGCCTTTCATCTTTGCACCTTGCTGCTCTGCTCAGAAGAAGCACCCGAAATCCTGGACGCCCTGGCGCCTGCCCCCTTTTCATCTTTGCACCTTGCTGTGTACCTATGCCTGTGGCAGCGCAGGAGACCAGCGATCTGCACCTGTTACCTTTCACCCTTGCACCTTGCCATCTTCGCATCTGCTATCCTACCACAGAGCTGCAGAGAACGCAGAGAGTGCGCAATTGCACCTTCATGTCTGTGACGTTCCTTTCTCCAAAACCTTTTGCCGGACTAGTGGTTTGTCAAATTTGAACTTAAGTGCTATCCCTCTAGGGGAGAGCGCTTTTTCTAGAGGTGTCTGAATGAACAAGCGCTACATTGTTCGGCTAAGCGAGAAGGAACAAGAAACGTTGCAGAAGATCATTTTCACCGGCAGGGCGCCAGCATATCAATCAAGATACGCCATGCCAACGTGCTGCTGAAAGCGGATGCTAACAGCCCAAACCGGACAGATGAAGCAGCAGCCGATGTATTCGGCTGTCATCTTAACACCGTCGCTAATATCCGCCAGCATTTGCAGAGCGCGGTCTGGAAGCAGCGCTGGCACGCCAAAGGCGCGCGCATCAGTCTCGCCTAGTAGATGGGGAGGCAGAAGCCCGGATTATTGCTCTCCGTTGCAGTTCTCTACCGGAGAGGCGCGCAGGGTTGGACCTTACGTCTACAAATAAGCTGGCGGAGCTAGAATCGTCCCTTCCATCTCCCGAGACTGTGCAACAGGTTCTAGAGCTCCGCCTCTATCCGAAGGAGTACTTTGTGATTCCTCCAGAAGAGAATGCCGAGTTTGTGGCTCATATGGGGGACATCCCGAACCTTTACCAGCAGCCTGCTGATCCCAAGAGGCCGCTCATTTGCATGGATGAGTTGCCGGTGCAATGCAGGGGACCCGTTGTCCCTTGCCTGCCCAGCCAGGGACACCGGTGCAGGCAGACTATGAGTATGAACGCAACAGCGCTGCGGAGCACTTTCTGTTCACCGACCCTCTGGCTGGTTGGCTTCGGGTCTCTGTTCGGAAGCATCGGATGGCTGTGGATTGAGGAGAGGGAATCCGAAATCTTGCTGGACGTCCTCCAGGCTGAGCATATGTCGTCATCTGCGACAATTTGAATACGCATACCATTGGAGCGCTGTATAAGGCGTTTTCTCCAACCCAGGCTCGGGTTCCGGTCCAGCGGAATTCACTATACCCCCAAACACGGAAGGTTGGTTGAACGAGGCAGAGGTTAAACTGATCCGGTAATGTTTGGATCGTCGAATACCGGATAGAGAGACCTTGCGTCAGGAAGCTCAGGCCTTGTGTCATCAGCGAAACAATGTGCAGAAGAGGGTGGATTGGCGATTCACTACGGCAAACGCCCGCATCCGTCTCAAGTGTTTATACCCACAAATAAAAATCAGCGCAACAATGGCGGTGGCGAGTTCTTCCTGATCACCCAGGGCTTCCAGTAGCAGGCGCCGCGGCGGAATCGCATATGGAACAGTTGTCCATCTGGTCGAAATGTATTGCGGACCGAAGACAATATATGCTGGTCGTGCAGCTAGCTTGCGTTGGGGTTGCGCTCTGACCGCCTCGCCGATCACAGTGCGCCGGATGCTAGGGGGATGAGCTATCAGGTAATCACGGAGCGCCAGAATCGCGGCGATGAGGTGACGGCAGAACATCCAGTAATGCCGCTACGGGCAAGTGCAACTGACGAAGAGTTGGCAGTTGTGCACACGGAGATCGACCTGATGCGCTACTCCCAGCGATTCGGAAACATTGATTGGCGCACTATCGACATCGACGCGCTCGACTTCCACCCGCCCCCGCTCGTAATAGTGCTGACCCTGCTGAACAACCGTTTGTGAAGTTGAGAACAGGATGTGATCAATGTTCAATTTGTCAGCAAGAGTTTGTTCACATATGCATTTGGCGTCGATGCATGCCATTCCGCACTGGCCCGGTCTGTCGTTTTCCTGTGGCACCTGTTGCCGGGAGCGCAGGATTTCTGCGCAAGCGGGAACATTGCGAAGATGATACCATGCGCTTTTGGTATAATGGGGGAATAGTTGAACCAGACAGTTGTCTGACAGGAGTACGTTATGAGTACACGTTCGCAGCGCGGTCGAGCGGTTCAGACGAAGAAGAGTGGCTCTTCTCGCACGCTCTATCTGGTGATGGGCGCCGCCATGCTGCTGGTCATTGCAGTTGCCGCGACGATTGCGCTGCAAAACCGGCAGACCGCCACACCGGGACGCGACCCCGTGCGTCCGGCGATCACGGTTGCGAAAGGGGTTGGCACCGACGGTTTCTTTTTCAAAGGGAATGCCGATGCACCGGTGACCGTCACCGAGTTTTCGGATTATCAGTGTCCTGGATGTGCCTACTATGCAACGATATTGGCGGCGCAGTTCGAGCAAGAGTATGTTGCGACCGGCAAGGTCCGGTTTGTCTACCATGAGTACCCCTTAAACGGGCATATCAACGGCGTTCCAGCTGCGATTGCCGCACGTTGTGCAGGTGAACAGGGGGCGGATAACTACTGGGCGATGCACGACTATCTCTTCACCAACCAACGTCAGTGGAGCAGTCAACCCAATCCGCAGGCGCAGTTCGTTACCTATGCGCGGCAGATTGGTCTCGATACTGCTGCCTTCGAGCGTTGCTACACCAGCAACCGCTTCCGTGATGCAATCGATCAGGCGAAGGCATCCGGCGACGCGCTGCGTATTCCTGGCACTCCGTCGTTTGCCGTGAATGGGCAACTGGTCGATACGACCGGTGCAAGCAGCGTAGAAGAGATCTACGCTCGTATGCGCCAGGCGGTGGATCGAGCGCTTGCGGGGCAGTAGGGTTATTACAGGGATAGGTTTTTTGAAAGCTCCTGTGCGTCATCTCCTGTTTCAGGTATCAGGATGCCCAAACTTCCCTTCTCCCACAAGGGGAGAAGAGGGTTGGGGGGATGAGGAGCAAAGGTATGCGGAAATGCAAAGAATCATTCATCTCTCCTGAGAAATCTACTCTTGAGAGGGGGAGGAAGCCGGAGAGGTTATACCCGGTGACGTGTGGTCGTGTGCAGCCAGCGCTGGCTGAATTTGAAAACCTGAGCATTCTCGTGCCTTTCCCCGCGTCGCCTGTAGCGTGATTGCCTTGTGTGCCGCCGGGTTGTTCAGGCAAGCACTCATTGACAGCCCTTTGCTGCATGGCTATAATGCCACAGTCTGACGCGCGCGCTTGCCGCGTCGAAGCGGATATTCGTCTTGCTTATCACAGACAGATCGTCGTTGCACAAATAGAGATGGCGTCGTGCGTAGTCGAGACATATACTCGTTGATCTTCATTCTGCTGGTTGCTGGCATTGCGCTGTCGATTGTGTTCGCCCCAGAAGGGCGCTGGTTGTTCAACCGCGACGTCAGTGTTCGTCTGGGGCTAGACTTGCGCGGCGGCATCCAAGTGTTGCTGCGTGCTGCCGAACCGGTTGAACGCAGCGTGATGCAAACAGCAGCTGGCGTTATCGAACGTCGTATCAACGCTTTAGGGGTCGCCGAGTCGGTGGTTCAGTTGTCGGGGAATGACCGGATCATTGTTGAGATACCTGGTATTGATAACCCTGAACAGGCAATTGAAACCCTGCGCGGCACCGGTAAATTGGAGTTCATCGATACCAAAGGGGAGTTTCTTGCACCGGGCACGATTGTGCGCACAACCGGTAGCCCTAATCCGATTGCACTGCGTCCTACCGCCACAGTGACCGGCACAGAAGAGATAACGTCGACTGTGTCGGAAGGCCCGATCTATGAGAGTATTACCGACGGTAAAGATCTGGATCTGAGCTCTGTACAACCGCCACAGATTGCCAGTCAGAGCCTGACGAACCAATTTGCCGTACCGTTTGCCTTCACCGGCGAGTCGGCGCGTCGTTTGGAACAGTTCACTGCCGCCAATATTCAGCGCCCGATGTGTATCGTGCTCGACAATCAGGTCTTCAGTTGTCCGGTTATTCAGGCGGCGCTGATTGGCGGGCGTGGCGAAATCACGACGAACACGCGCCAGGATGCGGAACAGATCTACACGCAACTTAAGTATGGCGCATTGCCGGTTCCATTGCAGGTCGAGTCGAGCCGGACGGTCTCAGCGTCGCTCGGTCAAGGGTCGGTCGATGCCAGCATCGTAGCAGGTCTGGTCGGGTTGCTCACAGTAGCGTTGTTCATGATCCTGTTCTATCGCCTGCCCGGTTTTCTGGCGACCGTGGCGCTTCTGCTCTATACGGTGATCAGTTTTGCGCTGTATCAGTTGATCCCGGTGACGCTGACGCTACCGGGTATCGCTGGTTTCATTCTGTCGATTGGGGTGGCGGTTGATGCGAATGTACTCATTTTTGCACGACTGAAAGAAGAGTTGCGGCGCGGCAGATCGCTGAATGCGTCGATTGACGCCGCTTTCGTAGAGGCATGGCCTGCCATCCGCGACTCGAGTGTGGCAACGTTGATCACTTGCACCATCCTGTTCATGTTTGGCAATACCTTTGGCGTGAGCCTGATCAAGGGGTTCGCGCTGACGCTTGGACTTGGCATTTTGCTGAGCCTGTTTACAGCGATGGTCGTTACGCGCACATTCCTGCACGTGATCAACCCCTTGCCGTTTGCGCAGAACCCCTGGTTGTACGAACTGAAGGACGCGCCAGGGATGCGTCACGCGCGCGAGACGGCATAATCACAAGAAACGTATGGATAAACTCGTTAAGCTCCGCTACTGGTGGTTTGCACTCTCGCTGGTAATTATTATTCCTGGATTGGTGTCGCTGGCGATTTTTGGGCTGCGCCTAGGCATCGATTTCAGCGGCGGTGCGTTGTGGGATATCCAGTTCGTCGAACGGACGCCGGGTCAACTCGATACCGAGCGGATTCGCGCCATCTTTGCAGCGCAGGGGTTTGAGGGCGCTCTGGTGCAGTTGACCGAGTCACAGGTTGATGGGCGTACCGTCGCCAGCGCTATAGTGCGCACCCGTTCGCTGAGCGAAACCGATCCGGAACCGCAGCGTCAGCGAGTGCTCAGCGCGCTCAGCGCAGAGTACGGTCCGGTTAATCAGCAGGCGCTGCAGTCCGTTGGCGCTACGGTGAGCGCTGAGTCGACTCGCAGTGCAGTGATTGCAGTGATTGCGGCGTGTGTGGCAATTCTGGTCTATCTGACGCTGGCCTTCCGCCGCGCGCCGCATCCGGTGCGCTACGGCATTTGCGCTATCTTGGCGATGATCCACGATGTGCTGCTGGTGCTGGGTGTTGCGTCGATCCTGGGAGTGGTGATCGGAATGGAGGTCGATGCGCTGTTCCTGACGGCGCTCCTGACGGTGATCAGTTTCTCGGTGCATGATACGATCGTGGTGTTTGACCGCATCCGCGAGAATCTGATGAACCGTCGCCCGACTGAAACCTTCGATGAGATTGTCAATCATAGTATTGTTCAAACGCTGCCGCGTTCAATCAATACCCAGCTGACGACATTCTTTACACTGGTGGCACTGCTCCTGTTTGGCGGCGAGTCGATCCGCAATCTGGTGCTGATCCTGCTGATTGGGCTGGTGAGTGGCACCTACTCGTCGATCTTTAACGCGGCGCAATTGCTCGTAGTGTGGGAGAACCGTGAGTGGAACCGCTGGTTCCGCCGGAGCGCCCCGCCAGGCGCCGAAGCGACAGCAGCGTAGTTCCTGCCACTCCATGTCCCGCTTGTTCTTTGCCCTCTCGAAGCGAACGATGCCGCGAGAGGGTATTTATAGTCCGCACAAGCCGGTCGTGCTACTTTGTTACGTAGTACGTCTGCCACTGGTGGGGGGCGGATGGTGGTGAGTCCTTCTGGATGTGCAGAATGCGCGCTCCGGAGTCCCGCACGTGCGCAACAACATACGTTTCAGGTAGGGCATGCACTTCGTGAGGATAGAGCTTGAGTCGGTAGTACAGGATCGCAGGCGGGACGCCAATGGTGCGTAGCAGCGCGTAGGCTCGACGGCGTGGCTGCAAACGGTACAACGGCTTGATCGCGTTCAGCGTGCTAAAGATTAGGAGTCCATCTGGCTTCATCACCCGGACAAATTCGGCGATGTAGCGTAGTGCTCGTGTGCGATCCCGGACATGCTGGAGCACGCCCCAGCAATAGACCATATCGCACCTGTCTGATACGATGGGCAGCGTATCACTGGCGCTAACGACAAAATCGGCGCGTGTGAGCGTCGCGTGGATCTGGCGGGCTTTGACAATCAGGCTTTCCGAAATGTCCAGACCGACATAGTATTCGAATCGCCTGCGGAACGCTGCGGCAAGCCGACCGACGCCGCAGCCAAAGTCGAGCACCGTCGACCGGTGCGATGGTCGATTCCAGCGCTCAATCTGCTGCATGACCTGCGCAACCTGATCCTCTCCGGTTTGGAGAAAGGCTTCAACATCCCATCTGCCGAACCGGTTTGTGCCAGTCATGCCCCAGAACGGATCCACCTGACCGAGATCTTCCCATTGACGCTTGTTCGTTTGCAGGCTCATATGTTGCTCTTTATTGACGCTTGTTCGTTTGCAGGCTCATATGTTGCTCTTTTGAAACGGGCTGACAGCGCGACCTTTTGCAATGTACACCCGGAGATATACATCGCAAAAGCATCCCCGGAAGTATAGGAAGCACTTCCTCTGGTTATGACGGTCAGTTAGAGAGAGATGGCATAAGCTACCCATTCAAGGCAAGGTTCGGCTGGACATCCAGGTCCCATCCATGCTGAATGCCAGCTTCGAAGCGATAGAAGGCGGCAGCGCCGATCATTGCGGCATTGTCGGTACACAAGGCGACTGGTGGGACGCGCACCGGAACCGGAGCGCGCCGGTTGAGTTCCTCGCGCAGGCGAAGATTTGCTGCCACGCCCCCGGCTAGCAGGATCTCGGCAGCACCGAATGCACGCGCTGCTTCGACCGTCTTCGTTACCAGCACGTCGACGACAGACTCCTGGAAGGCGCGGGCGAGACGCGCTACGATTGTTGGAGGCAGGGGAGGCGTAGCGGTTGCTTCAGGCGGCGCGCTGGAAGCGCCGACGCCGCGTTTGCCAGCGCTCTTCCCCGTGCCGGGCTGCAACGCTGCTTCACGCGCCTGATAGTCGCGGATCTGATGGAGGACTGCCGTTTTCAGCCCGCTGAACGAAAAATCGTAACTGTCGCGCAACCAGGCGCGCGGCAGCACCACCCCGCCGGGTGCGCCTTCCGCCGCACGCTGAATGGCAGGTCCGCCGGGAAAGCCAAGCCCCAACAAACGTGCAACTTTGTCGAACGCCTCGCCGGCGGCATCATCACGCGTCTGTCCGAGCAACCGGTAGCGTCCGTGCCCTTCGAGCAGCGCCAGCAGCGTATGCCCGCCGCTGACCACCAGCGCAACGACGGGGAATTGCGGCGCTGGCGCTTCTGGTTGTGCATCGGTCACCAACCAGTTTGCGTAGATGTGCGCCTCGATATGGTTGACTCCGACAAACGGCAATTCGCGGATCCAGGCGATTGCCTTGGCAACATTCAGACCGGTCATCAGCGCGCCTGCCAGCCCCGGTCCATACGTCGCCGCGACCGCGTGGATGTCGTTCCATCCGCCGGGCAGCGGGCGTAGCGCCTTGCGCAGCACGGCATCAATCGTCAGGATGTGCTGGCGTGACGCGACTTCGGGAACGATGCCGCCGTAGCGCTGATGCTCATCGATCTGTGATGCCACAACATTGGAGATAATCGTGCGCCCGCCGCGAATAACCGCCGCTGCCGTCTCGTCGCACGATGTCTCAATTGCTAGAATGGTGACTTGCCTGTTCATAGCGCATATTGTACCATTTCCTTGACGTGCTCGTTGTCGAGAGAGTATAATAGTGCTGGTTTTAGGTCTACCTAAATTATTTGAACCATGCCACTTTCAGAGCACACCGAGTCCGTCCAGGACTATCTGAAAACTATCTTCGACATCCAGCGCGATCAGGGGCGGGTTTCCACCACGGCGCTTGCCGAGCGTCTGGGCAATTCGCCTGCTTCGGTCACCGGGATGCTCAAGAAACTCGCTTCTCTCAATTTGGTTGACTACGAGCCGTACCAGGGAGTAGTGCTCACACCAGCTGGCGAGAAGGTTGCGCTGGAAGTCATCCGCCACCACCGCCTGATCGAGCGTTACCTGGCGGAGGCGTTGGGTGTCCCGTGGGACCGGGTTCATGATGAAGCTGAAAAGTGGGAGCATGTACTGTCGGAAGACCTGGAGGACCGGATCGATGCAGTGCTCGGCTACCCGACGACCGATCCGCACGGGGCGCCAATTCCGACGCGCGATGGCACGCTGCCGCCACCGCATGCTACCCGCCTGAGCGATCTGCAAACTGGCCAGTCGGCAACAGTTGCCGAAGTGAGCGACCATGACCCGGCGATGCTGCGCTATTTTGCAGAGTTGGGGTTGCGCCCCGGTGTTGATGTGACCGTCGTTGCCGTTGCACCCTTCGGTGGTCCGCTGACTGTGCGGCTAGAAGATGTTGAGCATTCACTTGGACGCGAGGTAGCCGGGTATATCGCCGTGTGTGATGTGACACCAGCTGAGGCGGGGGAGGAAGCGAACAGGGCAATTGAGTAATGTGACTTAACCTCGCGGAAACGTCGGTCTGATTGCCTCGCGCTTCAAAATATCCGGCAACTGATTCAGTTCATCGCCTGTGACCACCACAATCTGGCGCGCCTGTGCCTGCGCACGGAAGGCCGCGAGCGCCTGTGCATCAGCTTTGTGCTGGCTGCGTGCTGTGATGAACAATGTGCCCACGAATGAGCCACCGATCATGCTGGTAATCGCGCGCAGTTGATCGAGATGCTCGGTGCGAAACGGTCGCGCCTCTGTCTTGCATTCGGCAATCAGGAGCGAGGCGGCGTGCGTCGCTGCGAGATCGATCTGATTCATCGGCGAAAGCCCGCCCTGCGCAGGCATTTTGATGCCAGGACAGCAGTCATCGAAGCAACCGGCGCGTTGCGCTGCGTCCCAGGCGTAGATCTCCAGCCATGCGCCGTTGACGAAATCCCAGAATGCGCCATCTGCCTGAAGAATCTCGTAATGGTTCGAGTGCTGGTGTATGGCAGAAATGAAACCGGCAGCCTGCGCCTGTTCACACCACTGAACCATTGTCGGCGTCAGGGAGAGCGCTGCAAGACGGCGCGGTTGTGTGAATCTGGCGTCAGCGTTTGCATTGCGCAGTATCTCACGGAACTCAATCGCTTCATCAGGCGCCTGCGCCATCTGTCGTGCAAGTGCTACCCACAGCGCCGGTGGAGGTGGCGCCGGTTGAGCCGAACGATTGTATATCTGGAGATAGTTCTCCACCGAAAGCCAGTATGGATCGCCGTTCGGCGGTTGACCGGCTAGCGTCACGACGCGCCTTCCAGCTGTGTCGAAATACCAGACGCTGGCGTTGCGCGCCTGTCCCTCCTCATATGCGCCAATACTCATGATTGTGGTGGCGCATGTGATATTGCACACCCATCGGGCGCCGGGAAAGCGATCCATCACAGCAGCGCATTGCGCGCGAATATCGTTCAGATCGAACGCATCGACAGTTTGCGGGTCAAGCACTCGCGGACTGAGTTGCTCAAGGACGCGCCTGACCTTCTCCCATGCTTCGCCTGGACGCATCGCCTCACGCGAAGCAATCGGCGCAATGATGTCGGGGCGCAGGAACTGGGCGCTGAGCACATTTGGCGTCTGCCTGCCGCCGATCAAGACCAGTAAGGCAACGGGTGTTTTGACAGATGCCATACTCTATCTCTCTGCCTGAAAGCTGGAGTGCACGACAATCATGCAGCATTATGTGTCTATCTCACTCCCCTGCTTCCGGTCGCGGCAGATCGGTGGTGATGTCGCCATCTTCGGCAACCTGGACAACGCCGGGCGCCTGGGAGAGTTCGTCGAGGGCGTGTCTGGTGGCGACAACAAAGAGGGTGTTGAATGCAGTTGGCTCGCTCACCTGGATCACTTCTTCACTGAGACCGTGCTCGTCGATCCAGTTCAGGAGCTGGGTTCGCATCTGCCCGTTGTGTTCCCGCAACCGGCGATACTTCTCTGCGCGATTGCAACGCGCCAGTATTTCGGCATTTGGGCGCTCGATGGTCACAACCGAGCGGACGAGGCGCTTTGGTCGACTCTTCAGTTCCGGCTCAGACTTCTTATTCTGTTGCTCACTCATACGACAAACCTCGCCAGCCCGGCGCCGACCCGTTCGGCAGGCGCCGATAACGGCAGCGCCGTTTCCAGCAGCCGCTGGCGCAGCGCTGCTCCCTGCAATCCGGGATTTGCCGAAGCAATCAGCGCTGCGATGCCCGCTACATAGGGCGCTGCCATGCTCGTGCCACTCATCCTGGCGTACAGACTACGACGTTGAAGATCTCGTTCCAGGCTTGACATAATGTTAACACCAAAACCGACAATATCCGGCTTTTGGCGTCCGTCGGGCGTCTGCCCGCTGCTGCTGCTGGGCCAGGGATTGAGATTGAAATCGACTGCGCCGACTCCTAGCGCTTCGGCATACGAGCCAGGCGCACGAATGATGCCGGGACCGTCGTTTCCAATGGCGATGACCGGCAGCACGTCGAAATCCTCTACCAGCGTGCGCAGCAACAGTTGCATCCCGTCGGTCACTGTTTTGAACGCTGGTGCGCTGATCCATTCCGGGCGGAAACCGAGCGACATGCTGATGATCATCGGTTTGTGCTGGTTTTCCACCAGGCTGAAATGGGACAGCATCCAGTCCAGCGCAACGATAATCCGTTCCAGGCTGGTTTTAACTGTCTCGCTTTCGATCACTGCCGCTGCCAGCAGTTCGACACCCGGCGCGACACCGACATTGCGTCCGGCGATAATTCCGCATACGTGGGTTCCGTGACCATGGGTGTCGAATCCATTGACCGCGCGCATACTTTCGGGCGTTGGCATGAACGGCACATACCGGAATTCGATCCGTTTCCCGGCAAATTCGTTGTGGTCGGCGTCACAACCGGTATCGAGCACGCCAACAATGACCTGTTCGCCGGTAATCCCTTTGCGATGCGCTTCCTGAATCCCGCTCACATCAGGCCACTCCGGTGCGCGCGGACGGCGGAACCTGGTTTCGGTGCCGGTGCGCGCAACCGGTAGTGAGAGCGGCACATCGGGAACGATCAGGTAGTCGTCTGCGAGTATCTCACGCGCCTGTTCAGCCTGTCGATCGGTTGGCGCTTTGACGATATAACAACTCACGTGTCCCAGCCGCTCGAACCCATGACTGATCGGTTTCCGCTGACCCGGCAGGTGGGGCCTTAATCCGAGACGGATCAACTCCATCGCGCGGCGCGATGTCTGTGCATCGCGCATAATCTCCGAGCGCTTTTCCGCAGTTGCAACATCGTGCAGCGCAAATGCTGCGGTTCGTGTTCGCTTGCGGACGGCAATAAATTTTTCCACAACTGACGAATGCCTGCTTCGGCGTAATACTACGTCTCGAACGATGTTCCCAGTACTGCACAGTATAGCACAGGGTGGAGCGACGCGCAGCGCCGACACATAGCGTGACCACACTGCCTGCTGGAGGGAGCGACGACGGCGCTTCCTACCCCCCTTCGTCCCATGCGCCGATTTCGATTCCTGCCAGGTTTTCCAGCGCTTTGATCAGTGCATGGTTCCCTTCGTGACCGAGACCACGCGCCTGCAATGTGCGATAGAGCTGGTAAATCAGCGCTGTTCCCGGCAGCGGCACGCCGAGTCGGTCGGCTTCCTGCAACACCAGACGGAGATCTTTCTGCTGAAGGTCGATAGTGAAGCCAGGGCGCCAGTCGCGTGCCAGGATCTGCGGTCCGCGGTTGCTCAACATCCAGCTGCCCGCCGCTCCGCCCGACACTGCTTCCAGCGCCTTTCGCAGATCAATGCCGCCAGCCTGAGCGAACAGCAGCGCCTCGCTCATCGCTAGTGCGTGCCCCACCACCAGAATCTGATTGACCAGTTTGGTCGTTTGTCCAGCACCAATCGGTCCAAGGTGCGTGATGGTTGTCCCCATTGCCTGGAAAACTGGCAGCGCCCGCTCAAACTGGGTAACATCGCCACCGACCATAATGCTGAGGGTCCCGCGTGCCGCGCCCTCCGATCCGCCGCTCACCGGCGCATCGAGCATATGAATGTGACGTTCTGCCAGTTGCGCCGCGATCCGCTGTGTTGCCCGCGGGCTGATCGTGCTCATGTCGATCACCAGCGAACCGGGACGCGCACCGTGAATGACGCCGCCTTCACCGAGGAGCACCTGTTCGACATCGGGAGTATCGCTGACGCAGGTAATAATGATGTCGCTGTGGAATGCCAGATCGCCGGGACTGCTGGCGGATCCTGCCCCTTCTGCCACCAGTTCGTCCATACGGCTGGCAGTGCGATTCCATACCCGCAATGGGAACCCTGCCTTCAAGATATTGCGCGCCATGCCGCGCCCCATGATGCCGAGACCGATGAATCCAACACGTTCACGCTGATCCATACACCTGTCTCTCTCCACATTTCAGTACGGAACCGTTGGCGCTCATTGTATCACGCACGTCTCAGGCATCTGCGATGTTTGCGTAACGGTTGCGTTATCTGCGGGGATTGTCCGCACACTGATGAAAGATTACAGTGACAGTAATCCTTCATTGTTTCGTGTGCGCAGGAGGAGTGGCATGGGTACGCGCTTCACCATCATTGCAATCCTGATCTCATCGCTGCTGGTGGCATGCGTCGCAACCCCAGCGTTTGTGACGGCACCGCCGCCAGATGTTGCAATGCCAACCGCAGCTGTGCATGCGCCGACGCTCGCGTCGTTGCAGGTGACGCCTGCTGGCATGCCAGCGTTTTCGCAAGCAAATGTGACTCCATCACCAACGCTGCAACCGGTTCCCACGGCGCTCCCAACACCTATTCCGCCAACCATGCAACCGCTTGGTCCGGGTGGTATGCCGCATCCGTTGCGTGTTCGTCGGTTGCAGTTCGGCGTTCATGCCCATCTGTTCTGGACTGACCGCGCCACACCGCTGCGGCTGGCGCGGGATGCGGGGTTTGGCTGGATCCGCCAGCAGATCCACTGGAAGGACCAGGAAGGTCCTCCTGGCTTCTATGCCTGGGGCGCGGAACTTGACGCGCTGATTGCCGATGTCAATGCGTATGGGCTGAAACTGATGATCTCGATCGTCCGGTCGCCGCACTTCTACGGGCGCAGTGGCAGCGATGGGTTGCCAGAGAATCCTGAAACGCTGGGGAATTTCGTGGCAGCGCTAACGCAGCGGTATAAGGGGCGCATTCACGCTATTCAGATCTGGAACGAACAGAACCTGGCGTATGAGAATGGCGGATATGTCTCAACCGAAGACGCACAGCACTATGTCGAAATCCTCAAAGTAGCATATACCCGCATCAAAGCGATCGATCCGACGATCATCGTCGTGAGCGGCGCGCCAGCATCAACGGCGGTTGACAGCCCTGGGATTGCCATTTCCGACATCCGCTACTACAGTGCAATGTTCTCCTACGAGAACGGCATCATTCGTAACTATGTCGATGCGCTTGGCGTGCATCCCGGCGGTTCCGCCAACCCGCCAGAGACATTCTGGCCCGAAGCGCCGAGTCCAGCACAGGGGTGGACTGACCATCCAACGTTCTACTTCCGCAATGTGGAACGTATTCGTCGGTTGATGGAGGAGTATGGTCTGGCGGACCTGCCAGTGTGGATCACGGAGTTTGGCTGGGCGACACGCAACAATACGCCCGGTTTCGAGTTCGGCAATCAGGTATCATATGAGCAGCAGGCGCAGTATATCGTCAGAGCGATGGAATGGACTGCCGAACGGTACCCGTGGGTCGATGCCATGTTTCTGTGGAACCTGAACTTCGCTCCACTGCGTGCGCGCAACGGCGAACCCTGGCACGAACAGGCGTCGTTTAGCATCATCAACGCCGATTACTCGCCACGTCCTGCGTATTGGGCGATTCAGCAGTACCTCTTGCGGTATCATGCCCGTCGTGAATGAGCAGGTGCAATCGAGCTTTTTGCCGGATACCTCACGGATTGCGGAGGGAGCGGTGCATCGGCGTGTGCCGCTCGCCGCCTTTTTGTTTCTGTTCGCGCTCTACCTGTTGACGGCGAGCGGTCATCTCTATTCGCCCGACGAAGAGGCGATGTACTATGTGACGCGCGGACTGGCGACACGCGGCGACATCGCTATCGAGGGGGACGATCTCGTGCCGATGCCGTTGCGGGAAGGGCGCGATGGACGCAGGGTTTCGCCGTATGGCATCCTTCCTTCGCTGGCGGCGTTGCCATTCTTCGCCCTCGGCGCGCTGCTTGCCAGTGGTGCATCGGTCGAGGTCTACGAGTACCTCACCCGTTTTACGGTCAGTCTGCTGAATGCGCCGGTGACTGCCGCTACCGGCGCGGTTCTGTTCTCATTTGTGGTATCTCTGGGGTATGGCAGGCAGGCGGCATGGCTGGCAGTGGGAGCGTTCGGCGTGGCGAGCCTGGCGTGGCCCTATGCCCGCACCTTCTTCTCCGAGCCACTGGCGGGACTCCTTCTGATCCTGGCAGTCGAACGGGCGCATAGCGCGTCTGCGCGTCATGACCGACGAGCGCTGCTGATCTCCGGCGTTGCGACCGGTCTGCTGGTTGCCACGCGCATCGCTGCGCTGGTTGCTGTACCGTTTTTGATGCTGTATGTGGCAGCGATCACGGTTTCCTGCCTGGGGGCGTCGCGTAGAATAGCGGAGCGACTCCGTGTGATAGTAGCGCACCTGGGTCTATGGAGTCTGGGGTTGGTTCCCGGTGTGGCGCTGGTTATCGGCTACAATCTGGCACGCTTTGGTTTACCGCTGGCGAGTGGCTACGGCGATGAAGCGAGCGCTTTTACTACACCGCTGCTGACCGGATTGACCGGGTTGTTGCTCAGTCCTGGTAAAAGCCTGTTCCTGTACGCGCCGGTTGCGGCGTTGGCGCTGGCGGGTGCGCCGTTGCTGTGGCGGCGCTGGCGCATGGAGGTGGCACTGTTGCTGAGCCTAGTCATCGCTCATGTGATCCTGTACGCACACTGGCATGCCTGGGATGGCGGCGGGGTCTGGGGTCCACGATTGCTGCTGCCGATCGTGCCGTTGTTGGCAGTGCTGGCAGCGCCGGTATTCGAGCGTGCAGCATCGGGAGGACGGGCGTTGCGGCTGGTTGTCGGGATCGTTCTGGCGTTTGGAACGATCAATGCGCTGGCAGGCGTTCTCGTCAACCCGGCGATCTACCTCAATATGGGGATTCCGCACCGTCGGATCTATTTTGAGGCGGCCCACTCGCCATTGCTGGCGCACTGGCGCATTGCCGCGGAACGCTGGCAGGCGCGGTATGGCGGCGGGCAGTGCGTGATCGGCGACGGATTTTACTTTCCGGACGGGCGTGGTGCGTTGCTGCCGCGCATGACTGGCGCATATGGAACGCTATCCTGCCGGAGCGACAGACCGACACTGCTCACACTCCGCATCAACGACGACCGTCCGACCGGCGCGCCGCCGGGCAACCCGACGCTCGACATCGCCGGGCGTCGGGTTGCATTGCGTAGTGGTCAGGGAAGCCTGATATATGTGCTTGCGCCGCCGGGCGCACCGCTAGTGCTGCGGGCGCAGCCGTTTGTGCAGACGATACCAGGAACGGAGCGGCAGCGAATGGTGGGATTGCGGATCGATGCGATCATCGCCATTGATGACTATGGCATTCAACTGCCGCTCTCTGATGCAGCGATCGAACCGCCGCCGGCAAGCCCGCGCTACCGTTGGGGGTGGTATTTCGTTCCAACTGTTCGCCACACGACCGACCTGTGGCTCGGGTATCTACTGCGCAGCGAGATCGGTTTCGTTCGTGCACTGGCTGTCGCCGGGTTGCTGGTCGGCACGGCGCTGGCGGCAGGTGTGGCGGGGAGGAGGAGGTTGGGCGTTGAACATTGAATGTTCAACGTTCAACGTTGTGACGGTGAGAGAGCTGGCACGCCATACGTAAGGAGTGAATGCCATGCATCATCGTACTATATTGGCGCTGGTCCTGTTGCTGCTGCCCATATTCATGGCGACGCGCGACTATTCGGCAGCACGCGCCAATCTGTCGTCTCCTTCGTCGGACAGGCGAGTTTATCTGCCGCTGGTTACACGCCCTGCGACGATCGATCTCGTTCTTAACCAGGTCGAGATCACGCAATCGGTGCAGAATGGCAGCAACACTGTGCCGATGGTTGCGGGTCGTCCAACAGTAGCGCGCGTGTACGTAACCGTATCCGGCGTTACGGAAGCGTCCAACGTGATTGTTGAGGCTTCAGCATCGCGCAATGGCGTTCCCCTGCCCGGCTCGCCGCGCCGCTCGGATCCACGCACGGTGACAACCAGTGTGTCGCGTGGAAACTATGCCAGCAGTTTCAACCTGGCTTTGCCAGCTGAATGGTTGTCGGGCAATGTGCGACTCAGCATTGTCGTTGATCCCGACAATCGGATCACCGAAGTGAACGAGACCAACAATAGTCTGACGCAGACGCTGGAGTTTCTCGCCGTACCGCGCCTCGATCTCACGATCGTGCCGGTTCAGTACACCCACACTCCCAACGGGCGCACCTACCCGGCGCCGACACGCGACACTGTAAGCGACTGGGTAATGCGCGCCTATCCCATCCCTGGCATCAACGTTCGACTGCGTGCGCCAGTTGCCTTCACCGGTGATTTGCGGAGCGGCAATGAATGGGAACGTCTGCTCGATCTGATAACGGATGTCAAATTGAGCGACGGCGCACCGTCTTCGCGGGTCTACTACGGCTTGATACCGATCGCCAATGGGGGCGATCGCTGGTTCAGCAGCGGGATTGCCGGGATCGGGTGGATCGGGTTGCGTGCATCGGCAGGGTTGGATCTGACGGGTTCCACCGATGCTGCTGGTCGCCTTGCCGCCCATGAGATCGGGCACAATCTGGGTCGCTTCCATGCGCCATGCGGTGTTAGTGGCGATCCACGTCAACCTTTTCCATACGCGAATGCTTCAATCGGTCCGGATGTCTATGGTCTCGACATCAGCCGGGCACGTGTCTGGAGTCCGTTTGCACCGGACAATACGAAGGACCTGATGAGTTACTGTCAACCGCAGTGGGTTTCGGATTTTACGTATCAGGGATTGCTGAATAATCAGCGTATCTATGGTGCCAGCGTGATGCAGAGCGGCGCCGGGTATCTGGTGCGTGTTGCGCTGACAGACGACGGCGCCACACTGGAACCGGTGTATGCGCTTGATGGGGTGACGCCGGATGCTCTGCAGCGCGGCGAATACACGGTCGAACTACGGGACGCCGCTGGCGTATTGCTCGCTTCCCATACGGTCGCTGCTGTCGAGGCGGAAGGATCGTACCACTATGGCGAAGAGTCTGTCGGACGCGACCACGATCATGGGCATATCTATCGTCGTATTACCACAGTTGTGCCGATACCTGCCAGACCGGTTGCCAGTTTCCGTCTGATCCACAATGGAGTGGTCATCGCGGAACGGGCAACCGATGCTTTGCCGCCAGCGGTCGCATCCTCCGCAACCATCGCCCGTAACAATACGACCTGGACACTCTCCTGGTCGAACGTATCCGTTCCGGCGCTGGTGCGTTACACCCACGATGGCAGACGCTAGACGACGCTGGGAGTCGATCTGGTCGGCGGACGCCTGTCGCTCGATCCGCAGATGCTTCCTGGCGGCGGGCATGGCAGGTTCGAGATCGTTCTGGCTGACGGTAGCGGCGTCATCGTTGTTGACGGAACACCGGCGGTCACTGCCGATGATGCCCAACCACAGGCGTGGATCGATGGTCCCGTGACGCTGCCGGTTGGTGCGCCGTTGCTGCTCTATGGAAGGGCGTCGGATCGCGATGATGGCGCGATCGACGATCTTGCCTGGCAGGTCAATGGTGTATCGGTATGGACGGGACAGACAGTATTTCTCGACAATCTCGCTCAGGGCGAGTACCATATTCGCCTGACGGCGCGCGATAGCGCAGGGAACGTGGGGTACGCCGATCATCTGGTTCGAGTCGAACAGCGTTGAGGATGATGGCGTAACCAGCAAAGGTCTTTCCAATGTCTGCAATCTCCTTCGAGCGAGCGCTGGAACAGTACGGTGATGACCTGTACCGTCTGGCGGTGTTGTTGTCCCCCGATCAAGCGGCAGCGAATGCACTGCTGGTGCGTACTGCCCGGCAGTTTCGCAATCACGTCGCCGCAGATGTGCGTTCGATTGCGATTGCACTTTGTGAGCAATTGCCAGCGGAACGTGGGCTGTTCAGGAGAGGAGGAGCGCCTGCCTGGGTGACGGCAGGAACGGTGCGAACCGAAGATACGCCGCTGGTTACAGCGATCGCACGCCTGCCGCGCGCGCAGCGGTTGGCGTTAGGGCTGGCAGCGCTGCACGCTTTCACGACCGACAATCTGGCGTCGATGGAACAGGAGTGGCGTGTTCGGGTGCGAGACGCGATCAGGGCGCTGTTGCCAGTTCTCGATCCCGACCTTGATCCGGCATTGTTCGATCCGGATCAGGCGCCGGAAGAGTGTCGCATGGCGCGGATGGCGCTGCTTCTCGATCCAACCGTCGCACAGACCAGTTCCGATGTGCGCGGGCATCTGGCGCTCTGCGAAACGTGCCGTGCTGCGCTGCGCGAGTGGCGTCGCCTGACGGTGCAGGTGAACGAGGTGCTGCGCGATGCGTTGCGTCCAATACGTCTGCCAGCCGACGTTGCAGCGCAAACGGTTGCGGCAGCGCACCCGGATACACGACCGCCGCTGCGCCGCCTGATGGAGAGTCAATGGATGCATCGCGCGATTCTGCCGCTGGCGGTGCTGCTTCTGACGATCCTGATCGTCTGGCCCCGCGCGCGCGACGAACCTCCGCCGCCGGTTGTATCGCCGTACTCGCTCCGCGAACTTGTCGAACGTGCCGGAGAAACCCTGTACACTCCCCCGCCGGGTGAAGGCGTCTGGCAGGGAAGCTACCTTATTCGCTGGACCTTCGTTGATCAGACCTATGCGAATCTACGGGGTGATCTCTGGATCGATCGGGAGAATGGTCAGCACCGCATCCAGTTCGTGCATCAGCAGGGAGGCGGTCCCTACGAGTTTCAACTTGCTGATCGGCGCGGCCAGGCCTGGTATGCGATCACGCCCGCCTATAGCGCAACAATCGGATTTCCGCTTGCTCGTGAGGATATGTCCGGGGTTCGCTTTCCTGCTGATGCCGATCAGCGACATCGCTTGCTGAAGGCGCGGCTGGAAAGCGGGGCATGGGCGTTGCCCCGACGTTACCTGGCGCAGGCACGTGCTGCCGAATTGCAAAGTTGGGGACAACGCCAGATGGATGATGGAACACAGGTGGAAGTTGTTGGGTTTCGCGGTGTCAGCCTGCTTGGCTTTCCGCCCGATGCGCCGGATGCAGGCGACGCCGATGCCACGATCCTTCTCGCCATCGATAGTGCGACCGGACTGCTGCGCGAAATTCGTGAGTTGATCGGTCCCGTCGAAGGCGAACAGGTGAGTCGCACCGTCTGGGCATTTGATGGTGGGCGTGAAGTCGATCCACGTGAAGAGACGCGAACGTTTGGCATCGCATTTGCCTGGAATGGTCAGGGAACCTTTCTCAGCCTGGACGACATCGCCACGCCGCATATCCCGCTGATCCCGTCCGAATCGGTCATTCCGCTTGATGATGCGATCGGCTCGTCCATCCTGTTGCCCGATCCGCCGCCCGGTACGGTCGAGGCGGTTTTGGCACACGATGGGGAGACAGCCGGAGGGTACGTTGCGCTCTACCATGCGCCGGGGCGTCGATTAACAGTCAGACTGGTCTCATTGTCCGATGCGCAGGCGGCCAGAACGTCCGATGACCCTGATGAAGAACGAATTATTGTGAAAAACTACGCTGTCGTGCTGCGTCCGGGGCTCCAATGGCGCTACCGGGTGATTGTCGATCTTTCACCATACCAGGCGCGCTATGCGCTCCGGGTTGAGTCGCAGGGGTACACGCGCGCTGAACTGGTAGATGTGCTGACGTCGATCGATGTTGTGACGCCGGAGCGATACGAGGAGCAGGCAACAATGTTTATTGCACAGGAGGACGGCGCAAAGCGTCGCTGAGGATCGGGGGAGAGGAACGGCGGCGTGGGAAGACCCTCACCGGTTCTCTTCGCGGCGCTGGAGTTGTTCGGCACTCTGACGCTGAACCCAGAGCGGAGGTATGCCGTAGAAAGCGCGTTCGGCATCGGTAACATTCGGATCCACCGCTCCGACCGTCCAGCGCCCGTTTTCGCGCACAAACTGTGTGCCGAAACGTTGCGGCAAGCCGCGTGCAAGCAGCGCACGATCCCACGCCGCAGCAATGATCGACCAGGCGCGCGGGTCTCCCAGACTGGCAGCGCGACGGGCAAGGGTACGCGCCAGTTCCCAATGCGCCAGTTCTTCGCCGTAGAGCATCACCAGCGCCGCGTGGTAGAAGTCGCGCGAACTCTGGAGTTTCCCCTGAGCGTACAACGTTGCCACGCGAGCGCGACGCCGCCGTCCTCGACGAACACGATCCGTCGCGTCAGAGTCGAGGTCGGTGATCTGCTCTTCAGCCAAACGCTCCAGCTCGGCGCTGATGTCGTCTGGTGTGGGTGAATCCATACCACGCTCCTGCGATGTGATGCTGCAAAGTGCATTATACCACGTTCACCTGCAGGGCGCAGGGTATGCAGCGATACGCGCAGGGCTTTTAAACACGACGTGGGACATTCGTTATCCGAAAATGTGGGTGACCTGGAGGGTAATACCGGGCGCTGCCACAGACGTGATGCTGTCGCCCCGTCGATATTCCCGCCTGGTCAGATACTGGCGCCCTATCGCCTGCGTGTATTGTACGACGATTTCCGCTTCCACATCCACGATCCAGGCTTCGCGAATACCGGCCTCCGCATACCGTGGGAGTTTTTCGTCCCGATCATAGTCAAGCGACGTATCTGCCACTTCTATCACGAAGAGGACCGCCTCTGGCGTGGGATGGTGCTGCGCGTAATAACTCGCGTCGTACCGCAGAATCGCAATGTCCGGTTCGGGTTCACTAACGTCATTGAGTTGGATCGGATCCTGGACACTGATCAGCATCAAGGTGCCCATATGGGGCATCAACAAGGTGTTGAGGCGTTTCACGATCGCGGCATGCAATGGGACAACAGGACTCATACGCCGCACCTCTCCGTCGATCAGTTCCACCCGGTCATCTTCGGTCAGGATGCCCGCTTCCCGCATCCGATGATAGTCATCAACCGTGAACTGCCGACGCGCGATATGGATGGCCATTGTCGCGCTTCCTTTCTACGGGTCCTATCTGGCCAGTCACGTTGATCATACCATACAGAATAAGAATGCGACAGCATATGTGTCAGAAACGATGTCCTGCTTTGGTCGCGACAACCGTGTGTGATCAATGCCCCAACGTGAGCATGACCCGCGCGACGGGTCAAGGTCGAGTCGCCTGCTCTGCCAGCATCGATGCGACCAGGACTCGCCGGAATTGCGAGGCGGAAGCTGCGTCGGGCGGATGCAGTGTCAGACGGCGCTTGACGGGTGAGGGAACACTCTTTGTCAGGGTGTCAAGGTCGATGAGGCAACTGAGTACTGCTTCAAAGGCACGGGCATCGCCGAGAGCACCCAGCGCCTCCACGCCTGCGTCACGGATTAATGGGTCAGGGTCGGTAAGGCTGGTGAGGAGAAGGTCAGGGTGAGCGAGACCTGTCCAGGCAGACCAGATCACTTTGCGCCACTTCTGTAAACTCTCCCTACTGACGCAATGGGTTTCCGCACCGCCGCTCAATGGCTTGCGCATCACCCGCGCCAGGCGCAGCGAAACGGCGTCCGCTGCGGCAAAAGGTTGGACGGCTTATCTGACCCCGTAAACACGCACTGACAAACTTGTCGAACAGCCGGGGGCATTTCGTCAACACCTGAACAGGGCTAAGGAGAAGCGTAGAAAGGCAGGAAGGGGAGTTGCAGTCCGGCGGCTCGGCAAGCTGCGCTGCGACCTGGCTGAACCTCCCTCGCCTCAAGACACATTACGACAATGAAACCCACACCAATCCAGGGTCACAATAGCGACGTCGGTCTCACCCGATGTTGGGCAGCTTACTCAAAATACTCACCGTGAGATGCAAACCAGTACAGAATGTAGGCTGCTATTGCTAATCCAAATACTGCCACGATAAGAACAAGTCCCGAGGAGTTATTGGGTAGCTGGGACAGAATGCCCAATACGCTTAAGACTTGCAGAACAATGACGACGATGCGCGCCCAGTTTCTCAGCAACCAGAGTCCTCTGGCAATCACGAAATACAAAGCGGCTATCACGGCAGCGAACACCATGAAAGCCAAACCCTCTACCCCGCCTGCGGAGGATAACAAAAAACGCCGCCAATGCAACTTACTATGGCGCCGATACGATACCAAGAAGGATAGCATAGGCGGTCACGCAACCGGGCCGTTCATACATGGCTTCTCTCCTTTCACCTTTCGCCAGACCCAAACCACCGTTGCTAAAATGGCAACCGCAAGATACAGGGTGCGTATTTCCGGGTACAAAATAGGTGAAACCTCTTGCGATTGGATAAGAACATCATAGGTTCCACCAACTCCCAGAAAAAACGGAAAAATCAACAAAGCGCTGTTACCTAGCCGATATGTGGTAGCGTAAAGCAAACCGACGAAAATCAATTTGCCGTATTCTGGTTGGAATCCTATATGATGAAAAGCGTAAAACAACGCCGTCATGATAATCGCAGGCACGATGCCAAAAGCTTGCTCGAAGAAAGTCCGCAGAAAAGCGTAGAAGAAAACCAATTCAAAACATAAGGCCAGCATGACGTAAGCTGCTGACCATACAGTTGACGCACTGAGGCGGAAATCTGCCGGAGGCGGACTCCCAGACAGAAACGAGAAGAACAAAAGCACCCCAAGGACAAGGTTGATTAGGAGAAAGACAGGCCACTTCTTTGAGCTAAAGCCAAACTCGGCCCAGTCTTTGCCAGAACGTTGAATGTATGCTAGAGGGAGAAGAATACCCACGAGGAAGATCTGCCCGACATCGCGAATCGCAATCCTTACCCAGGGCCAGTTCTCGAAAAGTAGCATTGCTGCTGACAAACCAACAACAACCGCCCCAGCAACCAGTACTATAAGCGTCTCACGGGAAGGTTGCCAGCGAAAGAGCTTTGGAATGACGTTTTTCATTAGACTCGACGGCTTCTTGTACAACGGGCAGATGTATACCGCTCGGCATTAAGTCACTCCGGCTTATCGGGTCTCTGGTATACCAGTCAAGGACTTCTTTCGTTTTCTCAACAATACTTTCTGGAGAGACTACAGAAACTTTTTTACACACATGTCAAGAAAAACGTTCCGAGAATCAGCCACTTTAGGCTTAATATATACTTAAATCTCTAACCTTTACGGATATTGTACCACAAAAAAACATTGTCAGCAAGGGGAGAGCAATAGCAATATGCGCAGGAGAAAATCACCGATCGCCTCTGCAAAAACGTCTGCCTGCGCGGCTATTCCATCCGCACTGAGAAAGCCTCTTTCTACCGGTGCGTGCACTTCGTCTGCTTCTACAGCCATGACGAATGCTTGTACGTCCTCGCTAAACCTGGCAGCGCGCTTTACCTTGTCACCTGCCTTCTCTGCGGCAGCGGCCTGCTGCTCGAAGCACTGCGCCTGCGTATCCAGGACTTCGACTTCGAGAACTCCCTCATCACTGTCTGCGACACCAGGTTCAACTGCGACTGCCTGACCTGCCTGCCCGACGACCAGGAGTTCCTCCAACGCCTCCACACCCACCTTGGTCAGGTCCCCCGTCTCTACGAGTGTACGAACAGTTGTCATGCCGTATAGCGGGTACGATGTGAATCCACACCCACCTCGGTCAGATCTCCGTCTCTACGAGTCTCACCTCGATGTCTTCAAGAGTGGACAGAAAACATGTGCGATATACATTTCGAGCAGCATCAGAACGTCCTGGCAGGCGGGTTTGGAACCCGCCCCTACCGATGCAGTGCGCAGGGTATGTGCCTGGACAAAGGCTACGATGATAAAGACGTGCGTGCAACCTTGCGCGAATGTGGCTGTACCGCGCCCATGCACAGTCGCAACGAGGAAGCCGGGGAGATCGCACGCACAGCGTCGGGTGGTCAGGCGCGGTCAGAGCTGGCTCAATCGGTTTCGCCGCTTGCTGGTGCGCTGGAAGAAGAAACCCAGGCAGTATCTTGCCTTCCTTCGCTTCGTCTGTAGCGTGATCGCCTTGCGTGCCGCCGGGTTATTCGGATCGGCTCTTATAAACTTCACGACGATGCCTGACAAAGCGCACAATAATCTTTTGCTTCTCCAAATCGCTGGTGTACAGCACTCGATAATCTCCAACACGCAATTTGAACACGCCTTGCTATTGACCTGTGAGTACTTCCGGGGTAACAACTTCAAAATTTTCCGCCAACCAACGCAACTTTTTCAGCACTCGTTGCGCTATAGGCTTGTCGAGGCGAGCCAGATCATTTTGCGCCGATTCCGTAAACTCTACCTGAGCCATGTTTCACCACGTCAGACCAAGTCTGGCGGCAACCTCCTGAGCAGAAATTGTTTTACCCGCTTCATCTGTAGCCAGAGCACGTTGAAGTTCGAGCTTAAACTCGTCTCTGAGTTCGAGACCTTCGTCAGGATCGCCCAGCATTTCAGACAATGTCTGAATAACTGTTTCGCGGATGAGCTTTCTCAAGTCGTCCACAGTCATGTCGGCAATTGTTGTATGCGCCATGTTTCTCTCCTTAATTTGCGAAGACATATCACACAATGCGCTGGCTAACAGCTTGCGCTTCAACCGCGCCGGACAAGCGGTGCGAGCGTTGCGGGTCGGCTTGATGCGTGTGCTCGCTGGCCCGTTCGTGGGAGAATAAACCTGCCCTGCCTGAAAAGGTTGACATGGTGGCTGAAACCCGGCGCCTTCTTGCCTTTTCAGTTTCTGACGGATCTGTGCAAAACGTCCGACGGTCTCCACCGAATACAGGCGTTCGCTTCCAAAACCACGTTACATACCTTCGTTAGATTCTATCACGGTTATCCTGTGCTGGCACACACAATGCGTTTCCGTACTGCCGCGCAACGGCTTGAACACCAGCCGCACGCGAAGCGCAGCAGAGCGGAGCGTGTCGGCTTGATGCGCATGTCAGGCGCGATAGCCATCTCAATACTTCCTGGTAAACTCGTGAAGCCTTGCGGCAAATAGAACGAGCTCCCCCCGCTTCGGTTCCACAAGTACCTTTTGCAATAAGGGATCCGCAAGTTGTAGAGCTGTCCCTACTGCGCCTGTGACCCCGCCTACCGTTTCTAGCGGTGGTGGAAGCAACGGGAGTGATAGAAGGGACACAAATGCAGTAACGAATCCCGATATCCGGATTGCTCTTGCGATCTTGCGCAAACTCTGTTCACTTGCCAGTTCTTGTCTCAGCTTATCCCTTACATAGCTGCCCATAATCTGCTTTGCTTCTTGAGCCAGACGTTTCGCGTCATACACTGAAGCGGTCGGCTCTGGTAATGCCTGGCGTACGTTCTCAATAATTGTACTGTAGCAGTGTCTAAACTCTTTAAGCACACTGTCTTGACGAAGATTCACTATGTCTCTATCTGTCAGTTTACTGAGCATATCCGCTGATACATCCAGGGAAACCAAGAGCTCTCTGAACAACTCAACATCAAAGTCCAGCCGTTCGTAAGAATTTGAAGCTCTCTCTACCTTGTCGCGGGTGAACCGCACGTCTCGTAGAGTAGCGAATACTGGATCGCTTTCAACCGCTGAGGCTCCGGCCATGTAGTAGTTGATGTCAACGTAATGGGCTAGTTGTGACTGTATCGTATCTGGAAAATGTTGTGTTGCTTGGATAATCCCTTCGCGCGATATGTTCTCGAGTGCTTGTAGCTGCATCAACAGACTTTGGTACTGTTTTTCCGAAAGGCCTAGCTCCCTGCAAATCAACGAGGATGGCGCTGACAGATCTCTCAGAAGACTCGCCTTGAAATCCTCCCGAGTGATTTGGAGTCTCCAAGATACCACTGTGTCAGTTATGGACTGTAGAAAGTGCGTGATCTCCCAACTTTGCTTGCCATAATATTTCCCTTTTGCTTGTTCCACCTGTTTCTGCTCTTTGAAATCCTGGAAATCACGGCAAGTATCTCGTAAGGCTGGGAGTATGATACCGCTCTCTAATAGAAGTCTGTTCTTCAAGATCACTCGATAAGTCAAAGGGGATTCAAAGATGTGTGATGTTGCAATCACTACGTGATCATTGAGAATGCAGAGGAGTTTTATCTTCTCCTCAAGAGTTCTCTGGCTCAGACGAACTCTTCGCTGTGCAGCGCGATCAGTACCAGTAAAGTATACTTTTGAACCCTTGATCGCAGACGGAGATACGATTTTCACGAAAACTCTCCCCTACCGGACTACTAACTGTTATAGCAGCTCTCACAGAGGTTGAACCCATTGAACAGGGTCGAACACTTCCCGGACGACAGCGATCAACATTGCGCGCTCCACGCGGCGACCGAAATAATGAGCTTTTAGAGTTGAATCCGGTATAGCCCGCACAAGCGGGCTTCGCATTCCATAGCCGAGGGCTTTAGCCCCACGGCAAGGGCGAATGCCGGTTTATATTCATAATCTTCATAGTTTTGGTCTGCGAGAGAAGTATGGCGAAATGTATTTCGGCATATCGCAGTTCTCATATAGACTGAACACGCTGCTGGAAGCAGACGCCTCGCTCGACGCAGCAGACGTGAACGATGTCAATGTAGCTGAGAACTGCTGATAGTTGCCGCCCAACTATTGATTAGACTTCATCAAGGTTTAATGGTATACTATTTTCATACGAACTGAAATGGAGGGAGACGCGATGTGCAAGTATCGATCCATCATCGAAAACCCGGAGAAATTACGTTCTATGACCGGACTGACC
>Ga0272447_1000191_pt1 | contig 46872 bp, 42 predicted proteins | sample YNPCB0133_FD_194589 | JGI IMG/M metagenome (GOLD analysis project Ga0272447, IMG submission 194589) | Hot spring microbial mat communities from Yellowstone National Park, WY, United States - YNP-CB-013-3 | ecosystem: Environmental > Aquatic > Thermal springs > Hot (42-90C) > Sediment | place...
GAGGTGGTACAGCATGTCGCTGAAGGCACGGGCGTACTTCTCGTTGCCGGTGTTGGCGTATCCTGCTGCCAGCGCGCGGCGCAAGCCCGCACGGGTCAGTCCCACACCGCCGCGCTCGGGCCAAAGGATGTAGTGGCTCCAGTTGGGGCCAAGGTCCACGGTAGTGCCGTCGGGCAGGAGGACTTTCTGCTCGGCAGCAAGGTCAGCCTCACGGGTGTCGAACTCCGGGTTATAGCGAGGTTCGCGAATCTCTGCGGGGATGAGGTCCTCGCGCGACTCAAAGTGCGCCACCAATCGCCGCACTGCCTCCTCCCAATCTCCACGCTCCACCGCTTCGCGCACGGGCGCAAGAGGAGGGTATTCCAGGTTGAACGGACGAAACGCCTCCCGATACAGGGCGTCGCGGTCAACCTGATGTATCTCGTGTATCTCGAACCAGAGGTCGTACTCCTGCGGTGCCCCGCCCACGTACGCCTGACCATGTGGGTAGTTCTCGGCGGCGATACCGATTCCCGCCAGCAACCGATCGCCCCCCGCAAAGCCCGGCCGCTCGCCCCGCAGTGTCCACTCGCGCGGTACCTCCGCCGGACGCAGCGGCTCGGTCTCCACCGTTAGTTCGAAGTAGTAGCTCCGCCCGGGCTGCACCTTCGCCTGCAGGGTGAACATAGGCACCGCGCCTTCCCACATGCGACGCGAGTAGGGGATAGCGCATCTGCCGTAGGATGTTCGCTTGTGCGGGCTGTCCCACAGGGTCATGACCAGCACTTCGTCGGGTTGCCATGTCTCGTGCCAGAAAGCCTGCCATATCGCGATGCGGAAGACCTCCACGCACTGCTCGCCCACCACAAAGGTCTGCCCGACAGGCTGACCGGGCTGAATGGTGGCAAATCGCTGGTCGCTGCGTGTGGCGGTATGCGCACCCAGTTTCGCGCCGTTCAGCAATCGTTCGAGAACGGGCATCTCCGCCGCGTCTGCGTAACCGATTACGCAACACAGTAAAAGGAGAAACCTCACACCTCTTCTTGCCATACCGAACCCTCTCTGCTGTGATGGATGTGCCTCTATAATAAACCTCTTGTAGCTGGGGTGTCAAGCGTCGGGGGTGTTGTTCAGAAATATCCAGAAAGTGTGCGCAAGCGATTAGACTTCTCCAAACATGATTTCGTTGAGTCCGCTTGAGACGACTCCTAGCCCGATGTAGCGGGCTGTAGCCGCAGGCTTTAGCCTGCGTGGAGTTAGCCGCATTGTAGCCGCAGGCTTTAGCCTGCGCAGAGTTAGTCGCACCCCAAAGGGTGCGACTACATGGACAGAACACGGGACTAACCGAGGGTGGTCTTACCTGCAACCTTCGGTGTGGCTCGGCAACATCAATTCTATAACTTCATAAGCCTGCGGCTGCCGCAAAGGCAAACACTGGCGTGCCTTTTGGAGAGCAGTTCAATCCGCCCTATCACATGCCAGTGCGAATTCCTCACCGTCGAGCGGCAGCAGCCCCCTCTATCTCGTACCAGAAGGTCTTCTCGTTACCGATGGTGACCCTGTTGTTGGTCACGAGCAGGGTTTTACCAGTGCGCCTGCCGTGATGGTCTAAAATATGCACTCGCACCGCGCGAATGCCTTTCAAAGTCACGGTAGCTTTCACCGGCTCCAGTAGAATTGGCGGTCTACCCTCATCCAGCAGGGAGGTGCGCGTTGGGTTATATACCTGACCCGTATTCTCTGCGCGTGCCACCGCCGTCAGCAGCAAACGTCGGGAGCGTGCCAACGGCTGGTCGTCTAGACTTGTAACTACTACCTGACAGAACGGCGTCTGCGCCTCGATGCGAACGTTCTGGCAGTCCAGCGTTTTACCGCTGATGAATCCCACCGCCCCCTGTGTGCGCGGGGCATTGATGGTAAACACGCCGTCTCGGCTCCATTGCAAAAGCTTGTGCTGGCTCGTGAAGTTCTCGACGGGCACCTCAGGCACTGGCGTCTGCGGGGCGTCTTTCTTACACGCGACACGCTGCATGAGCAACAGTCCGCCGGGCAGGGTGTCCCCCATCGGGCGCAGCAGCCAGTCGTCGGCGTCCTTAAACGAGTAGATGTAGGTAGTCGGCGTGGGGGGCACGTCGTTGCGCAAGAATACCAGCGCGGCAGGGATGCGTGCTGCCATGATGTGCGGCTTGTTGCCCACGTCAAAGCTTCCCGCCATGCGGGGCGCCCAATCGCCCCCTGAGTAATCGAACTGTAACAGCCCGTTCCAGTCCTGCATCGACCCGTATGCCGCCATTAGCACAGGTGCTTCCGCTATCCACTCGTTCATCCAGCAGTTGTTCCACTCGGAGACGACAAAGGGCATTCCCTCTACCCGTTGGCGTCCCATCCACGTGATGGTGGAGCCTGCTGGCTGCCGGACCATCGGGCTGTTGTTAAACCGGTTCGTCGGGGAGTAGCCACCCTGCGGATGGTCCCAATAGGCGTGTCGGTCGATGAAGTCCAGTTGCGCGTTGGAAAGCACGTCGCCGAGCCAGTTCTCCCAGTGGTTGCTGCCCGCGATGGGCACCTTCACCCCAATGGAGCGCAGGTAGTCGTAAATCTCCTTGAAGGTCTCCGTCTGTAGCTCATACAGGAACCGTCCGACAGTGGTGTTTCTCTGGCGCAGCAAGTCTGGCACACTACCCTGCGGTCGGTCAACGCCCTTTTTCCTGCACCACTCGGTGAACAGGTCGTTTATCTCCTGGATGTATGATGCTGGCAGTGCGCTGTAGCCTCCTACCCAGAACAGGGTGCTTTCGTTGATAATCTCCATCATGGCGATGGCGGGTTCGTCTACGTAGCGCGTCTTTGTGTAGGGGTTGTAGTGGGTAAGCAGGTCGTGCGCGTACTTCTTCTGCAGTTCGATGAGGCGGCGGTTATAGTGGGCGGCGATTTTCGCGCCGTTTTCCAGTGTCTCCCAGTCGCGCACGCCGTCATCCCGCTGGAACTTGCGGTGCACCAGCAAATCCATGTAGATGTAGATGCCGTGCCGTTTGCACTGGTAGATGAAATAGTCGAGACGGTCCAGCATCTCGGGCGACAGGTTGAGTGTACTGGTGGGATGGTTGCCGAAGATGTTGGGTTGCGCCCAGCTAGCGTCCATGTGGTGCAGGCGCACCATGTTGCAGCCGAACTTCGCCAGACGGGCAGCGGTGCGTTCCGCAGTGGTTTTGTCCATGAACACATTGCCTGCCACAACGTTCACACCCCAGAAGCGTATCGGTGTGCCATCCTGGAAGACAAACTTGCCACCCTTCACGGTGAGAAAGCCGTGTTTGCCCGCAGGACGGTGCAGATAGCGGGACAGGTCTACCACAGCTGGTTTGGTGTAGTCGTCGGGAGAGCTGTCCAGCGGATACCAATCGCGGGTATCGGTTCGCGATTCGGTGATGGGTTGAAGGGGGTTGTTTTGCATGTCGTATGCCTCCACGCGCAAGTCGTCGAACCAGGCGGTGCCGGTCGCGTTGTGCAGACCGGCAACAATCAACGCTCGTACCGCTCCAGCAGGTAACTCGTATTCGCGGGTGTAGAATGTCCAGTCTGTGGAGCCATCCACTTCGACGGCTGGCGGATAACCGCCGACAAGTTCCCCGTCCGCGTTATGGAACATTATCTGCAGACGCGCCTTCTCCCACGGATTAGCCCCCGTCCTCACATTCTGCGTACGTATCCAGCCCGAAAGCCGCACCCGTTTTGTTCCTTTAGGCAGGATGCAGTCCTGTCCAGCCACCGTCCAGCCCGGGGCGGTTGTGGAGATGCGCAAGCAGTTCTGCCCTTAGCGGGCGTTTTCGCTGACTATACGAGCCTCGCCGGGCAGTGACCAGCCTGACCCGCCCTTCTCGAAGTTACCGTTCAAGAGCATATTGGGCGCACTTGCGGCGGGCAAGGCGATTACCAAAACGCAAAAAGGTATGCACCAGCGCATTGCTGCCTCCTCTAAACCGTTTCAGTTAAGGATTTGAATGGAAAGTGGAAGATTCCTGCGGGCGATTGACCAGCGAGTCCTGTTTGTCGTAAAATCGAATCGCTATGTCGCTGACCGATATGCGCGAGCAGGGTTCATGGCGCGCGGTATGGGAGTATCGGCAAATGCTCGCCCGCTGCACCGATGACGAGCTGCAGGATGTCTATTTCCACATCGACGTACTGCAGTATCCGGAGCGTTACCGCGCGATATTGGACGAATTAAGCCGCCGAGGGTTACAGCCGGTCTCTGGGGTGGAGCTTCAGATAAACGTTACAGACATCCCTGAACGGATTCAGGCTTTGCCCTTCCTTCGTTCGCACCCCTTAATCGCGGCAATGATGGCTTCGGCGTTACTCATGGCATACACCGCGTCGGTTACCTTTGTCTTCTGTCTGCCGATTTATCTGCTCGCTGTGCCATTTCAGGTGTTGAACCAGGTGAGTGCATTTTTCTATCTGCTCTGTTTCCCGTTCGCTCCGCTGGCTGCCGCTGGTTTCGGCAGGAGGGCAGGCGGGACAGGTTGGTATGGCATAGCGGTTGGAACAGGTGTCACGCTTGGGGTGCTGATGTTCTTGGGCACGGGAGCGCTTCACGCAGTCGTCCAAGCACTGTTTCGTCCTGATGCAGCGGGAGGTTTCTCGCTTTCCTTCGGCTACTGAACTTCTTGATTTTTGGCGGGCACTCTCGTATAATTCCGTTGGAGGAGAGAACAACGGTCATTTGCTATTTTCTGTCCTTCTGTTTATTTGGATACGCGAGGAGTAGCCGCGAATGCCTGCTAGCCCTACTATCGTACTCAAGCTCTCGCAGGACGAAGTGAAAATAGAGCCGGGGGGCACTGCCCAGCTGCAAGTAGAGATTGTTAACGCTTCTGACCAGCCAGACACCATAGGGCTGGAAGTGGAGGGGCTCGATTACGAGTGGGTGGCTGTGCCCGTTCCAACGATTACTTTGCAGGCGCAGGCGCGTGGCACTGAGAAGGTTTTACTCAAGGTTCCTCGGCGCAGTGAGAGCACTGCTGGAGCGTATCCGTTTGTGGTGCGAGCGCGTTCATTGGAGACAGGTGCAACCGCGATGGCGCCCGCGACGCTGATTGTGCAACCGTTTGCTGCGCTTTCAATGGAACTGTACCCCCGCCGTGGAAGTTGCACCTATTGGAAACCTGTCGCCGAGTTCGAGGTCACGATACACAATCTGGGTAATACGCCCTTAGATGTGCGCCTTTACGCGAACGACCCTGACGACTTCGGTGTATACACGCTTGACCGCGAAGTGCTCAACCTGCAGGCAGGAGCTTCTGAAACCGTGTTGCTCAGCGCGGAGCCTTCGCGGCGTACCTTAGTGGGACGCAGCCAGATTACTTCGTTCACCGTCACAGCACGATGCGTGGATAACGCTTACGTGGCGGTGCATACGCAGGGGCAGTTGTATACACGCCCGCTGGTCTCACCGGTCGCGCTGAGCGTCCTTGCCCTGTTGCTGTTGGCAATCGGCGTGTGGGGTTACACGCGCCCGAAGCCAGTGGAGATATTAGAGTTCGCTGTGGAGCCGTCAACTATCCAGCAAGGTGGTACGGCTGTGCTGCGTTGGCATGTAGCAAACGCCTCCGAAATCAGCATTACTCCTGATATCGGGGTGCTGAGGGAAAGCGCGGGCAGTCGGCAGGTCGTCCCCTCGCAGACCACCACTTACTATTTGGTGGCACGAGGACGAGGCGGTGTTGCAGAGAAGGAGGTCGTTCTTACCGTTTTGCCGGCGCCTGAGCCGCCACCGCCTGCCATCCTTTTATTTAAGGCAGACCCCCTGCAAGTGACGAAGGGCGAGCCAGTCACGCTGAGTTGGCAGGTGCAAAATGCAACCAAGCTGGTCTTGAGCCCTCTTGGCGAACTGGACCCCCTGCTCACGTCGGTACGAGATACCCCTGCCGTTACCACCACTTACACGCTGGTGGCTATTAATACCGCCGGGCGCAAGGTGGAGAAGAAGCTCACCGTCAAAGTGTATGACCCCAACGCACTGGGTATTCTGGAGTTCAAAGCGGAGCCCTCCGTGATTACCGCTGGCGGAAATGTGACATTGCGTTGGAGGGTTCAGGCGGCCTCGCGGGTGGTCATTGATAACGGCGTCGGCGAGGTCAACCCACAAGGTGAAACGGTTGTGTCGCCTACCCAAGATACAACCTATACCCTCACGGCATTTAACGACGCTGGGCAGGTGGTTTCGAAGAGCGTGAAGGTAACAGTGACGACCACGCCGCCGGTCTCCACACCGCCACCCGTGACTCCCACCCCTCCTGGCGGGAATTAACGACTCAGTTGGACTGGAGATTTGCCGCGCAGGCGATACCACCCGGTTTCCGCGAGGCGCCAGTTACTTTGCCTCGCCTGCCACCGTGCCTTGCCAAGCTGAAGCACAGCCTCGGGGTCATCTGTCTGCACGCGCCAGCTAGCTGCTGGCAGCCAAACGTGTCCACCACCTTGCGGCACATTGATTTCCAATCGCTCGCTCTCTCGCACCGCTTCAGTGAATGCCTTCCATAGCGCCTTCGGCTCAGGCTCTGATAGACGAGCGAAGGTCGCACGCAGCATGGAACTCCCGTACACGCTGTCGACATACAGCACCAGCCCAATTAGCGTGCCCATGCCAACGGCATCTGTGCGTTGGAAATCGTGTTCAGGGAGACCGCCGTTCAACCACACATTGCGTAGGGGTATGCACCGCTGTCTGACAAACTGTCTGATATCTTCAAGGCTTGCGCCGCATACGTCCTCCGGTGTTAACTGACCTATGCCCACCAACGGTTCCAGCCAAGTTAAAAACAGACGCTCACCCACGTAGCCGTTCGCCCACGGCTCCGGAGCAGTATACCCCGTGATACCTGGAACGATAGCGTGCGAAAACTCGTGGGCCACCTCGCGCAGCCAATCGATAGGATGTTGTATCTCCTGAATGGAGTAGATATAGAGGTGATTCCGCCATTGCTCGCCTCCAGCGTTACCCTGCCGACATAGCCACACGTTCAGCACGCGCTCGCCTTGCAGGTTCACCTGAAGACGCAGTTTCATCCAAGCCAATTCCTGCAGCCGCAGCAGCAACCGACATACCTTCTGGGCGGTTGGTAGGTCTTCGGTCTGCTGAGCGTAGATACGGAAGCGTAGCTCTGGCTGGCTCAGATGTTCGGTACGAAAGTAACCGTAGCAGACGACAGCAAACTGCCAGCCGTATTTCGGATCGGTTCGGATGACCCTTTGTTGGTCGCGATGCGGGGTCAGCACAACAGCCGCCGTATTTGCGGCAATCGGGGGGAGGGGTGTGGTCTCGAACCCGTTGGGCCGTGCGGAGGTTAATAAAGTTGGGGGAGGCGGTGGAACAGAGTCTGCACCTGCCTCCCCGATGACGGCAGCCAAAAGTAGAACTACAAGGGCGAAAGCCACTCCTCGGTTGCGGCAAAAGCGTTGTGGTTGTGTATAGATTCTATCGATTCGCATTCCACTTTGAACCGCCTAATACCGGGTAGCTGCCTTAATGCCAAGACCAAGTCACGCAACATGTCCTCCACAAATTTGGCATTGTCATAAGCAGCCTCTGTGACGAACTTCTCATCTGGTCGCTTCAATACGGGATACAACGGACTGCTGCCTTGTTCCTCTAGCAATGCACAAAGCTCTTCCAGATCGACTTCACGGATGGAGGGTAAAAGTTCGATCTCAGCGCGGATGTAGGCACGCTGATTGTGCGCGCCATACAAGGCAATCTGTTTGCTGCACGGACATAGCGATTTCACTGGTAAACTCACTCGCACGATGCGTGTCACGCTGCCGTTTTCCAATGTAATCGTCCACTCTACATCGGCATCGAGCCAGCCCGTCGCGCCCGTGATGGGAGCCTGTTTGCGCAGGAAGTACTTAAAGCGGAGGGTTATTTCCGCGCGGTCGGCGTCCAAGATGTTACGGGCGCAGTCCAGCATCCGCTGTACATCGTCCAAAGTAATCGGGTATTGAGTGATTTCGTCCAATAACTGCATCAAGCGGCTCATGTGCGTGCCCTTCCTGTTGTGCTGCAGGGAGACCGCAAAGTCCACCGAAGCTACGGTGTGGAATGCAGTTTGGGTTTTGCTGGCGATACACACAGGGAGGTGTACGCCCCGCACGCCCACGCGGGGAATTGGCACCTGACGGTGGTCTTCCTGATTAGCGACGTCGGGAAGCGAAACCACAGAGCCAGTTTCTATCATCTCCGTCTCCGACATAGTTTAATTTGTTTCCCTAGATTACCCCTTGCTGGTCAGAGAAGTCAACGGGTTCCCCTTCGGCGGGTGTTCTCGTTATGGCTTTCCAGAACTGTACGTATCGCGCTGCCACTTGTTCCACACTGAAAAGCCGAACAGCCCGCTCCCGAGCGGCGCACGACAGTTCCTTCCACTTCTCTGCGTGTTCCGATAGCATACGGATATGTTTTGCTAAATGGTGCGCATCTCCTTCGCGAAACACTAGACCCGCATCACCGATGACGCGCGGTATTTCGCCGCTATCGGAGCCGATGACAGGTAATCCACACGCCATCGCCTCGACCAACACCCGACCGAACTGCTCTTTCCAACGCGGCGTAGTGCGTGAAGGCAACACCAAGCAGTGAAGGGCACGCAAGAAGTCTGGAACGTGCGTCGATGGGACGGACCCTACCCAATGGATGCGGTGGGCGATACCGAGCCTTTCAGCCTGCGTTTTCCACCTGCCTTCGTCTCCTCCTCCGCCTATCCATACCTCGACGTGGTCTGGGCACTTTTTCAAACTTTCCAGTAGCACATCGATGCCTTTCGCAGGCACCAGCCTGCCCAGATAGCCCACGCGAAACGGCAGCATCTTAGGCAGCGCAACAGGGGTAAAGAGTTCGGTGTCTACCCCATATTGCGGGATGATACGCGTGGGAATGCGGTAACCTTTGCGCCGCAAAACTTGCGCCGCGTCAGCGTTACCAGCCACGACCCCACTCAACCGCGTCGCGAGTGCTTTCTCGAACCAGCGGAAGGGTGGGGGATAGCGGAGGTAGATGTTTTGCCAGCAGAAAGCCACCGCGTGCGCGCCGACATGCCTTGCGAACAAGGTTGCGTGAAAGGTGGCGAAGTTGTATACTTCCTCGTCAATATGCAATACATCTGGACGGAACCGACGAAGCCAGCTTGGCAACCAGGGTGCGTAATAGAGATGGTATTGACCGTTCCAGCGCAGCGGAACCACCGCCAGCTGGTAGCCCTGCGGCGCTACTGGCTCCAGGGGTATCCTCCCCACATGGGGCTCCCGCCAGTACGGCGGTACCAGCACCAGTAACTCGTCTACTTCAGGCTGCGCCGCGATTACCTCATATTGCCGATGATAAGCCGCCCGTATCGCCGCCTTCGAGAAGATTAGGACTCGCATTATCGCTGGTCTCGGAAGGTCGCGCTCGGCACGACCTTCCGAATCACGCTCTCGGGGCTAACTATCTTGGTGGCGCCATCTCCCCAGAGCCAGGCTTAGGCATCTGGCGCTCCTTCGCGCCCGCTGGAGGCTTAAAGACGAAAGCCGAATCGGGCAGAACAGGGTTAATCTGCTGTGAAGCAAAGGTAATGGTAATTTGCTGGCTCATCTTCTGGTTGCCGCGGCTTCGAGAGTCCGAGATGACGATCTGCCGCACAAGGTAGGTCGCTTTGTCAATGAAAGCCGTGGCGGTCATCTGGGAACTGCTTTGGCCGTCCTGCGCTTTATCGCTCTGGGTCGACTGTATTACGAATACCGGTTTGCCCCCCACTTTGCGGTCGGCCAATTTCTTGGCGTTCTGGCTAAAGAGCATTTGTAACTGTGTGCCGATTTGGGAGGGGTCACCCGTACCCACACCTGCGCCGCCTGCCTGCGCGAGCGACGCGGGGGCAGGCATCTTGATATACTCCCGCTCCTTCGGAGAGTAGACATACATCGTCTTGCCGTCGCTGTAGACCTGCAGGCTCTGGTTGCCCTGTATCAAGGTGACCATCTTATTGGGGGCTTTGTACTTGGTCGTCATGGTACTGGTGAGCTGTTGCTTTTGGGAGCCAACCTGCAAGACCTGCGTCATCGTGACTTGTGCTTGGTAACTTTTTGCGTTCTTGTAGGCGTCTGCCACTTTGCTCAATATCGTCGACACGTCCTGCGCAGCACTAGGCAAACCCACCATCAACATGCTCCCTGCCAGCAGGCAGGCTATCCCTTGTAATCTCATGGGACCTAACTCCTTCCGTTGGTACTATTAAAATTATACGCTTTTTCCGTGTGTAAAGTCACCCCCGTTTTTCTTGGTAGCTTTTTCCTTATCCCTCTGGTGCGCGCGGGAGGATGCCAGCGATTTTGGCTATTGCAGCTGTAGCGCAATGCGCTGAATGACGGGGTAGGGGGCGTTTGTCTTGAACGCTGCTGTCTCGAAATGCGTGCGCGATGCCCGATAGCCCTCTTGCCGTAGCCGCTGCACAAGCGTATCCACCGACGGCAGCCGGCTGAGCCGAGTGCGCTTGCCCAGCTCGGGGACAGCGTAGTAACCGACCGCAGAGTCGGCTTCATCGCTCATCAGTCGCAGGAAACGCAGCGCTGTCTGATTTCCTGCCTTCCGCGCTTCTATGCTCATCCGATGCAAGAAGTCGCTATCATAAAGCGTGCCTGTCCACAATGGTCCTGCCCATTGCACGTCCTCGCTGCCGCACACACGGCATCTGCCGACTGTTACGTGGAGGGGTAGGTTGCTCTGGCTGAAACAGCTCAGGCATTTCACCAGCCACCCAATGTGCTGAACAGGGTAATCTGATGAACCGTGACGGAGACGGACCGCAATCCGCATCGCGTAGCCCTCATCCAGCACGAAAAGCGGCTCGTAATACAACCCGCGCTCGCCTGCGCTCTGCTGCAATGCCCCCATTAACACGCGCGCACCCAGCTCGTCACCGCACTCCCAGTTTCGCGTAACCGCTCCGTAATGACGCACAGCGGGCTCACGCAGCTTGCCGCACAGAGCAGCCATGTCGGTGGCAGTGAGATAGAGTACGCCACCCCAGCGCAGCAGCAGAGAAGCCGCGTGCCAATAAACAGAAGGACTGCCGAAGGCGTCCAGGTCTACCCAGTCAAATCGTTCATCTCGCAGACGCAAGGCGTAACACAGGCGATGTACCTGTTCGCAGGTAACCTCCACTTTTACGTCGGAAGCGATTGGGTTCAGCCTCAGGTTTTGGTGTATCGCCTCCACGGCTGCCGAGTTAGCGTCATTCAGCACAATCCGTTCTACTGGAGCCTCGATTGCATATCGAATACCGCGCGCCCCAATGCCTGCCATCAGGTCTATCACCTGCAGTCGGCGTTCCTGCAAATCTGCCTCTACCCGCACCGCGAGTACCCCAAAGTCCCGTGCCAGGCGACCGCGCGGGTTGAAGAACAACTCCAATGGCACCACGAACCGTGTGCCGCCTTCTTGTAACTCAAGCCGCGTTGGCTGGCTCATGCTAGGAACTCCGCGCAGATGGTGTTAGCGATAGGCAAGCCTTTGTCAGTGATACGCCAATGGTCGGGCGTCACCTGTAGCAAACCCAACTTGCAAAGACGCTCGATTTGGCGGGCGTATCGATGTGCTAAAGACACACCGTATCGGTTCTCCACCGCCTTCACATCCACACCGTCTCGCAGACGCAACATCAGCATGATGGTCTCCCCTAACGAAGCGTCCATATCCAACTGCTCTTGCTCCTCTACTGGCGGGGTACCCTGGCGCACCGCCTGCACGTAACGACGGGGATTACGAATCAGCGTCCAGCGAACGCCGTTCCAGTAGGAAACCGCCCCCGGCCCAAATCCTAAATATTCCTCGTTGCGCCAGTATACCATGTTGTGCTGGCAACGACGCCCTGGCTTGGCAAAGTTGGAGATTTCGTAATGCTCATAGCCAGCCCGGCTCAGAGCGCGAATGGCGTATTGATACATCCGCAAGTCAGTCTCCTCGTCTGGAAGGTTCAGCTTGCCCTGTCGGTGCAGGGTGTCAAAGGGGGTATTCGGCTCCACCGTGAGCGCATAGCAGGAGACGTGTTCTGGCTGTAGGCAAACAGCCGTACGGACGGTGCGTTGCCACTGCTGAAGAGTCTGGTCTGGTAGTGCAAACATTAGGTCAATGTTCACATTCTCGAAACCAGCTCGGCGAGCTTGCTCGTAGGAGCGGATCGCTTCCTCTGCGGAGTGGATGCGCCCCAGTTTCTGCAACAGACCATCGTCAAAAGACTGGATGCCCATGCTTAGCCGGTTGAAGCCAGCTTGCCGAAATAGATGGTATCGCGCTCGGTCGGCAGTTCCTGGGTTCACCTCAATACTAATCTCTGCGTCTGGTAACACTCGGAAATGGCGGCGGATGGTATCCAAAATGCGAACAACCGATTCTGGTTCGGGAAACGACGGTGTGCCGCCCCCGAAGAAGACAGTCGGCACCACCACATCCCGTTGCGCGGCATTCTCGATGTGAGAACATATTGCCTGGAGCGTATCGCGCACAATATCGCCCCGCCAGGCATAGGTATTGAAATCGCAATAGGCGCACCGCCGCGCGCAGAACGGGATATGGACGTATATGGACAGCGACTTGGGGTTCATGCCTATCCACAGGGAATTATAACACAAAGCAGAAGGGGGCGTTGCCGCCCCCCGTTGTTCATTGGGTCTCGAAAAGACGTTTCAGCGCGTTTTCCAGCATCGACAGACCAGCGTAGCCTGCCGTTCGCCCACGCAGCTTGCCCTCGTGGTCGAACAGGTAGTACGCGGGTACCCATTGGTTTTCATAAGCCTCTGCGACCCGGTGCAGGTTATCGATGCCATAGGGCTGAGTGATGCCCAGCTCTTTGACCTTCTGCCGGACTACCTGCACGTCCGTCTCCCACTCAGCGCGCGGCAGGTGAATCGCGATAACCGTCAGACCGCCGTCCGCATACAGGTCCCGCCACTGGTGCACTTTTGGCATGTTCTCGTGACAGATATGGCAGCTCACTGACCAAAAATGCACTAGCACGGGACGCCCGTGCAGCTCATCCCACTTGGGTTCTCCGTTGAGCCATTCGGTAGCGCCTTGCAGGCTAGGCATCGGCGTTCCAATTCGCAGCGCCATTCTCCCTAACCTCCGGGCGTCAGGGTCTTCTGACCTGGCTTCCAATCCGCTGGGCATAGACCGCCGGTCTGCAACGCTTCCAGCACCCGAAGAGTCTCGTCGACGCTGCGTCCAACGTTCATGTTATGGATAACGGCATACTGCAGGATACCGTCTGGGTCGATGATGAACAGCCCGCGCAACGACACGCCCTCTTCCTCGACGAGCACACCATAATCGCGCGAGACCTGCTTGGTGATGTCCGAAGCCAGTGGGAATTTCAGACCAGCGATGCCGTTTTTCTCTCGCGGGGTGTTAATCCACGCGCGGTGCGAATACACGGAGTCGACGGAAACCCCTAGCACATCCGCCCCCCTCGCGACAAACTCTTCGTAACGGTCGGACAGCGCAGTGATCTCGGTGGGGCACACGAAGGTGAAGTCCAGCGGGTAGAAGAACAGCACCAGCCACTTGCCTCGGTAGTCCGATAGCGACACCTTCGACTGGAGCTTATCCATATCGGCAGTGGTAAACATAGTGAAATCAGGGGCAGGTTTGCCCACTTTCGCCTTGCAGCAGTAAACAGCCTCGTGCTCTTGCATGTGTCCTCCTCCTTTTCGTAATTTAAGATGCCGCTACTTTCCAGAGCGTACCTGACACTCGGGGCAAACGCCGAACCAATCCACCCGATGTGTGCTAACACGGAAGCCTGTCAGCTGCTCAATTCGCTGGGCTGCCTGTGCGTCAATGACGTCCGGCACATCCACAATGCGTCCACAAATATCGCAGACAATGTGCTGATGATTGCCAGGGTTGCCGTCGAAGCGGGCTTTCCTAGAACCTGCATCGAGCTGAGCCACCATCCCTTCCTCGTGCAGCCGGTTAAGCAAGCGATACACGGTGCCGAGACTGATGTTGGGAATGATTTGACGCGCCCGCTCGTATACCCAGTCCGCCGTAGGATGGGTATCGGTGCTACGTAGAATGTCCAATACTACCTGACGTTGTCGCGTGTTTCTCATGCGATTACCCAATGGGAATAGTATTTGTTCTTATTTTCACGTGTATTATATACTCTTTCTATCCAGATGTCAAGTTTTCGCGAAGGTGTTTCCTCAATCGGTTCCTCTCGGCACCCAACAGTAGCAAGCCGCCCAAAACGTCGCTGTCAGCAAAGGCTATGAAGCTGCTGCAGAAAGGAAACGTGCTTACGTAAGGCTAATCAGACAGACATGAGACGAGCATGGGTCATTCTCTTGGGGCTTGTGTGCATATTCGTAGTGCAGCCGATGGCGCAGGCGCAATTGCCGCTTCCGCCACGCAAGCCGATTATCGGGGCGCGCATGCCTGCTCTTAGCCCCGATGGCAAACGACTTGCCTTCGTGTATCGAGGCGATATTTGGGTGGCCCCAAGCACGGGCGGACACGCAACGCCATTGACGCGCCACGTGGAGATGGACGCTTTTCCACTGTTCTCCCCCGACGGCAGATGGCTCGCCTTCTCCAGCACGCGCAACGGCAACTGGGATATCTTTGTTGTGCCTGCCGAGGGGGGAGAGGTGCGGCAGTTAACCTATCATGCCAATAGCGAAATTGCGCACGGTTGGAGCCCCGATGGCAGATACCTTCTCTTTTCGTCCGTGCGTGACAGCACCAACAGCTCGTTGTTCGCCCTGGATGTACGGACGCTGCGCTTCAAGAAGCTAACCGAAGATTACGCCTCCATCAACTACCCGAGCTACTCACCAGACGGGAAGACCGTGGTTTACGGGCGCTATGGGTTCCACTGGACGCGCCCACGCTACGTCGGCTCGGCAGCGGCACAAATCTGGTTGTTGGACATTAGCACTGGAAAGCGTCGCGCCTTGACCAGTAATAACCGCCAGCACCTGTGGACGAAGTTCCTACCAGACGGCAAAAGCCTGTTGACGGTGACGGTAGGGGAAGAAACGCCGTCTGTCAGCAAGTTGGGAACGACCATGCCCAAAATTGTGGATAGTCCCAGTCGAACGCCGAACTTGTGGGTGTTGGACTTAGAGGGTCGTGCGAGGCAAATCACCTTCTTCACGGGTGGCTCGGTGCGCTTCCCGACGGTCGCGTTGCGCACTGGCGACATCGCCTTCGAGTATGAACATGACCTGTGGCTGCTCCCCAGTGGCTCGCGCCAACCCCAGAAAATCGTGCTGTATGCTGCCGAAGATGAAAAACTAAACACCCGCCGACGCGAGGTGCTGACCTCTGGTGTGACGGAAGCAGAACCGTCTCCCGACGGCAAGACCTTCGCGTTCGGGCTGCGTGGGGACATCTGGACGGTACTCATCGATAAGCCCAAAGGCGTCGCAGGGCGCAGCGCAGAGATTGCCCGACGGCTGACCGATTGGGCGGGAGATGACTCGGACTTCGTATGGTCAGCGGACGGCAAAAAGCTGTACTTCGTGTCGGACCGTGAGTTCAATACGCGCCTGTACGAGCTCGACATCGAGAGTTTACAGGTGAAATCGCTCTGGAACCGCTCCGAAGATGTGACGGCGCCGCGTCTGTCCTCGGACGGGAAGCAACTGGGTTTTTGGGTGTCGGGCAGCGAGGGGGGACTGTATGTGCTTACTCTGGAGAGTGGTGAGACCAGAAGACTGGTTAAGGTTCCTGGCCCGCATTGGTACGGTTTGGGCGGTGGGCAGTTTTCATGGTCGCCTGACATGCGTTGGATGGCGTTTACCTATCGCGGGGCAGACCTCGCGTGGAACATTTGGATTGTGCCTGCAGCGGGAGGCGACCCAATCAACATCACTCGTTTGAACGCCTACCACAGTCAGCCGACCTGGTCGCCCGATGGCAAGTATCTCTTCTTCCAGAGCAACCGCGATGGCGAAGGATTGTATGTGCTGCCATTGAAGGAGGAACCCGCCCGCACTGTAGACACCGACTTAAAGTACGAAAAGCCCAAAGAAAAGGTGTTCGTGGAGATTGACTTTCAGGACATCCATCGGCGTATCCGAAAGATGGTCAACCAAAACCCGCAGGCGGACCTAACGGTCAGTACTGAAGGGCTAATCCTCTTCATTTCTGAGGGCGATATCTGGTCTGTTTCGTACGATGGTAAGGAGACCAAACGCCTGACAACGGGTGGAGGCATCTCCAGTCTGCGTGTGTCCGCTGACGGCAAACGCTTGTTTTTCATTCGCGGTGGCGAGCTCTGGACAATGAAGCTGGAAGGCAATAATCCGCAGGAGAAGGTAACCTTCACCGCCGATTGGGAGCGCGACGTGCGCGACGAGCGGAAAGCAGCGTTCACGCAGTTCTGGCGCAGCTATCATCGAGGATTCTATGATTCCAACTTCCACGGCAGAGACTGGGAAGCCATCCGCAAGCGATACGAGCCGCTACTAAGCTCCGTAGAAACGCGTGAGGAGTTTGCTACCCTGTTAAGCATGATGGTGGGAGAGCTAGAGGCTTCGCACACGGAAGTATCGCCAGCTCCCGGAGGTAATCCTAGCCCTGTAACTCCTCATCTGGGGTTTACATTCGATTACAGCTACGAGGGACCTGGCATTAGAGTGGGGAGAGTGCCGCAAGGCGCGCCCGGCTCCTACCCGCAAACTCGAATCCGTGAAGGCGAGTACGTCCTAGCGATTAACGGTCAGGATGTTACTCTTGACGAGAACCTCTGGAGGCTCATTAACGACAAGCAAGGGCGCGAGTTCGAGTTCTTGGTCAACTCGAAACCGACTAAGGACGGTGCGCGGGTGGTGAAGTATCGCGTGTTGAGCAGTAGCGAGTGGAGCGAACTTATTTATCGCAACCGTATCGAGAGGCTGCGAAAGTACACCGATGAGAAGAGCAACGGTAAAATCGGCTACGTCCACATTTCAGGCATGGGCTTCAGCAATCAGGTGCAGTTCGAGCGAGAAGTCTATGAGCAAGTGGTAGGCAAACAGGCGATGATTATCGATGTGCGCTTCAACGGGGGCGGCAACATCTCCGACACACTGGTGGATTGGTTGGAGCGAAAACCACATGGTTTCTATCGGCCACGTGATGGTGCGGTGGAACCCGCACCCAGCCGAGCATGGGACAAGCCTATCATCGTGCTGATGAATGAGCATAGCTACTCCAACGCAGAGATGTTCCCTTACGCGATGCGCGCTAAAGGGCTAGCGAAGCTGGTAGGAATGCCCACGCCGGGTTACGTTATCTGGACATGGTCTTTACAGCTGGTAGATGGAACAGGTGCCAGGATGCCACAAAGCGGTGTCTACCGATTGGACGGCACACCCATGGAAAACATCGGTGAGAAGCCCGACGTGCAGGTATGGATGTCCCCCGATGATTGGCTTTTGGAGCGGGACCCGCAACTAGACAAAGCGATCGAGATGCTTCTGCGCTGACGGACACGGGCAATTTGACTGCCCGGACCACACCTTAGGAGGCTGGGCAATCGTCCGATGCCTGAGCTGTCCCAGAGGTCTTCACAACTCCCCTGCGTCCGAATGTCCAGTGCCTGTTTGCGAAAAAGTTCCAGAACACCACGATCCCCGTAGCCAGCATTTTCGCCCCGTTGAACACCCACTTGGGATGCGGGTCGTTGGGGTCAAATAGCAACACGAGACTCACAATGCTGTAGTTCAATGCAGCTCCGACCACATTGACGGTGAAAAACCGGATGAACTCATCATGAACCGCCCTTTTGACCCTGTCGCGAAACGTCCATCGGCTGTTCCAGAAATAGCCGTTCACGACCGCCACGCAAAACCCCATCACGCTTGCCAATGCCGCGGGACGGACGCCTAACAGGTAGTAGGCGATGTTCGCTATGGAGAAGTCAATGATGGTGCTGCTGCTACCGACGATACAGAACTTCACGAATTGTCGGATACCTTTTCGCTGAAGCTGTTCATAGAGCCATTTGTTAAAGGAAATGCCGCCCATCATTTTCTCCTAATGCATCATTGCCCAGACAGCTACTGCTATCCACAATAGTATTGTCGTCTGAATCCATCGGTCTTTTAGCAGTACCTGTTCAGGGGCCCCGCCCAGCTCCTTACGATGCACCAGATACAGGTATCGAAAAATGCCATACATGACCAGTGGGATCGTGTACTTCAAATGCTCGTGCTGTGCTGCGGTGGCGCTTTGAATCGCGTACAGCGCATAGGTGATGATAGTGGCCGAGCTCACGATAGAGATAAACTGGTCTAATAGGCTCACGCTATATTCTCCTAAGGTGGCGCGGTGATTAGATGCTTCCGCGCCCAAAGCGACGATTTCCTGTCTGCGTTTGCAAAATCCGAGAAATAGCGACAGGAGCGTCGTACACGCTAACAGCCACCCCGAAATATTCACGTCAATCGCGACGGCTCCTGCAAGCGCACGCAGCACAAATCCAGCAGCAATCAAGAAGACATCTAAAATCACCACCCGCTTGCCGCCCAACGAATAGCTCAACGACAGGAACACATACAACACCGCCAGCCAACCGAACGCAGGGCGTATCCAAAACGCCAACAATAAGCCAAACAACATCGACCCCGTCATCCACCACGTCGCCAACCCGATAGGCAGCTTTCCCGATGCGATGGGGCGTTGGCGTTTCTGGGGATGTAGGCGGTCCTGTTCTACGTCCCGCAAGTCGTTGTAGATGTACACCGCCCCAGAAATGAGACAGAAGCTAACGAACGCCAAAACGTTCAACCAGACTCTCGTCATATCGCCTAGCTTCTCGGCAAAGAGTAACCCGGCAAACAGCAACAGATTCTTGCTCCACTGGCGCGGTCGCATCGCGGCGAAGCCGTATCGTAACCAATCCCAAAACCGCGTCTCTTGTAGCGCAATCTCGTTTTGTTGAACCTCGCTCATGCGAATTGTCCACCTGCTGGCATCTCAACAAGCGCCCTTCCCAGTGATCACCGCTGGGATGGTATACAGCAGTATCTTAACGTCCGTCCAGAAGCTCATGGTGTCGATGTAAATATTGTCCAGCTCCATCCAGTCACGGAATCCGATGTTGTTGCGTCCGTTGATTTGCCAAAAGCACGTCAGTCCAGGCATTACGCTCAGGCGACGCATTTCCCAGTCGGCATACCATGCCACCTCGGAGGGCAGGGGCGGGCGGGGTCCTACTAAACTCATCTCCCCACGCAAAACCTGGACAAGCTGTGGCAGCTCATCCAGGCTGTAGCGGCGTAAAAACCGCCCCACTCGTGTAATGCGCGGGTCGTCGCGCATCTTGAACACAGGGCCATCTCCCATCTCATTGTGGGCGATAAGTTGCTGTTTCATTTGCTCAGCGTTCTTCACCATCGTGCGGAACTTAACGAGCCAGAACAGCTTACCCCCTCTACCAACCCGCAACTGCCGAAAAAGCACAGGCTCTGACGAGTCGAGCTTAATCGCAACAGCGATGATTAACATCAAAGGCGCCAGCAACACGAGCCCTACGCTGGCTACCATCACGTCCAGCACTCGTTTGGCTATGCGGTATGCTTTAGGCAACTCTAAGACGGGCACATTTACCTGAAAGTCGGTTAACCCTGCCTCTCCGCCTGTCGGAGGGGCAATGCCCGAGGACGGCGTCCGGGCATGTATCATAGGAACTCACCCCCTCGCTGCCCGTGAGCAGTTGCCGTCGTTGCGCAGGGAAGGTAGTTGACGCCTCACCGCGCCACCCACTGACAGAGGCAGCACGCACTGATTTTCGCTTCGCGCCCTATACAGTGACCCTGCGTGCGTAATTTACCAGTGCTGCAGCCTCTCGTGCGATGTCATCGGCGGTCAAGCCGTATTTGCGCATGAGGGCGTCCGGCGCGCCTGATTCAGCGTAATCTGTCAAGCCGACGAAGCGCATAGGCACGGGGTAGCGCTGAGAAACTGCCATTGCGACCTGAGACCCCAAGCCAGTATACAAAAGATGCTCCTCCGCGACGACGATGGCTCCGGTCTCGCGCGCTGCTTTTTCCACTGCCTCCTCGTCTAACGGACGCACCGTGTGCATGTCTAATACCCTTGCGGAGATACCCTGCTGTTGCAGTTGTTCTGCCGCATCCAGCGCGGCGGCAACCATCAGCCCATTTGCAATCAGCGTCACATCGCGCCCCTCTCGCAACGTGATGGCTTTGCCAATCTGGAAGTCAGGACACCCGTTATCGTATACGATGGGGGCTTTGGGGCGACCAACGCGGATGTATACGGGTCCGACGTGTTCGGCTGCCGCACGCACAGCCGCGCGCGTCTCCACACCGTCGGCAGGCACAATGACCACAAATCCGGGCAAAGACAGGGCAAGCCCGATGTCCTCATGTCCCATTTGCGACACGCCGTCCTCGCCAATGGAGATACCCCCGTGCGACCCCACAATCTTCACGTTGTTACCGCTATAGGCGACCGCCAATCGCAGCTGGTCGAAGCCTTTACACATTACAAAGCAGGCAAAGCTAGACGCGAAGGCGATTTTACCCGACGCCGCCAGCCCTGCGGCGATGCCAACCATGTTTGCCTCCGCAATGCCCACGTTGAAAAAGCGGTCGGGGAACTCTTGCGCGAAGTATTTGGTCATGGTGGACTTGGATAGGTCGCCGTCCAACACCACGATGTTGGGGTTTTCACGCCCTAGTTCCGCCAGCGCTTTGCCGTATGCATCTCGAGTGGCTTCACCCAGTGGTCTTGCCATTGCACTTCCTCCTGTGTCCTACGTCTTTAATCGGCGAGCTCCGCCAACGCCTGCTCCAACTCAGCCTGGGTGGGTGCTTTGCCATGAAACTCGTTGTTATTCTCCATGAACGACACCCCTTTGCCTTTCACCGTGTGCGCAACGATGATAGATGGCTGTTCCCGCGGTTCCTGCGCCCAGTGCAGGGCTTCCATTATCTGCCGCATATCGTGCCCGTCGATCTCACGGACTGCCCAGCCAAACGCCTCCCACTTGGCAACCACAGGCTCAATGCTCATAATCTCGCCAATCGCGCCGTCTAACTGGTAACGGTTGTAGTCTAAAATGGCGGTCAGATTGCCCACACGAAAGTGCGACGCTGCCATCGCCGCTTCCCAAATCTGTCCTTCTTCGGACTCACCGTCGCCAATCATCACGTAGACGCGGTAGTGCCTCTGGTCTAGACGCGCCGCAAGCGCCATGCCCAGTCCGATACTCAACCCCTGTCCGAGGCTACCCGTAGATGCTTCTACCGCAGGCAGGTCTTTCACTGACGGGTGTCCTTGCATCGGCGTATCGATTTTGCGCAGCTGCCACAGCCACTCTTCGGGAATAAACCCTGCTTCTGCCAACACGGCGTACAACGCGGGCACTGCGTGTCCCTTGCTCAGAATGAAGCGATCACGGTCTGCCCAACGCGGGTTCTTGGGGTCATAGCGCAGCACATTGCCGAAGAAGAGCGCAGTGAGAATGTCGATGGCGGAGAGGGAACCTCCCGGATGCCCGCTGCCAGCGATAGCCAGCATTTTGACAATATGTCGACGCAGCTTGCGGGCAATCTGTTGCAGATGTTCGAGTGATACCTCCGATGTTACCAACGCATCGACCTCCTGCATTCGGGTTCGATGGTAATTCTATCCGAGAGCAGGAGATTTGTCAAACGGCGGCTGCCCAGTCGTTCCGAACCGTTGACAACTAGCCCTTCTTGCCCGTATAATGCACAAGGAGAAACGTTTCCGACAGCGACTCAGTTAGATGGGGAGTGCATTGACAGCGACACAGCCACCTTATCGTTGCGCGCTGTTCGATATAGACGGTACTCTGGTCGACACCGTGGAGTTAATCGTCCGCGCTTTAAACCATACCTTCCGCAAGCACTTGGGGATACAGATATCGCGAGACGAGTTGCGTCGCACCATTGGGCTTCCGTTGTGCCAGCAGGTTCGCCTTTTCGACCATTTGGTGGACTTCGTGCCCGACCACCGCGCGATGGAGGCGGACGAAATCGCCTATTACGAGGCGCACAAGCATCTGGAACAGGTGATTCCAGAAGCCGTCGAGGCGTTGAAAGAGGCAAAGAGGTCGGGAATGCTCGTCGCGCTGGTGACGTCCAAGAACAGGGTGGAGCTGGAGGCGTTTCTACCGCGTCTCAACCTGAACGGATGGGTGGACGCGGTGGTGAGTTCATCCGATGTGGCTCGCCCGAAGCCCGCGCCAGATTCGGTGCTGGTCGCTTTAGAGCAGCTACGGGCATCGGCTGCAGAAGCGATTTTCGTGGGCGATACGGTGTACGACATCCAGTGTGCGCGGGAAGCTGGCGTGCGAGTGGTCGCGGTCGGTTGGGGGGCGCATCCACTGGAGGTTTTACGTGAGGCGCGTCCAGACTGGCTTTTCGAACAACCTGTGCAACTTCGGGAGTTTTTTCGGTCGTTGCGGCGCGCAGAGCGAGAGGTGGCAGATGTCGGTGTCCCTGCGGCAGACCATTAGCCGTGAAGGAAAAGGAGGCAGGTCAACGAGATGCCACCACGTCGTCGCTCTGCGCCCGAGGAGGCAGAAAATCCCGTTGTGACAGAACAAGCAGAGGCAGCTATCCAGACACCAGAAGGCGAGGCAAGTCCCGAAGAGACGCCGCAGGAAGAACCAGTGGCTAAGCGGCGTTCTCGGCGCAAATCCAGCCAAACAGCAGCTGCACAAGCCGCACCGGTCCAGATCGCCGAACCTGCTGCTGCCGCAGAGGTAGATGCCTCCGAAGAGGAGCCAGCATCTGCTCAGGAAACGCAAAGCCTTGAGCCACCGATTGCGGTTAACCAGCCTGCCCCGCCAGCGCGCCAGCGGAGCCGGTCTCGAAAACGCTCGAAAGCGGGGGAGGAGCCCACGCCAGAAGCAGCCCCGTCACCAACACCCCCAGAGTCCCCTACCGACGCACCAGTGTTGGCTGTGACACTCGAAGAGCCAGCGGCGCCAGAGTTCAGCGAAGATACACCGTTGCCGCCCGTGGACACTGTCCAAACGGAAGCTGGTGCGCTTCCTTCAGAAGAGGCGGACGCGTCGGTAGCGCCCGTACGCCGCAGGCGACGGACGCGACACGCTGACGAAGCGCCCCCAGCCGAACCCTCCATGGACGTGGAAGCCTCAGGGCAACGCCGCCAGAAACGAGAGGGCGTTCGGCTTGGCGTTCGTCTCGGACATCCTGAGATTATCATCGACGGCAAACCCGCGGTGCCGCTCTTCTTCTTCGGCAACACGGAATCGGCAGCGGCGGAACGTAAGGTCTGTGAGCAGATCGAGTTGGCGGCGGCAGCGGGAGTACACCTGCACATTGTCCTGTTAGAGTTGCCTGTCTCTGTGGCGCTGGTGTCATATAGCGTGAATGAGGCACTGCGGCTGTTCCATCTGGTGCGCCAGCACGACCCGCAGGGTTATGTGATGTTTCGTGTAGTTTTTAGCCCGCCGCCAGACTGGCAAAAACTGTATCCCGAAGCCATGACCACCTACGCCGATGGCTCAACGGGCGAGCCATCGTTTGCCTCTGAGCGGTACTGGCAGGAGGCAGAGGCTGCGTTGACATTACTGGTGCGGCAGCTGGAGCTGACGGCGGAGTCGCGCTACATTCTGGGCTATCAGCTGGACTGCCGAGAGTGGTTTTACGAGTATCGGCGCGGGTATGACGACAGCCCCGCGGCGCAGGAGGCGTTCCGGCAATGGCTGCGCACGCGGTACAAGAACGATGTGGTTGCCCTTCGCGCCGCTTGGCACGACGGCTCCGTTACCTTCTCTACCGCTAGCGTGCCCACCTATCGCAGCGAAACGACCACACCGACAGTACTATATGAATACCGCAAGGGACAGCGCTACGTCGACTACCTCCGCTTCGCTTCGGAGGTGATTGCCCGTCGGATTGTAGCGCTATCGCGTGTTGTGAAGAAAAGCTGCGAGAATCGTCGGCTGGTGGCGGTGCCATATGGTTATTTGTTAGAGTTTGCCGCCCCGCACAGCGGACACCTGTCGCTGTCGGAGGTGTTGTCGGCACAGAGTATAGACATCATCACAGCCCCTATCTCCTATCGCGACCGACACGTTACCCAGCCGGGAAGTGTGCCTGTGCCGGTTGCTTCGGTGCGCCTACGCGGGAAGGTCTTCCTGTTGGAGGACGACACCAAGCCGCACTACGCACAGAGTGAAACCCCAGATGACTACAACCCGCGCTGCGCCGACGCCGAAAGTACGAGGATGGTGCGCATTCGCAACGCCATGACCGCGCTGATACACCATGCAGGCATCGCGTGGATGGACCTTTGGGGCGAAGGGTGGGTTCAGGACGCGGAGGTCTGGCAGATTGCGCGGGGACTTGCGGAGCTATACACTGCCCATCTTCGGCATCGTCTGGCAGAACAACCAGAGGTCGCCGTCATCGTTGACGAACACAGTCTGGCAGGGGTGCAATCACCAAAAGCGTTGGTGGAAACCCTGCTGATACAACAACAGGAAGTGTTGGCTCGGGCGGGCATCCACTATGGCGTTTACTTACAGAGCGACCTGTTGCGCAAGGCGTTTCCCGATGCTCGGCTGTACATCTTTTTGAACCCCATTCAGGTCGACTCGGAGGTGCGGGAAGCCATCCGTGAGCGACTGCAGCGAGACGGGAAAACGCTGGTATGGCTATACACCGTTGCACTATATGACGAGAACGGTTACACTCCAGACGGTCCGCGCGATGTGGCGGGCATCGCGATTAAGGCGCAGCCGTGGAACAGCGAAACAGGCTCTATCATTAGCAACGACCGTCACCCCATCACTGAGCGACTGCGCAACAAAACGATTGGAACACGCGAGCGCATCAACCCGACGTTCTATGTGCTGGATGAGCGAGCGACAGTTCTGGGAGAGTATATCCAGACGGGGCTCCCTTCCATTGTTGTGAAGGATATGGGGTCGTGGCGTTCCGTGTTTATCGGAGAGAGGCATCTGAGTGTTGACCTATTGCGTGGTCTGTGTCGGTTCGCTGGAGTGCATGTCTGGTCGCAAAGCAGCGATGTAGTGCGCGTTTCACCTCCCTTTGTGGCAGTGCATTCGTTAGGGGACGGTACGCTGCATCTGCAGCTGCCTGCGAAACAGATGGTGTTTGACCTGACGGAGTGGCGTCTGCTGGCAGAGGAAGCAACGAACCTGCGGGTGAACATGCGCACGGGGCAGAGCGCGCTGTACGCTGTCGGGGGATTTGAGCAGCTGCGGGCGTTAGGCATCCCCGTCCCCGAACGCGGTGAGGAGATTGCGGTTGAACTGCCTACCTCCACTGGCAAGAAGCGGCGCAGGCGTGGAGGCCGAAAACACCGCAAAAAGAAGGAGTAGGGGAATCGGGGGAGCACAGCGCTCCCCCGTGCAGCATCGCTATATTACGGCGCGGGGTCGGGGTAGCGACCGTTCCACCAGCGGTTGTCTCGCTCGAACTCGTCAGTGCGCACCCACTTGGCGTGTCCGTCCACGAAGGTTACGTTCGCCCCGCCGAGATGACGAGGATGGATAGGGCTACGCAATCCGGGCGTTCCTCCCGCGGAAAAGCGATTCGGGCCGCCTCCAGATTTACAGGGCGGTAGAACCGGTGGGTCAATGGTATAAGCGTGATTGCCGAGACAGTCTACACTCAGATAGTCTTGGTCTGTAGGCTCATCGTTGTCGCAGAGGCGGGTTCCCGTGCCCCGACTATCAGCTATCAGGACGGTTTGGGCTGGGGTCTGGATTGCAGAATCGGCGACTGGCACGTTGGAGCAGTTCACCCGCGAGTTGCCGAGGTATTGGTAGTTGTAGCCATAGGCAGGGTTCCTGCCGAACTTAAGATGTGGCACGGTAGGGCAAGTATGAAGTTGTTGACTACGTACATACGGCTGTATGAGGTCGTACCACCGTATGTTCAGTCCTAAGGTGAAGAAGGAAACGGGCGGAAAGGCTTCGTAATCCTGCACATACATCGCGGTTGCCAGCGCCATCTGTTTCACGTTGTTCAAGCAGGCGGTCTGCCGCGCCTTCTCTCGTGCCTGAGCAAAGACGGGGAACAGAATGGCTGCCAGTATCGCGATAATGGCGATGGTTACCAGCAGTTCTATCAGCGTGAACGCCTTGCACTGATGATGGTCATGCATGTCTTCCCTCCTAACGTTTTTATGATGTTTACGTGCCTACATAATACCATACAAAAAAGTAATTTTCAACGGTTTTAAAAAAATGATTTTCTTCTGTTTAAAAAACAATAACGATTCTCATTCTCGCTAAGTACCATCCTCGCCGAAGCAGGACAATGGTTCCTACTTCACAAAGAGATTTCTGGGATGGCGCATGGAGTATACAGGTCTTTCGGAAACCGCGTGCTTGCTGCGAGCGGCGTGGTGGCGGGTGCCAGATTGTCCGGTGCTGCTGGATTGGAGTGAAGCGCTGGAGAGGTTCCACCGCGCAGATGGCATCCTGTGGATAGATATCGAGGCACGCCAGCTAGCGGACACAGGAGCACTGCTCACCCAGAAGCTCGGCTTCCATCCGCTGGCAGTCGAGGACGCCCTAAGTCCCTACGAGCGCCCGGCATTGCACCGCTACGACGACACCCTTTTCCTAACGGCACACGCGATACAACGGGAAAACGACGCAGAGTATTATCGGGAAGTCGGCTTCTTCTTGGGCAAACACTTTTTGGTGACGGTACACACAGAGCCAGTGCCGTTGGTAGACCACTGGTTTTCACAGTGGGCTGCACACCCGCAGAAAGTCGGCAGGTCACCAGCGCACTTGTTACATTCACTGCTGGACGCAATAGTGGACGAGTATTTCCCAGTGGGGGATACGCTCGAAGAAAAGGCAGATGACTTAGAAGACGGCATCTTTGCAGGTCATGGCGCGGTGCAGGTAGCAGACATCCTGCGGGTCAAACGCCGGCTGCTCGAACTGCGCCAGCACATTACTCCACTAAGAGACATCCTGAACGCCCTGTTGCGGCGCGACACGGAATTGATACCCGATGAAGTGATACCGTATCTGCAAGATGTGTACGACCATACCATTCGCATCACCGAGCTTACCGACATCAACCGCGACATCCTTGCGGGAGTGTTGGACGCCCATCTTTCGGTCGTATCCAACCGTCTCAACGAGGTCATGCGTATCCTGACGGTCATTTCGACGATTCTCATGTCGTGTGCGCTGATTGCTGGCATCTACGGCATGAACTTTGCCTACATGCCCGAATTGCAATGGAAGGCGGGCTATCCCTTCGCAGGAGCGATGATGGTGCTAGTGGGGGCAGTAGAGTGGTATATCTTCAAGCGCAAGGGGTGGATTTAGGTTGGCGCGCCCTGTGGTGTCGCGACTGCTACAAGCCGTACCCACCTTGTTGCTTATCTCGTTTCTCACCTTCATCATGGGCTTTTTAGCGCCAGGCGACCCCATCCGCATGATTCTGGGCGAGCGTTCCGACCCGCAGGCAGTGGCGCAGGTGCGTCGCGAGCTGGGATTGGACCAACCGTGGTATGTGCAGTATGGACGGTTTGTCTGGAACGCAGTGCGCGGAGACTTCGGTATCTCGCTGTATAACCGGCGTCCCGTCGGCGACATCATTCGCGAGTCGTTCCCCGCAACAGCCATCCTGGCGGTACTGGCTATCCTGCTGGCAACGACCGTCGGCATCCCCACTGGCGTCGTGGCAGCCGTCTGGCACAACCGTCTCCCTGACAGGCTCAGCATGGTGGGCGTGGTGTTGGGCATCTCGGTGCCTAATTTTGTGTTGGCGACGATGCTCATCCTGCTCGTGTCGGTGCGACTAGGCTGGCTGCCAGTAGCGGGTTGGGGCGCGCCAGAGTATTTGGTATTGCCCGTGCTAGTGCTAGCTGCGCGACCCGCGGCAAGTATTGCACGGTTTACCCGTGCGTCGATGCTGGAGGTGCTGCAGCAGGACTACATACGCACCGCGCGCGCTAAGGGCGTGCCCGAACACCAAATTATCCTGCGACACGCCTTGCCGAACGCACTCCTTCCCGTCGTGACGGTTATTGGCAACGCTTTCGGCTATCTGTTGACAGGCTCATTCATCGTCGAAACGGTGTTCGCTGTGCCAGGTGTCGGCTACAGGTCTATCGAAGCCATACTGCGCCGCGACTATCCGGTCATCCAGGCGACGACGTTGCTGTTCGCTTTCCTATTTATCGCGGTGAACCTGATCGTGGACATCTTGTACACCCGACTGGACCCAAGGGTAAGATTTCAATCTTGACAAAGAGGAGGGATGCGTTCGATGCGGGTTGCTGCTATTACCGGTACAAGGCAGGCGCAGCCGATCGAACGGGAAACGCCGACGCCTAAGGAGACGTGGCAGTGGTCAAAATCCGCGTGACGCCAATGTATACCGAATACAAACTGCACCGCGATGAACACGTTACCGACGTATTGGGGCATGAGGCGGCGGGAGAGGTAGTCGAGGTGGCTCAGCCAAGCCGAGTGAAAGTGGGCGACCGCGTCGCGGTGATGCCACAGTATCCGTGCGGAACTTGCCGATACCGCCTTGCGGGGGACTACGTGTACCCCCTGAACAATCTGGACATTCTGAAACTCACGGGCAACAGCGCAGGCACGGCGCCCTACGCCCAGTATGTTCTCAAGCAAGACTGGCTACTCATCCCAATGATAACAGATCGCTTCCCGCGCCACCGCGTTCAAGGTGCATGGGAGCTGCAAATGGCGGGCAACGGCGGAAAGATACTGCTCTATCCTTGGGGGGAAGCAGGCTGATGTGGCGGGAGTGGAAACGGCATCCGCTGGCGTTGGCATCGCTAATATACCTTTGTGGGGTTGTGGCGGTTGCCCTAGCAGCCCCTTGGATTGCCCCCTACCGATACGATGCGCAGAACCCCGAGGCGGTGCTGCAGCCGCCTTCTGCGCAGCACCTGCTCGGCACCGACGAATTAGGGCGCGACGTGTTCAGCCGCCTGATATATGGCGCACGGGTGTCGCTAACAGTGGTGGTGCAAGTAGAACTGTTGGAAGTGCTCATTGGGGTCACGCTGGGTCTTCTTGCGGGATATTTTCGAGGCAGAGTAGACACGTTTATCATGCGTTTTACGGACATGATGTTCGCCTTTCCCGACATTCTGCTAGCGATATTGATTGTGGCGATTTTGGGGCCGGGTTTGCATAATGTCTTCATCGCGCTTGCGCTCACTGGGTGGCCAAGCATGGCACGAGTCGTACGCTCACAGACGCTGGCGCTACGGGAGCGGGAGTTTGTGGAGGCAGCTCGCGCCGTCGGGATGAGCCACGTTCGCATCCTGTGGCGACATATCTTGCCTAACTTGCTGCCGACGGTTGTGGTTGCGGTTACCGTCAATGCGGCGGGCGTTGTGCTGGCGGAGAGCGCGCTCAGCTTTCTTGGGCTAGGGGCGCAACCGCCAACGCCTTCCTGGGGACGTATGATCGATGACGCTCGTCAACTTATGCGTAGCCATCCCATGTTGCTAGTCTACCCAGCGCTAATGCTTTCACTGACGGTGATGGCGCTTAACTTTCTGGGAGACGGCTTGCGCGATATGTGGGACCCACGTCGGACAAAAGGGTAACCTTGGTTGCCAAAGACTGGGGCGCGTGAAGGAGCGAAAGTGTCTTAACTGCCAGTTGCTCTTGAGAACATGGCGGACTTTTTGCTATACTAGGTGGCGTTCAGGCAAAATCACGGAATGGAGGAGACCATGCATCTTCGGCTGACTCCAGAGGTCGACAAGAAATCGGCACGATGCTTTTTGGTCGCTGGACTGCTTGCCACAGGGCTGCTACTTTCCCTGGCTGCGTGCCAGCAAAGGGCATCGAAAGAAAATCAGCCAGCTTCGTCTGCTACTCAGACGCAGCAGGGAACAGCGCCCGACGCGGCAACGATAGAACGGGGAAAATATCTGGTCACAGTTGCTGGGTGCGGGCAATGTCACACCCCCCAAAAGATTGGTCCGAACGGACCCGAGCCCGATGAAAGCCGTCTGTTCGCAGGACATCCGCAGGAGGAGAAGGTTACACTACCCGCTGCTGCCCCAGCAGGTTGGGCTATCCTGGCGTCGCGCACTAACACCGCCTTTTACGGACCATGGGGGGTGGTTTTCGCGGCAAACCTGACCCCCGACGAGGAAACAGGGCTGGGCATCTGGGATGAGGAGATGTTCATTCGTGCGATGCGAACCGGTAAACAGTGGGGACAGGGACGCGACATCATCCGGATTATGCCCTGGCACAATTACGCGCAGATGACCGACGATGACCTGAAGGCGATTTTTGCCTATCTGAAATCGCTTCCGCCTATCAAGAACGAGGTGCCGCAGATGATCGAGGCGAAAGCGAAGTAGGAATGTCGGGGGGACAGCATGTTCCCCCCAGCAATGCTCTCTTGACAGCCCGCCAGCACGCCGCTACAATACCGGTATGAGCCGCCCAACGCTAGCGCCCTTCTCAGGGGAAGAACTCGATCAGGTTGTCAGCCTGCTGCAACGTTGCCTTCATGCGGACCCCATCTCTCGCAGTCTGTTCGTGCGGAAGGTATTGATAGACCCGAATTTCGAGCCGCAGGGCACGCCTGTAGCGTGCAAAGAGGGCAAGGTCGTGGGCTTCGGATGGAGCGTTGCACGAAGGTTGCCCTTGGAGGATGCCCCATTGGACGCAGACTGTGGCTATATCGTGCTGCTAGCGGTGCATCCAGAACACCAACGGCAGGGCATCGGCGGTCAGCTGCTACACTGGATGGAGGATTACCTGCGCTCGCGTGGGTGCAAGCGGGTGTTGGTTTCACCATATGCCCCCAACTACTTCACCCCTGGCGTAGATGTGAACGCCTACACCGCAGGTTTGCAGTTTTTTCGTAAGCACGGCTACGAGGCAGTCTATCATGCGGTCGCAATGGACTGTAACCTTCTGCGTTTGCGCACACCAGAGTGGGTACAGCAGCGCGAGCGGCAACTCGTGGAGGAGGGCTTGCTGGTGGAAGCGTATCGACCGCCACTGGTTCCCGCGCTGTTCGAGTTTTTGAAAGTAGAGTTTCCTGGCGACTGGCAGCGTTTTGCCCGCGATGCCGTCGCGCAAATCGAGCAGGGGGATACCCCACTGAGGCTGTGGATTGCCCATGAACAGGGGCGGGTAGTTGGCTTCAGCCATTTTCAGGGGGAGCGTTTCGGACCCATCGGCGTGGCGCAATCGCATCGGGGCAGGGGAATCGGGCAGGTGCTGATGTATCGGACACTGGAAGCAATGCGTTTGATGGGGCTTCATACCGCTTACTTCCTGTGGTCGGATGACCACACCGCTGACCGGCTTTATCGCGCGGCAGGATTCGTGGAAACACGCCGCTTTGCTCTATTACGAAAGGAGCTCAGCAATGGCTGAGAGCGTGGACATTTTGGCAATAGGGGCGCACATCGGCGATGTGGAAATCTCCTGTGGGATGGCGCTAGCCGCACATGTGCGACAAGGCAAGAAGGTGGCTATCTTGCATCTGACCCCTGGCGAGAAGGGGCATCCTACCCTTCCGCCTGAGGAATACGCGCGTCAAAAGCTGGCGGAAGCGCGTGAGGCTGCCGCCGTCTACGGCGCCCAGCTCTACTTGCTGGATTACCGTGACGGCGAGCTGCCCGTCAACGACGAGATACAGTTCCAAATCTGCGACGTCATCCGTGCCTGCCGACCCCAAGCCATCCTGACCCACTGGCAGGGCAGTATCCACAAAGACCATACCGCCTGCGCCCTAAACATCCCAACCGCTATCTTCTACGCAGCAATTAAGGGTTTTGTGCGGAAAGACCCTCCCCACTGGGTACCCCGTCTCTATTTCGCCGAGAACTGGGAAGACCGCGAGGGGTTTGAGCCAGAGGTGTTTCTGGAGGTTACCGACGAAGATATCGCCTTGTGGCAAGTGGCGGCGGAGAAACTGGAACTGTTTCGGGGTGGCGTATCGCGTTTTCCGTATGTGGACTACTACAAGGCATTAGCGCGCGTGCGAGGGGCGGAGATCGGCTGCCAGTATGCAGTGGCGTTCGCCGTGCCGCCTAGTGCGCGACGGAAGCGCGTGAGTAGCCTGTTGTGGTAGAATCAGGCTGGAGGTGACAACGGTGACAACCGCCACGTTGGAACTGGAGCGGGCAGAAGAACAGATTAGCCTGCTGCTTAGCAAGGAGCCGATGACCTTTGAGCAGTACCTGCAGACCTTCGGCGAGGACGACGATTACGAACTCATCGACGGGGTGCCAGTGGAGAGGATGTCTGCACAACTGGACCATGAGCGCCTGTATGTATGGCTGCTGACCCTGATACACGTGATAGCCGAGGCAAACCGACTTGGTATCGTGCTGGGTTCTCGTTCTGCGGTGCGTATCAGCAACTTCCGCGCGCGGCTACCCGACCTGCTCTACGTTCGTGCAGAACGCATGGACATCGTGCGACAGCTGGCGATTTATGGTGCGCCAGACATGGTGATGGAGATTGTCTCGCCGAACGATCGCCGCTCCGACGTGCTGCAACGCGAGGCAGAATACCGCACGCTGGGGGTGGAAGAGATATGGATGATTGACCGCCGACGAAAGGTAGTCCGGTTGCTACAACGCACCGACGAAGACTACGCGGTGCAGGAAGTGTTGAGCGGCGTGGTGGAAAGCCGTGTCATCCCGAGCCTGCGTTTGCAGGTGGAGTGGTTGTTCAACGACGAGAGACCGCCGGTTCGGGAAGTGCTGAGGGATTTGGGGCTATGAGCCAGCCTGCCACTATTCAGCTCGCCCACAGCCCTGACGCCGACGATGCTTTTATGTTCTACGGGCTTGCCAAAGGGCTAATAGATACTGAGGGGCTTCGTTTTGAACACGTCCTGCGCGATATCCAGACCCTGAACGAATGGGCGCGTGAGGGCAGGGTGGAGGTTACCGCTATTTCCGTACATGCCTACGCCTACGTGCGGGAGAAGTATGCCATTCTCACTTCGGGGGCAAGCATGGGCGACGGCTACGGGCCGCTAATTGTGAGCGCTGAGCCGATGTCTGCTGACGACCTGAAAAACGTCACCATCGCTGTGCCGGGGCTGCTCACTAGTGCGTATTTGGCGCTGAGGCTCTACCTGCCTGAGGCGCGTGCTGTCGTGATGAACTTCGACGAAATCCTGCCCGCAGTGCAACAAAAGCGGGTGTTGGCGGGTCTGCTCATTCATGAAGGGCAGCTCACACACCGCGAGGTGGGCGTGCATAGCGTGGTAGATTTAGGAGCATGGTGGAAAGGTAGCACAGGGCTGCCCCTACCGCTGGGGGTCAACGCGGTGCGGCGCGACCTTACGATGGAACTGCAAAAACGAATTGCCCGTGTCCTAAGACGGAGCATCGAATATTCGCTGGCGCACCGGCAAGAGGCGCTACAGTATGCCCTGGATTTCGGGCGCGGCATCGGAAAGGAGGTCGCTGACCGCTTTGTGGGGATGTATGTCAACGAGTGGACGGTGGACATGGGTGAAGCGGGCAAGCAGGCTATCCAGTTGTTCCTGACACGCGGCGCGGAAGCGGGGATAATCCCTCCCGTGGGGGAGGTTGAGTTCATAGAGGCGTAGTGTGCTTCATCAGACGCCTTAAGGTGCGACAATTAGACTATTCTCTCGGCACCTCCATGCCAAGGTGGTACATCGTGAATGCTAACACGTCGGCTTCCTCCTCGATGACGAGCGATGTCGGTTTGCCGCCACCGTGTCCCGTGCGGGTCTGGATACGTATCAGCACGGGAGCATCCCCTGCCTGTACCTCTTGTAGCCGCGCGGCGAACTTGTAGGAGTGTGCGGGCATCACACGGTCATCATGGTCGCCAGTGGTCACCAGCGTCGCTGGGTACCGCACGCCAGGCTTGAGGTTATGCAGCGGCGAGTAGGCATATAGCACCTTGAACATCTTTGGGTCCTCGCTGGTACCGTAGTCCTCCTTCCAGGCGGAGCCGATGGTGAACTTGTGGAAGCGAAGCATGTCCATGACGCCGACTGCTGGCAGGGCAACGGCAAACAGATCAGGACGCTGACACATCACCGCACCCACAAGCAACCCACCGTTAGAGCCACCACGAATCGCCAATTTGCGAGGGTTCGTGTAGCGTTGGTCTGTCAGGTACTCCGCTGCGGCGATGAAGTCGTCGAACACGTTCTGCTTGCGCTCCTTCGTGCCTGCCTGATGCCACTCCTCGCCGAATTCGCCCCCACCACGCAGGTTGGGGATTGCCAAAATGCCACCGTTTTCCATCCACGTCCAGTAGCTGATGGAGAAGAACGGCGTCACCGAGATATTGAATCCACCGTAGCCGTAGAGCAGTACTGGGTTCTCGCCGTTGCGCGACATGCCTTTGCGGTAAGCGAGAAACATCGGTACGCGCGTGCCGTCCTTACTGTAGTACCACACCTGTCTGGTTTCATATTGCGAAGGGTCAAGCCCGTCCAACTTCGGCGCGTGGAACACCGTACTTTCGCCACTCCGCACATCGTAGCGATAGATGGTATACGGATATACGAACGAGGTGAAGGCGTAGAAAAACTCGTCCTGATTACGCCTGCCGACAAAGCCGCTACACGTTCCCAGCGTCGGCAGGGGTATCTCTTTAACGAAGTCTCCCTGCAAGGTGTAAACAAGCACGCGGCTGGTGGCGTTATGTAGGTAGAGGGCGACCAACTGCTTGCCCATCAGCGTCACCGCTTGCAGGGTATCCTCACGCTGGGGAAGGATGGTTTTCCAGTGCGTCTTTTCTGGCTGACGCAGGTCTATTGCAATGACCCTACCGCGCGGCGCGTCTAAGTCGGTTCGGAAATACAACACCGTGCCATCGTTGCCTAAGAACGTGTAAGATGCCTCGAACTGGTCAATCAGCGGCTGAGCAGACGAGAGGACATCAGGCTGATTGGGGCGCTGAAGGTCTATCACATACACCAGATTTTTGGGACCTGCCTCAGTCACCGAGAGAATCGCATAACGTCCATCCTCGCTAACAACAATCGAGAATCTCCACTCTGGCTTGTCAGGGCGTTCGTAGATGAGGCGGTCTTCCAACTGCGGCGTGCCGAGGCGATGGTAATAGACCTTTTGATTAAGGTTTGGGAGCCACATCGGATTTGCGCCTTTCGGAGGCTCGGGATAGCGGCAGTAAAAGAAACCCTTACTGTCCTTTGTCCACGCAATGCTAGAGAACTTGACCCACCGCAGCTCGTCGGGCAAGTCTTCGCCCGTTTCGACCGAGCGGACCCGGATGGATTGCCAGTCGGAACCCGCGTCAGATAGCCCGTAGGCCAGCCACCGTCCATTTTCCGACACCGACACGTTAGACACCGACACCGTACCGTCTGCCGATAGCCGATTCGGGTCTAGTAGCACCCGCGGCTTGCCAGTCAAGGTCGGCTGCCAGTATAGCACCGACTGGTTCTGCAAGCCATCGTTTCTAAAGTAGAAGTACCGTCTGCCGCGCTTGAAGGGGATTCCGTACCGAACGTAGTTCCACCGTTTCGTAAGGATGCGCTTCAAGGGTTCGCGATGGGGCAGACTGCGCAAGTAGGGCAGCGTTAGCGCGTTTTGCGCCTCAATCCATGCCTTCGCCTCGGAAGACTCGGTATCTTCCAACCAGCGGTACGGGTCTGGCACGAGGGTACCGTGATAGTTGTCGACGACATCCACTTGCTTTGTGTTTGGGTAGCGTAGCGATTGCGCGGTTGCCTCCACCGCTAGAAGCGCCAGTAGGACAATACAGAGTATTTCCACCGTCACATACATCTTTCCCGAAACTCCTTTAACTGCCGTCTTAGACGCTATTATAAGTATACAGGATGGGATTGGCAACAGGTATGGTACAATCATCACAGGTGGTGAGTGCGATGTGGACGATTCGCGGTATTTATGATGGTAAAACCATTCGTCCTCTGCCTGGGGAGCCTCTGCCTGAGGTCGAAGGCGAGGTGGTGGTGGAAATCACTTTTCAAGGGGTAAAACAACCCGCAAGCCATTGCTCGGTGTCTAACCGACTAGAGCGACTACGACGTGCACGGTCGCCCCTGCCATTCCCTGTGAAGGAACTTGTGGAATATGGGCGTGCCCGCTAAACCGGTGGTTATCGATGCGTCGGTCGTGCTGAAGTGGGTGTTCGATGATGAGGAAGAGGTAGACGCTGCAGTAAACCTGCTCAAGGACTACGAAGCAGGCGCACTGATTTTACACGCGCCTAAGTTGCTGGGTTACGAAGTCAGTAACGCATTGTGGGCTGCAGTCCGCCAGCAGCGTCTTACGGAGCAGGAGGCGGAAGAAGCACTGGACGCTATTCGCGCAGTGAGTTTCGCATGGCATCACTTGACCACCATTTGGACAACGTCTATGGAGCTTGCCCTTCGTCACGAGCGCACCTTCTACGACAGCGTCTATATGGCTCTGGCGCAGCACCTGCGGGTTCCACTTTTTACCGGAGACCGAAGGCTGTACCATGCAGTCAGCGATTCATTCCGCTGGATTCGTTGGATTGGCGACTACAACTGGGATAGCGTAGACGCCGCAACGGTGGGGTAAAATGTTTTTACTGCTTGCTGGAGGGTTCTGGGCATGACCTCTCATGTTACCGACTTCATTGTCATCGGTAGTGGGATCGCAGGGCTGACCTTCGCGCTGCGCGCGGCGGAACATGCGGAGGTAGTCGTTATCACCAAGAAGGAGCGCAGCGAGTCCAACACCAACTACGCACAAGGAGGTATCGCTGGTGTCCTCTCGCCGGAGGACACTTTTGAGCTGCATATTCAGGATACGTTAAACGCGGGAGCTGGGCTTTGTCATGAAGACGCCGTGCGCATATTGGTTCATGAAGGTCCCCGTCAGATTCGCCGTCTAATAGAGCTGGGCGCCCGCTTTGATATGGAGCGTGACGCGCAAGGCAACCCTGTGCTTGCGCTGGGAAGGGAAGGAGGACACTCGCGCAACCGCATCGTTCATTACGCCGACCAAACTGGGTGGGAAATCGAGCGAACCTTGCTGGAGGCGACGCGCGACCACCCCCGCATTACCGTTCACGAGCATTTCTTTGCGCTAGACCTTATCATTCAGGGTGGTGAGTGCGTGGGCGTGTGGGTGCTGAATACGCACTCGGACGAGCCGGAGGCATTCTTTGCGCGCGCGGTATTACTTGCAACGGGCGGCTGCGGTCAGGTTTATCCCCACACCACCAATCCCCCTATTGCAACTGGTGATGGCATTGCAATGGCGTGGCGGGCTGGCGCGTGCGTGGCGAACTTGGAGTTTATGCAGTTTCACCCCACTACCCTCTACCATCCTCAGGCGCGTAGCTTCTTGATTTCGGAGGCGGTGCGCGGGGAGGGGGCAATCCTACGGCTGCCAGACGGTACGCCTTTCATGGAGAAATATCATCCCATGAAGGACCTAGCCCCGCGTGACGTTGTAGCGCGAGCCATTGATGCCGAAATGAAGCGACTGAACATTCCGTGCGTCTACCTCGACATCACTCACCGTCCAGAGGGGTTTCTCCGACAGCGGTTCCCAGTTATTTATAGCAGGTTGGAGGGTGTCGGCATAGACATGGCTCGCGAGTGGATACCCGTGGTGCCTGCAGCACATTACATGTGCGGAGGCGTGCAGACCGACCTCAATGGTCGCACCTCGATTCCGCGCCTCTACGCAGCGGGGGAGGTAGCCTGCACGGGCGTGCATGGCGCGAACCGCCTGGCAAGCAATAGCTTGCTGGAAGCCCTCGTGTTTGCCGACAGGGCGGCGGGGGACGCCCTTGCGAGCGATTGGTGTCTGCCTGAACCGAATGGATTGCAACCGCTAGAGACCACCTTCGTGATGCCTCGTGCTGCGGGGGAAGTGAACACGGAGGACGTTCGTCGCGGACTGCACTCAGTGATGCAGCGAAAGGTTGGTATTGTTCGGCAGCTGGCGTCATTAGAGGAGGCGACACAGGAGCTGGAACGCCTTGAACAGCAGGCGCGCGCCACGGTGCAGTTCAACCCAGCTGGCGTCGACAGATGGGAGGACTGGAACCTTACCATCGTCGGACACCTCATCGTGCAATGCGCGCTCCGTCGGCGTGAGAGCCGTGGCTTACATACGCTGGTGGACTTTCCAGAGCGGGATGACACCAACTATCGGCGCGACACCGTGCTGTGCCGCATGATGAAGAATTAATCCGCCTCTTCCAATTTCCAGACAAACATGCGCAAAGGAAGATGCCGAATGCGCCGTTGCTTGCGCAACGCTTCTAGCCCTTCGCGGATTTTCGGCACACACTCCGCAGCCACTGCGCAAAGGATGACGCTGTTCAAACCTGGCCAGATTGGGGTGTTTTCGCGGGGGCCGCTTTCGCCCAATCCAGTTGCGCCACGCAACACCGTGTAGCCGTGTGCTCCTGCATTGATGACAATCTCGGTCACGCGACCGGTCACACCCGCATCGCATACAATCAGTACCATCTGCGCCTCTGTCATAACCACCTCCCACCCGCTGCTTTGGGCGGGGATGCACTCCCATCCCCGCACCCGACCTTACACGTCCTGAAGCGAGCCAGATAGATACGCTTCGTAGGCGGAAAGGTCCAACATTCCGTGACCCGACAGGTTGAACAGGATGACCCGCTTTTCGCCAGCTTCCCGTGCCTTGATGGCTTCGTCCATCGCAGCGCGGACCGCATGAGATGATTCGGGGGCAGGGATGATGCCTTCCGTTCGAGCGAAGGTCACTGCCGCCTCGAACACCTTCGTCTGCGGATAGGCGACCGCCTCTATCAGCCCCAAGTGGTACAGATGGCTAACTAACGGAGCCATCCCGTGATACCGCAAGCCACCCGCATGTATCTTGGGCGGCATAAAATCGTGTCCCAACGTATACATCCACATGAGCGGCGTCGTCATCGCGGTGTCACCAAAATCGTAACGGAGCTCACCCTTCGTCATTGATGGGCAGGCGCTTGGTTCCACCGCCACCACGCGGTACTTCTTACCCTCCGTGATTTTCTGGCGCACGAAAGGAAAGGCGAGACCTGCAAAGTTGCTTCCCCCGCCGACGCAGCCGATAATCACATCTGGTTCCTCGCCTGCCATCTCCATCTGCTTCACCGCTTCGAGCCCGATGACCGTCTGATGCAGGCACACGTGGTTCAGCACGCTACCCAGCGAATACTTCGTCTTGTGCGAGCGCACTGTGTCTTCAATCGCCTCACTGATGGCAATACCCAAACTGCCTGGGCAATCGGGGTCTTCGCGCAACAGCTTGCGTCCATATTCAGTGTTTTCGCTCGGGCTCGGGTATACCGTCGCACCCCAAGTCTCCATCATCAGTTTGCGGTACGGCTTCTGATAGTAGCTCACCTTGACCATATAGACAGTGCATTCAAGCCCGAATATCCGACATGCGAAGGCTAGTGCCGACCCCCATTGCCCTGCACCAGTTTCGGTAGCCAGCCGTTCTATGCCCGCTTGTTTGTTGTAAAACGCCTGCGCCACCGCTGTGTTGGGCTTGTGACTGCCAGCAGGGCTGACGCCCTCGTATTTATAGTAGATATGCGCAGGGGTTTGCAAAGCCCTCTCGAATCGGACAGCGCGTAAAAGGGGAGTAGGTCGCCACAGCGCGTACACCTCGCGCACTGGCTCGGGAATCTCCACCCATCGCTCTGGAGTGAACTCTTGCATCACCAGATTCTCGGGAAAAATAGCAAGCATATCGTTTGGCTGAATCGGCTGATGACTTGCGGGATGCAACGGTGGTGGTAGCGGCTCAGGCAAATCGGCAAGAATATTATACCAATGCGTCGGAATGTCTGCCTGGGTCAGCGTGAAACGAGTCGTCATAGTCATCCGCGAGCCTCCTTGACGTTAGTAAGTATAGTGAGTTTCAGTATGAGCCACCTGATGGACTGGGTTCAGCCATTGGAGACCTAAGGTTCCTGCCTTGCAACAGTTAGCGACGGACCTAATTTTGCTCCAGCCTCAGGGTTTCTTTAATAGTATCTGTTTACGCCGTTGGGCCAGATTTTCCTTCCCTTGCTCTTAAGAGACCGCCCGAATGTTCCCAGCAGTCTCCTTGCCGCGCTGCGAACGGTCTGCCATCGTCGCCAGCGGGGGAATCGCTACTGCAGAAAGGGAAACCATTGTTTCAAGGCTAAGTGATTGATACCGAATACAGTGTTAATGGACTAAAGATGCGGGAGGCTGCTTCATGCGTGTTGCCTACTTTGACTGCTTTTCAGGCATTTCTGGCGATATGGCGTTGGGGGCACTGCTCAGCGCGGGGGCATCAACAGACAGCTTGCAGGAGGTCTGGCGCAGTTTGCCACTGCATGGCTGGAGCTATCGCATCGAGAAGAGAACGGTAAATGGTATTGAGGCGGTAGATGTCTCCATCGTCTCCGAGGAACAGCAGCCGCACCGCCACCTGTCGGACGTGCTAGCGGTGATCGCGCAAAGCGCGGCATCGGTGCGGTCTAGAGAGTGGGCGAGCGAGGTGTTTCGCCGTCTCGCGGAGGCAGAAGCGCGAGTGCACGGCACGACGGTAGAGCGCGTTCATTTCCACGAGGTCGGGGCGATTGACTCCATTGCGGACATTTTGGGCGTGTGCGTGCTACTGGATTCGCTTGGTGTAGAGGCTGTGGAATGTTCCCCGCTACCGATGTCGCGTGGATTTGTCAACGCAGCACATGGGATGCTACCAACGCCGGCACCTGCCGTTTTGGAGCTGCTTCGAGGCGTGGAGGTGGCTCCCGATGACAGCGTCCAGGGCGAGACGGTAACCCCCACTGGTGCCGCGCTGATGGTGACTCTGGCGCGACGGTTCGGCGGATTTCCCCGCATGAGGATTGAGCAGGTGGGCTACGGCGCGGGCAAAAAGCGGTACGGGTCGCGAGCGAACTTGCTTCGAGTGGTTATCGGGGAGTTGGTACCAGAGCTACCCACACAAGACACGATGCTCATCGAGGCCAACATCGACGACATGAACCCGGAGTGGTATCCAGCAGTGCAACAGAAACTGTTTGCAGCAGGGGCTCTGGATGTGTATTACGTGCCCGTCGTGATGAAGCACGGACGTCTTGCGACGCAACTGAGCGTTCTGTGTGAGCCCGGCAAAGAGGCGACTCTGCTGGAAGTCCTTTTCCGCGAGACCACCACGTTGGGAGCGCGTTTCACTCGGTGGCAGCGGTTGTGCCTCGAGCGGCGTTGGGAGACGGTGCAGACCCGCTATGGTGAGGTACGGCTGAAAATCGGTATTTGGAACGGCAAGGAACTAACTGCCTCACCAGAATACGCAGACTGTTGGGCGCGCGCACAAGAGTGCGGCGTCCCTGTCAAGTCAGTGTATGAAGAGGCAGTGCGCGCGTATCAAGGCAAGGAGGCATGAGGAGCGCAGAACATCTGCAGGGCATCGTCATTCGCGCTAGCGCCGGCAACTACACGGTCTTCCACGACGGACACGAGGTGCTTTGTACCTTGCGGGGTAACCTGAAGAAGGAGCTGGTAATGACCGAGAGTGCGAGCCGTGCCCCGCGGGTCATTCAGGCGAAACGCAAACGCCTGACCAACCCTGTCGCCGTCGGAGACACAGTGAGGTTCCACTATACGACCGCGCGTCAAGGGGTTATCACTGAGGTGGAGCCTCGTCGGTCTGCGGTGGTGCGTTTCATCCCTCGAACCAAAGAGGTGCAAGTCATCGTTGCGAACATCGATTTGTTAATAGTTGTCTTTTCGATATTGGAGCCGCGCTTAGACCCCTGGCAGTTAGACCGTTTTCTCGTTGCAGCCTACGCAAACGGCTTAGTTCCCCTCATCATCGCAAACAAATACGACCTCTCCATCGAGCCGCAGACCGAATATCACTTGCAGGTGTATGATCGTTGCGGTTATGAGGTGTGGCGCGTCAGTGCCGTGCGAGGCGACGGTATCGACTGCCTCCGGGAACGACTGCGGGGACAAATCGCGGCGGTGTGCGGACCGTCTGGGGTGGGCAAGAGTAGTATCCTGAATGCGTTGCAGCCCGGACTGGGACTGAAGGTGGGTCAAGTCGGTGAGACCACGCATAAGGGCAGACATACAACGACGCTAGCGCAGCTCATTCGGCTGGGAGAGGACAGTTGGATTGCCGACACGCCCGGAATGCGAAACTTCGAGCTGTGGTCTGTGGACGCCGAGACCGTCTGGCAGGCTTTTCCAGAGATACGTCCGTATCTGGGAGAATGCTACTTCCCCGATTGCCAACACGACACTGAGCCTGATTGTGCAGTGAAGAAAGCAGTAGAGCAAGGGCAGGTCGACCGCCGACGATACGAGAGCGCACTGCTGCTAGCGAAGGAGGCACAGGAGCGCCAGCAAACCTTCGCAGAGCGCTAATGGTCGCCCTGTTACTCTAAACCAAGCGACCGGAACATCTCTCGTATCCGGTAGTCTTTCGTGATTTGGACTAGCTCGTTGATGATGCGCCGGTGTTTTTCGTCTTCGGGGAGGTCTTTGAGTATAAGCTTACCTGTGCGGTTTCGCCGGAAGAGCTCTGCCCACACCCGCACACCGTAACGTTCGGCAACGGTCTGTAGGATGTTATGCATCATCGCCTCGCCAAGCATACGTTCCTCTGCCGACCGCTCGCGGAACTCCCTCTCGGGTAGGCGCAAAGGGGTCGGTTGCCCCGCAAATCGCTTCAGGAACAGTCGCGCTTGCGGGCGCAACGCTTGGCGATACCAGATGTCCGGATATGCCGTATCGCCTGCCACCTTGCCTTGCTCTTCAATCCAGATAATCGCGCCCATGAACAGCCAATACGGAAGATGTTCCCCAACCCCGCTTAGGAAGACCCATTTAAGCTCATGCGCCTCCACCCCGTTTCCGCCAGGTTCATAACGCAGATTGTAGGGTCCTACCCGTCCAGTGCAGGCAATCCACGTCTCGGGCTGTGAGCCTCCCCATGTCGCCCCCCCGTAGCCCGACAGCTGCGCTGGCGCAGTGAGAGACACAAACAGCGCATCCTCTGGCTCGTAGCCGCCCACTACCTGCCGCTCGCGGTCGTAGATACGCATCAGCAGCGCGAGATACTCCGGAAGCCAGCGACGGTAGAAAGGCGTGTCGGGGATATGCACGGTCATGCGTCGGTAGGAGGCTGTGAGCCAGCGCGTGTTCAGTTGGAGATGCTTTGCAGTGACGATGACCACTTTGTCCTGCGGCAGTCGGAAGTGGATGATGGACGCTTCACGGGACTGAGGTTCGGGCATCAGCTGCTGGATGTCGGATGTGCCTTCTGGCAGATGCACCGTGACATCCATCTCTCCTAGCGCCGTGCCCAGTGCTGCCAACGAGCGGAAGAAGAAATGGTCTTTCCGTTCACCGCCGTAGCGGGTCATCGGCACGTTGTAGGCGGCGTCTAGCCAACGGAAGCGTACCGTCGCACGACTATCAGTGGGGTTTAGCAGCAGCACCTTCGCATGGCGCAGCTCCAATCGTGAAAGATACTCGTACACTGGCGGCAACAGCGAATACCTCGCCCCCTCCACAGCTACCTCCTCCGCTGTCAGTGGCACGGGTAGCACCACAACGCCAGAAGCAACGACTTCCACCTCGGCGGAACCATCAGTGCGCAGACGGTATGTCCACTTCTGGCTCGGTGGGCTCGGCTTTTGCGGTTGGTGAAGCAGACCCAACGCGATATGGAACGCGCCCTCCACGCCGTCGCGCGTGGGGTCGTGCCGCACCAGTAGGCGATACCGTCCCGCTGGCGTCTGAGATTCTATCAGGGGAAACTCCTTTGGCTCGCCGTCTGGCGTGCTCCAGACAGTCTGCCATCTACCGCCTGCTTGCCTTTGCAACTGCACCTCGACCGCCAGCCCCCGCGAATCGATGCGCCCTTGCAGCCACCATCCGTCGCGCTCGCGCGGCACGGTGAATTGCAACTCGCCCACTTGCACATCGTCTTCGAGCGACGGTGGTGTCAAATGCATACGCATGACACCCTCGGTTAGCGCAGCGATGTCCACGTTGGGTGGGGCAGGGGGTGGCAAACGGAAGTCAAACTCAGGACGGTTGCCGTCTAACTGACGATAGAGCTCTGCGATGCGTTCCTTCGCCTGTCGGCGCAGGGGCAGGTCGGCGCGGGAGATTTCCACCAGCCGCTTCCACGCCCGTAACTCGACGTCGGCTCTTCCTGCCACCTTTGCCATCTGCGCGCGCAGGCGATAGACATCGGGGTTCTCCTCGTCCAGTCGCAACGCGACAGCAAGCCGTTCGGCAGCCTCGGCGGTCTTGCTCGCTTTCAACAGGGTTGCCGCCTCACGTACGAGTAGCGACGCGCGGGCGATACTTGATATCACTGACCCGTAATTGTCAAAAACCAGCTCGGCGGGGGCCTGCACCCAGAAGGCGGCTCGCACCGACGGCAGTTCCTTCGCGCTCTCCCTCATGTCTGAGGTCGGGTAATGGTATACCCGCACAGCGTCCTGTCCCGCTTTGTTTAGCAGGTAGGGAAGGGTGGTCACGGGCAAGTCATGAGAACCGTCGCGCTCCGTCACCGTTCCACCCACATACACCTCATCGCCCAGATTGCCATCGCCAGCGTCGTCAATCACGACCCGCAGTGGTGCGTTCCCTTGCAGCACAATAGGAGACAAGTGAACGACGCGGTTGGCAGCCAGCAGTGGAGCGCGCGCCCGCAGGTGCTCGCCTTCGTAGACCGTCACGTAGCTGGTCGCGCGCGCCGCACTCGGCGATTTGCGCACCGCGCACCATAGCTTCAGGGTATAGCGTGCGACACGCGCGGGCATGGGGAGAGAGCGTGCGGTGTTGCTAAACGGATGGCGATATGTCAATTGCACCTCGCCTTGCGTAGATGAGATGCCTGCATAAGGTATGCCGTCCAGAACAGGCAGGTCGGCAGCGTCAGCGGACAGATTCCAATCGATGCGGTCGGGAATCCACTGGCTTAACGGCACGGCACCTTGTGCGGTGTGCGCCCGTACAGCGTGCCACACGGGGTGCGAAGACACTGGTTTGTCTTTTGTCGTTTTCAGTCGTAGCTGGATGATGTCGTTTGGGGAGATGTTCAATGGTAAGCGGGAAACAGGCTTACGGTTTATCAACAGCTGCGTGCCATGCAGGTTGCCCTCGAGCCGCAACCACTTCAGCCGCCGTTGCGCCGCGCGCTCATCCGATGCCAGCTGTCTCTCCCGCTGTTGCCACTGCCTATACCAATCCGCATAGCGCATCCTCGAGCCCGAGATAGTTCCCAGTCCGCGACAGTATACCCGTCCGCGCAGCCTCATCGGTTGTCCCACGATGTTTCGGTCTTTGCGCGTGGTAATCCACTCCTGCAGCACCTGCTCTTTCAGGTCGCTGAGCCAGATGGTAGTCTGGCCCGCCGCGTCCTGAATGCGGGCGTCACACCAGTTCCCCCAATCGCCCCCATGTCCGTCGCCAGTGTCCGCCACCTCCAACGTCAACACGTCGTCGCGCTTTAAGGGAATGTTCAGCGGGACAGGGTCGTCGCCCGGTTTCATGACGGGGCTTTCATAAACTTTCTGGTCGCCCACGAACACGCGGAAGATTGCCGCGCCCGGTCTGCCCTGCACGGCGTCATCCACGCCGATGGTGGCACGGAAACGCCAACTCTCTTGCGAGAACGCTGACGCCGCTGATAGCAGCAACAGCAAACCGATAAACGCTCTCATGCCGTTACTCCAGAAAGACTGGTTGTGTCCACGCACGAGACTGCCCTTCACCAATCGCCTCCACGCGGGCATATCGTCTCGCTTTATGGAGCAGGAAAGAAGCGGTATTGCCAGACACGTGATCTACCACCTCGCCGTGCAACGAAATCAACCGCATCTCCCTCGCATTCGTCGCACGCACCCGAAGATGTCCATCTTCTACGGCTATCTCCTCCAACACGACACCAGTGGAGGCGTAGAAGCGTCCCTCTTTCAGGGCGTCCAGCACTGCCTCCTTGCTACGCTCGCGCACGTTCACGGCGTTCCATGCGCTGCCTATTTGAAACACGCGGTGGGTGTCCTCGTTCGCATAGCCCCACACCTGCTTGCCCTCCGAAAGCAACACATCCCAGCGGTCCAGCGCATACGGACTGCCTTCCAGATACTCGATGACGTTGTTGTAGATTTCGATGCCGTGATAGCGTTCCAGATGCAGCAGTTGGGCATTGCGCCAGTGGTCGTAGTTTTCGCCCCAGTTAGGGTGATTCAAGATGACCAGACCGCCCTCTTGGAGGGTGAAGTCTATCACCGACTGGTAACTCAGGTCATGGGGCAGGGTCGCCGTGACGCCCACTCTGAGGATATGCTGTTGTGCGCTATGTTCCACACCAGACAGAAACAGGATGTGCGGATGGGGCGCATCGGGAAGGGCGATCGCGTCGTGGTCGGTGAGTGCGACAAAGTCGTAACCTTTTCGGGCAAACGCCTCGAGGGTTTCGTCTGGCGGGAGTTCCCCATCGCTCAGGGTGGTATGCGCGTGCAAATTGCCCTTCAGCCATAGCGAATACCGTCGTACGTATGGGTTGTGTCGTATCGGCATAATACCTCCTTGGGGGTTTCCGTCAGATTCTATTCCCAGCGGATGTGGTCGTTAACCTCATGTTTCTCGTAGACCCCTAGCACCTCTCGGCAGAACTCTACCATCCGTTGGTCGCCCTCTTTCTCGGCAAGTCGCAGCAGACGTATAAACATCCGCTTTCCTGTTTCGGTTTGCTTGTAGACCTTCTTCCGAAAGTTGCACTGAGCGCAGAGGGTCTGTCCATTCTCGATTTCCGACCGTCCTCCCAGATGGCGCGGTCGGATATGGTCTACATGCAGTTCAACCCCGTCTGCGAGCCCTTTG